>Ga0058701_10001622_pt1 | contig 16220 bp, 7 predicted proteins | sample AgamicOrMae_FD_97039 | JGI IMG/M metagenome (GOLD analysis project Ga0058701, IMG submission 97039) | Agave microbial communities from Guanajuato, Mexico - Or.Ma.e | ecosystem: Host-associated > Plants > Phyllosphere > Phylloplane/Leaf | place: Guanajuato, Mexico | collected 2012-06-04
ATCAATAACCATATAAATTGAGAGCTCTCGACAAGACCTTTTCATTGATATGGTTGTTCAAAGGTTTATCTCTAAAAATAACCTACGCTCTTATCCACGTTTACCTTCATACCCGAAGCAGGTTTAGGACTACCCTAACCAGGAATTATATATTTTTTACCGTGGAATAACCTTGTGACTTGTCTCGATCCTTACCATGGTATTATACATTAAAAAAATCATACCTAGAGCTGAAAATGGTTAACGATCTCATTTATAGATGTTAATTTCTAAAAACGTAGAAGTACAAATTGTTCATACTTACAAAATAATTTACTAGCGTCGATTTGAGTCAAACGCGTGGAAAAATGTGCGATATGCTTGGAAAGTCTGCAGTTAAAAGGATTGAAAGCAGCGACCATAAAGCTTAAATTGAAAGCCACGCTAACTGTTTGAACGCCAAAAAATAAATAATTATGCAACTCGAGATAATATCGGGACCGGGTGGGTACCCATGGGTCGTGTGCGTTCACCGAATAATATTTTCATGCTCTCTTAACCACATTTTTCCAAACTTCAATGTCCGCTAATGGCATGTTCTCTTTAATGAAGACCCACCAATTACGAAAATTTCGGTGTTTCTCTTCGAATAATTTCAGGATATTTCATTTAAAACCTATCTACACTGGGGCGATAATTAACGAACAATGTAAGCAGCCTTTTCTCAAGAAAAAAGCTTCGATTCCGCAGAAACTTTTATTCCTTCGCATTTCGTGTGATTTTTTTATTGCGTCAGAACCTCTCACTGAAAAATCTCGCAAATCTGTGAGGAATAATGAGAAATGGTTATCCGGAAAAGTTTCAGATTCATCAAGAAAAGAATATTGGTTACTTAAAAATATCAGATTATCGAATCATCGTAATTGATAAATATTTCCCTCTTCATTTTTAAAAATGTATTTTTCTTTACTACATTGGCAAGATCAACGGCCGTGAGGTCATCAAAAAGTAGCGACTTACTTGTTAGTCACGCCGCTATATACTCTTCTGCTTAATTCGTTTAGGTCATCGTGTCTTAAAGGTGACATTCAAAATGCGTTACTCCTAATTTCGGATTGGAACCCTATTTCTATTTACCGGTTCTTTTTAAACAATTTAAATCTATGGGTACGTTAAGTTATCAGTTGTTCAAGGTCTCCCGTGAAGTGTTTATAAACACACATCTAAGATAAGTGATATAGTTTCAGGTATGGATTTCTAGCTTTCCAGATTACTTCCCTGTAAAAAGCCTAAAGAGATACTTCATGGAGCTAAGTACAGAGTAAAGCAGATGTTTTCCCCCCATTTTTTTAGGTGTGTTTGCAGTAAATTTAGCTCTAAAAACGGCTTTCTGAGGGCAGCCAAGTGAGACCTTCTCCGTTGCGTTTAAAAGCGGATGCACACTTAAAGTATTGTTAACCGGATCTCGGATTCTCCTTCCGCGGTCCTGACCAAAAATATTACGCTATTACGCCGAACGTACCTGTTTCATTAAACTTTCAACCCATTAGAGAACATGCGTCATACACTTCAACTGCGACGTTCGATGTAACGCGTGTATTTCCTGCGTTTAATTAGAAGATTTGTTTAAGTCAATTAAGGTCCGGATTCAGCCATTACCAACAGTTAATAATAGCCGTACCTTTCCTGATCTCTTTTACGTGAATTTTAATGATTAAGTGTTTTACAGTGTCGCTTTTTTATTTCAAAAAAATTATAGCGTGAGAATAGTTTTCTAGAATTGTATAACATGGCTCGTAAAAACACGAAATATTGATGAACATTTTTCATTTCACAACTAAGTAGACGAGCTGTTCTTATCATGAAAATAATACGGCTCATTAACGCCTTCATTTTATGGTCGTTAGAATTTTGAATCATTCAAGTACATTGTTTTCCGTAGCAACCACGTTTCCAACAATCACGATATGCTGCAACTCTTTGGTGTGCACGTTCGTGTCCAACTAAAAGATGCAACGGGGAATCTGTGACACGTAGAAATATTGCTGCGATAGAAAATTAGTGTTGCACCACAACTTATTAATATTCAATTCACGAAGGATCACGAGAACATTTTTTTAGCGGCTTTTTTTTTTCTGATGGTTCTTGAACTCAGAGCAAGTATTTGAAAATATTCCAAAAAGTGTATTATTTGAAGTCCCTTGTTCTTTCACTCGAAGCAACTCAGGGTAGGCTAGGCCAAATTAGGCTACGTTAACCCACTTTCGCCCAGCGATGCCGTTCGGAAACAGAAAATAAATATTTTAGAGTATCTTTCCAGTTCAGCATTGTCCCAATTTAAAAAATATCACCCCTCTGGAAAACTGAAATTTAATAAGTTGGGCATTTTTCATGGCTTAAAATTGCGTATTTTAGAGGGAAAAAATCATTCCAAATTCTCTTAAGCTAAATTTCACTCTAAATACTTTTGGACTGTTATGAGTTAAGTTACGCATTGAACCTGTTGAAGAAACAGTTAACGTTAGGCAGAATTCGTAGTCATTAGGATTCCCTGGTGAAGATCTAAGTCTCGTTATTTTGAAACTAATTTTACACGCGCATTTCTGTCAGTAAATTCCGACAAGGCGAAAGTTTAGCGTAATAAGTTAAAATAAGGCTGACTTAGCCGAGCCCATAATTATGTAAACGGCTCTTCGAAATATTTCGGTAGAACGTCCATCGCGAAATGTAACGCAACATACATGGAAGATATAAAAGATGTTGTTGATGCCAAGACAGGCACAATTAGATAGAGGAGCGTCGTTGTGGCTGACGGCGTTTACAACGCGTTTCTTTTCCTTGTTCTTTATTTTTTTGGCGGTGCGGTGCGGTGCGGTGTGGTGTTCTGCGCTGCGCACTGGCTACCGTAGTTAATGGTGCTTCGCCGTGCGCCCTCCTTTGATGAGGTTCCCCAACTTCACCGTCCATCCGTTCGTCCGTCGCGTCGGGACTCCGACCACCTTAATTCGAGTTCTCATGCTCGAGGTGGACGATGGCGAAGAGTCGGATGTGTGACGCCTCGCGTTTCGCCCTTCATTCATCATATTTTAGTTTCGTTTGCATGGAAAATTGAGGATAACGTGGTAGAGTGGCTCCAGGTGAGGTGATCTAAGGTGGAATCGAGGTAGTTGTGAGGTTGAGACACACACAGTAGTGCTGTTTTCTTGTCTTTAAGAATGGTTTCAACTCTATCCTATAAAACAACCCAAAAAATCTAATCCACTTTCGATGAAAGTATCACTACGTGTTTTGAATCGATCTGCTGTATAGGCCAATATCTTTTTCAGCGTAAAATAATACAGTATTTCACATTTTAATTTGTTTTTTCAAGATAGGCATATCAGTAGCAATATCAACCAAAAGAGTTCAGTAAGAGATTCATTCATCTTAGTATAGCTAATGATATTTATATCCTTAAAAGTTAAGCATACTGCAGGGTATGTATCAATTTTACCCTTGCACTTAGAATAAGGTGTGAGGCTGCCAAAAACCGGAAGGCTCCTGTTACGAAATGGCATGAAACTTGTCGAGATAGAGAATGTCATGTGGTGATTAAAGAATCACTGTTTTTTTTTAAGTACTGCTGCAACGAAAAAATACAAGCAGAACTGTTTGGAGAAAAACAATTAGACGTCGTAAATTGAAATAATGTTTCTAGTTCTCACATAAACGTAATAAGTAGAATCTTTGAACCTATTTAGGCTGCTTTAGAGATTTGACAGCACGTTTCCCAAGCTGATGGCTTCTAATTCTTCCAAAAGCACAATTTAGTTATAACGTAGTTTCCGTCTTGATGAAGCTACACGGAAACCAAGTAATTCTTAATGAGTTTCAAACATCTTTTTCGCAAATTTCAATGAAAAAATTGAGTAATTTACTAAATTATAATATTAGCGAAATGAGTTAAGGCACGCTGAAAACTTGACGCGCTCATACCATTGTCAGAGTTGATAGCCCCCGTTTGTTACAGTAATGGTTACTGTGCTACTTACTGGCGTCCCGCCGCTCAAAATACCTCGAGTCGTCGTCTTCCACTCACCCGTTGCCAGCCTCAACAGCATGAAAAATCTTACTTTGTTAGCCAACTGACAGCTGCTAAGAAACACTCAATAGCCACAGCAACAATTCCGCCTTGTTTGCAATGAGACAACATCCAATGGTAATCGCCCGTTTAATCACAATCGGGTACATTTGCAAAGTAATCAGTTAACTATCAGCTCAACCTGTCAATCTATTAAAGTGACATCTCGTCGAAAAGAAGACATAAAATCAGTTCTAATAGAGACCGCTTAAGTTGACGCTTACAGAAAGGCAGCTTTGGAGAGCGTGTTGCAAAGTTTGAATTGGCAGTTTCCCTGCATAAGTGGACTTGGCACTGCCAAGTTGAACAAGGCATTCAAGCACAGAAGTTGCGCTACAACGATTTCCTGCAAAAGGTCATTATTTGTATGAAGTGCCTGGACTTGCACAAGTCCTTCCTGCAAATACCACCACGTTTACATTCCCATGGAATTAACATCTTTCCTGCAAAACACCGTATAATGCCATTCAGATAGATAAATTTCTCTCTTGCTGGATCTTCTCTACAATTATCGTTTTGTTGATGTTTAAACGCATGCCTCGCAATTACAGTTCAAATGGCAGTCTTCCATGCTAAGTGCCATAACGTTCGTTGGACGAATAAATGAAAGACCTCTTTGCATATCGAATGTAGACCTCACAATTATCGTGCCGGTGGCAGTATTCATATCTCTTTCCGTAAAGTGCCTATTCAGATGGCGGAATTGCCTTACTGCACACAGAGCATCCGAAGAGCGCTCTCTCTTCGGATTCAAGACTTGCAATTATTGTTCCCATTAAGTTTTTGTTACGATCCTTTTGCGTTAAGTGAATTAACGATATTCGATTTTTTGGAATATGCGCATTATCTTTCCTGCAATAGACCGAAAACTTCCTTATTGCAAAGCCATAAGGTGATTGGATGAGCTTTCCTCGTTTGGGAGACCGCTCACTCGGTGTGAAGGGTTGCGATATTTCCTTCTTGTAGCGTTCAACCCTAGTTCGATCTTAATTTACATAATGAAGATTAGCGACAAACAACCGCGTGGGATAAGTGACTTGCCTCGTCTGCTTTCGCATCGCTTGGCGCCGCGATGCGGTAAAAAGTGCAAAGGTCGAAATTATGTGTTCGGTGTACTTAGGATCGCCTTCCCTGATTTTTTGATCGATAGTAGTGTTCAGAGGTGGTATCTCGTTATGACGCGATCATACGCACCTCGCGAAGGTGTTCACCGGTAAAATGGGACTCGGTGCAAAGCGGAACGGACGAGGAAGAAGATGGGACGTGTTGACACGCAACAGAAAGAGAAAACGACGACGCAGAGCCGAGCACAGCAGCGCGGGAAAAGCTGGGAAAACGAGGCGGGTTGCGTCAAACGCGTGTCATTAGAACAAAAGACTTTTCGCACTCCAAAGTGGATTACGGAACACGTGCTTTGCTGGAAGATGTTAAAAGGGCACTAAACGGCAGTGATTTGGGGGCGTCCAAGCGGAGCGACTTAACAGGATATGCAAGGCAAACAATCTGATCAGGACGATTTAACAGCAAGATGATCTGCCTCACCTGTTTCATTGTCTGAAAACGGTTTTTGTCGGGGACTTGCGGTTGCTAGATAGCCTTTAATTAATCAGGTTAACGCTGTTTAATCAGCCTTAGCCTCGGAGATGAGACCAACAGCTGCGTTTCCTTGGTCATCCTGCTGCGGTTCGTCCTAATTTGCTTCCAGACCTCAGAATTAGTCAAATTGACGAGATAAACTGCCCGCTTCGTTTTTCGTCCTCAGCGTTTAGGACGTTGACTTTTTTTTTACACCAAGGCTCACAATCACAACAGCTTTACACGGTTTCTCTTCAAACTCCCGATCTACATTAAACTTGAGCTCTTAGGACACTTGGAGACATTACGAGGGGAATATCGTAGCATTACAAAATAGTGTCAAGCATTCGCAGATTTTTCTCAATCCCATAGCTGTTAAAATGATGTGCTGGTGATAGTCCTCGTGTTTCCGCAATGAAATACAGTAGTTTCAGTATTAAGTCTTTCAGCTGTAAGTCTCGATTGTAAGTCCAAATCGAATTGTCCCGAACACTATGTATACAGTTAAATCGATTCTCACTTCTAACAATAAGTCCCTCTCAGTTGTAAGTCCAACGCCTTGAGCACGGATTTGGACTTACAACTGAGACTCTACTGTGATATTAATTAATATGTGATATTTGGGTAAGATTTGAAAACACGCCATCAGCCATATTTACTAAAAGGGCGGTGCGATAAATTTCCACTGATATTAATAGGTGTATCAAAATAAAAAATAAAATAATTGAAACAATACCTATCTATTTTCGTCTAAATCCACCTTAGGGCTGTCCTCCACCCAATCCTTATATTGAAACAAGGAAAAATATGCGTCCTAGGGCACTTAAGGTAAAACATGATACGGTCTTAATTTTCTCTAACAGAATACAATTCATTCAGTTCAAAAATGTCTGCTTTCAAGCCAAATTGTCTGACCATAGCTAGTTCAATAACAATAACATTAGCGCTAAGAACTGATTAGTCTATTTCGTACCAAGAACATGATAGGGGTTAAACCAAATTAGGCGTTATATTTTATAAGTGTTGTGCCGTAAACAGCACGCCCGGCGACCCCTCTGTTTACTGGCCAATTAAGCGGGTGTGCAAACCGGGAACACCATCTATCAGGGCTTCCGAGAGGCCATAGGGCTCCCGCGCCTAGCTCGGCTCCCGCGCTTCGGCTCCCGCGACGCACTCTTTCATTATGCACACCGTGATACGCTCCGCTGAGGTGCGTTGAGCACTTCATTAGGCGTGATGACATCGCATATGCGCGCTGCGCTCTGCGCGTTGCGCCCAATGGGCTGCAGAAACCCCGTGGGGACCGCGCGCCGCTCCTCAATGCGCCGGGGGCCCGGCTGGTTTCGCGCGCCCCGACGACCGGGCCGCCACACCGGCGAAGCGTTCTGCTCCAGTAGGCCTAGACGTATGCGTTGTGCCATTCAACCGGATCCCGCGCTGGCTAAGACGTGTTCCTAGAAAGCGGCGGGCGTCATTAATCTGGCCGGAGCGGTTGGTAGCGAACATCATCTATTGGTGTCGTCTAATAGAGACAAGGCTAAAGCGCTTATTACCGTTTCAATTTTCCGACGGGGTAACATAGTTGGTGAATCGTTTCCCATTTGTTTCACTGACAGTTTTAAGAGGCTGCAGAGGGTGATACAGAGGTTCAGGAGGCTCAAGATACCAGAAGGGTTTTGTCTTTTCTATGACTTCAAGTTGAACGTAGCCTACCAGTTGAGAGCTCTCGACGGGATATTCTCTTTGATGTGGGTGTCGATGGGGTTATCTTTAAAAATATCCCTTAGTTTACGTGCATACCTGAAACAGGTATGGAACTACCTTGGGGTCAAGATTTTACTGTTCTGCGTGAATCCAACTTCGCTTTAAAAACTAAATGATGAAGTAGTCTTGATTTGCTCACTCGTGTCTCTCGCGGCACAGGAGGAGATCCCATTCCGTGCACATTCCAGATCTAAAGCCAAGAACTGCTGTAAATAGGCTTTCCGCGATGCTTCAAGCGGCTGGGGCAGTTCATCTTCATTGCTCGTGCAAGCCAAGCCAAATAAACATGGTAGAAATCTATTATCTGCAGTCGACAGTGTAGCCGAGGCGAGACCAAACAGAAATAAGCGTAGTATCAACGTGGAACGTGACCGTGTAGCTTTATCTTGTAAAAGCCCAGGAAGTGGCAGCATGCAACTTTGCGAGCGGAGTTCGTCGGTTGCCCTTCTAGCGGCATCGAACGTCCTAAGTAGTAAATCGACGAAGTCCATTTGTGGGGCTTAGTCCGTGTCTCCCGGGGGAGCCGTGGACCAAACGTTGCGACGCATCCTGACATCAAAAGGCCGAGATGTTCTATCAACCGAACTGAGGTCGGGAACGGGGTCACCACCAAAGAGACACATCCAGCGACCCTTCACAAAGTGAGTTTAGTCACGGGGAAAGATTGCTTTTCTGTGAGAAGACTCAGCGCGCTGTCTTAAAGGGGTAGACTATGCTTTCGCGATTACACAACGTCTTGGATGTTCGTATCACACTTGTGACTCATTCTCCAGGTAACCCAAAGTTAACGAGGACGAGGTGAGAGGAATCTTACGATTTCTCGTGAATCTGTTAAGAGCGGTACGCTTGGCGACGGGTCCTCGGAGAATACGCTTCGTTACACCGGATAGCGTCTCCTTTTAAGGACTCTTTCAAACAGCGTTCCGCTCCCCTTTCTCGGGCAAAGTGAAGTGGAACGGAGTTTTGGGTCTCTAGAGAGCATCCCTTAAGTCGTCGCATTTAGCTTCCGCTCGATAGTGGTCAATGGAGGCTCTTCCCGGCGCGGCGGCGGCTACTTGTCCGTTGCGTCATGACGCCTGCCCGCGTGCCCTTCCTCTGCTCTGCGCTGGTCTGGACCGGTAGGCGGAGGCTGAGGCTGCTTGTGGCTCCGATCCTCTCGCTCTCCCCTCCTCTCCTGGCTCCGCCCTGTTCCCACTCCGCCGCGCCGTTACATCTTTGGCAAAACGACCGCATTTCAATCAGGGGAGCCTCTCAATCGAAAGAAATCCTTGACTTTGTTGGAATACGATACGTTTCCGTTTTCCTCCAAAAGGTTTAACATCTTAATTCTAATATGAGGAAAATGGTTAGGGTGTCCCACCCAGAGTGCTTCTCGGTGTAGATTGACAGGTATTAAGATTAAGACTTGGAAGTGGTCTGACAGCTGGCCTAATCCGGTTGACATTGTTGACAGAAACACTCAACAAAGAGTGGAAAGTCGTGGCGTCGTTGGCATCGCAGGTAGTCGAGTGGAGCTGATGCCTGCTCCGATCCGCGAGCTGCCTTGCCCCTGTCCGTCCGTCGATTTCACGCTACCGTTGCATGTGTTGCAGGTATCAAGGACGACTGCAAGTCACCGGGAGGGAGCGGAGGCGCCTCGGGACTGTCCAAGAAGCAACGCAAGGCGCGGACGGCCTTCACCGACCACCAACTGCAAACCCTGGAGAAGAGCTTTGAAAGACAGAAGTACCTGAGCGTCCAAGATCGGATGGAACTGGCGGCCAAGCTCAGCTTGACGGACACCCAAGTCAAGACGTGGTACCAAAACCGCAGGTGAGTCGATCGCGCGGCGCGCAGCTTTGTCTTGCCGGACTATAGTCCCCGTCCCCGCTTCCGGACAATTAAAACGTCGTGCCACCGTAATTAATTTCGGCACAAGTTGAACAGAACCGACTATAGCCGCGGCCACCTGCTAGCCGCGGTACCTGTCCACCACTCTATCTTTCTATCTTGTATTGTTTCACTCTCCAGTACACATATAATGTTAATACCGTAATCACAAGTTACTTCCGGCAGTGGCAACACGCAGATATAGCATGCACTTATATAACGCTCTATCTCTTTCCTTTTTTCATTCTTTATTCCTTCTCACACTTTCTCCCAGTGACAAACTTTTTATGTTCAAGCGTACTTCGTTAAGCGGTCCGAGATGATCGTCTTCTCGTTTTAAGTAAGACTTCAGCAGCGATAGGACTAGCTTCCGGTGCAAAGGGTCGCCGCGACGCTGGGCCGCACGGCGCGCTGCCCGAATGGAATGGAATGGCGTGTTATAGGACCAGCACGCATGGACGCTTAGCGAGACCTGTGCATTTTACATAAATGCTAGCATAAACGTGACATATTACGCTGTTAGCGGCTCGGAGGGGCCCAATTACCCCCGCGACGCCACTATACACCTTGCCACCTTACGACCTCGTTAGCATAACCGCGCAAATCGTTTTTCTCCCACATAAGCTGCGAATAATTGTCATTTTAGCTCGGCTAATTGCTACGCCGAAAACTGCGAGCAGGGAAACATAACAAGACCAACGCCGCTATTAACACAACTAACTCTTCAAAAAGACATGGAATTTCAGTCTTCCAGCAAATACGGTACCCGACTTTCTCTGAACGACCTTTAAAATGAATGATTTGCTTAACATCACATTGGAACTGAACTATGCCCCCTTCTTCAATTTTCTGTACGAATGAATTCCTTCCATCAAACAAAGCCGAGATTAAATATATAGCGTAAGCTCAGTAAAATATTACCTCAAAAGAAATCGACCTCAAACAAAAAAGATGACCCTAAGAACATCGGGATGCATCACTCTATAAGCTCTAGGGGTTAATTTAACCCCCCAAAATAGGTTGAATTTAATATGCAACTTTTTTTTACCCCAAATGCGACTTTCAACCACAGTTAGTTTAACCTTTCTGCAGGGCAGTGAACCTTACCTAATGGGGTAAATCAGTGAAAAGTAGCCCCCAACGAGGTTAATGCTTCTGCTTGGATCTGGTCTTCATTCAGTGATGTATGGAGAGCCTACAAAATCATCGTTGAAATTCATACGCAACAAAATTCACCTCACGGGTTTACAGTAGTTCGATAGCGCCAAAAACCGCAAGCGCCAACGTCGCAAACGCCAAAGTTCGTAATCCCCAAATGATAGGTAGGCCTATTACTATACAGGTTAGGTTAAGTTAGGTCAGGTTAGATTAGTATAGCGGTTACGAACTTTGGCGTTTGTGACTTTTCTCGTTTGACGGTTACGGATTGGCGCTTGTGGCGTTAGCACATGTGGTTTTTGGCGCTTATAAACAGCTACCCAGAACTTCTATCACAGCCTAGTTGATTCCATCAAGGTCTGAACTAGATCAATGAGAAACTGCGTGGCATTTCAGATGAGTTTCACCGATGAATACGTTACTTAATAATTCTTTCAAATATACATACACGTATTCTACGCCTCATTTAAGAGAATCATAAGGTTATCTAGTTGGCGTTGCCAACACATTTGTCCGGGGCGCGTTGAAGTCCTTAAGGGCGGTGAATATTCATTACGAAAAGGTGGTAGGGACGTTAATGATGTGGGTGGAAACAAAGAAGGCCCGCTCCACGGGGATGGATCGGAATAAAAGTTGTTCACAAAGGCGTGATTTTCACGCTCCTCGCGGCGTGAGTGAAGAAAAAAAAAAAAAAAAAAAATGGGCCGTCTGTCGAACTTGACCAGCTGTTGTATTCTTTTGAGAGTGGTCCAAGACGATCAGGGGAGGGACGCGGCGGTCGGCGCGCTGAGCTGAGGCATTCAAGTGTGGAGTTGTCCATTTCGACGGCGCAGTTATTGACTCAACTTGCGTATTGTGCTAACAGTTCCGAATTCGTGCGAGATTATGGTTGTTAATTTTAACGGATATACCATTTGTCGCTCGTTTCCTGTCTCCCACTTTAAAGAGTGCCACTTCACGGATTCGATCGAGCCTATAACCCAACGTAGCCCCGTCTAACTTGCTATAACCTTTTAACGTCGGTAATGTTATAACGTCGGTATAACCTCGTGAAGACGAAGCTAACATAACCTATGATACTGCTAAGCCTAAACTTTATTGATGGAGCAAAAATTAACCCATATCAGCCCAAAGTATTTGGAAAGAAATTTAGCTTAAGAGAAATTGCAAGGATTGTTTCCATCATTCCTTGAGGAATGCCTAAATTACTAAATTTCAGGTTTCCACAGAGAGAATATTTTTTAAATTGTGACTATACGAAACTGAAAAGATCCTATAAAACATTTCCTTTTTTTTTCTGTTTCCAAACGGCATCGCTGGGCGGTAGTGGGTTAATGTCACCTAGCCTAATTTAACCATCCCAAATCCTAGCTGTAAAAAACTTCAACGATGAGATTAACCAAAACATTGTAACTATCAAAACTTATTTAACTGTTAATTTCTCTTAAACACGGATTCATTTTCTCGCCCATGAGACACTTTCACAACCAGTGCTTTTAAAAACAAAACAAAAATATGCGGCTCCTTCAAGTGAAGAATAGCTGTTTCCAATCAACTATATAATTTTGCTTTATTAATCGCTATTTATTTCATTTCTCTATTTTTTTGGAAATCCACGAAAAAGCTCAAGTTTTTGTTGAACGAGTTTTAATAAGGGTGAGCTGGGCATTAAAAAAGTAACCCACTACCGCCCAGCGATGCCGTTCGGAAACATTAAAAAAATATTTTAGAGGATCTTTTCAGTTCAGTATTGTCACACTTTAAAAAATATTACCCCTCCGGAAACCCGAAATTTAATAATTTAGGCAATTTCCAAAGCTTTAAATTGCGTATATAATGGGGGAAATTCTTCGAATTTTTCTTAAGCTCAATTTCACTCCAGATACTTTGGGCTGTTAAGGGTTAAACATGTCTCGAGTAGAGACTTCAACGAAAAGGCTATGACTATTTTACTTGAGCCACGCTCTGGAGTAGACGCTTTGCGACTCCTGCCACAAGCGAGTAGGGCCATTTTCAAGCTAGCTACTCGATTTGCCGGTGAGGCACTACTTGTGTTAAAAGAAGCTGGTAATTCGGCGTGGCAATGAGAACAGCGGGCGCTTCTAATTAGGCACTATTATCGCTGGTATCAGCTGGGGCCCATCGGCGTCCCGTCGGCGTCCCATCGAGCGTCCCGTCCCGTCTTGCTGGGACCCGTCAAAAAAGCCTCCGTCCCAAGCGGACCAGACCAGCCTTGGCCGCAGACAACTTTTCATTCTTGATTGATGAACATTCTGACAAGATGCATGTTCTTATACTTCTGTGGTGGAAGCACCCAAAACAGTTTCCACAGCCGTCGTTAATTTACTTTTTTTATTGACACCCAAAAGGTGTCGGTCTTGAAAAGAATACTTGATTGAGCAACTGTCGGCATTTGAGATAAAGTATCGGCGTTTGCCTTTGTTTTCACCGTGTTATATTATACTCTGGATAACGAGTTATATAAACAGCGGCAGGAATGCTCTTCTCACAGAACCTGAGTCACTTGCCCCATAATTCCCTAATGTCTGTGACACTCATTTCCCCCTATATTTTAAACCCGCGCATTTCCGCAGTTTCCGATCAAGAAACACTCTTTTTTTACCGCTACTGCTTTCCAGGCCATTATCCCTAATATTTCAGATCTAGTCATATCAGTCCCTGATTTCCAAGGCAGCTTTTATTTCACTTGAAAATATCCTAGTTTCTAACCCAAGTAATTTCGAGAGTTAATTTAATGTCTAGGCTGACAAAAATGTGTATACCCTGCTGTTATGCTCAGCTAATATTACATCAATAAAATTTTCAAATTAGTTTAGTTATCGTTTTGTCCTAGCAGTTTTTGGTCTTCAACACCCAGTAAAATATGCAGCCAAAGAATCAATGATATCGATTTTAAGGTTTCTTAATGTTTAATTTTATATTTTATCGGAATATTTTCGCTTAGTAAAAACGGAAAAAAAATGATTGCGCCAGTTAAAAGCCAATTTTCCGGTTTTTACGAGTCAATAATGAGGCTGCAATAATCGAACATTAATGCATTTCCACTCTATATGTCGTTACAACAATTACTTCCAGTCGGCTAAAATATAGTGAGTGTTCACGCCGTTTTGCACAATTAAACGCGGTTTAACAATAGCCCGAGCGCACGGCAACGGCAATGTGTCAGTTTTATAAATGATGCCCTCTGGGCTAAATTGTTTCTTGACGACATGAAACGGCACCGCTAAACGCTCCGGGCCGGGCAGGCCTGCTGCCCGTCGGGCGGGCCTGCTTCCCGTCGGGCGGGCCTGTTGCCCGTCGGGCGGGCGGACCGGACCACAAGTACGACTGGGCCCAAGCCGACGGAGCGCGCCCCCTCAGCAGGCCCTGCAGGGCATTTATCGTCCGCTCAGGAGGGTCCCCTGGACCCCTACGGGAAATGGGTGATTAGATAGCGGCTAATTTCGGCACATTAGCGGAAATTTTTGGCGGAAGGCCCTTGTCTTTCGTCGCAACCGACTTTAGCTATAGAACTCTACGTCCCGTTGTAATTTTGGGCCGGGGAGAACCCACTTAACCTAAATTCGTGGGTTAGGATGGTACTCGGCGTTAGAACGGGGATTAGCGGAGGAGATATTGGGTTCTAGTAAAATTACATCGTTTACACCACATCCTAGGGAATTTTAATTCCTCGAACACTTACGAAATCTCTTGATCATGATAAATCTTAGCGCAGTTGATATAAAACGACCGCATAAAAAAACGGATACAAAAATCTTGTTAATTTATTCAATTTTAGAAAGTGAAAAGCTATAAATATTTGTATATTCACTTCAAGGGGAAATTAGAACAGTTCGGTAATAAAAACATCAACTCCAGTTTTCAGATAATTTTTCAAGAAGTGTTTTAATTTGTGTCCCCAGCTAAATGCGTTTTTATCAAGTTGTTTTTTTAATTTAATTTTTATTTTATTTTATTTATTCAGCAAATATTGTTTTATTTTCCCTTCTCATTGGTATTTCTTCATACAAGACTTTAGTCGTGAAATATGTCGAACTATCTCTAGATGCCACCCAACTGCTCATCTCATCCAAGAAGACAAATGAGGCTCGAAGCTCGTCCGCGGACCCACCAATAAACCACATCATTTCCCACACTTGAAACGTTTTCTAAGGGTTAAAAAAACCAGGTGCAAGTAATTTATTACTTCCAACGATTCATCATCGAAATTATTCGCTTGCGTTCACTCATTCATCGGGCACTGCAATAAAATCATAAGCTTGTATCAGAGCAATAAGTGTGTCATTGCAAGGGTGGGATCCCTGTCTCCACTTCGCCCCCCGCTTCCATTCAAAGGCGATTACTGCGCGCCTCAGTAAGCAGCGTAGTCCGGTGCGGCACAGGGGAGCGGCCTGCGGTCGCGTTTTGTTGGCGTTGCTTAAGAAAACTTTGCTCAAGAGGCCTCACTTCCGTTGCCAATTAATGCGCCAACAATCATTAGATGCGTGCCGAAGGTCGGCTTTGACCTACAAATTATGTTTTTCGAGAACACCCGGTAATAAGATTAGGCTCGTCGCTCGCGTTCACCATGTAAAGTAGAGATCAATATTCAAAATTGCTGCAGAAAAATCCTCGACGAGAGACAAAAAAAGCGTGTTAGCAAGAGTTTTTGTCTTGATGCGAAAATGTACCGAACATAAGAAAGATAGAATAAAAATACTTTCATTTTTTTGTGGACTGTGATGCATGTGACACTTTGAACAAGAATTAGTCCTAATTTTAGAGGGTTGAGAAATGGCGTTTGATATGATTTCAAAGGTGGTATTTAAGTTTCAATAATCCATTAAGCCTTTCTAAGCCCGCTTTCTTCGGAGAAGGGGTTTACGCATAACTCTGTTGATATGATAACTGTTCATCGACCCAATTGTAGCCATTTAGAGAAGTCTTACTTTCAGCATATTTTTTTAAAAAGATTTTTTACCGATATATGTTGGGATATATTGGAATTAAAATTTATTTTAGAATGGGTTATCATTGACTGCACGGAACTATGATATACGGAAGACTGGCAGACTGACGGTCAAACTCGCACACACATACACAACTTTCGCCGAAGAATGTTATCTTGACTTTCTGGACGGTTCATGGACACAGTTTGTACCTTCTCATCTCAAATTCGATTTCTTTTCTTTGAGCGATAGCAGTACTTTTATTGAACGTCGAAGTAAAAGGGTAATCTGTTCTAGCCGAGAGATTTGCGTGCAGCGCCGAGTCGAGTAAATCCGACTGAGTCGTTCCCCGCTCCTCCCATCAACTTGTACGGAGTCATGAAACGTGTAACCAATCATCTTCTTCTCGTGTTCCAGAACCAAATGGAAAAGGCAGACCGCCGTCGGACTTGAGCTGCTCACTGAAGCCAGCAACTACGCCGCCTTCCAGAGGCTGTACGGCGCGCCGCCTTACGGCTGGCCGCCTGCCTATCCGGGCGTCGGAGGGGGCGTCGGGAGTGGCGTGCCGCCGACCAGCGGCGTCGCCGCCGCCACCTCCGCCGCGGACCTCTACTACCGCCAGGCCGCCGCGGCCGCCGCCGTCAGCTCGCTGCCCAAGCCCCTCGCCTACCGCCTCTACCCCCCCACAATAGGGCTGGGGCTGCCGGGCCCCGGCCCCGGGCCGACCCTGGCCCCGCCGCCGCCCCCACCCGGCCCACCTAGCGCGGCGGGCGCGGTCGCGGCCGTCGCCGCCGCCGCAGCGGCCG
>Ga0058701_10001623_pt1 | contig 16214 bp, 10 predicted proteins | sample AgamicOrMae_FD_97039 | JGI IMG/M metagenome (GOLD analysis project Ga0058701, IMG submission 97039) | Agave microbial communities from Guanajuato, Mexico - Or.Ma.e | ecosystem: Host-associated > Plants > Phyllosphere > Phylloplane/Leaf | place: Guanajuato, Mexico | collected 2012-06-04
CTCATACATTAGCCCATAATCCTCAATACCTCATACATAATTCTCATACATCAGTAAATCATTCTCAATACAATATCTCACAGTACCTAGTATGAAAAATTGAGCGTTACTTTTAAATGTCGTTAATCAGCATTGGTCATGAAAAAAAATTTAAGTATTTTAAGGTTAGCCTTATCCACAAAAACTCATAAATCTAACCAAAGATCGTCCTGATTTCTTTCCTTTTTTTTGAAAGCTGGAGTTGTTTTATTTCGATTAATAGGACTCGGTAAAAACGGTCCGTTCCTTTTTTTTGAGTCAGTTTTAATTAGAATAAAAATGAAGAAATCCGAGACCGGTAGGCCGAGCCCGGCCAAGCCTCGTTCTGCGCTTGAAGTAGCTCTCTTCTCGGCTCCGTTGGCTCCGGCAAGCAAGCAGGCCGAACGAACAGAGCGCGAATAGTCGCTCCGGGGAGGCGAGGCTTGCCGTCGCACGGCACGGGGAAATTTGCCGGCCGGACTGAGTCCGAAAGAAATAGCCTAGCGCCTGCGGCCGATCTCTGCGCTCAGCGCTGCTTCTTACCTATTCGGGAAATAGCGATGCCAGGTGTGATCCTCTACATCGATTAGCTCAAGAATTAAAGCTCTTATCACACAAATCAGAACTAGCATAGGTCAAGAAATGGGACCTTTTACCTTGAAGGGTAATTTTTTTCCTCTCGTGTTCCACCGCCGAGAAAAGCAACAGGTGTAACCTAACCTTAGATACCTGTCACCTGTCTTTAGGCCTTATCGCCAGGGAATAGAAACAATATGCGTGACGTATTTTTTACACATTTGTAACTTGAAAACGGTTAAAGATAACATAGCACATTGACCTATTTTTGGAACCGCCAACTGCTCGCGTTTCCAAAAATAGGTCAATGTGCTAGGTTGTCTATAACCGTTTTCGAGTAACAATCGTGTAAAAATTACATCACGCATATTGTTCCTGACCCTACTTATCGCCATAAAAGGGCAACAGGTTTTCTGGCTGCTGGCCGAAGTAATTCTTCTGGTCACCTTTAGAGATGTATTTTTGATCAATATTACTAATACAACTCATTGCACTGTTAAGGTTGGTCCAGTTAAAATGTCTTACTTCTAAACTCGCCCTCTCAATGAGGAGGTTTGAGCTAGCCCAAGGTTTTTTTTTGTACAAATAAAAACTGAATGGTTGAATTTTCTACCGTTTGTGTTCCAAAAGCCGAGCGGAGCGATAACCAAGCGAGGCACACGACACAACCTAACCTAGATCAACCTCATGGTCGCCTAGAATGCGATGCGGTAGCAGAGCTGACCAAAAGGCACGAGACTTTACCTAAACTAGGTACTGAGGTTAACCTAACTTAGGTAGATGTTTCTTGTGAATCCTCGTTCTCGTATTGTTATGAGAATTGAATTCGATTAATAGGCCTCTTTAAAAACGCCTCTATTTTTTTGAGCCAGTTTTACTTAGAACTTTTTTAAATGAGAATTTAAACCAAAGCGAAAAACTTGAGGTTGAAAAGTGCTTTTAGAACCTGTGGTGTATCCAGAACGAGTTTGAAAAAAAGAAAGAAAAAAGGAAGGTGGAACGAACCGATCGGAGACACTTTAGATCTTAGCGGAGAGTCGTTAGTGTGTCGGTTTTTTGCTCGAAACTACTTTCGAACCTTTTAAAACTGTACCTTTTTTTACCTTGCCTCTTATGAGTTATGAAGATATTTATTGATCGTAGTAGCGTCTTCATTGTTGAGTGTAGGCAACCTTACAGTCGTGACTGTCAATTTGGTGGCCAGCTACTTTCTGCAAGCTGCTAGTACGGGCAACCCACTTTGCACTATTGTAGTGCCTATTGCCTACCCCGTCACCTGTGACGGCTGGTTGATATGAAACGAATCTCTTAGTTTTGAAGAACGCTTTCTTTAATTCTTCTTTAAAATTTTCGGCTGGAAAATCCCTGAGTACTTTTCTAATCAGATACATCCTTTTAGAGGACTTGGTAGTTTCACTTTTTTTTTTGGCAGGGCTAACAGCTAGCCACTATATTGTAACTTAAAACAATTTACGTCTTTATATGTCACTTTTCTGTGAATCTTGTCGGGTTTTGTCACAATTTCGAAGATCATTCTTTGTTAGTCTCATTCGTTGAGATATTGTTTTTGCGCAGAACGATGATTGGCAAATAGACTGTGATTGCTGATTCGCGGCCCGCCCTCGCCTAGAACAGCATTGTAAGTTATGCCTTCCCCTCGAACCTCCCAGCCGTAAACTTCCACCCCTCCCGGTCCGTTTAAAATCTACGGATTGAGGAAAAGATATCGCTTCTAACAATTTTTTTGAGAGTCTCAATCAGATCCAACCGTCAGAAAAAAAAGATCCCGTAAAAGAAAAATTCGAGCCAAAAAATTAAAAAAAACTCAAGGGGTTTGTACCCCTTGTCTTTTTTTGTTGTTGTAATTTCAGTCTTTTTGGGGGGGACATTTTAACGTTAAATGAATATAATTGATTGGGTAGGAACTAAAAATGATTACTACCGTCTTATGTTGATTACTTCGTCGATTTACTGCTCCGGAAATAGAATTTAAAATTTCTTTCCCCTCCAACCTTCCAATCGTCAATTCTTTCACCTTCCCGGTGTGTGAAATCGACGAAGTGAGCATTACGCATCGGTTCCAACCAGTTTTAGTGTCCCTTAATCAGGTCCGATTGTCAAAAGACACAGATTCAAAAAAAAAATCAGGCCTAAAAATTGAAGAAAAAAATTGTAAAATTGTGCCCCTTGTCTTTTTTTTTGTCGAGTGTATAACGTGTGACGGTTGGAATTAATTATGGAGAAACAAAAACTGTTTTTTACCGTCATCGGTTGCTCAGTTGGTAGATATATCGTTCCTAAAAATGAAGTACAAAATTTACGCCTTCCACCTCAACCTTCCTCCCACGAACTCTTTCACTTTTTCGGTCCGTTTGAAATAGAATAATTGACCAACGGACATTGGTTCTAATCTTTTTTAGTGTCCTTCAATTTGATCCAATCTTCCAAAGCTATAGTTGAAAAAAAATCGGGGAAAAAAACTTGAGGTACCCTTACCTTTTTTTAAAATTTTTCAGTCATTTTTTTGCCGAATATTTAATTTTTGGTGGCTGGAGTTCTTAAATGGGAACTAATTATTGTTTTTACCATCGGCTGTTGCCTGCTCAGTTCATACATCACTCCTAAATCAAACATTAAAATCCCAGCTTCAGAATCGTCCGAGCGGATGATTGTCGCTCTCCCACGTGAAGCCCCTGCGAACGGACGGATAGGCAACCTCCACAGCTTGGACGTCGCGGTGTTGCCTACGCCTGAGTAGCGCTCATCTCTTTAATAAGCGCTCGGCTGCAGGAAGGAAGGGTTGAGGGGAAGCGCGTCTTGACGTCATTTAGACGTGCGGCTGTCGCGGGTCGACCTTGAGGCTAAGAAAGTGGCCCGACCCGGGCCCGGTCCAAGCCCTTGTTCCGATCCTAGGGACCTTCCATCCAGTTGACATCCCGTCTGGCTGTCTGTCCGAATCCCAATGATCAAACTGACTATACCTGCCTCTGACCTTGTTGGCGAAATAAACGTTGTGGCTGCTTTGCAAAGACACCGCTTAGCTCACTACGACCCTTTATAGTGATAGCCCTCTTAAATGAATCCCTTTGTTGGTGTTAACACATAGATTTCGCCGCAATTTTGGTCTGCAGCTACTAGAACCTCTTTGCTTGAGAATCGTCCGGAGTGAAAGCGGAGGTAAGGACGATTTCTGTCATTGAATTCCCCGATGGCTTCTAGCAAAGGGACCAGGCATTCGCGTTTAGAAAAATTGCAACACGGTCGTAGCAACAATATCCTCAACCAATCACAGCTCGGCTTGGATGAACAGTGTCGCCAAATTTTGCAGCTCTTTCATTTTAAACTTTTTTAACCATAAGAGCCAACGTATTCATCAATCTTATTTATGGATTGTTCAGCTTGCGAGCGGTCTTAGACATGCCCAACATGGTAATCAATAGGTTATCTCTCAGGGTTTTCGAGTTAATCCCCGTTAAAATCTACGAAGTAGCGAAATCTGGCAACAGTGCTCACAAATAATCCGCAATTTCACTCTATTCCGGTGCACTCAAATGCGTTAGCCGTTTCAATAGCTGTTGTTCGTAACCTGTACTGTTCGTTTGAACCGTTTTTTAGAGAAAGCCTGTTTTGTAAAATATCGTGTTGTCCCCTTCAATGACCGTAGTGATCGCTTTTAGTGAGAAAAACGCGTACTTACCAAGCAGACACTGTATTCGATCTCAAGTTCCGCGTTTTTTTAAAGATGTAAAAATGTTGAATGAATTGTGTAATAGTTTACTGTTTCTTTTTTACTGTTGTTCACTTGGTCTTGCATACAAAACTTCTGCCTCTGTTTACGTCATTCTACAACCCGCAGTTGTTACTTTATGCTCAGCAAAACATGTTTTAATAAATTCATACTGGAGAAGGTTTAATCTAGGTAATCAATTACTGCTTGGCATCCTCAGCAAGAAACCTGTTTTATTGTAAATGATGCTTTGAACGCAACTAGGAAGTGTTTTCGCTATCATTTTGATCAGTAATGTTTTCATACTTCGGATTTCCCACTCCGTAAAGCTAATTTTTCATTCGTGCCTCGTGCATCATAACCAATCACTTAAAAGCCTGTTAAAATCATATCTTTTTGAGCAATATTTCGTTTGTCGCCGTATTATGGGGATTTTTACTTCTGGGGAATGTCTTTCTTTTTTTACACGGGATCCGGTTCAAACCGATTTTCCACCTCATTTTTCAACGTTTCCTGTCATTATTTTGAACAGAAATATTCTCACTCAGCTCTTAGGATTTTCCAATCCGGATTGCTATTTGCGCAAAAATACTCACACTCCGGTTTTGACCGAATTTCGGGAAAACCGCCTTTTGATGGATTCAGAAAAAAATAGCAAACGGAAGAGAAAAGAAATGTTTACGTAGTTATTTATAAATCCAGAACGAAATAACATTTTTGATCTGAGCTTCCGTGACTTTTACGATTTTCAAAATGCCTGATTTGGATTATCCGAATACAAAACTGTCTGACACTATTCCAGGAACTCGTATAATATTTGTAATATTTGCGAAGGAATAATTTATTCGTGGTTATTAAATATCAAATTTCCCTCCGCAAACTTAATAAAATGCTCCAAATTGAAGATCATGTTTTCTCGCGTAACATTGAATACACTCCATAGGACCATGGAATCATGAATATTGAGTACAAACAATTGGTTATTTTGGATTCAATCACTTTTATTCATCATGGATAGACAATACATATTCACTTTTCCTCTAACAAAAAATAGAAATTTATTGGGTTGCTTTTCCTGTAAAAATCTGGAATACTAACTCAAAAAATAAATCTATTTGACATTTAAGAACAAGATATAATAATTTTATGCTTGATAGGAGTGTGAAAAATTACTTTTTTGCCTGTTAAGTGCTCCATTCACAACTGCAACATTTAGGGTTTTTAGCGCTATCTCAACTCAGTGAACAAAAATTTTCGCTGTAAGAAGATTTTTGGGGCAAAAAAGGCGCTTTTTTCATCGTGCAAAAAAAAATTGACCTATTACCATTGTCAATAATAATAATTTTAAAAGAAATTCTTTTTGTTTGCAAGGCAGTTTTAGTGAGATCGCGTAAACAGGAAGAATCAAACCTTAGACCGTATTAGTGCTATAAACATTTCTAAAATCTCGGAGTGCTATTAAATGTATGATAAAAATTAAGTACTTTTTTATTATTATGTGTCCAGCGATTTTACGACATGCTTCTTATTTATAAACGCGTTCTGAAGTCTTCGACCTAGTTTGCCAGTAGTATGATTACGGTAAAATAATTGAGTGCTACCATGAAAAAAAAAAAAAAAAAAGAAAGAAAAGGAAGTAATTTTTGTATAACTACTTGTATTTTAAAAATTTAGAGAAGCTGGTAGAAAGTATTAGAGGCCTTTTTAATCGTCGTTAAATCTGTTTCCTTACACTTTCAAATAAAAACGCGTTATTTCCCTGTCAGAAGTACTCATATTCTAGTGCTGCTTGTGTGTCATTTGCAAGCAACAATACAATGGGTATTTTACTCGAGTAATCGACCACGCTTTTACGAAGTCGAAGCTGAAATTCGAGTTAATGAATATTAAAAGGATCCCCACCAATTAATTGCATCAATTAGCTCAGATTTTGCTCGTTGTGGCTAATATTATTTAAATAAGGTTGGAGTAACCTTGAGAGGGTTTGGTGAGCATGCGTAGGTCCACCATTGAGCACATTTCGTGATATTCGATACATCCGCGAATTTCTATTGTGACTTTGCAAAATTATAGTTATTTTCGGCGGGCGCTTACATTACATGGCGTTCGGTTTAGTTTAACAATTGTCACGCTAGGGCGATCTAATGAGAGACTTTAGTCTGTTAAAAAGTATTTTTTTCCCAATTAGGTTTTTTTTTTAATATACACCGTTGCTGATTGTGCTATCACAATTGATCTCTGTCGACTCGTAAAGTTTACCGCCGGTCCAATTGGTTTCGCAACGCCGCTACTCTCATGCTGACTTTGCCTTCACTGCGACGTGGAATGCCATAGTATCGACGTCGAAAATACGGTAGCGAATAACGTCGAATCGACATCTTGTTGTCGATATTCAAGTTGTTCTGCTCTTTTACTGCTACGCTTACATGTTAGTGTAGCGTCTTTTCCACGTCACAGACGTCTTTTCGATGTAATAGACGTCTTTTCGACGTCAGATACGTCTTTTAGACATCGCAGACGTCTTTTAGACATCGCAGACGTCTCAGGCGCCTTTTCGACGTTAGCGCAGGCAGTTTCGACGTCGTAGGCACCTCATACACGGCCAACGTTTTGTTTTGGAGCCCAAGATGTCGTCCACGTTACAGATACCACTTTCATGACACACGATTCCCTCTACTTAACAGACGCCTATTTATTAAAGTTGCGTTTTTAAAAATATACGTATCAAGAACAAAATCCTGTTTTTTTTTTTTCTGAGGTGATACTAATCCTCCTTTGCTGAACATTAACGCTCACAGAACCTGTCCTACAGACAACAGACGGTGCGTTTCCGACACTTTGTTCCCCGTATCAATAAACTCTGCCGTCCCTTTCCTTCAACCCCCTGAAGTCTGAAAGCTTTTGCTGTCATTTTTACTATTTTAATTCTGTTATTATATACCCTGCCGAGTTCTTTTTTGTTGAGGTCGTTTGAATGAGGTTAGGTTTCCGGGTGTTACATCAGGTTTGGTTACGTTACTTACGTTCCGTGAAGTTACGTTACGTTCCGCAAAGTTACGTTATCCCAAAGCCATGCATCTAGTACTGAACCGCCCTCCGAGCATCCACGTCAGGTCTAAGACTGACCTAAGACGTCAGTCCAATGTTTTCGGAGAAAAGCCTGTTTTGGGGGGTAGCTAAACGGACGGGATTCCCTTGGCGAGTCGTGTCAGCACTCAGGTGACGTACTCCATCGAAGACTTACGGCCAACGAGTTACATGGAAACAAACAAAGGTGGCCGTGAACAGCGCGCCCCGCCGCCCCGCCCGCCCCTTCCCGCGAAGAAAGTTGAATCTGCGGACGGAGACCGCGCCGTGGCGAGCCCGGTCCAGCCCGCGGGATCTGCTCCGGCCGCGGCGCGGCGCTTCGACCGAAACCTCCTCCTCTCCATAGTAGCAGCCACCAGCTCTCGGCTAGTTACTTGCTGAGCCTCGCTCGCGCCATTCCCGTCTCACTCCAACAACAACAACAAGCCACAACAACAACGTGCGCCCAGAGAATCCACATGTGGTAGCCCCGTTGTGTCCCCCCGTGCCGCCCCCAGCATCACCCCAGGATTCCGTCCAGGCTGCGCCCACCTCGTGCCGCTGTGATCGTGATCTCCGCGCCCGGAAAAATCTTCGCCACCATTCGGATTCGAACCGTCGCCACCACGCCGGCGATAGCTTTTCCCAAGTGGTCTTGGCGAGCAAGGACGTGTTGTTATAAACCTAGTGCCAACAAGTGTTATAAACTCTTGCCTCCTCATTTGGTAAGTGTGGTGAACAGTGGTTGCGTGCATCAGCTGGCTCTGTTTTGTTTTTTAATCGACCGAACGTGGACCTGGCTTGCGGGCATCTTCCGCAACGAAGGTCTCACTGACACCTACACGACAATATTATTTGCAGAAGCATTTCCGGCATCGAAATTCTTTCTCAAATCGAGAGTAAATACTCTCACTATGAGATAATATACTGGTGAATGAGGTGATATACTTTTAACCTGTGGGTAATGTCTCCTCTCCTTTTGAGAGGAAATCTCTTTTTGAGAGGTATATCTGTGAGGCTTTTTTTTATATCTATTGTCCAAAGGACAATGTGTCATTATTTTGACAGTACTCCTCTCCATTAAGATATCTTATTTTAGGGGTTGGTGGTTACTTTAATATTTTATTTTTTTGTCGCTAAGGAGAAACCTTGTCTAAATCCTTTTCAACCTTATTTTACCTAATAGTATTGAATATAACATTAGTTATTGTAGCTTCATTTATTGTAGGCTATTTAACCTAATCTTACTTAACCGAACCTATCTAACGCCGAGGCATGTCTACGATATATATTTGCTAATAGCGATGCATATTTGAGTTCGTGATGAATCATACGTCACTCTAAACCTCACCTGTCATTAATCACGTGGACATTTCTCATGACAAATATCGGCCCCTAAAATTAGGCAGATACGGAACCTCACCCCTGCCATAAGTGTCCGTCTGTCTTGAAAATTTCTGAACAGTTTGCATATCTAAAACCAACGCGAATATCTAACAAGTCATAGCTTTTAGATTCCGTGTGAAAAGAACTTATCAAAAAATGAGCTTGTGTTTTGAGAAATAGTGTGAAAACGGTTCTTATGTAGATCACGAATTTCTCCACGTTTTTGAGAAAATGTTTTCCCCTTAACCTAGCCTAACTTAGCCTAAATGACAGCCATTATCTTACGCATGATTAGGCAACCTTTTTGTTATAGCAGGCTGTCGAATTGGAAACATTTCGCTTTGCTTTCCAGCCAGTACAGTCGAGTTCAAAAGTGTTCGCTGTTCCTTTGCATTGCAATGCAAGGGATGAAGACTTTTGATAAGGACTGTATCACTATTAAAATGCAAGTGCAACGTCGCGAAGTGATGCAACTATACACGTATTGAATATTTATTAACCTTGTGAAATATATAGCTAATGAGGTGCGATTTGATTTTTAATCAATTGGTCATCAACTCTCTAAGTTTATGATTTGGCATTTTTTACCTTTTGTTTCCATGATTTTTCATAAACGTTGTCGAGTTGACATACCCCGCAAGTTAGGTTAGGTGTCGGCTGCCTCGAGTCTCGTCGCTCCGCGATCGAAAAGCCCGTTGCTCGGACTTCGAAGTGGCGGTAACTGCTGTGGAGAAGTAACTGACTCGTTAGCTTCAGTAGAGGAAGTACTGTGTACCGTGGTTCGATGTTGCTCGATTTTTGCGACGAAAGGAAGGTAGAAGAGGTAATAAATGCCTTCTTTTAAATGTTTAGTGTTTTTACCTTGGAAAAGGTTGAAAACGTTAGTAAAACGGTTAACAGAAAAATGTTAAAAACGGTTAACAAAAAACGTTAAAAAAACTGTTAACAACATACGTTGAAAAACATTAAAAAATCTTTAAAAAAAACAGTAATGAAAAACGTTTTACAAAAATCGTTAAAAACGGTCAACAAAAAACGTTACAAAAACGTTCAACTCAAAACGTAGAAAAAACACGTAACAAAAACGTTAAAGAACACTCAACGAAAATCGTTGAAAAACGTTAAACGAAAATTGTTAAAAAACGTTAAAAACAAACTTTTAACAAATAACGTTCAAAAAACGCTTAACAAAAAACGTTAAAAAAGACGTTTCCCAAAAACGTAATGAACCGTTCAACAAGAAACGTCATAAAACACTTTTTCAAAATAAAATATTTTAAGGAAACGTTAAAATGATTTAAAAAAGGAAGGTAAAAAGCCGAAAAAAGGAATTAAAATAAACGCGTGTCACGCAACTGCTATGGTGACAGCAGATTTTCGTTTATAAGGCTCACTCTTAAGATCGCGTGACAAGACACTATCGGCCACTGCGTGTAAGAGTGTCAAGATCGTGAATTTTGAAGAAAATTGTGGTCAATCTGAAAGCTGGTAGCGAAGACGGTCAGGAATGAATTCCGATTCTGTTGGTAGAAAAAAAAAGTCCGAATCTGTATAACCCCGATTATCGCGATGAACTTTCAAAGCCGGCCATCGCTTTTTTAGTGAACTTGTAAAAGTATGTACGTTCTGAAGCGACGCCGATCAGGCAAACTTCCTGGTCTGAAAAAGAAAAGCAACATCTAAAATTTGTTCATGCTGCATTAGATGCAGGTATTTGGACTATGCGCTCTCATCAGGAACGTCAAAGCGAATTATTCACGGGATTGCTTTCTATATTACGCCGTTTTTAAAACCCAAAAGTTTTTTTTATTTTTTTTCCATCAAAAAAATAAAAATATTTTTTTTATGGATAAACATTTTAACCTGACCGAACTAACAAACGGAACTGAACGCAATGAAATGTAACCTAATGTAACCTAACCTAACTTAATGTAACTTAACCTAACTTTTGTAACGTGATGTGACGTAATGTAGCCTAACCCAACTAAACACAACTCAACCTAACCTAAATTAACGTATCCAATGTAACTTAACCTAAGTGAACCTAAAGTAACATAGCCTACCTTCTTCTGACCCAATTTATAATAACGGAACTAAACTAAACCTCATTTTACATAACCTAATTCAATCTTAACCTAACGTACCATATTCTCACCTAACTCAGAATTACGTAACGTAACTTAATCTAACGTAACCAGCTCTAACCGAACTGAACATACTCTGTCCTAACTTAACCTAAATTAACCGCAGAACTTGACCAGATCTAAATTTCCGCTGTACTTTGCCTCAATATTTGTATGCTACACCATTTTGTAGCTTAGAAGATGTTATTTGGCAAACGTTTTGATCGAAGGCCTCATCCAAATTGACATTCAGTAAAGGCGGTAAACTTATGTTTTTATTTCTTTGTCCATTTCAGAGGTCCAAAACATAGGAGTTTGGCAAGCTGCGTAAAAGCAAAGGTATACCAGTAACGGATACTTCAGTATCAGCACCTAAATTACGTTATGATTTAAACGCGCGGAAATTCAAGATCGATTTTAACGTTGATGCTGTCGAAATTATATATAACGATGCTCGTTTTTTCTTTAGAAGTTAGTAACGTCAAAATACTTTTTCCGGTAACGTCACGTATCGCTCGATTTTATTTTTATGGACCTCTCATACCTCCCGCATGACTGTGAGAAAACCTCACTTTCCGTAAGAATAAAATTCTTTTGCGAAGGAATGTCGAGATATGAAACATTACCGAACCTCACCTAACATAGCGTGGCCGAACTGAGCAGCGCTAACAAAAAATTCCCTTCACTTCAATACTTAGTTTGAAATCAAATTATGACTATTACGGGTAGCTGTCAAAAGCGCCAAAAACCACAAGCGCCAACGCCGCAAACGCCAATCCGTAACCGCCAAACGAGAAAAATCGCAAACGCCAAAGGTCTTAAACGCAATACTAACCTTGCCTAACCTAACTTAACCTAACCTAACTAAGCCTCACTTAACCTAACCTAACTTATCCTAACCTAACTTGACGTAACCTAACCTATACGAACTTTGACGTTTGTGACTTTTCTCGTTTGGTGGTTACGGACTAGCGCTTGTGTTTGGCGCTATCGAGTGCCCCCCAACTATTACAATAATACGAGCGATCACTTAGAAGTAAAATAAAAAGATGTTCTAATGGACAGTAAGCCCAAAAAAATCGTTTATAAAAAAAATGCTGATTTTTATTTTTATTTGTTTTTCGTTTGTCGGGAGGTTTGTTTTCGCCTGAAACGCGTGTGCGAATCGGGAAACCCGGTTTCTCATGTTTCAAATGTTTTTTTTTGTCCTATTTTAAACCTGTTTTACCACCTGGATTGACCGGTACGAAAAATTTAAACTTCACAAGTGACGTGTTTCAAGGGCAATATTTTTTTATTATTATTTGATAAATTTATTGGTCCGAGAGTGCCATGACCTAAGCTAGGGTAAGGTAGACGAGCGCAAAGCAGACAGGCTGCAGCGGTGAGTCTCGCCCAAGGGCGCTTACTTCCTCTTCCGTTTCTCAAAAGAAAAAGAAGATTTTTGTTTGGGTGATATGCGAAAACTGACCGGCTCTTGGATTCATCTTTTTTTGACAGACGAGTTTGCCGAACATTCAGCTGACTTGAAAAGTCGTTTTCCCCACCAGTTTTGACTGGTTAAATTTATGAATATCGTCATAATACCGCTTATTGGTGAAGCTATATTTAAGTTCTGTGATTGATCTTTATTTGTCGATTTTACCTAAATTAGGTTTCGGCATCGTCATTTTTAGAGGAGGACTTCAACTCTAGGTTAGGTTAGGTTAGGTTGGTTAGGTTAGGTTGGTTAGGTTAGGTTAGGTTAGGTTAGGTTAGGTTAGGCTAAGTTAGTTTATATTAGTTCACGTAAATATAGTTCCTGAAATCGATGAATTACCGTTATGGTTTGGCATTTGAACTTTTCATTTTTTAGTCGTAGTTATTTTCTTATTGTAACTTACATATTTGCGATTTTTATGCCCCTATTGCTCTAGAAATAATCAAACCTTAGGGTCGACGGGCGGCAAACGGTTTGCTCTGGTAATCATTGGGGGCATGGTAATCATGGGGCAACTGTATGAGATGAATGGCACACAATGTTTATATCAGCTCTTGCAGTTAAGTGTGATATAATTTTCATGCCAAGAAAATTACTTACTAATCGTAATGTATCAGTTCAATTTTGATCGAAGCATTGGCTTTTCGTTCCTTTCGTACACTGTCCCTTCAAGGTCCTTTCCCATCCAAGGACTGTCCTCATCTAAGCTTGTCCCCATCCAATCTTTGTTTTCTTCCAGCCCTATCCCTTCCAAAGGCTTGTCCTATATTTAAGTTCTGTCCTCTATTTATTTCATCAGCGTCCTGTCCTGTACTATGGCCCCATGTCCCATTCAAACTTATCGTGTTCTCTTCTCTCTCCTCATCTCATGTTTTTTTCTTTCTTTTCTCTCTCTTTTTTTTTCTCTCTCTGGAGATCATGCACGTAAATGTTTTAGAATGTAGGAAAAGTCTTTTCGGAGTCCAATGTTTATATGGTTAAAATCTCTGCTTTATGTATGAATAAATACGAGCACTTTGGGGATATTTGCTGTTTGTTGAACATCTCGTGCTAAGCTTAAATCGCGCCTTTTATTTAAGTATATTTGCTTTTTTTCTGCTAACGTCTTTTTATCCCTTATTATATTAGAATTTTTAAGAGCGAACTGCAAACTTTTGTTTAAAAAATATAACCAATTTGAGAAACGTGGCCATATATTTCCGGCAAACTGTGAAAATTGTTGTGTTTGCGACGCCACAGCCCTTATTCATCACCGCCATTTTGAATTTTTAATCCTATCTGGCAAGGACTTTCCCACATAAAACCTGTTCGCGGAATAAACTTATAATTAGTTTCGCTTATTCCTGTCCGAACGAATTTGCGATCATCGAAGGCATCGCCGAAATATTTGCGATTCCCTATAATTTTGGACATCTAGCCTATCCACGCCACAATAATCGGATTTGGCAAGGTGACCTATTAGATTTGTTGGACCTGTATACATGAAAGAAGGAACGTGTTCGACCCTTCGTCAGAAACTCTGTCAAAGCAAGGAACAGGGCAAAGAACCTAACAGGACTTAAGGTAGTCCTGGAGTCTCGGATCCGTTCCGCAAGACGAGGGGAAAAAAAGAGCTCCGAAACTCGCATAAAATAAACGGACTGTCTATTCACCCGACGGACAATTAGAATACATTCAAGCCTTTTACGTGAGTTGAGTTGAAGTCTTCTCCCTATAACTTCGGTCTGCGGTCATTTGCCGAGCGTTGAAATCTCTGAATGTCGGGTAGATAGCAACACCCTAAAATAAATTCTGCGTTCGAAAGAAAAAAAAATCTCATGATATTTTGGTGGCTTTGAAATTTCCAGTTCGACGATTTTTTACGAGTTCAGCCGTTCGAAAAACGCCCTCCTCTCCCCCAAAAATGTTCATAAAATACAACTGAAATGAGATTTTGCGTGCTAATTTTTGTCGAAATGCGGATAGCGACTCATTCATTTTCTGCCATCTTTTCATTTCCCATCTTGGAAACAGCGTAAGTTTGTTTTTTTTGGAGAAAATCTTTTCACTCGATCGTTACGAAAAACAAACAAACGCCGCTTTTTTGCAGAGGCGAAATAACGTGTCGCCGTAAGAGCGCAGGACACTTCCATTTCGTTGTAAGAAAAGCCGTTAAAAAGTTACAGTTTCTAAAACATATTAAAAATTAAAAGGCGTGTCTTTGGGGGAACGCCTCAAGTCGTCTGCTTTGCACACTTGTTCAATTTTGTTAGTTGGCGCCAACGATGCCGTCAAAACTGACCTAAACTCTGTTCAGTCCGAAATTAACCGGATGGCACGCGAGACTCATTTTAAATTTCAGCTACTTGACTGTGGTTAACTGTAATCGGGAAGAAGTTTGTTGTCTGCACCGCGTCAAACTTTTGCCTTTCCACAAGAAAATATTTTAAGTAAAAAAATATTGCGTCACTTGAGACTAGAGCTTCCCTCTAACGGCTACTCACAGTTTTATCTCTAAAGATAAGTACACTGTTTCCCTCTTTTAGCTTCTTACTAGAGGCATAGTTGTGGAATATCCTTAAATAGATTTCTATTGTATCTCAAAAACTAACCGATATAAGCTTGTTCGGGATGGCAAACTTTATTTTTTCAATTGTATTCATCAGTTGGTTCATTAAACGAAAGCTCTTGCCCATCGCCTTTCATTCACTCTCGCTATAAGTGTTGAAGATTGGATTTTTTTAAGGTAGAAAACTCACGACCGGTCCGATCCGCGGGACGATTAAAAAAATGCTTCAAAACCCCTTGAAATTAGTTGTGTGTGTTACGAAGGGTCTATATTATGGAGTCTTTAACATCATTAAATGAATCGCGTTTAACCCAATACCGCCCAGTGATGCCGTTCGGAATCAGAAAAATTTATTTTCGAGGATCTTTTAAGTTCAGTATTGACAGAATTTAAAAAATTGTACGCCTCTAGAAACTTGAACTTAAATAATTTAGACATTTTTCTAAGCTTAAAATTCCGTATTTGAATGGAAAAAATCCTTTTAATTTCTGTTAAGCTAAATTTCATTCCAAATACTTTGAGCTGTTATGGGTGAATATAGGTTAGGCTGCGTACCCTCTGCCTCGCTTCATGTGCTTATGCGCCAAAGATTGAACGCGATACATGGAAAATTTATCCCCTCAAATTATGATACTGAGATGCCCGTTTCCACGACCAAAAACGGCGGTATCTCTCTCACTGAGTAATATCCAATATCATCAAGTGCTCTGTGTTCCAACTTTTCCATCTGACGATCTTTTCGTTACACGCAAATGTAACGCTGTAAGCGCGACTTTGTAAGCTTGTCCCAATAAGGGGGAAGGGGCCAGCCGCCGTCGCTCTACATCTCCGTGTCTTCAATAGGGCATGATTGCCCTAAGAATTGGCTATGACATGCCGTGCCCTCCCCACCCCCTGGCCGCCCCTTCTCGCCGCCGCTTCTCGCCGCTCAAGGCAACCGTAGGCAACTGCCGCGGCCGCGACGACTCCGCCAGTGTGTGTCTGTCGCCTTTGTGCCGACTTTTGCCTACTCCGTGAAGTGATGTGCCTGGAAGGTAGTGAAGTGCTTTCTACGCTGGCCCCTCCAGAATCAGCTGATGTGTAGGTGCGATCAATGGGTGCTTCACCCCCCCTCCCCTCCCCGCCGCCGTCATTAGAGTAATTTTGTCGCTCGCTTGTTTGTCGGTCACTTAATTGAAAATGCTCTGTGGGAACTTGGCTTCTTGGCGTGACTCACTGCTGCCTGTAAACATTCATTAGGAATATCTTAAGATGCGAATTTTCGTATCTCATTCAATCCTGTACAGGAAA
>Ga0058701_10001624_pt1 | contig 16212 bp, 6 predicted proteins | sample AgamicOrMae_FD_97039 | JGI IMG/M metagenome (GOLD analysis project Ga0058701, IMG submission 97039) | Agave microbial communities from Guanajuato, Mexico - Or.Ma.e | ecosystem: Host-associated > Plants > Phyllosphere > Phylloplane/Leaf | place: Guanajuato, Mexico | collected 2012-06-04
AAAACGACGCCACAGAACAAAAAAAAAAAAAATTAAGCCAACCGGCCTTATGATGAACTGAGACTACTCCTACACAATAACTCGAATTACAGCGCAGCTATCGCCCTGAATATGCGTAAATAAATGCACAGTTGTGGGTATTTCTGTTTGTAGATACATTTTTTGATACCTCTCACAAGAGACGTATTCACACGAAGCGCGAAATAAGTACTGTGAAAAGTATTGACAAGATAACATACTCTTTATATGAACCGCGAGATGGCAAAATTGCGCATAAAAGTTACCAAAGTTAATGAGGCAATAATAATAATAATATTTTAAAGAGAGTAAAAAAGTCAACGTTCAAACGTGCCAGACGCAGGGCGCACACTCCTTCATCAAACAATAAATATTAAAAAAAAACTAAACAAAAAAGTTATTAACTCTTTTAACGCATAACGCGAAATCTAAGAAAAATATAAAAATATACAACCCGGCTAAAATCATTCTCATTCACTACGATAAAATCATAACACAACAATACTCTGCGGTGTGGATGGGTAGGCTATTCCAGCACATTGCAAACGATATTTCAATAACGGTATCAGTGACTTTCATTATCATTATAAGACCGTCGTTAAAGTATTCGGATTCTGGGAAGGGTCGATATTTTGGTGCATTTATGGTAGCTTGACTATTGGCTCGACTATTGGCCCGACTATTGGCCATGCTCTTAAGGGAGCCCACTTTGTAAGCCAAATTAACGAGCACGCGCAGTAAATCTACACCCAAAAACCATGCAAGCAACGAGCATTTTTTTAATTTTTTTTAGATTTATGTTATTTTTCTCGTTTTTGTTTGAAAAAGTCAATTTAGCTATAACTACATCGGAGTGATGATACGATTTTTAGAGTTGAAAAAGATTCTAGCCTAAAGACATTCGCTCAATTCGAAGAAACGTCCGAATTAAAATGTTATTTATTATGGGATCACATCGTGTGTTTTTCAAGACTTTTTTAGTTCAATCAATTTTGCATTAAAAGTGCGGCTTAATCCAGCTCCACTTTTACCGTATGAGTACAGTCTATATCAAAAATTGAATCACAATTCCAGCGGGCTTTTTTCTGTATAAGAGCAATGGATTACGGACCATGTCATCAATAACAAGACCATGTCATCCTAACAAGAGCGACAATACTTTTGATGCCGACTGTACATTTACAGAACAAACGACGCACATCAGAAATGGAAATACTGCGGAAGAGGCATAAGGAGTTATGAGACGTAAAATTCTCTTGTTTTGATCAGCAATTTAGAGTGAGTGAGCGTTTGTGATGAAATAACATTAGTCTGATCAAGATTAGCTTATTTCGATAATCCCAGATGTAAGTTTACTCTCCGTCGCGCGAAAGAATCGAGTTGTACAGTCGCATCCAAAAGTGGGTAACTAGCCTCTCGGATTCGCCCAACAGATTTAACTTTTTCGTGTGCAGAAAATGAGAGAGCTCTTGATTTTGAAATAAAATAGAAATAATATTCATTTGAATTATTTATGCCATTGCTTTGTGGCAGGGTGATTAAAGTTGTTTCAGGCGTATTTGAAATCTTTATACACGCCAATAAGGTTGAGAATACTGTTTCAGTAAATATCTGCAGTGGGCTAGGAACGGTCCACTGGATCGCAGTGGGTTAAATCTGATCCCGATTCTTGTTATTTTCAAACGCTGGGACATCACTGAACAACCCTTGTGCCGCCTCTTGCTAACCTAATAATAAGGATATTGCAAACAACTAAAAATATTTAAAAAAATCAACAGCAAAACAATTAAGATAACCCATAACAGCCCTAAGTATTTGGAATGAAATTCAGCTCACGAGAAAATAGAGGGCTTTTCCCCGTTAAAAAACGAAATTTTAAACTTAAAAAATGCCTAAATTATTGAATTTAAGATGTTTTTTGAAATGTGTTTTCCTGGTGACAATACTAAACTGAAAAGATCCTCTAAAATAAATTTTTCTGTTTCCGAACGGCATCGCTGGGTGGTCGAAAGTTAAGAAACGCTAGTAGAAAATTAATTTTTAAATTAAATGTATTGGCAAAGACAATTATTTAAAAAGGCATCGGCCTATAGCGAGAATTAGCCAATTCTCGTAAAAAAAAAGTTAAACGGGGATGGATTCCATGAAGGTCCATGATGGGATCCATGAGTATCCCCGAGATACTTTACCTTTTCGGGGATATTCGTACGAAGACCTTAACCTACAGATAAGTCCAATTATCCATTGTTCCATAACCATTTTAACTTCAAGTCGTTATGGACGGATCTGGATTCTGCAACTACAAGACTGCCTCAGCAGAACTTGTAAAATGGTTTGGACGTATTTATAAATTTGTCTGCTACTCGCCATGCAGTCTCCCAGTGAATTTTATCAGTAGATAATTCTATCTTAGTATAATGAATACTCATTACTTCGTTGGGTGAGCGTAAAATAGCATACGGGAGTCAGAATTTATCAACTATTGTTTTTCCCGATCAGGTTGATAAACAATTTCGTTTCTGTCTATGGAACCGCTGAAATACTACCTGCTTCAGGTTCTGTAGGTACTCGCTCCAACTTCTTCAACCTTTGCTACGTTCTGGGAGGTCTTCGACCTAAACTCTTACGAAAGCTCCAAAATTACGTGTTTTATAGGGATTTTTCTCTCCACTTTGTTGCGATAATTTACGCTATTGATTTTAGCTAGACAAATTACGCTAACAGTTTTAGTCTCCCTCAGAATAATTAGCAAACACAAAAAATCCAGACCTATTATTTTTTAATTTTGACTTTTGACGGTTGGACTAACAGAGGAAAACTAAAAGACTAGTTAGAGCAGGTCCCTGTAGCTCACTTTTTTGATTTAGTTGGCCGTATTGGGAGGTGAGTATTGGAAGGTGTACCTTGAAAACGAGATAAGTTAAAACATATAATGACTGAATTATAATAATATAGCTTTGAGTATCGCAGCAAAAAGAAGTCGGTTTAACACGTGACCGCACAAAGTATTCAGTGAAATTTAGCTTAAGAGATATTGGAAGTTTTTTTTTTCATTTAAATACGCAATTTTAAGCTTTGGAAAATGTCTAAATTATTAAAGTTTAGGTTTCCAGAAGGGTGATATTTTTTTTTAATACTGACGATACTGAACTGAAAAGATCCCCCAAAATATTTTTTTTTTCAGTTTGCTAACTGCTTCGCTGGGCGGTAGTGGGTAAACGAAAGGTTTTTTTTTTGAATGCAGGGAAGACCTGAAGGACAACCTTGGACTACACGTGAAGAAAGTATAAGAAAGTCCTGCTTCCAAAAAAATAAAATTTAAAAAAATCCAAGCACGAGAAATCCGGCTTACAACGATAGGGCTATCTTGTTGATTAGCTGATATTCGAGCTTAACTCTGTTAATGCCATCCATCCTGAGATCTTTGGTCGAAGGATCATGGCACCGACTGATGGTAATTACGTCCACTTCACGTCTGAAAAGCTTCATACACTAAATAAGAAGAGGGAATGAATACTTTTCGTATTTCTCCAAGTGCCAATGGCTCCAAACACTCCGTCTTTTAAGACTCCTTTTTTTCGAAAAAAAATCTCATTTTTTTACTTCATAGTATTTTTATTTAATTATTGTAGATTTTTACTTCGCGGTGGTTTGGCGAGGTAAATTTAGTTCGATGAAACACGATCTTCCAGCGATGTTGTGCAAATGTTTTTTGCAAAGACGACGCAAACTCCGGAAAGGGATGGCAGCTAAAAATAAAATTTAGCCCACACGCAGTTTCCTCGTGCTCGGAAAGAAATGAAACGATAGTGAACTGGAAGACTATGGCGACAGTTAAGGACGGACAAAGTAGCCAGTCTAAAAAGTTTCCATCACGTCCGCATCGCGCCGTAAGATAATCAGTCCGATACTCTCCAAAAAATGTTTACTCTTCTTCACCTACTTTCTAGTCCGTACTCGTGCAACAATACGCAGCCAAGCCCATTCATAAAATCTCACAACCCATTTCAATCTTTCCACGTATCTTCAAAATGCATTCTTGCAAATGATCAATTGGAGAGGTATTTCCGAAACGAAAATACTTAGAAATTAAACTAGGTTAAGTTAGATTAGGTTAAATTAACTTAGATCAAATTGGATCCTAGTAATGTTAGGTTGGAATAAGTCAAATTGGTTTCACCTAGTTTAGATTCAATCAGGTCAAATACTACATGTTACATTAGGTTGAATTAAATCAAATTTGTTGAGCCTTGGTTAGATTCAATTACGTCAAATGAGGTTAACCTAGGTTAAGTTAGTTTAAGTCAAATGATGTTATGTTAGGTTAACTACGATCAAATTGGATTAACCTAATTAGGTCAGGTTGAATTAAGTCAAATTTGTTGAACCTAAATTGGATTAATTCAATTTTTGTTAACCTAGGTTAAGTTAGGTTAAGTCAACCTAAGTTACGCGCCGTGTGTCTCGCTTCCGTATAGTTCCGCTAATCTTCGCGGAGAAAGGTCGAACACAAGATGGAAAATTCCATGCACCTTTCAAATTAACCGACCACTGCCCAGCGATGTCGTTCGGCAACAGAAAAAAATATTTTAGAAAATCCTTTCAGTTCAGTATTGTCATAATTTAAAAAAAACATCATCCCTCTGGAAACCTAAAATTCAACATCTTGGCATTTCACAAAGCTTAAAATTGCGTATTTTAATGGAAAAATCCTTCCAATGTCTCTTAAGCTAAATTTCACTCCAAATACTGTGGGCTGTTATGGGTAAACAGAATAAGAAGGTTCCCTTTCTTTTTAGCGTACATCTTGGTCCGAGTTGAGCGCGTTTAATACAGTTTGGTTGCCCGGTTCCTCCGCGAAGCGCGGTCCACTCTGCCGCGGGGGGAGGGCACTTGACGGGTGGGGGGAGGGGGGGCGCCGTGCAATCTATATATACCGCTAGGGGAACAACACATTAGTGTTCCACCGATCATAAGGAGACCTCGTGACTATATCAGCTATTTTAAAGGTACGAAATAGTGTTCTTCTCAATATTTTTGACATACCTAACATAAGACTGAGTTCCTGGACGGATAGTGCACGTATTTGCGACACCCCCGTGCAGAAGAGTCGTAACTCAACTTTTAGAAGCAGCCAAAGATGATAGAGACTTATGTAATGAAGCATTTGCTGCTGCGGTCGTTGGTTCCAACAGCGTGGTTGATTTTCTGTACGCAGGGACTGCGGCGTTTGACCGTAAAATGAACCAAAATCCAAATATATCTTCGAAAAAAGGGCGCAAAATCATCTTCTTAGTTTTTTCTTTTTTTTATACAAATTTTTATCAGAAATTTTGGCGCATTTTAATTTATTTTTTGGGGAATTTTCATAAATTTTTGAAGTAAAAATATAATAATTAAAAAAAATGATTTTTTTCAATTTTGAACAATAAAAACAGGTATTAAGTAATATGATGTTCAAAATCAGTTGAACGAAAAGAGGCCAGTCTGTATTGAATCAATTTTGAGTTGTGTAGAGTGGTCACCGCAGTGGTTAAACAATAATTCTTTACGTTACTACACTTCTTAGATACGACATACTCCTTGAAGTATTACACCTTTTGAAAGCATGTAGAGTTCTCAAGTGCCTTTCATGGTGGCACGATTCCGGACTTAGAATGAATTTTAGAAAGTAAGAGCAAGGCCTATTATACTGCTTTCCGCGAAATTTGCAAGATTTATTTATTGAAAGAAAGTTTCGTCATGTTTCCAAGTCAAATTTCGTGTCGTGGATAAAAAAATGTTTCCTCTCTGAAAGTTAACCCCTCTAACGTGCAAAAGTGCCCCCTGTTTACTACAATTATTTTTACTTTAAAAAATACACCATTTAAAAGTGTTAGGATGTATTTCGGAGGAAGGATTTTTCGGGCGATTAAGTCTCCGAAATTACATTCAGGAAAATAATAGCGACTCTAAGCTTTCCCATTCGGATTCAAAATGAAATGGTTTCTCAAAATCTGCCCATTAAAAAACAAATAAAAATATTTTCAGTACAGAACCAAATTGAAACTCTAAAAGTGAAACAAAAGTCTTTAAACTTTCAGACGTTCCTTGCATCGGTCATCGATATCAAATTTGTAAGTTTCTTTTTAAAAAGTTTTTTTTTAAGGTTTGATCGAATTTCGTGAAAAAAATTGCAAAACGACTTATTGACCTATAAACACAAACACAATGGTTCCTGCTTTTTTTAAAAAAGCGTGAAACAATATTCATCTATTGTCTCAATACAAAGATCTTTTTCAAACAGTTGAGTTCTCTCCAAATATGTCGCTTGATTTTTATTTTCTATATAAAATGGTTTAGTCTAATTTATCTTTACACGCAAAAAGCGTTAAATTATTTCGAGCCGAGAAAACATATTCTTCACGAAAGAGAAATCCAGTTTGAGAAGAGCGCATAATCCACATTATAGCATTATAAGGTTGCAGTTCGCATGCCTTACACGAACTAAAATACTGATGGTTCCCATAGAAACCTTAATTAGTCCCAAAAGCTTTCCGCATTCCCCTGGAAAAATCTCGACGCTATCCGACGGACATTCATGACAGTTGTAAACAAAAAGTAAAGAAAATGTGCCCACAAGTCATTGACCTCCAAAGGCGGCGAAACGAAGAAATCCTTTGAGCTCTTAAACTGCAGAAAACAACGCAATCGACATCACTTGCATATCATAATCCAGAAGTAATCTTCCCATAAGCTCATATTCACACTTTGAAAGAACCTCGGCTTTCCTTGAAAGCAGGATGACAAACAAAATAAATATATTTATCGACATATTCAATCTTCACGGCTACTCGAATAACCGGTCCGAAATCATATTGTTTAGCCTGTCTTGAGGTTGTTCAACAAACAGTAGAACGTTACGCGCAGGTTGGTAGTATTGGGGAGAAGCGTTAACATTTTGCGGCGTAAGATTGGCTCACCTGAGCGGGCTGATTTTTCGATAAGATATAAATGAGCTACAGGTACCGCGCCCTGAATTGTCCAGTGTTTACTCGGCGGATAAGCCTTTGCATGTGTAACTGGGTATGTAAATTTTATGATTGTCATTACTCTTATAATTACTTGTTAGATTATTTCTTGGTTCGGAAAGAAATGCAGAGTTCTTTGACGAGGAAAATTTCCGAGACTGTCATGGAGTCAATTTCAAACGATCACGAACTAACTGTAAGCTCAAACATGTGCTCGGACGATTCCGGGGTAGGAATTTTATTTCCAATTTAGGAAGTGGTAGACGAACTAAGAGAGCAACAGTCGATTGCAAAAACAATTATTAGTTCCTATTAAACAATGCCAACCATCAAACATAAGAAATTTAGTGAAAAAGACTAAAAATTTTGAATATAAAAGGGCAGGGGTTTTTCATACAATTCTTCGCCCGATTTTTTTTTAACGGGATTTTTATTTTTTGACGGTTCGATCGAATTGAAGGTAACTAAACAAGATTAAAACCGATGTGTGTTGCTCAATTTGTCGATTTTAAACGGACCAGGAGAGGCGGGAGTTCGCGGCCGGGAGGTTGGAGGAAAAGATGTTTCGTTTACATTCCACTTTCTGACGCGATAAATCGACGAAATGAGCAACCGACGACGGTGAACATCATTTTTAGTTCCCCCTTAACAATTCCAACAATCAAACGTTAAAAATTCAACAAAAAGTTTTTCGCTCAAAACTTAAAAAAAAGGAAGGGATTTTTTCAATTTTTTGGCCCGAAATTTTTTGTTGGGTCTTTATGTTTTGACGATGGGATCTGATTGAGAAGAACTAAAAATGTTTAGAAACGTTGTCTGTTGCTTAATAAATCGATTTTAAACGGACTAGGATAGGCGGCAGTTCAGCGCCGGGAGGTTTGAGGGGAGGGCGTAACTTACAATGCTCTTGTGCGCGGGGGCAGGCCGCGAATCAGCGACATTTGTGGGTCGACGGTCCACGAAAAAAACAAAATCTCAACGAAAGAGGCTAACAAAGAAGAATATTTAATTAAAATAGTGACAAAAACGACAAAAATTAGGGAAAAGCATGAGAGTTAAAGGGAAAAAAGAATTTGTTTTTAGTGACAAAAAGCGATAACAGTGATTTACTGGTAACCCTGACGAAGTGATAAATAATGGGGGTTAAATAGTTCTCGTAGTGCATAATAATAAATCCACAAAGTACGTATAGTTTTTTGGGATGAATAGTTTTTAGTTGATAAATTTTTTGTGGTCTGTCAAGGCTACCGGAAATAATTAGATCGCCAGTAAAAAATTAAAAAGAAAAATAGAAAAATAATATTAAAATACAATTTTTTTAAGCAAGTAGATTGTTTAATAGCATTTAAATGTCCGTAATGATATTTTCAACTTAACAGTTGCAACATACGCCAAGTACCTCTCCGCGGAAGAGGTTTGTACGAGTTAGACGAAGAGAACTACGGTCAAACCCAAAATTAGGCAAATGGATGGATATCATTTCTGATTGAAATTCCAACTTTGCAATTGCGATTCCGGAACCGCTCTTTGATTCTGAGAAATCAGATAAATTGTAGGGGTTACCGGTGTTGGATGCTTTATCAAAAAATAATTACAAGAAAAAGTGATTATCGGGGCTGTTTTGTAACTTGACAGCACATGCCGCCGGATGTTATCAATCTGACTCGTGCCGAACAAGCATATTCATCTCAACAAAAATAACTTGGCAAGGGATGGTCAGTTTTGTTTCCAAAACTAGAAATATCAAACGGAGATATTACATCGTAAACATTCAACTATCTGATCAGTTACAAAATCTCTGTTTTCAACTTTGTCTTTTTCCCTGATAAAATCTTTCATCGAACATCGACACCGTTGTCTCGATTGATAAGAATCAGTACAAATTTCAAAGTTTACCTAGCGATGTGAAAAGTTGTATGGACCACCCTTGCGTTCGCTCGCGTTCTAATTGTTATCAGTCTATTAAGCAGAAAGTCCTGATGCATATCATTTTATAGAGTACTAACTGTAAGAACGGCGATAAAGCATTTAAAGGTTGTGAGTTCAATAAGAGACATTTAAAGAGTGCCTACCAGCCCCAGATAAAATGTATTAGATTGGGTTCCGTGCGTTCAAGTTACCTTCCATAGAGAATGCATTACGTGCGTTCAAGTCTCCATGTATTTGCGCCGACGGGCGAATAGCCACGACCTTTCATTAAATAACAAGAGCTCTAGTTGCAAGGTCTTCCGACGAGGTCACCTTTCTCTTCTTTTGGGATTTCTAATATAAGATGAACAGGTCTTACTTACATACTGTAGTTTACCCACGTAATTTCAAGTTTTGATTCTTTGTTTCAGAAGTAAGCTGTAATTAAAGCAATCCAGTCTGGAAAGACCAAAATCTTGCGAAAATTTTCCGTAGTTTTTTAAGGCTAACGAAAGATAACTGCCCAGTTATTTTATGCCAAAACAACAAACAACATGAGTTCGCAACAGTTGATGGATCTTGAGAACAAGTATGGTGCTCATAATTACCACCCTATTCCAGTGGTAATAACAGAAGGCAAAGGTAAGAGTAGAAATTCATCCGCCTAAGTTGGCAAACAGCTGTTCATAATCTCCCGCCACTGGCGAGCGAGCCACCGAGGCTGCAACGTAGTTCGCGCAGCGCTTCCACTTTCTACCGCGCAGCGGCGCTAGTTGTTCAGATCGTTGGCGCGGAGTCGCTAAAACGTACGGCATATACCGTTCGGTAGCGGTATTTTATCGCAAATCAATTAGCGTATGAACAAGAAATTAACGTGGCGAACACAGTCATGCAATTTTCGTGGAAAAAAAAGTTCAATTTAAAGCGGGAAAGTTTGATCAAGAAACACGTAACTCACGTTAAGTAGGTCGGACGAAGACTAGGTATATATACGCTGTGATCGTACAAAACGGATGGAAGTGTGTGTCACTTGTGATGACACAAGCTGAACATTGATCCCTAACGTTGGCAGATCTGCTCAGTAATGGTGTTATCACGTGGTCTTCCAGATGTCTGTGGCACTTCCCGATGCACCCACTCTGGGCTCGCACGGTTGAAGAGCTGTAAGGCAGCTTGAACTACCACTTTCCAAATTGGAATAGACAGTTCGAAAATTCAGTAAATTAAGCGCTTCCAAGTACCGGCACTGCCGACGCAGTCTGCCATAATTTTGATTTACAAACGTAGAATTTTTCGATTAATGCAGGTGCCTCATGATATGCGACTTACAACGATCGCAATTCACAAACTTACGTGCGGCACTCATAAACGTCAAATTTCAAAATCGCCAACGCCGTACCTGCCAGTATCCATAAGCGCCAATAATAATAATCGGCAGTCAAAGGTTAGGTAAGGTCAGGTTAGATTGGTAGCAGCGTTGGCGGATTTGAAATTTGGCGGTTTTGAACATTGGTGGTACCGGCGTTGGCGGATTTGAAATTTGGCGTTTATAACTACCCAAACTTACTATTTTGGGAAGTAATTAACTCGTGCAAATGCTTAAAAGTCCAAAAAATGGGGAAAAATGACGGGTTTGATTTTTTTAACAGGTATCTTCATGTACGACGTGGAAGGTAAAAGATATTACGACTTCCTCAGTGCTTACTCAGCGGTAAATCAAGGCCATTGTCACCCAAAGATAGTCAACGCTCTAATCGAACAAGCCCAACAATTAACTTTGACTTCTAGAGCATTCTTTAACGATGTTTTGGGAAAATTCGAACAACGCCTTGCAACGCTGTTATGCTACGACAAAGTCCTGCCCATGAACACAGGTAAAGCTTTGATTTAAAACCAGATGGTCTGATGCACGGAATTGATTTTTAATGGGCTCAATTCAAGTTCTATTGCCCGCAGTATAAAAACATGCAACTTTTTCATTCTTGTTGTCAATACAAAATTTGTATTCAACTAAAAATTACTCCCAAATATTGAGAAACTTCGGTGTTTATCATTGCGTCCTATGAGAGTATTTTAATAACCGAATTCTGATAATTTGAAGCCACGTGTTTTGTGAAAGAATGTTTTTCCTTGATCAAAAAGATTAGCTTTTCTAAACAAATGCATTTTTTCAGAAAATTTGCGAGTTGTTTGAATAAAGTACAAATAACACTGGGGGTTCTGATAATAGTAATACAAATACATAAAAGAAACACATATTTAGTCGGGTATTATTTTAAAGGGGGTGCCTATTGACCCGACTGCCTCATTTAAAATATATCAGGTTGGGTTCCGTGCGTTCAAGTGACCTCTCATTCAACATGCATTAGGTTGGTTACGTGCGTCCAAATTTCCCTACATCAATGCATCTCGGGTCAATAGCAACACCCTTTTTAAAAAATAACATCAATTTAAAAAAAAATAAAACTTGAATTTGAGATTATTTTTTGGATCAATTTGACATTTCAAAGTGGTTATTTTCTGGAAATGAGTACCGGTACCTCTGTTTTCCGGTGAAAAACAGTTTGCTGACGTTAGGTTCGTTAACGTTAGGGTAAGTTAAGTCAGGTTATCATGAACAGTTAATTGCGGTAAATGGGTGCCTTGCCGTTCATTCTCACAATTTCTCTCACATAGGAATTAATCTCTCAATCGCCATTCAAGTCTCACATAGGAAATACATTCCTTTGTACCGTGCACTTGCCTGCTGTGAAGCAATAACCGGTATTTTTCTTCACAATTTAGGCGTCGAAGGAGGAGAAACAGCGTGCAAGCTTGCAAGAAAGTGGGGTTATAAAGTCAAACGCATTCCTGAGAACCAAGCCGAAATTATCTTCGCTCGGAATAATTTCTGGGGCAGGACATTAGCGGCCGTATCTGCTTCAACAGATCCTTCGAGTTACGATGGATTTGGTCCATTTATGCCAGGATTCAGAGTCGTACCTTACGACGATTTAAAAGCGCTCGAGGTGAGATATGTTGAAACATAGACAAAGTATGAGCCCATACCAGGATTAAGAATTAGCTCAAGAGACAAGTAAAGAGGTAAGTGAACGGTACAAACTAATGTAACCTTGTTTCAGGACGCATTGAAAAATCCAAACGTATGTGCGTTCATGGTTGAGCCTATACAGGGAGAGGCGGGCGTTATTATACCTCAGGAAGGATACCTCCGTGAAGTTCGTCGCTTGTGCACCAAATACAACGTACTCCTAATTTGCGACGAAGTGCAGACGGGACTCGGAAGAACGGGGAAGCTACTAGCCTGCCATCACGACAATGTCCAGCCTGATATCGTGATCCTGGGCAAGGCTTTGTCTGGTGGTCTATACCCGGTAAGGCTATGTGCTCAACGCTTAAGACGATAAGAAACTCCTTCCCACATAAAATAAATTTAGGGTCAGTTCTATTCGCACGCCTATGTTAATATAATGGAGACTTGAGCGCACGGAAACCAACCTAATGCCTTAGGAGGTGACTTGAACGCACGGAAACCAACCAAATACATCTTACAAGGGGCAGCGTGTGAATAGCAGCGTAAATTTATACAATATTTCGGTTTTGAATATATTTTTACCGATTTGTATAAATCGTTCAGCTGATTTTTGACTCTCTACATCATGCAAGGAGTTTTATAATTCAAGTACGGAATAATTAATGCTACACGGAGAAAACTGCGACGGTTAAGTTTACTAAAAATAAGTAAAAGCGACAGCCAACTGCAACTGGGATAGTAAACGTTACCAGATTTGAAAGTAAGCGTTATAGTAAACAGTACTGTGTAACGGTAAGGTTCACCAGCAAACCTGTTAGCGTTTACTAGCCAAGTTTGCCTGTTGCACTTTTTAGTTATTTCACTAATCTTTAGTAAACTTTACTAACCCACTTTTCCCAGTGCACTTTTTTTAGATTAAAAAACATATTAGCCTAATAATATAAAAGTTAAATTTCCTGACGAATTTTTAAAAATCACATGGGTAAGTTTTAAAGTTTTTTTTCGAAAATTATGAATAAATAGGCAGCTTCGCGATGCTCGCGCCTAAAAAAATCTTATTATAGTATTGGAAGAATGAGGCACTACGACTGAAAACGGTCCATTGGCAAACAATCTCGCTCAAGTGTTTTCCCACGCACAACGACTTGGGTCGGCGACTTTACCTCCCCAATTTTCTTCCTATCTTTATTTGCACGACAGTTTAAGCTTGTTTCGAGAGGGCGAGTCACAGCTGATTCTCTGATTGACGGGCAGGTGTCAGCTGTTCTGGCCAACGACAACGTCATGCTGTGTATCAAACCCGGTGAACACGGTTCGACTTACGGCGGCAACCCTCTGGGGGCGCGAGTGGCCATGGCGGCGCTCGACGTCATCTGCGACGAGAAACTCGCGGAGAATGCCGCCAAACTAGAAGCCGTGATGCGGGAAGAGCTCAAGAAACTGCCCAAGGAAGTTATCAAATGTGTCAGGGGGAAGGGACTCATGTTCGCGGTTGAAACAGCCGAAGGTAAGCTTCTCAATGTTAGAAATATACCTATTTTTAGCTAATACCTGATCACAGTGCAAACAAAACCCCGTATTGTGGAAGGCTATACCTGTTTTGGGCGTTAAACTAAAACGAGGGTAGTACGTATTTTGGTTATTTTTCAAGATGGGTCTATACCCAGCCATATCATTCGAAAGGTCACGGCAAGAGCTTTCCATTGATGCGGCTGAAAATAGGCCTATCTCTAAAACTAAGGGAGTAGTGCGTAATTTGATTATTTTTCAAGATAGGCCTATGTTCAGCCATATCATTCAAAAGGTCTCGGCGAGAGCTTCCCATTGATGTGGCTTAACATAGGTCTATCTCTAAAACTAGGAGAGAAGTGAGTAATTCGCTTATTTTTCAAAATAGGCTTATGTTCTGCCATATCATTCAAAAGGTCTCGGCAAGAGCTTCCCACTGATGTGGCTTAACATAGGTCTATCTCTAAAACTAGGGGAGAAGTGAGTATTTCGCTTGTTTTTCAAAATAGGCTTATGTTCAGCCATATCATTCAAAAGATCTCGGCAAGAGCTTTACATTGATGTGGCTGAACATAGGTCTACATTGAAAAATTACCGAAATACGCACTACCCCAGTTTTAGTTTCGTTCCCCGAAACAGGTAGGCCTATAGCATTCCCCAAAACGGGGTTTTCGTTTTAATTGTGATGTTGGTATGATGTTAAAAAGGTCATAATTTGGTGAGTTTTCAAGATGAGCGAGGCGTCAAAGGCGAGTTCTTGTGAGCCTCACAGAGAGAGATGCAACAACTTACTCCCGCGGCGTGCGCTGATTGGTGCGATGCATGAAACCAGCAACGCTGCTTGGTGGGATACACGGGTGAAGCGGCAATTGACGCATATCTCTCCCTGTGAGGCTCTCTACACAGCTCACGCCGAGTCCTTTCAAACTTATAAACCATAACACCTATGAAAACCTCTTTGACCTAGCCACGCACTTATTTCTTCTTTCATCAATGAGGGTGTTCGCTGAAAGGAAAAAACGATCCCTCCTAATAAAAATCCACCAATCACGGAGAGCTTCTTCTCAAAATCCACCAACTGCAATCTATTAACTCTAGTTGGTCGGTTTTCGGATCAAGCACTTCGCAGTTGGTTGATTTTCATTTTGAGGGGTCAAAAAGTAATCATGGGAATTCTTCGGGAATTTAATCAGAAAAAGGTTTTCCCTCCAAATTTTGCCGAGTACCATTTCATTTAAGCCTGAACTTACAGAAAATAAAGATCACATTTTTGCCTAAAATACATGAATCACGCATGAGATTTTTGTTGTTGAGATTCACGCAAGAGTAAGAACGGCCTTAAATCGATGAATTAATCTTGATATCGTTGTTTCAGGTGTGGACGCGTGGGATCTTTGTTTAAGATTTAAAGAAAAGGGGTTGCTAGCCAAACCCACCCACGAGAGTACCATCCGGTTAGCCCCACCCCTCATCATCACCGAAGCTCAACTTCGCGACGCTATTAAAGTGATGCAGAGTGCAATCGAAGGTCTAATTGCTGACAAATACTCAGTCAACTCAAGCAGCAAATCAGCTTTGCAGCCTAAACAGTGTTCAACGGACATACCAAAATCAACCAACTATCAACCTCAATCAACGTTGACCAAATAAAACGTTGAACTCAAAAAGTATTTTTACAGACTGTCTCGATTGACGTGATGAACCAGAAGAAACCGAACTGTATTGTGAATTTAAAATTGCTTTTTCTGTGGTCTACCTTCCGTCGCTAGGCCGAACGGAATGAGTCGCAACAAGCCTGATGCCGCTTCCTTTTCTTGCCGAGAAGTAAGCGGCACCACGCTAGACAGCCTCACGGAGCAACAGCTGTACGAGGCATCTAATAATTGAAACCTGACCATCGGTTGAATTTCGTTCCGCAAATGTAATAAAATATTAAACAAAAGTACTATCAGTCCAAAAGGTATTGTCCGGTTCTGGTCGCGCTGGAAGGCTCCGCCTTATGGGGATATACATAAGCCACCGCCTGGTTGCACGACCAGAACTGGACAATACCTTTTGGACTGATAGTACAAGAGATGAAAACTGCTGCCTTCTAAACTAGAAGTGTGAAAGTATCATTATCACATCATCCTAAAATTAAAACCGTATAATTCCATCGTGTATTGTAGAGTAATGTTCGTGTACTGATTATCATATTCGTGTTTTTTGTTTAAAAAAATCGAGAAGTAAGATATGTTTTCCAATACACTGAGTACTTTTCGGAATGGAAGTGTCTATTCACCCGCCAGAGGAAACCGAGCTAGTCCTTGAAAACCTTAATCCCTTTCCTAGATCTCGCGCAACTTTATCGTCGCTTTGGCGAAGTTGCTACCGTACAAAGCTATAAATAAAATGGTTTTAGGTTTGATTATGCGACATTTTCCCCTCTCAAGCGGGCGTATAACTACGAGTCGCATATTTACCCGCCACTTGGCGGGCGGATATCCACGACCTTTCGGAATAGCCGTTAGTTTATCAACGTTTAGGTAAGATAGGACTTCTGTCTAGTAACTCTCGACTTATGCGCTTATATTACAAGAGAAGAAGGAGAAAAAATTAGCAACCAAGTTCGCATTTCGTAATGTAATTTGAAGGGTGTACAGACGAGGCTTGACGCCTCATTATACTGTGTTCTGGGTAAAAAAAGTACAAATAGTCACTTCGAAAGAATATGTTTCAACATTAAACAATCAA
>Ga0058701_10001625_pt1 | contig 16208 bp, 7 predicted proteins | sample AgamicOrMae_FD_97039 | JGI IMG/M metagenome (GOLD analysis project Ga0058701, IMG submission 97039) | Agave microbial communities from Guanajuato, Mexico - Or.Ma.e | ecosystem: Host-associated > Plants > Phyllosphere > Phylloplane/Leaf | place: Guanajuato, Mexico | collected 2012-06-04
AAAAAATAAATAAGTAAAAATCAGTGAAACTATCAGTTCAAAATAAAATACTTAAAAAGATCTAAAATCTAAGAAAAACAAAAAGGCTTTCTTACAGAAAACTTGTTCACAAAAGTCCCATTCAGGAACGTGTATGATGTAATCAATGTATCGGTAACTTAAAAAAATAACAACAATTTTGCAAGAGCTGAAAAATCTTTTGAACACGGGAACACATGTCGCAAATTGTTTACTGTAAGAATTATTAGTGATACGTAGACGCAAGAGGACTGCTGCGCCAACAATACTCTGTCACGCACGAGAACGCTGCATGATATCATAACTTTGTTACGCTTACAATCACAGAAGTACGTGCTTTTTGGAGCAGTCATTTTGTTGTAATCACTTTTAAACAAAGTAGGCTGCAGAATATCAATGATAATGTCTTTTAAAAGAGTCATTTCCGGAAGCAGACGCTCTCATTACGCTGAGGAGAGAAGTACTGCAATCCATTAAATCGCACTCAAGTCCGCAGGGCGAAGAAAAAAAAATGAGTGAAGGAATTAATACGTACCAACAGGAAACCCACGTAATTTTATAAAAGTATCACTGAATATTTAATTAGCCTTCAAACAGTATTTTCCTAACGGCAACCCAAATTGTAAATTTTAACTAAGTGTAGGGTACTTGACCATTTTTTTAAGATAGCCATCAGAGATAGCTCAAAAAATGACGAAGAAAAGTCAAATGCAGCATTTACGTAAAATCAGCCAATCACCGGGAAATTGAGTTAAAAGTTGCTTGTGACGTCATAGAATTCGGAGAATTCGGCAAAATTTACGGATTCTATGACGTCACAGGCAACTTTAAATCCGATTCCTGGGCGATCGACTGATTGTATCTAAGCGCTGCTTCTGACTTTTCTTCGACATTTTTTGATGAAAATTGGTCAATTACCCATGCCCCATTTGTAATGTATTAGGTTGGTTTTTCTTGCGTTCAAGTCACCTCCCAATTAAAATACATTGGGTTGGCTTCCGTGCGTTCAAGTCTCCCCTGTATAACCACAGGCGTGCGAATAGGACTGACCAAATTTGGAAGCCTCTTTTATTCTACTTTTCGTCGTTAAGGAGAGCAGTAGCCAAGCAGGGCACGAGGCAACTAAGCAAACGTACTCTCTGAACTGTCTTGTTTATTCTCAAAGTTTGATAAAAAGCCGACAAAAGCGGCACAATATACAAGCGTTAAAATTATGAGTTTATACTTTTATACGAATTGTATTTGCTTTATAACTGGAGTCTATGAAAATCTGAATATTAAACTATCTTTTCGCACAAATACCCGCACATAACACTTAGGGAGGTTACTTTAAAATTTTCAAGAAATAATGACGAGATTTTTTCTCCAAATCAGCCCTTTAAAGTGTTCAAAATGTTACCTTAAAAAGAATGATATTCTCAAGAGCCGCATTTAAAATACTTTTTCACTTTCGATTTGAATCAGTGTCTCTGAAAATCAGAGAAAATTCACTGAATTTCAGTCAATATAGCACCACTGAAAAAATTCCGTGGTGCTATATTCAGTGAATTTTTATTGAATCTCAGAGCGACTCACTGTTCCCAATTTAGAGTGTTGTGGTAAGAGGTAGCTGTCATAAGCGCCAAAAACCACAAGCGCCAACGCCGCAAGCGCCAATCCGTAACCGCCAAAAGGTCTTAACCGCAATACTAACCTTACCTAACCTAACTTAACCAAACTTAACCTAACCAAACTTAGCCTAACCTAACTTAACCTAACTTGACCTAACCTATACGAATTTTGGCGTTTGCGACTTTTCTCGTTTGGCGGTTTCGGACTGGCGCTTGCGGCGTTGGCGCTTGTGGTTTTTGGCGCTATCGAATGCCCCCCGTGGTAAGTAGCAACGAATGAGTAAACGCGTAAAGAGATTAAGCGGGAGATTAACGAACACGAAAACCTTTTAACCAAGGATGGCATACTCTGTAAATACCGGTACATGTGCCGCGCCGCTAAGCCGAGCGGAGCGAGGCACAACTGCCACTGAGAAAATAAGGCTTAACAAAGAATCTGAACCTTACGGTTAGATTTACGCTGATTTATTTCGTTAAATCCCCTAAGGTCGTTCCGGGTTGAAAAAGAGTTGAACTTTGGGGTGGAAATCGTGACTTTTAAAACTGGGAGCTCATGAAGGACGACTGTTAATCTTTCTCGGCTGTGTGCCACCCAGAAGGAGTCTCAATCGTGTTGTTATTTGGGTTACAAGTGCGTCGATTGGGCTGCTTTCCGAAAGTTAAATTTGGCGCCGGCGCGGCGCCTCTGTTGCGGCGAGCTGCTGCGCTCCTTCACGTTGACTTCGCTGCTCATTGGAACCGCGGTCACGAACGCTGCACGCATTGCGCACCCACAGCCAAGCCTCAGCAAACCCACCGGAAGCGCACCGACTCCGTCCTCGTCATATTCGCTCGCGATTTGCTCTAGTTTACTCCCCCGTAGAAAATTTGTAGTGTCCCCTTAGTCATGATGTCTTATCTACACGCTGCATATACGCGTAATTGACGTACGAAATATACTCGTCCGCAAATCTTTGCAGAAATAACGTTAAGAGGGAAAGTGGAAAGTGCCTTAATCTTTTTTGAGCATTACAGGAAGCGTGCAGTTTAGCTTTCGAGTCGCATTTCGTAACATGACGCACGGGTTAACATGCAAAATTTCAGAATAGACGGACGAACTGTAGTCGAGACAGTTCGATAGTGTACACGATTAAATTACGACTGGATCTATTCAACTTGAGACTGCAGTTATTTTATAATCGAATCTTCTTGATTGCGGAAGATAGATGGCCGGCCATACATGCATGCAACCCCCATTGCCTATCTTGTGAGATTCCAGTCGTGACATCTCATCAACAAGGATGAATTTACCTCACACATCTAGAAAAACCTGGTTTTGATTCACTACAAACATTTACCGGTAGGGATTACCCCCACTTAATTTGGCTGATTTAGGAAAAATAAAGTATACGGCCGTTCCTTTGCTTAAAACAATATTAAACCATAATTTTCAAATTTTAAAACTCTTTTTGACGGATCGAATCCAATCGTTTTAAGCATTCCCTGTTTTTTTTTATTTTTTTTTATTTTTTATGAGTCAGCTATCTATAGGAAGCTTACATAGGTTAGGTTTCAATGACAACCAATTGAAACCAAGTTTCAATTGGTTGTCATTCATTGACAGTGAAAAATTACTGATTTTTACTGACGATAAAATTTCAAATTGTTCTCTCATTCTTCCCGAAATATTAAATATTTTTATGAACTGTACCTTGAATACATATAGATCGGGCTTTTTTCTTTGCATTTCGCGGATATCCTTCCCCGAAAATATTCTCTTGAAAACAACGAAAAGAAAGAACAAAAAAAACGGCAAAATAACGGGAAATAAATAGGGCGTAGCTTAAAGTAGAAATTTATAGTCGTATTGTATCCAGGTACACTGTAAGCCCATGGGGTGAATTTTGTGGCGTATGAATTTCAACGATGATTTTGTAGGCTCTCCATAGACCACTGGACGAAAGACCACAGCCAAGGGGACGCAAATTCAACTTCGTTGGGGGCTATTTTCACTGATTTGCCCCATTTGGTGAGGTTCACTGCCCTGCAAAAAGGTTAAACTAATTGTGGTTGAAAGTCGAATTTGGGGTGAAAAAAGTTGCATATTAAATTCACTCTATTTTTGGGGGTTAAATTAACCCCAAGGACTTAGTGTACATGGATTCTGAAATTCGCTCTCAATTTAGTGCTTGAAATTTCTTAGTCGTTTTTTTCATTGTGAAAAATGCGTTTCAAGAACATAATTTTTATCAAAACGTTTAGCACTGAATTATTTGAAGTTCAATTTTAAAGATTTTGCGTGTCAAAAAGGAAGTGGAAGTTCCATATCCTGCTGAACCAGAAGAAAGCGTTTCTAATGGGACAGAGTATACAAAAAGCATGCGTTTTGTAATATCAGTGACCTGCCACTACGTAGGACTTGTTGAGAGTAAAGAAGAGGTCAATAAAACATAGTTTTCGAAAGAAGTGACTCAAACGAGGTGCCGTCTTTTTATTTGGGACGGCGACGAAACTGTCGTAAGCGAAAGTCCGGAAGCAATGCAAGCAGGCTTGTCACCGAGCCCAGCCGAGCCGGGTCGGGCCGGGCCGGGCCGCACCTTTTCACGGAGCCTGTTGTTCACAGAGATAAACAAAGTTTTAATAGCGATCCGCATTGATCAGGTGAAAAGCGAAGCGATGTGTTACAATAAGGCTGTGGAAATTTGTGTCGCCTCCTCCGCGCCGCCGGCTAGGCCGCTGTCACCGCCTCCTTCATTAGGCCAATGGCCACATTCAGCCTCGACGTGTTATGCATCCTTAAGTGCCTACCTTTTCGCTTCAGGGGTGCCACCGTAAGGCCTACGTGCATACATACATACCCCTTTGTTGAATGAGAAGAGAGCGAATAAGACGTCAGTTTGAGGACAAGGGGTCGTCCATTAATCACGTAAACAAAAATAGGCCATTTTTTGACTCACCTCCCCCCATGTGAATACGACCTGAACAAGATTTTTTGACCCCCTCCCCCCGATGTTCACGTGACTTTTTTTAGCGAAAAAACGGCAAATAACACTAAAATTGATTCTAAGAGGCTTGATTCTGTACTTTATTAGTACGAATTCCCTTCTTTTAAACAGACTTTAAAAACTGTCTTACTTCAGAAGGATTCTTAAACTGTTTTGGCAGAGCAGATTTAACTTTTTGTGAAAGTTTGATCTAATCAGATTAAAGATTTTCTTGTCAGTCTGCCTAGGCTCAATAAAGCATTACGGGCACATATTAAATATTAAGAACAAAGTACTTTCTCAAAAAATAACTGCTCTAGGAACGGAAACCGCGCGATTTTTTATGTTCACGTTAACATAACGGCGACCCAGCCTCCCCCATCCCCATAATATGATCACACGTCAACATTTGGGGACCCCACCACCCTCAAAAGGTTCACGTGATTTATGGACGACCCCCAACAAAATCATTTGTTAAAATATGGATAACAAAAACATTTTGTTACAACAACAAAATGTTTAGTTCTGTCAACAAAACGTTCGGTTGCTGCAGCAAAATTTTGGGTTGCAGCAACAAAAAATTTATTTGTTGTCCCTAATTTTGTTGCTGTAACAAAACCATTTTTCCGTGTTATTCGCGTATACAATAGATACATACTTATAATCGCGTTTCCAATTGTCGGGAAGACAAACGATGAGAGGTCAGCCGAACCAGCTTACACGCTAAAAAAATTAGCACTGAAAATTATCTTAGGAGTGGAAATTCATTCCTAATTAGTGAAAAGTGAGCCACTAGTAGTGATGTAGTGGACCACTGTTCACTAATTAGTTAAGAATTTTTACTCCTAAAGTAATTTTTAACAAATTGTTTCTAGCGTGTATAGGCCTGCTCTTGACTCAAGCGAGCGAAATATCTCATCGCCCCTCTTAATCTGTTCAAGAGTTTCTTCTTGTGAGCCGCCGTGGAAACGTAAATAGAACTATTAGACAAGAGTCAGGTGTCAATTTCTTAATTGGTTAACTCGGTGTCGGCTCTTTCTTTTACCGGTGCTCTATTTTTTAAGGCGCAAAGAGAAAAGATGAACGAGCTAGACGCGAATGTTTCAGTATCATCGTTGACTGAACGTCGCTTTTTTATGCAGTGCATTCATGAGAGGAAGTAATTTTTTTCGTGGGGCATTCGATAGCGCCAAAAACCACAAGCGCCAGTCCGTTACCGCCAAACGAGAAAAGTCGCGCAAACGCCAAAAGTTCGTATAGGTTAGGTCAAGTTAGGTTAAGTTAGGTTAGGCTAATTTAGGTTAGGTTAAGTTAGGTTAGGTTAAGTTAGGTTAGGTAAGGTTAGTATTGCGGTTAAGACCTTTGGCGTTTGCGACTTTTCTCGTTTGGCGGTTACGGATTGGCGCTTGCGGCGCTGGCGCTTGTGCTTTTTGGCGCTTACGACAGCTACCCATTTTTTTCTAACGTTATTAGAAACAAAATTGCACAAAAATAAAATGTCTGGCAGATTTTTTTTTTGCAAACTTTGACTAGAGCTTGATATTTTTAACATCCTTGGTACTACCATAGCTCGAAAATCCACTAAAGGACTTTTGGAAAAATGTCAGATGATAATATTTAAGTTACAATAAACGCAAACTCCCTAAGCCAATTTGATTTTTTGTTTGAAACATTGTGTAAGTAGATCTATCAAGAATATACTTGTCAAAGAAAAGGGCTCAAGAACTTACCACCGATTCGACTCGATCAGGTTCATATCAAGAACAGAATAAGATACGTGTTGTAACCGTTTGACTGTCACAACGAAGATATGTATTGCGTATTTCAGTTCAGGATACTATCGCAAGTACTTTCGAAATGCCAACGCATTGCGGAATGAAGGGTTGGTTCAGACTCCATTCTTGCAGAGTTCATCGTCCTTGACTCATTTCCCCTATGGAAGTGACACTCGCGTCGTCACCAGGACACTTTCTTTGCAAAATTCCCGTCGATGATTCAAGGTAAATACATTCCAGGAGAGGCGACTTACTCCCGGAGAAATCGAATCCATATCCAGCGACAAGGAAGGCGGTGAGCTGACGTGAGTTGCGCTCTGTCCGTGATTCCGTCGAAGGCGGTGCCCAGCGAAACACTCAATGGTCCCGGTGACTCATTGAGGTTAGCATCCTCCAATTCGTGAAATACTCAGTCTATGCTTTTACTGCTAATTTACGTGGGAAATGGGAAGCGCTTTTATACGTTTATTGCAACGAGAGAGAGAGAAATGCCATGACACAACTGTAAGCGTCCCTCACTTTCTTTACTTTTACGTGCCATCCGTTTCCGGTTTTGCAAACTAGTTTGCATATTGGTTCGCGATTTTTAAAAGCTCGTTTCCGCCTGGCCTTTCGAAATGTGATTGGTTTTTAAGAGTTTTCGCACCTATTTATAATCAAACTGATCGTTGTTTCTCTACCAATCAAGCTACTCGAGTGTGAACCCCTCTTTTTCTGTGTACCAACATAGCTCAATCGCGGAAGATTGAAGCACGGAGTTCCATTGTTTACGAGCCTTAAAATCCCGAGACGAAAATCGGAATTCATTGAGCACCCAGCAATCTATTTAAAAATGTCCATCCTAAACTATTCAAACATAGAGTATTACTTTAAGTTATTTAAAGTATTACTTTATTACTCGAACTTTACTTAGTAAATCTATTCGAGCAAATTCATCGAGTCTTGCCTATTTGTCTTTAAAAAATGTAACAAGTTATAAAAAGTTTCATGGGCCTGTGTAACTCATCTAGAAACCTCATCTTTTCCCTCTCTCAAGTATAGTTATTCTCAAGCGAACTTGTGTCACCAAATGTTTTAATATTGCTCGGGGCATACATGGGTTGCTTTCCTTAATTATTGTGTTTTATAAAATGTATCCAAAGTATATTTTTGTGTAAAAATTATAAAACTTGACGAAAAGAACTTGTTTAAATAAAAATAATGCGGCATAAAATAGCATATAATTAAAAATATCAGAACTCAATTTTTTGAGTCACATAAATTTACTATGTGGCGCGAAATATTGCGATCACACTTATTCTTTAAAAATCTTGCTCTGTATTGAATTCCATTGCTGAAATCGTAACTAACAAATAAAGGACGACGGTCTAAAATGTATGGTTGCGACAGCCGAAGTACCAGTGCTTTTGTTCTTCCTGACTTAACAAATCGGTGTATTCTAGGCTGAACCAACAATAGCCCATAAAATGGAAAGGACACAATATTGTTGGGTTGTGCGGAGCTTATTGCGACCTGCAAAACCGGATCGATCGTCGCACGCAACATGAAATAGTTTTGGAACGGGCCATCGGGACAGATTATGGACATTCGACAGTTTTTAAACCCTTTCAATCATACATCCGACTCCTTCAATATGGCGATATTATAGTCGCGGCGAGTTACGTAATGACGTATATATATATTTATACTGTATATAAAAGAAAAAATCCCTTGTTTACGTTCAATTTTATGCAGGGTTACTGGGAAGGGGCACTTCAGCGAAATACTACCAGTATGCTTAATTAGATTTTCACTCAGTAAAAGTTATCCCCTGCTTTAGGAAGTCCCATGCCTGCTTTGGGTATAAAGGCGTTACAAAGGGAGAGCGGAAAGCAAAGCTTTTTTGACAATATTTAAGAGCTTTCTAAACTCTAGATAATCAATATCGTAGTACTTAGGTCAGATTTTTTTTGGGGAGGGATAATTTTTGGGGCAAAAATAAAATGAATGAAATTCAGAAAATGGGATTAATCCGCATGCTGAACATGTCCAAAATAATTGTCAGTGTCAATGGGGTACTTGACCAATTTTCATCGAGATAGATATCAGAAAGAACTCAAAAAATGACAAAGAAAAGTCCAAAGCAGTTCCCAGATACAATCAGCCGATCGTGCGGATATCGAGTTCAAAGTTGCCTGTGACGTCATGGAATCCGTAAATTTTGTCGAATTCCACGGATTCTGTGTCACAGGCAATATAGAACACGATTTCCGGCCGATCGGGTGATTGTAGGGCTTGGGACTTTTCTTCGTCATTTTTAGCTCTTTCTGGTGGCTATCTCGTTAAAAATTTATCAAGTACCCCATTTCGTGTTATATATGAAAAAACTCTGCCTTAACTATTGTCTTACCATGGTTTAACCATTCTTTTTAGGGCGTTGCTATTGACCCATGTCTTAATTTAGGGAGACTTGAATGAACGTATCCATTTTCAATGAGGCAGTCAGGTCAATCGACACTCCATTTTTATTATTAAGACGATCAATTACATTTGACCACGGGAAAAGCCGAGGTTTTGTTATACCAACAAAATCATTTGTTAAAATAGGGATAACAGAATATTTTGTTACAACATCAAAATGTTTGGTTCTATCCACAAAATGTTTGGTTCTATCAACAAAACGTTTGGTTGCTGCGGCAAAATTTTGGGTTGCAGCAACAAAAAAATTATTTGTTGTCCCTCATTTTGCTGCCGTAACAAAAACCATATTTTTCCGTGACCGCGTTTGTGGAGGGTGCCTTCACATAGCTTCGCTACGAAAGGCTAGATTTCATCAGATGACGTTAGGGGATACAAGGTCATGTGTGGGTGAAAATTACGTTAGTTGCACTGTGCCTCACTTCGTGATCGCTCCTCTCTGGGCGACGCAAGTGGTAGAAAGCGCACGCTTAATTGCGAGTGAGGTACCTGTACCCTCGCTAAGCGCTGCCCTGCCACCGCGTGGGTTCACACACGTATGGAGTGGCAGCAATCCGGAAGCAGTGCTCAACTACCTGAAGTCATGCTATCTAACACTCTAACCAATCATACAAAGAACACTCTTTTTAAGATTGGCTGCAATGCAGCTGCAATGCTGGCAAGCATGACGCTTCATTCTTTCTTGTCTTTTCACTTCCGGTTACACGCTAGTTCAAAAATAAAAGTGCAACTAGTGCAAAACTAAAAGTGCATTTAGTGCAAAACTAGAAGTCGTGCAGCTCGTTCATTTTGCGACAATTTTCCAGTTGGTGATGCACAGGCAGTCGCTCAAGTTAATGGTTAAGGCAACCATTTTGAAGAATTACTTGAATTTGATTGGAAGCGCTCAGACAACCAATTTTATGGCACCTTTATAAAACACCGTCCAGTTTAATGGCTGGATTTTTACCTGTGTGCTCCACATTTCGTCGCCGGCGGAGCGGCGGCGAAGCGAGCCACATGGCGCTTGAGTGAGGTGATAATCGTGCAAGACTCCTGACGCTTACTCTTACCTAACCCAACCTACTCGGTCCGGTCGAGGTTTTATATTATGGAGAGTAGTTTTATATTATCCTCATCTTGTAATGAAAGGTTTAATGGACTGATCACAGGTTGAAAATCTCAACTTTGAAACACAATGAGAGCAATAGGTTCCAAACCACATTTTTTTTTAGTTAATTAAAAACTTTTTAGACATTTGTTAAGATATATTTCTTTCATGTTAGTTTACAGATAGTTTTCAGGGGCTTTGCCCAATAAAAACAAACAACCGTTTCAGGGAATGCCATACCTGTTTTGGATATGTGAAACTGAAAAGAGGGTAACGTATTTTGGTTATTTTTCACGATAGACCTATGTTCAGCCACATCATTTAAAAGGTCTTGGCGAGAGGTTTCCATTGATTTGGGCGAACCTAGGTCTATCTTGAAAAGTAACCAAAATACGTACTACCCCCGTTCTAGTTTCACACAAAAAACGGGTATAGCATTCCCTAAAACGGGTGGTTGCTATTGACCCAGGGAGACTTGAACGCCCGTAACTAACTTACATTTTATATGGGAGGTGACTTGAAGGCACGGAACCCAACCTAATACAGTTTCTATAGGGCGGTCAGGTAAATAGACACTCCCCTTTTTTAATGTATGCTCAATGCTACGATAAATGACCGACCATAACATAGTGCTAAAGAGAAGCAACGGCCTCCTAGCGATTAGAAGTGGGGGGGGTACACGATCGGTTTATAACGACAAATCTTCCAACAGATCCATCGTTTCCTAGAGGGGATGGTGACGTCGAAATCGCTAACCTCAACATGCATCTTATGCAAATGTATTGCACGATGACCGCAAGAGAGGTTAAGCAATAGTTATTCCCTTATGCATATCTGAAGCTAGGGCCCTACCGTCTTGGGCTGAGGCCGTGCCCCAAGGGTAGCTACTTTTTGACCACTGAGGTGCCTTAGTGGTCAGAAATGGCCTTATCGAAAACCGTGACGACTGTCACTTGTCAGACGGAGTTGCGCAAAGGGATGGCTGATTGTTAGGCTGGCCGGCCGGCCACGGCTGACCACGGCCACTTATGGGACTCTGGCACTAAATCGCTCGCGTTTATTCACTTTTTCGCGCTAACCGATTGGCTACACTACTCGCTATGAAACAATGTCGGCACATTCGCCAGTTCCAGATTTTTTTGCCTGCATCTAATCTCGGTTTTCATACCATGTGATCCACCTATATAGTCGCCAATCTGAAAGGACCGAGGTAAAAAATAATTTCTGTTTTAGTCCTATACATGTTTTGGGTATGAACCAGGACCGGACAATACCTTTTGGACCTATAGTACTACAATTATAGATAGCTGATAATAGCTACTTACAGCTGAAAATAGCTGGTAACCGGAAAAATACTAAAACCAACTGGTAGGCCTACAGTTTATACAAAACTCAACTGCTAAAAAGTTTTACTTACTCTACTAAAAATCTCAGCTAATTTTGTTGAATTTAGGGGAAAAAAACATCAGGAAAGCTGTTAGTGAACGTATTAGCTTTTAATTAGGTAGCTTAGATTTCTGTATATGCGTACCATGTAAAAGTAATTTATTTGATTAACTAAATTGGTTATTTGACAAAACGGCCGAGCGGTTTTCGAAAAATATGGCAATCTCGAGAGTTAAATCGAGTCACTTACTCTTGGCTTAAGTTTTAATTTCGGTTTGAAGCAGTCCGCAGTCTGGGGAAGAAATATATTTGAAGAAAATTAAAAATATTCCTGCAAAATATTTTCTATTTCCTCTACGATTCGTCGTGGACGAACAACCGTTGAGGCGGCTTACTTTGTAAGCGATATTGAGCAATCTCGTGCGTTGAAGTCTCCGTTATCTCAATTAAAGTCTTCATACGCTCAGCAATCGATTAACCAAGACCTCGAAGTATCAACTCTATTAGCCTTGATAAAAAGAAAACTCGTTATGAATCAAACTACGGTTACTGGTCTTCGTGCTGATTAAACCCCATTTATTACCAAATACGGTACAGGTCGCTGTTCTTTTCAACCAGTAGAAAGATTTCCTTTTGAGATCAGAAGTCTTGTCAGCGCTGTACATGGAATGGCCCATTTAATAGGTGACGATACTTTTGATAACTGCTAAAATGAGATCGCGTTCCATACCCTAATCTTCATTTCTCCGGAGTATAAAACCGTGAAATGCTCTTTTGAAAGGAAATATACGTCACATAGGAAACATCCTTTGCGAGAATTCGCAAGCAATCGCTCATCAGCTAGGTCTGTCAAATTTAGCACTGCTCAGACATCATGGAGAAATCCATGGCGTTGGGGTAGGCCATGAGACTATAACTTAGTCTCATGGGTTGGCGGTATCGGTCTTTCGTAAGTTATCCATGGCAGTAAGTCTTACGAGGTCGAAACACCCGAAGTTTAACGTAAGTGAAAGATCGGCGGGCGACACTGGACTGTGGCGTGCCTTAAGAATGACCCCTTCCCCCAGAAGTAGGAAGGAATTCGCGCACCTGCTCCGCCGTCGCATGCCAGGATCGACAAAAAAGTGTCAATATCTCGAATTTGATCGATTCATTGAAGTATCTGCAGGCGCCAGGCTTGCAGCTCGCGGCTCGCAAGCACGTGAAGAACAGTTAGAAGACGCGTTGAAGGTACCCGGTACCCGTCGCTGCAGCTACCGCCGCCGCTCCCGCCCAGCACAACATTTCTCGGGCTTCGCGCCCCCCTTCTCCCCACCTGTGCAGCATTGCTTCTGCTCCGAGCTTTCCGCTCTCGGAGCCGATCGGCTCGGACCGAGTCGCCCGGGCCGGGCGCATGCATGCCGGCCCGGCCGCTGTCTCTCTCTAACCCCGTTTCCTTCCTACCTTCTCCCTCCCTTCCCCTCCCTTCCCCTCCCCTACCGGCGTCTCGGAGAACTCTCTTCAGTCTGGTCGGGTCGGGTAGTCGAGAAGTTGCGTTCACCGCGAAAGCATCGCCCCACTCGCGACGCCCGTGTTACGCGCCGCCTGATCGGAAAGAGTGAAGTGCAGTGAACAAGTGTCTTTAGTGTGCCGGGCTTTTCGCCCCGAAGATGTGGAGGACTGTTTTAGTTGCCGCGGCGATTGCGTCGTTGGCAACCGCCTACGGTGAGTGGCAGTGTGGCCAACCCCTGCATCCGGAGGGGTGGTCGGCGTCGGAGCTTGCTTTCCGACGGGTTGGGTGCAACAACATCGGTCCCAATCGCGTACTGTGACCGTTCAATCGGACCGAAATGTTTGTGTTCATTGTGCCGTTTTCGAAAAACAAAATAATACCCTCAGTCTCTCTTCGGGAATTCATCAATTATATGCGTCCGTATTACAATGTGTTCTTTTTCACGGTTATGATATTCTCGATATGTGATCAATAAAATGCTGCCACACTAGTACTTGTGGATCCAATGGATTGAAACTCCGTCTTAAACGGGTAGCTGTCACAAGCGCCAACAACCACAAGCGCCAATCCGTAACCGCCAAACGAGAAAAGTGGCGAACGCCAAAGATCTTGACCGCAATACTAACCTTACCTAACCTAACACAACCTAACTTAACCTAACCCAACTTAGCCTAACCTAACTTGACCAAACCTAACATATACGAACTTTTGCGTTTGCCACTTTTCTCGTTTGGCGGTGACGGACTGGCGCTTGCGGCGTAAGCGCTTGTGGTTTTTGGCGCTATCGAATGCCCCCCTCTTAAACAGGACTTAGGCTTAAACGAGAATGTGTCGGTTTTGAAGTGTCCGTGCAAGTACATACTTCCGGTCAAGGAGGTCAGATTCATGGGGAGTAAGACATGCTATGAGAAACTTTATCTGGAGTTGTTTCCTACTCTAACGCGGGAATAGGATTTGAAGGCTTCCAAAAGTGAAATTACAATAGTATGAAACGGCGAGAAGAGCGACCCACTTGAAAGATCTTTACTATTCCACTGCAAGCAGTCGAATATTCCAAACTATTTTGTGATTGGTTGAGCAGCTTCCTTTTACTTGAATTTTGTTGTAACAATATTATTTGCCTTTTCTTCCTCTTTTTTTCATTATTAAGAAATCGGTTGTCCATCGGTTAGAACCTTAATAATTGTGCAATCAAGTCGGTGAAAAAGCGGGCAAGGAATAATGTCCTTGATTCTAAGTAGAGTATTGACAATATCTTGAATATCAAAGCTTTCTCGGGCGTAATCTTAATGTCGTCAACTGTATTTGATGCATTTTTGATTCGTGAAGCAACGAGACAAAGTTTTTAGTGAGGAATGTAGTAATTAGGGCTGGCCCGCTCGTCTTGCTCGACGCAAGCTGTGCTCGCGATGTTGAGCTTAGGTGAACTCCCAACCCATCCGTGTGGTAGCTCGCCTTGCACCTGATCTGAAGTTGAAAGCTAACAGGTTGCTGGAGGGAAACTCCCAGCCAGACGAGAGGAATCGGCTCTGTAAAGTTGAGAGTTTAGGTTTTTAATCCTCGTGTCTTTCTCTTTCGTCGCTATAATTGTTAGCGCAGCGGAGCGAGGCACAAGACACGTGACTTAACCAAGGTTAATCCAAGCCTAACTTAACTTACGGAGTGGTTCAGAATGAAGGATTACACAAGGGTAGAAAATTGCTTAAAATCTACTTTGAAGATAAAAAGGCTTCATCCAGCATTGGGAATAAGAATTCAAAGCTATTCCATGTCAGTGTCCCAACACAAAATGTATTTTAATAAGTTCAACTCGCACTTAACCTTAAAATACATTTTCCAATTGGAGTATACCTACTGGCCCTTATAAACTTAAAAATATATCCAGAAGTTTTGAAATTCAATGCCTCAGTCAGAAACGAAGACATTGTCTTAAAAATGATTACCTAATCAATGTCACTTAAAATTTGACATTTTAATGTCAATTAAAATGTCACTTAAAATGTCATTCTAATGTCAATTAAAATGTCACTTAAAATGTCATTTTGATGTCAATATGACTCCAATGTCACTTAAAATTTAGCCTAGTTACAGGTAATTTTAGTCTGTTTTAAGACATTTTCGATGGCTGGTGTTAGACATTTAACTCTGTAGCGTATGACAAATCTTTTTCGGTAAGTGTATTTCCTAGTGGGGCAAGGCCGACCATTCGGATAACATGGAAACAAACGAGGAATCAAGGTTTTTCTAAAGGTTTTTGTTCGAAATCGGTCTTTCTGCGGCAGTTTTAATCTTTTTGTGCATATCGCCTTATGATATCACTCCGTCAGTGTAAAAGATTGGATTTTCAACTTGTGTCTTTCACCCTTATTCTACCTTCACTGAGAAGGGTTAGTAAAGTTTACTAAAAATTAGTGAAAATAACCAAAAAGTGCAACAGCCAGACTTGGGTAACAGGTTTGAAAGTAAACGTTACCGTTACACAATGCTGTTTGTAGGAACGTTTACAGGCAAATCTCGTAACGTTTACTAGCAGAGTTGGCTCTCGTGTTTTTTTAGTAAACTTAACTAATGCAATTTTTTTCACATTGTGAAGATTAAAAACATGCAACCGTGTTTATGTTAACCTAAGTGCTTTCTGCCTCGCTTGCGCTCCGCTTAACGATCGTTAGGTACGTTAAACTAAAATCAGTTAAGTGCCCAGTGCCTCGGTCTGCCGACGCTCCCGCCCGTCGCTCAACTTGCAAACGATTGAACCCAACGGGTGGAAAACGCCACTGTTTACAGTACATAGCAGTAAGTCGGTCAGTCCTGTCAAATACTGCCCTCAGATGACGTTCTCGAAAATCGCTCTTTCAAGTACTGTAAGTCTTTTTCCTTGAGTGCCACGGACCCAATGAAGAGTTGTTTTACAAAAGAAGTAACCTGAATATTGCTCAGGCCACTCTCATTGTGCGAGTTCGACCCATTTAAAATCGTAGTGCCTTCAATGTCGGCCGAGGATTCTCAAGTGGGGATCAATGTTTTATCGAGTCCGAAGTCAATTCTTGGATAATGTCGCAAGTTTCCTGATCATTCATCTCGACTGCGGTAAATATCAGCGCGGCGTAATAAAGCTAGTCATTCTACGAGTCAAGAAACCTATAGCTGCGTGCGATCTATTCATAACGCTGTACCTGCCGAAACGCGTCTCTGCAGGGGGGCATTCGATAGCGCCAAAAACTACAAGCGCCAGTCCGTAACCGCCAAACGAGAAAAGTCGCAAACGCCAAAGTTCGTGTAGGTTAGGTTAGGTCAAGTTAGGTTAGGTCAAGTTAGGTTAGGTAAGGTTAGTATTGCGGTGAAGACCTTTGGCGTTTGCGACTTTTCTCGTTTGGCGGTTACGGATTGGCGCTTGCGGCGTTGGCGCTTGTGGTTTTT
>Ga0058701_10001626_pt1 | contig 16205 bp, 10 predicted proteins | sample AgamicOrMae_FD_97039 | JGI IMG/M metagenome (GOLD analysis project Ga0058701, IMG submission 97039) | Agave microbial communities from Guanajuato, Mexico - Or.Ma.e | ecosystem: Host-associated > Plants > Phyllosphere > Phylloplane/Leaf | place: Guanajuato, Mexico | collected 2012-06-04
ACGTCGTTACATTGAAGTAACGTAACGGCGTTACTCGTTACTAAAAACAGAAAAGTAACGAGTAAAGTAACGCGTTACCATTTTAAGAAAAGTAACTAGTAACGTAACGCTTTACCAAAAAAAGTAACGATAACAGCCCTGCCCAGTAATGCTGATATTAAACCTGTTAGGGTCGAAATCTATTCTGATTTCCCTCTGAAGATTCACACTGAAGAAGATTCGCTTCCATCTTCGTTTAAAACCACTTCCTGTCTGAAATTGTTCTTCAACTTTGATCGTCACAAAAATATCTGGTCTTCCACTAGACCACACACACAAAAAAGAACGACATTCAATACTAATACACGACAGGCCTGTCGGACAATTTGCAGCACATATTGCACCTGTAAAAAAAAAAAAAAAAGAGACTGCGGTATTTTGTTGGGATGACAGTTCTATATGAAGAGTTTCTCATTTCGGTCAGACGTAAAACAAAAGTGACGATGCCAATAACTTGGCTAGTACATTTAATCATCTTTCATTGCGCAAGAACAACAGAAACACTATTAATGATACTTTGGTCACAGGCTGCAGCCCTGCCAGGGTGTCTTTCTCTTCCTCCAATTCTTCAACTCACTTGCATATTTACACTTAACACTTAAAAGGTGCCATTTTCTACCGCTTGTTCTGGTTTAAGTTTCCGTTACATAAGAAAAACTAAAAACTTCCAACCACGCGGATGATATTAAGCTATTTAAGGTTAGGAAAGGCAAGGTTGGGCTAATCTAGTCTGAGTAGGTAGGATTCGGGTAGGTAAGACTAGGTGAGGCTACTTTAGGGTAAGTAAGGTTAGGTTCTCGACCAAAAGCCTGCTCGACTATCACCGCACCTGGTCACGACGAAAACGAGACACCTGTTTTAAGCTCTTCCAGGTATGAAAATAAAACAGGGAGTACATATTTTGTATTTTTTTTCCAAATAGACCTATGTTCAGCCACATTAATGGAAAGATCTCTGAGGCCTTTTAAAGGCTGGACGCAGGTTCCTTGAAAAATACTCATAATACCCAGGTCACTACCCTTGTTATATATCACACCCAGTACCGATAAGAACTTCCTCAACCAGATCTTCCGTTTTTACTGTGACCCCACTTTCTCCGCATTCGTAACTGCTAGTATTAATCGGCATCAGAATAAGCGACCCTTGGCCTCACTCTTTTGTCGATCACATTCGCACAACAAAAGAAAACCTGATGAGACATTCCATCACCTTCCATGGCGCTCGACGCTAGAACTACAGAAGCCCTATTAAAGGGATTTTGAAGGCAGGTTGGAGGCTCCTCAGTGTGTTTTGCTCTATCTAGAATCTCTCAACACACTCGCATTGCCATATAGTCCCCATAAGAAGAGCGCCCCGGCAGATGGCCATCCTTCAGAAACCAAAAGCCGAAATTCACTCGGCTTCTGTATAACCCCGTTTCTCGCAGTTCTCGTGCCTCTGACCGTATCTAGTAAATCCCTCCACTATCTTCCCTCGCTATCTCTGCGAGTGGAGTGCCTCCCGTTCTTTGTTCCTTGGGGTGGGCTTGTGGACCACCACCTCGTCGCTCTGCATTTAAACACCCAGATTTGTCGGGAGATAAGATGAGAATCAGATGTAAAGTTCTGCTTAAATGAAACTTACCAATGCTTGCCATACGCGAGAGATTTTTTTTCAAGGAGTAAACGAGCTGCTGTACATCGATACTCCCTATTAACAATGCAGAGATTTTAGGCTTATTACATCAATCAATATCTCTTTTATCATGAAAATATATTATCTTTTTTTCGCGCTCATATAGTTTGCCTGTATTTCTTTCGGGTCAAATTTCTACTCCCCAAAAAATATTACCAAATACTATAGACGAAAACTACTGCAAGTTACCGGTGCATAATATAAATTCGAATTTGGGCATTTTCTGCGAGTTTAAAAAGATTTTTCTCGTAAAATATTTTCAGGTCGTGATATGTAAAAAAATGTTCGTTATGGCTTCTTGTAATACAAAACATTTTTTAACTCAATTTCAACGCTCGTTCATTGCTGTGGGTGAAATCAGCTACACAAACAGAAAGACCTCCGCTACTGAAATTAAGTACAATGATTGTAAACACGATATATTAAACTTGTCTGATATTTCAAAGTATGGTAGCGTCCCTTGAAATGGGATGTCTGGGCTTCATTCTGACAAGGGGAACATTTGATCGAGAGCGCTCTGTTTGACACCCATAAGCACGTCCAAAATTCTTAAGCGATTTTCGGGTTCCTGAAAAAATCTAATTCAAGCGAAATAATATATTGAATACGCTTTACTTCTCCGGAAGTTAAATTATCTCTTGAAACTACTTAACCTCAGACGCTGAAGACAAAATAACTTTATAGTCATAGCAACATAATCTCGCACCCCAGTTTTCGGCGTTTAGCACCTGAACAATTTGACCCAAAGAGAAAATTTTTACAGAACATTAATCAATCTTTAGCGCATTTGATTTCTTGAGAACTTTAGCGATATGCAGATACTTTAAGTACTCGACGGGAGTAAATACATAACTGGACGCAGAAAAAAAGAAAAAAAGTGCATTGACCAGACTCCGTTCCGCTTCCAAAACATACTTTCCTGACATTACATCTGATGATATCAAGTCTGATAAAGGGGATACAAAGCTTTTATACCATTTAAAAAAGTCGGAAGTATTTAAGCTGGACGTCCTTGGTAAGAATGAATTATTTCAGCCCTGTATTCCTTGAACCATCTTTTTAAACGCACATTAATGTATCCCAGTCCCATATTAATCAAGCGCGCAATTCCACCGCCAATTTGATCCGATAGCGTCATCCCATCCCTTTGTCACAGTTACCACCGTGTTGAATCATAGGGGGCATGATAAATACATATGCTCCATGTCAAGGAGATTATTCGGGCAAAAACTGCATTAGCCCGACGAGGAGTTTTTTTCGGTCGTGCATTGTCACCGGCAAAAATATATACCATAAATGTAAATCCTCCCGTACACTTTCGCACAAAGTCTCTTTTCCTTTTGCTTTATCGCTATCTGGCTGTCCTCCGCGAGTTTCACTAGAAATACGAATTTCATATTACACGCACTTGTGGTTTTTCATCTCTCTTGTGGCAACGCTCTTTAGTCTGCTTCCTCGTCTATTGTTTACCTTTCGGGACCGAAGTTCACAATGCTACTTGCACTGCTACATGCATAATGCAGGGGGTTGCGCTGCACAGTTATGATGGCACTATTTTCAAGGCAGAGCGTACTTAACCTTTCTCTTGTTTAGAACGCCCTTTTAAGCAGGCGTTTTATTGCTCATGTGCAGCGTTGTGCTGCGTACAGCTCTCCATCCGAGCTCAACATTATTTTTCAAGTGCAGGCCGTGAGCTCAGTCCTTGAAGCACCCTCTTCCGGGTAGAAGGCGATGAAATCGTGTGCAACTGCTACAGGTAATGATCTCGACGAGTGTACCGAAATAACATCAATAGTAATGTTAGAGCATTGAACTGAAGGTGTTTCATGTTGCCGTCGATGGAATGATGTGAAGAATACGAGTTTATTTGCCCTTTAGATTGATGGAATCCGGTGGACGGACCATAGAGAAGTAATCATAGATGATATAAAGTAATAATGGATAAGATAAAGACATTTGAGAAGGTAATAGCAGTGCCTCGGTTTAGGTAGATCAGGCTAAATGACATGAGTCACTGAACGTAGTGGTAACACCTCAGACGTTCGTCTGGGAAGATTTGATTCCAAACATAAGCCACCTTGCTGAGTTCTGCGGTGGGTTCCCTCATGTCAGTGCACATGCAGGTGCAGAGTATACATCTTCGAATCAGACAGCCATAATCTTCCCCCTTTCCGTGTTTCCTTAGGGCCGAGGTCATTCTTGCTCTTCTACCACCGGGACCTTCGGACAAGTGGTCAACAAGGCAGTAGCCGATGGTATGTGCAAGATGAGTGAGTCTTCTTGGGTAAGTCTAAATACTTCAGCACGCCGTTGTTGGCGTGCTTGGGAATCCTTGATAATGACGATGCATTGTCGCTTCAAAGACCTTGCTTGACAAAAATTTCCTCAATAACAATATAGTTTGAATTATTCACCCGCAAACAGATGGCAGGAAAGTAAAACGCACACTGGAGGTGGAAATCGATCTAAAACAAAATCTGCATTGAAATCTGGTGAACTATCATCAGTAAGCGGTTGGAAGATTGAAGATCGTCTTTTCAAACTAGTATTAATTTAGGTTCGTGGCCACGAGTGAGACGCAAACTAGCATTAATTTAGGTTCGAAGCCACGTGTGAGACGAGAGGAAACTGAATAAGAATAATAAATACGAAAGATAGAAGTTCCAACTTGTTCAATCTCAAGAGCCCTTCACGATTACGGATTTGCTAATTTCAGGTGGGCTCACGTGGGAGTGCAGCGTCGCGGAGATTCGCCATATATTTCCTCATGTCTTAGCCCCACCTACTTTATCATACGAGAGTATTGGATTTTTATGAGCTGCATCGCAAGAAGCCTTTCCGCCTGGAAGGGTTAAATACAGGATCCGTACGTAGGATTAATTCCGCCATACATCATGCTCTGCTGCTCCCCTTCCCCCGAGGGAGTCGGGGCGGTATCATTCATTTGGGGAGGTAGGCAGTTGCCACATTGAATCTATGTCAGGGATCCACTTGTTCGCCCCTAAAAAAGAAACAAAAGGTGTTCCCGACTCCCCACATGTTCGGAGAGTGTCTCCACGGCAGTCTACTGGGAAAACTACTCCAGCACCACCTGCCAGGCTGACATAAGAAAATTTACAAGGCTCTACTCACTGTGGCGATGTTTTATTTAGTAGTGCGACAAACCTGTCAGGCACCAAGCAATTTCTAGAGATTCCGGTTCACACGTATTAATAACTCGTTTTCCGAATATGAATGATATAGATGGCGCTAAAATATTAGGAATAAAATGTTTTCGTGCAACCAAAAATCTGACAGTTCAAAATGTTGTAAGATGATCGAAACGGAAAGTCGTGCAAGATGAAATGCAGAAAGCCCATGTTTTGGATGAAGGACAAATAGTATCAACAACTGACACTCTTAGAACTATTCGGAACACCTCTTAAAATGGAGAAAAGGTAGTTTAGAATTTGTAAATGTCGAACATTATAGCCAGAAAATTTACTCTTTACCTGTGGTGTTCTCGACTCACCAGGCACTTGTCTATTTTATCACAGGGATACATCGCTCAAAGAAGCATGTGTTTCTCCTATGAAAAAGAAACATTTGAGCTGAGAAGACTGCATAAATTACCTGTCTTAGTCTTAAAAATATTGGAATACGTGTAGAAATAAGAATGATTATTTTTAAAGAAAGAATGTAAAACTCTTACTTGTGAAGAATATTTGTTGGGTGGGCAGAGCAGCCCTTTGCAATAGCTATAGGATTCCAAACCCAATTATTTATTCGTCATAAACCAACATCTCCCGAATTTTATAAAAAGAGCCAAAATCCACGTTGTTATGAAAGTTGTCGTCTTTATTTATAGCCAGTATTTATAAAGAAAACAGTGCTAGTAGGTTAATGTTTTCTGCTCCAGTAAGCTCTAGCTTAAGAACATCAATTTCCTGAATGAGGTACCTTTAAGTTTGGCACATAAATTCTGGGAATCAATGCGATTTTCCGACGTGTTTTGAGGAAAGGAGGAGACATTAAACGCAAAGGCGCGTTAAGGCGGGTATTTATGCAGGGTACCGGGCAATCCGCGAGTATACGGGAGTACCTACCCTATAATTTGTTTCGTAAACGCCTGGATATACGAATACTGCTGCAGACGCGTTCATCCGAACCTGTGATAAGATGAATGGTGCAGCGAGTATACAAGTACTGGGTACCAAATATTTGGCGGTGGTTTTTGACGAATATACCTCAACGTTTCGGGCATCGTAAAAGTACTCTACAAATAAAGCGGGAGTTCATGAGGATTTAGGTCCTTCGACTATAGTGCGTGATAAGTTTTGAGCAAACCTTATCCAAGGTATCTTAAGCTTCCATTAACCACAGAAATCGAACACAACTCAACCTTGCCTGACCCTTCTCGTCCTGAATTAATGGAAAAGGAAACCCAAGATAGGCAAACACGAAAGAAGAGAGACTAACTCTTTGTCGAGTATTTAGAAGAAGAAATACTATAAATGGATGCTGCGGAACGGGCTTTCTGAGAATCGTAAAAATGATGGCTGCGCGATTTTTCCATTCGATTCACACGGGACAAACTGAGGTTCCCTTCTTATCGGTTCTTCGCCGGCCCATTAGACTCCGGCTCAATATTCATGGGCTCTTCCTTACGTGCCGATTACTAGGCACAATATTGAATGGACCGTGATTCAATCATCCTCACTTTCCCACCTGAATCGGTGCCCCGATCCTCTCGTTTGCTTCACTTGCGACTGTTTTGTTTAAAGGAAGCCGTTAGGTTGAGTGCTCTTGGTGAACAGGAGAATGCCTGGAGCGTGTTGTATGAGGCAAAATGATTGGTGGGAGAAAGGCAGCAAAGAGTATGGCAGAGTTGGAGTGAGAAAAGGATGAAACAGTGGTGGGAGAGAGGTAAGCAAGTTTAAATGTTGGAAGGTGAATACAGTGAAATGAATGCTAGGTGAAAGGTATGTAGAGGAAAATGATCAGTGGTCAAGGAAATAAAGACATAAGTAAATGTGGAAGAAAAAAGATAAGAGTTAATGGGTACAGAGATAACCAGAAGAAGATATAGATATGAATCCCAGGTTGGTGCGTTGGAGGTATGCCAAAGGTAGGGTCATTAAGAGTAAATAAAGGTAGGCGTTAGACATTTAAAGGGGAGTTAAGATGGGGAGCATTTTTATTACGTCAAATTTGGAACATATAGATTATTAATATAGATCATTACCGAACATTAATAACAACACATGCTATAAGGAAATAAGGTAACCAATGATTCAGTAAATAGTCCGCCGTCTTGTTCCAAAACGCTCCAAAATTGTTATAACTCCGCTTCTGAAAACTAAGCGCAAATTGTCCATTGACTCCATACAATTAATTTATTCTTGACAGAGAACGTCTGCGCTTTCTCTACGTATCAGGATGATTCTTTTTGCAACTCCTGTTACATAAAAAAAGAGATGCATTTGGCCATATATAAATTAGAGCTCATCACATTCCAGGATAGCCGGTGAACTAAACCAACACACGAGAAAAACTTAATCCAGGCATGATTTTTTGTATAAAACAACGTTCATTCAAGCCGAGAGTAGGATCTCATCGCCAAGAGCCAAGAAGTAAGCCGTCAGCAGCATCCGAGTTTTTCGTGCGTTGCTCGTCGCTGGTCAAATAAATCTGTCTTTTTTTCATAAATGCTGGCCGTGTTTTGGAGGCGTTCTCGGAGGAAGGCAGCACGGCAGGAGTACAGTGACTTCCTCATCCCTGGCTTCTGCACTTGCGTCGTTTATGGCGGCTCGGGCGTCGAGGCCCCGGAGAAAAGCCCGCCCTGAATTAGACCCCACAATAAGTGCTATACGTCAGACCTCTTAAAAGATGTATGTACACACACCTGTCGTAGAGTATCACGGAACGGGGAATGAAACCGTTATTGCCTCATTCCAAATGAATAGCCTTTCATTTCATTTTTTCCCCTCTCTCATGTCCATCCGCATGGTAGCTGGGAAGGGACTTCTAAATTGGCACCTACTTTTCAATGCTTTATTGTTCTCGTAACGCTGGGATAAAAACTTTGCTTAAGCTAATTACTCGGTAGCGGGAATATGTTTCATGAAAGGATGAGAGTTGCTCCCCGACGTTTTCGTACATCTCCGAGAGCTAGAACGGTGGAAGCCCCCGTGAGGAAAGATTAGGAATGGATAGGTAATGAACCATGAAGTAGGGAGAGGATGGGTACAAAAAGGCCTGAAAGTTTCTGTTTTGTCAAGATAGCGTCGTTCAGTCGTATTTGGTTGAATCATAAAACCGTTAAGATCTTGAGTTAAGGAGATGTAAGATGAGGAGTGGTCATACCAGTCTACATTTTGGAATCAGGGTTCTCGTATCAAAAAAAGAAAAAAAAACGTTCCGCGTCCTTCCAGTGTGATAATTCAGGTTTATAAACCTCATTGCCGAAAAAAGAAACGCACACACACACATCTGCTAGAGGCGGTCAGTTTGACCGGTCAGAAGATCTATGACACAAAATAACGGTCCCGATCAATGGTATGTCTTGGTTGAAAATGTAAATAGGCACGTGCTCAGTTAAAAAGCAGCTAAGAACAAAGAAGACGGTCATCAGAAACTTTTTCTCAGTACTGTATACAAGAAAGAAAGTGTTTTTACGCTGAAATTGCGGCACCAGAGGTGTAGTTTACTGTCTGCATTAATGCTACTTAGGCACGCATAAGGCTTGGAGTGGCCTGGGGGGCTCTGGCGGGGTCTGGCGGGGCCTAACGGGGCCTGGTCTACCACAAAGCTGAGGAGCAAGCTGCTGCTTCAAACAAGACGTCAAGATAAAAGAAAACTTACTCTGACATTTCCTTTTATTTTACGGGAGGATAAAAGATAATGGTGAAGAGTAAGATGAGGATGTTCAAAGAGTCCGCTGACCATCGCGACGTGGACGTTGTCTCCCAGATGAACATGCTGGACTGACCTACAATAAGCACAAATTGTTGGTGTCTCTCAGCCGGAAGTATGGTTTATTACTTTTGTAACTGGGAGCTTAAAATGTTTCAGTTTCAGTAAAAAAAATATTTTCATGTTTTGCCGTGTTTTGAATGTGTAAGACTCTTCCTGGCGATTATCATCGAAGTGGTAGGGAGCGTGTTATGTTTTGACAATGGTAATTTATGTTTAAAAGGAGGGGGGCAAAAAGTAAGAAGGGCACATTCTTAATACTAAAAAAGATTAAGTTTGAAGACGGTTAAAATTGGTATTACTATTGACTAATGGGTCGAGCAATAGCGATTCTCATACAATTGAGACAATGTCGTCAAAAATAATACCGGGCCGTAATTTCGTGTAATGTGTCTTAACATTATGAGGAACTCAGAGGTGATCTCGCGGATATTGTCCATTACATCTACGTGACACGTGGAATAGACAAATTTCATTTCGCGACATGAGATTTTCGACTCTTTCCAAAGCAAAGAAGTTTTTAAGGTTTTCAGACTTTTCCTTTCCATTTAACGCTAAAATTACACCCAAAAAGAAAAATATAGAAATGAAAGCTGACAGTTCAAGAGTTCGACATTAAACCAACGATATCACAATCTGTAATTTTACGTCTTTAATTAAAACAATTCAACCCTTATTTGCCAAAAAATGAACTTTTTTGCGAGTGAAACTAACAAGGGTACCTGTGATACACGAAAAATATTTGAATCGCTTTTTTCAACATCTGCTTTGGGTTCGAGTTTGAAACAAGAATAGGTCGGACTTAGTTTTGTTGTCCAGGTAGACCCGTACAGCCATATCAAACGGCCTCCCTCATCAAGCCATATGGGTTTATATTAATCTTAATAGACCTGACAAAATAACTAATATACAGGCACTGTTCCACTCCAAGTAAAAAAAAAATTAAAAAAATCTATCCATATTTAGAGCACAGCAGTTATATTTTAATGCCCCAACGTACATTCTCATTTCCGTGTGCTTCCTGGATAGAAATGAAATAGTTTTATCAATTAAGACGCTCGTGACCAGACACATTGACCGACGAATAAAAACGGCAGACGAATAAAACGGCGTGGATGCAACTGAATGCACTTTGAAGAGAACCGGATTAAAAGCAACAAATGCTGGGGCCTTTTTGCAGTTGATCCCGAGATCCTGTCAGCGGCGAAAATTCATGAGTCAGAATTCAGCCGAGGTGCAGTTGATTTATGACAAACAGACGCGGGCGGGCAGGTGGGAGTTCAGACGGGCGGGCGGCGTGTGGACGCACGCATATGTACCGTAGGTACGGCACGGAGCACAGCGGGCTTTATAGCGATGCACGAATGCATTCCAGATTCGAGGGAAATGCAGTTGTCTACCCATCCTTATTGGGGCTCCCCTCAGGTGCTCCTGCATTCCGCTCCTGCGGACTGATCTTAGCATTGCAATTCTGGCATGCCGCCGTTGGTAGCTCCGTCCCCTCCCCGTCGACGTTAAAGACACCCCAGCCTTTTCACCGGCCCGATCAATACATTTCGTCCTCAGTAAAAACTAACCACTGGCTTAAACATTAACGTTTCTTTTTTATTCTTTTCTTATTTATAATAGACATTCTATTAGTATTTCTCTTCCAAGGAAAAATATTCTCCCGATTTCCCAGGAACACAACAACACTGCATAAGAAAAACATTCCAGCGAAATATTGAGGAAAGTATATTGTGCTCGTACTTCCACTCCTCATAGATGGCTCTATCTCTTTCCAGATGGGGCATCTTTGTTGAGGCGTCGTGCTTCGATGCTTGCCGTGAAAATCCAAGAAAACCTCTCCATCGCGTGTCCTCTGGATTTTTGAGCCACTTTTAGACGCACTTGAAGTTGGGCTTCTACATCTCTGGATAACAGTGGTGGTTCATACCGCGAATGGAATGTTTCCTTGTCGTCGACTAAGTCTTTCCAAGCGTCGTGGTTTTCAGCGGAACAGTGATCCTTGGGGATAAACCTTATAAAGAAATATCCATTACATTCGAATACTTCTTGAAACATCTAGGAATTCGCTCTCTTCATCGTTTTTCCCGATAAACGTTACACTGATATCTAAAACCTCACATCGTGTCTCCGTCACAATTTGAACGTCATCTTGTACCTTCATCCGGATCTTCACGTTTTGGTCACAGCCCTTGCATTTCCTATATCCCCGTTGTTTATTCCCCATGGGTCAACCTTCCATAGAATCATAACAACTTGCAACCACGCGCACGTGCCGTGCCTCGCCCTGCTGTAGTTCCGCAAGGATACGCAACTATTAGAATACCAATTTTAACTTAGGCTTAGCACCCCATTGGGGAAAGCCTAGCTACTACATTGCTCTCCCTCCTACTGGCGAGAAAGGTATACCAACAAAACTGGTTCGAGGTGATGTAATGCTGACACGGTATGCTATCGAATCCCAAAGCAGGATTGAACCCATAATTTCGCTAAATTGGGAAGGGGATCTCAGACTCTATGACAACGACAACTAAAAACAACAGTGTTTCATCTGTGAGAGATCACAAGAAACAAAATGTAATCATTGAAAAGCCACGGGTAATAACACTATAACCTGAATGTAATGCTTTCTCCTCGACCTTTCCCTGTAACGCCCACTACGTTTTGCTTTCATTGCACTAATCATCATTTGCTTCAGTCGAAGGTAGTTTAGCTGCCAACAACCCATTTCGATCTACCCTTTTTCATCCTGTCCATAATACCCGGATCGTCTTCGTTTTCGCTCTTAGCCTAGATCCCGATCTCATAAAGTACGCGCGGAGTAACAACGATTTTCCCAGAAACCTCGCCACGGCAAACGAATTTTACGGAAAAAAGATACCCTATAGGTAAACGGGTTCTTGTGGAGGGTGCTGTTGAAATATTTTTCGGAACGCGTTTCTCGTGAAGTTTACTTAGTCTGCTCAGCCCCGTGCTGATGTCGCTCAATTTATAATAAATGGCAATAAAAATATAAAAGAAAACATCGCGGAACGCATGGGATCAGCAGATAAAGCAAGGTGAAACAAATGTGGCGAATGCTGCGCATCCAATAATAAAAATTGCTTTCTTTTATTTATTTGTGCGGCCTCAAAGCGTTTTTGTTTCTACTATCGCGTTGCCCCAAGCATACTGTTCCCGCAACTGAACCATGTTAAAAACAAGGTTTTCAACGCGACCTGTTGATTTTCCTTGTAAGAGTTCACGACTCGGTCGGCTGAAACAAAAGGCACGTGCAATGCTGATTTGAAAGGTGGAAGTTGCGACCTCGAGAGTTACACCTTCCGTCACTGCAAAGATCGACGCGGCGAAGAGAAACCAGGCCCATAACCTGACACCACCCCAACCGTAGCCAAGCCTGACAACAGTTACTTTTCGAACACAGTCTGCCACCGAGATGCGGTAGGAAGAGATAGTGAATCTCTTGGTATGAACCCAATCATTGCGGATAGCACTGGACCTAACCAAGGCTTACCTAATGTTACAAACTGAGTTGTTTGTCATCGATCCATCTTTGTACGTCCACGGAAGACTCGACCAGTTATGATACCTTAGTTTTAAGTAGTACTAGTTTAAGGAACGTTCAAAATGTCATTTTTCGTCGTGGATACCTCCTTTATTATTCGTCTGAAATGAATGACCATGACAGAACGTTATCCCTGGCACCCGGAATATGTTCTTCATTAATTCTTAGCTAAATTACGCGAACAACAATCAAATCAGCTGGTAAGAGCTGAAATAGGGGATTTTGCGCGCTCTCGGAACTGGTCTACTTTAATACACAGCTTTTAGAACTGGTCGAGTCTTCCATGGAGGTACCGTTCTTAAGAAGATCAAACAAAAGATTGAATACGGGTTGAACAGAAAAATTGATAATGCAACTATTCAAATACGCGGTCACATTTTTTAATACTGCGTTTCGACTACTTTGGAAATTCATTTTTTTTTGTCGAGTGTACCGCCGAATGATGTTCGTTACCGTAAGAATAATAATAGTGACTCAGAAGCGCCGCAGACCAATCTTTCGGTTAAACTGATCCTTAAGTTTTGGCAAACGAATGGCCTCAGAAAGAAGTCTTGAACAAGAAAATAATCATTTAAGAGGCATCGTGCAAATACTCAATACGAGATTTTTTTAGAAATGTATTAACCGAAATTTGACTTAAAAAAGCCAAAATTGGGAATGGTGCATTAACTATCAAGTGGCATATCGAACCTCTTATCATCCGTCCTCGAGCAATGTCTCGTGCGTTATTAGGATCATCGGCACGATCGCGCAAACGAAATTAAGTGACCTGAGCCACGCTTCATCGTCACTCCGTAAGGTGGTAGTAACCGCCTTCAAGAAATAAGCAAAGACAGGCTAGGTGATTAAAAGTAAAAACAGAAGAGTTCGAAAATGGGACCTTCGCAACCGAAAATATATAACCCATCAAGAAGGACTTATGCTTCGATCAAAACACTGAAAATTGATCATAGAGGTCATGGTATCATAATTCCTAAATTATTCAAAATATATAAAGATGAAATGATTTTAGGTGTTTATCGTGAAAGATTATGTTTGCGTAACAATCACGTTGAGTCTGCGTGTTCACCTTTTTTTGTGTTGTTTTTGTTGTTATTAAATCTAAGCAGAGGTCTGGTCTGAGCCGAATTCGAGTCCGATTACTCGAAAGGCTCCTTTGCCAGCCGCGATCTTAGGATATTAATAATTTAGATATTAGGATGGGAGTTGACAGTTGGGTACAGTACCACAAACTCTTATCTTGAATTATTGAAAAGTTAGTTCTCTGGCTACGAAGCGACCATAATTATCAGCCTTTTTTGGGCAAGTACTCACGGGCCTCTGAAATGAAGAAAAGAGAGAAGACATAAATTGCTGAAAAAGAGCTCCGCAATGAAAATGAAACTCAGGTAGCTCTCCTCAGCAAGGGCAGAGAAGTGTTTGAACATCGTCGGCGCAGCTTTTAAACCATACGGTGGTAAATCACGAAAACTTGCGGAATTACAACCCCTCCGGGCTCAAATTTACGGAAATGGCACCATATTTACGTTAGTCTGGCAATCATTTTCAGCCTGGCGACCTACTTGCCCCAAGTTATAAGAATTGGTGGTAGCGGCCAACTCAACCCGTTCCACATGAGCTTGAAACATTGCCTTCATTTTGAAAGTTGGAGAGACGAAGAATATGCGTGAGGAGGAGACATTTTAAAAACTTTACTTTTATCACGAATGTCTTCCTGTATAAACATCTGGATTGAGAGCTGTTGTAGACAAAACGAAGAGCGTTCCTCTATTTAATTATCTTTAAGACAATATTCCGAAATAAAACATACCATCGTCTCCATCACTGTAACCAGAAATCTCTGTTTCAGGTTGTCCTATACAGTTTTTAAGTCTAAAACGAAACAGGAAAAGCGTAATTTGTCTGGTTTTGAAGATACCTCTATGAATAAAACCAAATCACTGGATAGCTCTCAACGAGACCTTTTCATTGATGTGGTTGTTCATACGTTTATCTTAAAAGATAACCAAAGTATGTTCATCACGTTTCACCATCATATTACTCTAAATTTCAATCAGTGAAAATCTCTGATATTAAGTAAAATTATTTGAATTTTAGTCGATATAGCGCCACTGAAAAATTCAGTGGCGCTATATTGACTGAAATCCAGTGAATTTTCACTGAATTTCAAGAGACACTCACTGATTCAAATTTAGAGTGTACCCAAAAAGGCGAGACTACCTGAAATAGCGGTTAGATTTTACTTGGATTTTTTTTGGATACTCTATTTGCATACATTAAAGGTACATTGTTAAATTAGGTAATATGGCAGCTTATTTGAAATAAAGGATGCAATAATTTGATATTTCAAAGCCAGGCAAACGGCACGGTCCTAAAAATCATAAATTTTTGCTCAAACATTTTTTTTAGGTCTAGACAAGTCGATCCTGTCGCAAACACGTTCCGCCGCATTGAAGAGACAATGTACGCGAAGCGCTTCTTTGCCTGGCGAACGCCTTCCAGAGAGGCTTACATCGAGAAATATGGCCGAAGAGTTGTTTTAGCGGGGAGATATATTTCAAGCGTTAAAAGGCGATGTGTATAGGCAGTTTTCTCGGGGGACTCTTGTCCAAATGCGACGCTAAACTGGTCGACGAGAATTGGGTGTGTATAGGAAAGGCGATTTCGGCGGGGGGGGGGGACGCTGCGGGACCTGTCGGGACGGACTTAAGGGAGGCAGTGACTCTCACGAAGAAAAGGGGGTCCGATCCCCTTGCGATCAAACGTGAGGGATCCCGCGTTTGGTTTAGTTGGTAATGGGCTTTCGCTTGTCCAGCCAGAGTGGCCACACATACGATTTTATTGTCTGCACTGATACTTTTACTTTCGGAGAAAGCCTCTCTAGAACCGGTGAAAAAAGTGGTTTCACACCTTAAAAGCGATCGCTTTTTTTCCCTGCGGTCTGTTTGAGATATGGGATTCGAAAGGAAGTTTTCCTGAGTGTGTTCTGTCGAGAGATGTGGGACGTTTCTAGGGAAGTTTACTGACATAATTACAACCTAACCTACCTTTGCCTACCGTAATTTTCCCTTTCCTACCAAACCAACTCTCTCCAGAGAGGTAGTTATCCTAAAAAGATGTTCAAACAATCACCTTCCTTAAAGAGAAATTCTTACTAAAAAATTTGATTCCTGACATGAGATCTGAATAAATACTGCTGGATACGTATAAAAAAGATCCACACGATTTAGAGCAGTTATTTTTCATTCACGCATGTAATCTTGGCCTGAGAAGATTAACATAAATAGCTCTTTGAACCACGATACAAGAAGTCTTGCCTTAAAAGATATGAAATAAAATACTTAATGTCTTGATAAACTGCTTCCTAAAGTAAACCGATTTTTTTAAAAGAATCGTCTTTATGTGTTCCCGTCGAGGAAATCTACAGATTCTCTGTAGATATCCACTACTTTTTCAATCAAAACCTAATCACTGAGGTAAATTCCTTGTTCGATTTTGACTGAGAAACAGTATATCTCAGTATAATTCTACTGATTTGTCGTTGGATTGTACTCTTGTTACAAGTAATCAAAGTGTTCTTCTCCAAGGTCTTGCATCACTGATTAAATCTATTATACATGCAGGAAAATGCACTTACTAGAAACATTCACGCTTAAAAGTTACGCCTTTTAATGTTTTAAGGACTTCACTTTTTTTTTTGTTCTTTTTAAATGACGCCTCCGTTTATGAAGCTGTAAGGGATGACTCTAAACTTCGTGAGGTTACAAGGAAAACTCCCACACCGAATAGGAACTCCAAAACCACAACACAATCTAAAACCAAGACTCTTGCTTCTTGTTTTCAGTGCAGGTCATTAGCAGAGATTCCACGTTTAAGACACGCAGTCGGGTATTTTGAACGGTAGAGGCTATCTCGATAGTCCTCACTGATAGCCATGCGCACATTGAACATGTCTAGTGGCAGGAGA
>Ga0058701_10001627_pt1 | contig 16205 bp, 6 predicted proteins | sample AgamicOrMae_FD_97039 | JGI IMG/M metagenome (GOLD analysis project Ga0058701, IMG submission 97039) | Agave microbial communities from Guanajuato, Mexico - Or.Ma.e | ecosystem: Host-associated > Plants > Phyllosphere > Phylloplane/Leaf | place: Guanajuato, Mexico | collected 2012-06-04
AACTAAACGGTCGCCAAGCCTGATGCCGCTTACTTCTCGGCGCCCGCTCAGGGGCGCCGAGAAGTAAGCGGCATCAGGCTTGGCGACAGCCGAGCGGAGCGATAACGGAGCGAGGCACAAGGCACTATACAAAAACATGGTATACCGCAAGAGGTTTGCTTATGATATAGGTTGGGCAAGGTTGGATGTCTTTTGCCTCGATCCGCTATCTCTCCGCTCGGCTTGACGACGGAGGGTAGCACCAAATTTAAACCAAAAGGTTTAAAAAGGCTACCTTAAAAATTACAGTGTTCATTCCTAAAACAGGTATAGGACTACCTGAAACGGGGGTTAGTTCTTATTGAGCACGTACCTTTATTTCCACGATACGGGGCTTTCTCAGCAAAAAGCTCCGCGTGATCTCATAACTGTTACGGCGACAGATAAGTTACCCTTTGAATACAAACTTAAATTCGTGTCCGTTCTTTCTGTCGAAAGAAAACAGGTACAGGACTACCCAAAAAAGCACTGTGGTTAGCGGTCTCCACTAATAAGTTATATCTGCTCTATATTCTAGGGAAACAAGCAGAATGAAAACACTATGAGTACTGAGGTAAAAATTACGGTCTTCTAGAGGTCGGACGTGAGTACAACAGAAAGAAGCTGTTCCGCCCCAAGAAACGATCTCCCAACCCATTCCCCAGTACCTCTTCAAACTCCCCAGAGGTAGGTACTGGGTACGTACTGAATTCAGGAAACACCTCTAATGAATTTCAATTCCTATCAGAGTAATAAGACTGACGGTTCTAAATGAGGTACCTCCGAGGTACCAGTACCGATCGCACATGTCTTCACAACAACTTAACGGGCACACTCTAAAAGGTCGCATCTACAGGACGCAGAAAATACACAGTTTCAGGGAGTTCTCGCCTGATTTGGGCGTGAAAATAAAACGGGGGTAATGCGTATCATGGTATTTTTTTCACGAGTACTAGGTGTCTCTGGACGCAATCCACGTCACACACGTTCAGGTAATCCTAAAATAGATTTCCTCCCATTCGGGTACCGAGCCTCCAACTCCCTCCGCCTGGCGTGATCGATAAAAACCCGTTTTAAGCCCCAGGCCCGTCACGGCCGGCGCCTCCAATGCAACGTTGCTTACCGCTGGATACTGTATCAACTCAAGTGGCACAAAAAGACGTATGCTCCTTCCCCTGGCGACATGCCGCCCCCTGGCGGCACGCCGGCCAATGTGTCTTGCCGGCTTACTGCCGCACGGGTAGCGCCTCCATCCAGACTCTCTTTGGCCTACACCACAACTTTTAAAGGTTGTCACAGAATTGTGTGCTTCAGGCACCTCAAAGACTTCCAAAGCTAAAAATACTCCACGATTTCATAAATATGTATTTCAAACACGGTTAACAGAATGGGTTGAATTACAACGCAGTGGATTTAACCCCCCAAGTTGTTATTAGTTTACAAGCAGGGTTGCGGGTGAATAGAATAACAAATCTTTAGGTAAGGTTAACCCCACTGAAAGGTTTTATTACCTCCAATCTGGGGTTATTTTACCAAAAATTGTAATATTACCCCTGAAGGGGTTTGAATCACGCAGGTATGAGGTAATGTTACATCTCAAGGGGGTTAAATTACAACATGGGTTAAAACCGCTGCGTTGTTATTTAACCCATCCTATTTACAGTGAGAGAACTTATATGAAATCGGTTAAGATGGAATACACTAGTTTTCGCCACCAACATGTGTCAAGTAACGAACACCTATCGGCCTTAAAATTTCCTCAATGACGGAAATATCGACGTAATTTGTTCATATTTCCAATTTAAAAATAACTAAAACTACAGCTGATACATTTTTTACCCTTTTAATTAACATTTTCCAAAAATTTCCGACAGAAAAAAATTGCGAATTCACTTTAACTAAAACTTGTTGGTCATACTTCGTATTTAAAAAAAAACAGCCTAGCGAGTTTTGGTTACTATGTATTCAAGCTCGACGCTAAAACAGAACGCAGCGAGATTAAAACAGACATCAGGGCAGTTCGCTAAAATCACTCTGGGGAAAAGTGACCCTATAAAAAGTATGCCACGAGTGGCGCCAGGCGCCAGCCATTTCCACTCGGCGTCGCCTCCACTCCGCTGCCGCCGATTTCCGCGAAAACACCCAAACTTCGCAAAGTGTACTTGCAGCGGAACCGAAATTAAAAAGAGCTCCACTTCCCCGTCCTCCCATTCATCGCCCCGAAATTTCCGACAGCTCTGTTTTTATTCCGCAATCGTACAGCAGTCGCCCCCACATGTAAAGATATGAGATCGTTAGTTGAGTGTCGAATTCGGATCTAGTGGCTTTTATTTATTTTCGAAATTTGTGTTGGTAATACTAGTGCATTTCAATGCGAGCGACCCTGCGCTCGGTCAGGTTAGTTCAATGGTACTGCCAACATAATTTTTTGTAAAATGAAAAGTCTCTTGATTTGGATGCGACTGCGGATCTCGACTGTACATCGGGTTAGGTTGTCGTTAAACTAGACGACTGACGCTTGTCACAAGATTTTCCTTTCTCCTTTCGAATGCAAATTAACGCAGCTCACGTTCCTGGAAAACATGGAGCAACGACGGTTTCATTGGACGTCCCGCGTAACACAGAATATAAAGGCCCTTTTTCATTTCTGACAGCCTATTTCGAGCCCTTCAATTACATGTAAACTAAAATAAACAAAAAGGTTAAAATCCTATTCCTAAAAATTCGGAGCAAAATTTTAAGAACTGTTTCTTTTCTTTTTTTTTCATTTTCATTTTTCATACGCAGTTTGAATATTTCGGAAGGGGGTTTTAAAAGAAATTAGAACCCACCATTTCTCAAGAATTTTTTTCAGAATGTCATAAGTTTAATATTAAAAACTCAATATTCCATTGTTTTTAAAACAATACTTTTTTTTAAGATGATTTTTACGGCGGCAAAGCCTCTTTGTCCAATACAATGCATCGTTAGAAAATTCGACATACTTTAATAAAATACACATCGCCAGTCATTCGTGGGGGTATTGAGATTGAGATTTTGATGACACTTACCCAGGTTACGGCAGCTGATTAATCGGCATCGTTGCCACCTGCAACAATAATCAGATCAAGGTCACAAACATGTTAGCAAAACCATCCTAACCTCATCACACACGACAAAAACAATATCAAGTGTTTTCACTTTCATGACATGGTAAGTAAAAACACCTACCGATATATCGTAGATATAGTTTTACGATATTTTCTGGTTCGAAATAGTTTTTCGGTAAACGGAACCTTAGGTGCCTGAAAAGTATTCGCCAGCGTAAGGCCTATTACATGTCGTTGAGCTTACGACAAAGATCTGGGTACGTGTGTATTCGTTACGCAAAAAAGAGCGTCGTTAAAAAGAAAAACCTAGAAAGATCTTGGAACCAATCTCAAGTAATTGCGTTTCATTGCAGTTTGCGACGTCGTCGAAAGAACGTGAAACAACTGAGTTACATGACGTGACCGAAACGCTACGGAACCCGGGGCAATGGCAGGTGCGAAAGCGGCGCCGTGCGGTGCGCCCTCTTATTAAGGGCTCTTGCTCGCTCAAATTGAAATTTGATTTGGTCCCTTCACTTCGTTCCGCCTGAACCCAGTCCTCGTCGTAAATCCGTTCCTCTGCTGGGGGTCGCCCAGAGATATGCATGGGCTTCCGACGCCGCCCCTGGAGGTAGGCAACCCATGGCTTGCCCTTTGGCGCTCCAGCCCGAGGGATTACAGCTAGGTGGCGACTCAGTGGCCGCCAGAGTATCTCTTGGGAATAAAGATTTACCTGGCAGTGAGTAATTTTACTCCCCGCCCATGTCGGCGATTAATTTGATAAATTTATTTTTGGCCGTAATAAAATTGTGAACTTTTTTTTTCAAAAAATTTTGTAGTTTAGAGTTACTTTTAATCAATAACAATTACTATTAACCAACTCAATCAAGCAAACTATGAATAACAAGAAAATCACGGACTTTTACAGTTTACTTTTGGAGGCGCATTTTCTAAAGATAAGTACTGAAAAAAATAAAAATATAATGGGGGGCATTCGATAGCGCCAAAAACCACAAGCGCCAACGCCGCAAGCGCCAACGCCGCAAGCGCCAGTCCGTAACCGCCAAACGAGAAAAGTCGCAAACGCCAACGTTCGTATAGGTTAGGCTAGGTCAAGTTAGATTAGGTTAAGTGAGGTTAAGTTAGGTTAAGTTAGGTTAGGCAAGGTTAGTATTGCGGTTAAGACCTTTGGCGTTTGCGACTTTTCTCGTTTGGCGGTTACGGATTTGCGCTTGCGGCGTTCGCGCTTGTGGTTTTTGGCGCTTATGACAGCTACCCAAAATAATAATAAGGTTAGGAGTCCTATGGCTCGCTTTGCTCGTCGTGGAAAGGTGCGATAAAACAGGTTAGGTTAAATTACGTTACGTGTCGTAGGCCTCGCTTTGCTCGGCTAAGAAAAGTACGAAACAAGAGGTAGAAAGCGCAACTTTTCAAACTAGAGCAAATTCCGTGCAGCAACAAAGGCAAGAAGACAGTTCGGAGGATGTAATGAACCTTGCGGTAAGTGAGTTTCATGCGTTCCCCGAATCCCCTTCCAATCTCAATTAAGCAAACTATGTTAGACCCTCAAAGCGAAACAGAAATTGTCATTTTTTAGCATAATGTTGGTCGCTGTAAACTCGGACCGCTGAATAGTTAAAGCCGCAATGGGAGTTGGACCCTGTTCTCAAAATTACTCCAGCAACTTGTCTACTCTAGCAAAGTTAAGTGCATTTAAATGTCTGTTTGCGTTTTGTGGTTCGACGCGGAGCGGTTCGCGGTACAGTCAGAAGCACAGACCGCTCCGCTGTCCAATTTCAAACTGTTTTTACCCGACTCGCCTTGCTCCCACGCTCTGATTGGTGGAGCGGTTAGCCTTCCAAGATTTATTTATCTTTGTTAGCTTTTTGGCCACTTTCCGCGCTCTTCCGTGAGGTGCCGGAAAAAGAGCTAAATCTTTCCGCGGAATTTGTTTTTATAGGAAAAAAAAATATTGACAGATTTTTTTTCCTGCATGTCTCAAATATTCTGGAAAGCCCTTGGCAAAGAATAAAAAACCGCATAGAAGTCCAAAATATTCAGAGACTTCCGAATTGTTAGTTTGTGTGATGGAATTGTTACCACAAGGAAGTAGTACCGGTACTAAATATTTTAATAAGGAAGTGACTATTCACACTCTGTACTATTTAAAATGTATTAGGTTGGTTTCCGTGCGTTCAAGTCTTCCTTGAATTAACATAGGCGCGCGAATAGAACCTTAAAATTATAATGTACTAACAATAAAATACCATGCAACGATTCTAGAAAATTTATCTATTTCTGAAAAATGGAAAACAAAAACACAAAAAAAATAGAAAGGAAGAAAGGGCCAGGAGCAAAGAGCAGGTGTGTATGTACCGTACCTCCATAGAAAGAGGCAAAACAATTGTCTCTTTATTAAAATAAGCCAAAAAATGGTGGAACAGCAGACAAAGGGCAGAATCTGGAAGAAAAAAGCGCAAAAAAGCACTTTAAGAAAGCGGAAAAAAAAATTCCCTCAACATCTTTAGTTGCAGTGCAAATACGGGCAACAGGACTTTTGAGATCGACTGTAAGAAATGTCGTGACAGAGACGTATTTTCGAGTACTGTATGGAATGCGTGGGGAATGAAACTTGCCTAGTTTACAGGGGAGGCCTGCGCCCTGTGCTTGTTTTCAGGGCTAGCGGGATTAGCTCGAGGGTACGTCGTTAATTAGGAGATTGTCACAGATGCGATGGCTTGGTTGCCTCGACTGGGGCGGCGCCTTTGAGTTTTCAAATTATGCTTGTTTTCTTATTAATCCACTTATGCTTGTTCCGTGCATCCGCGTTGAACCCGCGGCACCGCCCGGCGAGGGGCTCTGGGCGCCTTCGCCTCGCCGACAGGCAGTGCTGCCAGGGGTATTTCCGCCGCAGACCTTGAGCTGCTCTGTTCGAAAATGAACTCAAGTGTTGGTAGAACTGGAGTTTTGGGGCAAATCTCCACATTAAAAACTAACACCTGTTTTAGGTATGAAGGCAAAACAAGGGAGGGGCGTAATTTCGTTAAATGAATAACCATACTGAGAGCTCTCGACGAGATCTTTTCATTGATATGGTTGCTGATAGGTTTATCTTCAAAAATAAACAAATTACGCTCTTCTCCTGTTTCACCTTCATACCTAACACAGGTGCGGGACTAATTAAAACGGGGCTTAGTTTTTACTGTGTCGGCCAAAGAGGTGAGGTAGTCCAGTACCAAATATCATTTTTTTAAAGAGCACGGCCTAATATAATACCTAATCCGACCAAAACTACCCAAGCCTAACGCAACCAAAGCTAACTTAAACTATCTACCTAGTTAGAGAGCAGACCCTTGTCAAGCCTAACCTAATACAACTAAACGTAACTAGCCTTCTCTAACCAACACACTAAAAACTAACAAACCCCTGTTTTAGGTAGAAATGTTAAACAGGCGAAAAGCGTTATAAGTTTATTTTAGAAGGTACAATAACCATATCCGACCATATCAATGGAGAGCTATCGACAAGACCTTTTCAGTGATATGGTAGTTAGAAAGTTTATCTTTGAAAGCTGCTCGTCCCCTATGTTTTATGTTCATACCCACAACAGATACGGGAATCAGGGCTTAGTTAATAACCTATTCCAACTGGAAGTCACAAAGGCGGATTTGGAACTCTAGTGAACATCAAAGAATTACGGAGGACAGACGGTCTTCGACCTAACAAATATTCCCAAACACAAGATTTTTTTTGAACTGTCCTTGTAGAATTGATCTTTCTTATGATTACTCTGATGTCAAGGCTGAAAGTCACTGTTAGTGATATTGGGACAGCGATTCATTTGATTCCTACCCTGAAAATGCCTTTAAAAACTCGAAACAAAAGCCGGCGCTGAAATGCTGTAAAGATCTGTTGGATGATATCTTTTCAGAGTTGGGCAGCTACCAGTGCGCTGGGTTGAATGCAAGCCCGGCTTCGCAAGTCGCTAATTGGCGGAGCAGCCAGAATCTTTTTAGTTTGCAACTGATTCGCCTTTCAGAGCGGACTGTTATTTCAATATTGAACCTTACTGAAAATCCCTTGATAAACACTCCATTAGTTGTATAAACAAACCCAATTTGCATCCAAGACGAGAAATTCCGTGTTTGATCAACAGATGCCACTTTCGCTCAGTATTCTTAGCGTCTTGAGACGAAGAAAATAAGATCCCTGATCGTGCCACACAAAAAATCGCGCGGAGGCGCAGCATGCGCAAGAATGCAGCAAGTGACTATTCACACGCTACCCCATTTAAAATGTATTAGATTGGTTACCAAGCGTTCAAGTCACCTCCCGTTTGAAATGCATTAGGTTGGTTTCCGTGCGTTCAAGTCTCCCATATTAACATAAACGTGTGAATAGAACTAACTTCTTCTTTCTGAATAGTACGGTACTGTTCAATTGCGGTAGAGAGCCGGCAAACAATGTTTGACGTTTAGGGTTCAAAACGGGGTATATGGGTTCAAACAGAAATCTATCTGACATTTTTGGATCCCACAGAACTTGATCAAAAGTTTATCTCGAGTAACCTTTTATTTATCCTTTTTTTTTCTTCTAAAAATGCCAATTTCCTCAGCTTGAACAAACACAAGATTTCACCTGGCTGAATAAGCAGCGCACAGATGAAACATCAAACACTGTCCGCCTTTGAACAGGCGACTCAAAGGCAACGCTGATTCATGAACTAGTAAAATGGCGAATTGATTCGCGACAAAGAACAAAAAGAGAGTCGAGTGATTTATGCAAAAAGTAAAAAGAGTTTTGAATATGCATCAGGCGACATCTTCGGGTGTGGCAGGCGGCCCGCCCACCGCACGAAAGCTCTTTCAAAGTTGCCAAAGCTGCGGCGAACTCGCGAAAAGCTCCCGCTCTCGAATTCAGACTTTTTATCTTTCTTTTTGCAAAGGTGAAATTCTTTCCGTTTCCGAGGCATGATGTACTGAAATTGCTTGACTAGTTTTGCGGAGGATGAGAAGATGAAGACAACGTCACTTTGGATGCTTGTGTTTTCACGGCAAGTCGCTTCTCTCACTTCGGTCACTTTGACGAAACAAGATTTACGCTATCGAAGGCGTTACAAGGCTCTGAACCGATAATGGTACAGACCCAAAAACGAGACACACGATCAAAGTTTGTTTCTCAACGAAACCACCAACGTGAGGAAAGATGGGTTTATTAACTGCTGACGACAATGCCTTTAAAAGCTATCTCACCGAGCAGCTTTTAGCGCCGAGAAAATATTACTTTCACTTACCCTTGACGTAATTGAATTATCAACGACAAGTTGTATTGTATTCTATTGTTATCTTGTATTGGATTCTATTGTATCTTACATCTAATACGTCTCAAAACATCTGGTTGGCAACTTACATCTAGAGAGACTAGAAAAAATTTCTGGCAAAGATCAACATTTTCAAGTCGCTTTTGCTTTGATAACGTCCACCATCCCAAGACTGTTACAATTGTGCAGTTTGAGTAAGTTTTAGTTGATAAATATATTGTTTGAGAAATTATACACAGTTGGAGCTGGATTAGGAAAATAACGCAATTAATCTTCAGGTACTTTTATTTGAGGAGGAGATTCTAAAAAGGCACAGAGGAAGGGGAAGAATAAAAATCCTAAAATTGCATGACTGAAAAAAATAAAAAAAAAATTGAGTTGAACACGTCCCGGTCCGGGATCAAGCTAGAGCAAGTTTTCTCCATTACTGGTTAAAAAAAAAAACGCCACGAAATCGAACAACAAAGTTTTGCCTTAATCGAAATACCAGTAGCTCTTCATACTTTCAAACAAAATGGGTATCCACTCTTCGCGAGGAACAAATTAAAGAAAGCAAAATTAATCCCAATTTCGCGCGCATTCCAAACGAACTTTTGGCGAACAAGTAAGGGCAACCTTCTCGAGATAAATTCAATCAATCCAGTCTTTTTAAAAGCATGATACGACTTAACGAGATTCAATCACCAAAAGAGTCTCAGACTGCGCCTCCCGGCGACAGCTGTCATTTCATTGGTTCGAATTACCGTCGCCCTCTCCTGATTGGTGAACTGGAAAAAAGTACCTCAGGGATTGGTTTCCGGTGGGACGACAGTTCGTGCCTCGCTCCAGTATCAATCCGCTCGGTTTGGCGACGAGAGGTGCACTCTAATTTTTTAAGGTAGCAATTTTAACCTTTTGGTTAACCTTCCGTCGTCAAATCGATTAAAACGACAGCGGAGAGAGGCAAGAGGCATCCAACCTAACTTAAGCCCCTTGCCGCTTACCAAGATTAGATAAAGTCACTTGTGCCTCGCTTCGCTATCGCTCCGCTCGGCGGCCCTAAATCGGCCGCCGAGAAGTAAGCGGCATCAGGCTTGGCGATCGTTTAATTTAGTAACCCTAGGTTAGGTTACGTGGCTTGTGCCTCGCTCCGCTCGGCTTAACGTCGTATGGGTTGAACCAAAAGGTTGAAAATGCAACCTTAAAAATTTAGAGTGTGGAACACAAGGTACAAAATACAACCTCAAAATTATGAGTAGTGAATTAACTTGGGCTAGAGATTAAACGCAAGGAGCCGGTGGTACGAAAGGGGTGTGCGTATATGAGAGACCTATGAAAACATAGACGGTGTTTTTTACGAGGGACGTTTCGCCGATATAAGCTTAGTTGGTAAACGAGTTTAGGTAGGTTTGTCACCTCGCCGCGCCGCTGCGCAGCTGGCAAGCCGCCATACGGCAGCTGCGGCGGCGCCAGCTGCTTAGATAAGGCACGCTTAGAACCGCGCCTACAAGGGCATAAACAACGTTTAGGACCGCATAAAAATAGGCCTACTACCGCGTAGGATAACCGCTGGGGTTACAGCGACGGCAGTCTCCATCGAATCCACGGCGAAATCATATAGGAGGGAAGGGCGTTAGAACAAAAGTATCCTTTAACCCATAACAGCCCAAAGTATTTGGAGTGAAATTTAGCGTAAGAGAAATTGGAGGGATTTTTTCCATAAAAATACAAAATTTCAAGCTTTGGAAAATGCCTAAATTATTAGATTTCAGATTTCCAGAGGGATGATATTTTTCAAATTGTGACAAGATCGACTGAACTGAAAAGATCCTCTAAAATATTTATTTTTTTCAGTTTCCGAACGGCATCGCTGGGCGGCAGTGGGTTAAAATAAAAGTTTTCTAAATAAAAATATCTCTTTTTTGAAAACAAAAAAAGTGCACAGAAAATTCCCAGAACCAAAATCCCAGATTTTCCAGATCTGACTTACATTTTTTTTCCTGATTAAATAAATATTTCAATGGAACACAAAAACAATGCATATGAAAATATTTTCCATTTAATACATTTTTATTACTTGTTTTAATCAATTAACTAATTTTAATTTTTTTGCGGGGTATGCCAGAATTATCGGTCATAATTCCCTGATTTTCCCTAGTTATTTCCCGGAACGTAAAATGCCCTGACTTTTACCTGATTCTCTGATTTTCCTTCATCGCTGGACACCATGAAACAACTCACAATCGGGCACTCTAAATCGTCCGTACTTTAGAAAACATACATGTTGTAGTTGTAATATTTTCTGATATTGAAATAGCGTTAGTAATATAATAGTGTGTATGATAATGGTTAGTAATATAATAGTGTTGGGTAAGTTTTACTCGGATGTTTGCACGGAAAAAAATGGTTTTGTTACGGCAACAAAATTAAGGACAACAAATAAAATTTTTGTTGCTGCAACCAAACGTTTTGTTGATAGAACCAAACATTTTGTTGTTGTAACAAAATATTTTTGTTATCCCTATTTTAACAAATGATTTTGTTGGTATAACAAAACCTTTTTTTCTTTGCTGGGGCATCATTTAAACTAGAATTCCGAAAATACTACAACTAATAATAAAGATTTTTTTTTAGTTTTTTTTAAAAATGTATTTTAGAATAACTTTTTTTTTGCAATATTTTCTTGGTCGATTTTTTAATTTCATATTGAACGGTTAGTGTTTCCCTCGGTGGACACGATTCTGAAAACACCGATTATTCAAAAACTACAACTAAAATCAAACTACAGTATCCTAAAATAGTCAGCACATGTAGACGTAGTGTCAGTATATTCTTGGACCTAAACACAAAACACTTCTTTCAGATTACTAAGAGGAAGAAGTACTCTAAACATGACAGCAGGAAACACAGAGTGAGAGCTTCTTCTCAACTGCGCTCTTGCAGAGAACCCTCTTAACCTCATTGCGGAAGAGCCTCTCTGGTTCAACACCTTTTCAGGTGTCCCCAAAAATCGCAATAATCAGGTTCCCAAAGTTAACGTTTCGCACTAAACTTTAGTAAAGAGTAATACAGGTATGTTCCCCCTCCCCTTTCAATGTCCTCCCTCTCTCTCCCGCCGCCTCGTTCAGCCCACCTACAATTTCACGAAAACAACCCTGAAATGGTTCATAACAAAAGAAAGATGAAACAGCGGCCTACCTCACCCCAAGGTAAACACCAGGTAAACCACATTTTTCGTCTCCAGTAACTTTAATTAATTGCAGACGACGCAAAAAAGCGCGGTTTACGTTGCGATCTACACAAACAAGAACAATTAAAATCTTTCATTTAAAAAAGTGCTTGAATAGGAGTCTCTTCACGGGCAGTCATTTTGATTACAGTTGCGTTTCCTACCTCTTGTGTTCTAGCCCCGATCAAACTATCACATGATATGGATAAACGATTACAACTGCGAGATGTCTTGTTCCTAGCTTCGCTGACACTCCGCCCGGTTTGGCGACGAGAAGTACTGCGAAAACGGTACAAAAAGGAATCGTATTATAATTAGAGCTCGCACTTGAGTGTTAACTTAAAACACTTTTTCTGTAGGTATAACGCACAGTCGATACGAAAGGTGGCAGGCATCTTTAACCCATCGCATTCCACCCTGGTTTATTAAATCTATTGCATATGACGAATCGCGCGGTTAGGTTAACCTGGCTCAGGTTAACCTACAGATTATGTTAACATAGGTTAGGTTAACCTACAGATTATGTTAACATAGGTTAGGTTTAGGTCAGGATATCCTAAATTAGGTTAACTAACGCTACGTTAACCTTCGTTAACCTGCATTAGATTCATCTATTGTAAGTTAATACACGCTAGGTTAACCTAGGTCAACGTGGGTAGGGTTAAATAGGTCAATTTGGGTTAGGTTAACCTAAGTTAGGTTGTGCTAAATTAGATTAATCTACGTTACGATAACCTAGGTTAGGTTAACCTACATTCTGTTTATCGAGGCTAAGTTAACGTATGTTAGGTTAACCTAGGTTAACTTGGGGTAGGTTACGCTAAGTTAGGTAAAGTGAGGTGCCTTTGTGCCTCAACCACGCTCTTTGATAACTGTCAGGTTTGGTCCACTTAATCTGAGTGCCTTGTGCTTCGCTCCGCTCGAAGATAAGATAGAATACAATGCGACCTTTGAAATTAGTACCATTTGCGACGCAACTAATTTTTACGGGAGCCTCGAGGGGCCAGTAAATCACTTTGCATACATTTGCGTTAAAGATCACCCGAGTCAATACGCGAACTCGACCACTAACAGTAAGAGAGCGATGCGAAGCGATGCGAAGCGAGAGCAGCCAAATAAACGGCATTGCCGCCGCAGGCAGCGTTATTTACGACGGCGGCGGCGCGGCCGCCGAAACACAAGTTGAAGTTGCCCAAGTAAGTGTAATTAGTTTCCGTTGGAAGCTCGTGCAACAGACATTAATCAACAATTCTGCAAGGACTTGTCATCTATAAAACCAACTGACCAAAGGTCTATTGACTACAACCCACGAAAGTTAAGAATAGCCCAGTAGTTGCCTACACTTCGTGTATCTATGTGTAAAAAATGTAGACAAAGAAAGAGACTTCAAAAACAAGTTAAGTGCTGAAAGCATAAATTCGAAGTGGTTCGCACTATTTTGAGCGATTTTGTCCGTTCGGTTTCTATGGCTAATTGACGTTTTAAGTACATAGGGCTTTTTATAGATAAAAGTTATTTATAGGTATTTTAAATTCGAAAACTCGCGGAGAAAACTGATGATGTCCCATATATCAAAACGTGTTTTTCAGGCGAAAAATCGCAAGAAATTATTATACACTTGTTTGCAGGAGATTTTTCCGGCAACTACGAGCGATGATTTAGATTACTGCACATTCCTCAGATTCGGAAATGGCGAAGATATGGCAGATTGGTTAGGGTGGGAAAGGCGGAGTTAGGACAGGGAGGTTGGGTTAAAGTTAGGTTAAGGAAGGTTACGTTGGGTTTGTTAGGGTGTTTAGGGTTAGCTATGTTCGCTCCGCCAACGTTATTCATCCTGAGTTCACGTTAGGTAGATTACGTTAGGTAAATTGGGCAACAGTAGGTCAAAATCCGTTCGACTGACAAGTTAAGGCGAGTTCTGCGAGGCCTAGCAAGTTTATACATCACGTAAAGCGAGGTTATGATCGATTAAAGGCTCAGTTAGGCTCCATCGGGAAAAAGAACTCCGTTAGGTAAGATTAAGGAAATGTTAGTAAGGTTAAATGTCTCTGAAGGAAGATTAACATTCGACAATTGCTAAGGAAGCCGAGAGTTCACATGTATTTCTCGCTTAAAAAGGTATATTTTCCATACGGAGACGCACTCCGTAATAATTTGAAAGCGCAGCCCTAGACTATGCAATGAGACACGTCGCGGCTAGAACGAGTCGAATTAGCTTAACTCGATTTAGGCCTGCAAGCCGCATGTAGCTCAATACTTCCCCTCGTCACAAATGACGGTATAATTTTGTGCTATTCCAACCAACATTACGTGGTATCTTAGGTGGGTGTTTGCATGTCTGAAGACCCTTACGAACCCCCCCTCTCACATGTTTTGTTTCAGGATACACTCGAAAAAAAAGATGAGAAATTCTGAGGTCATAAACATTGCTCCTCGCTCCTTCGGCTACAAAAACTATGAACAACGGCACAAGCGCAAGGAAACCAATTTTCCTTCCCTGTCATTGGTTTCCGTTCCAATAATACTGAAGCCAATCAGAGCAGAGTTCCCCATTTCGAGTAAAGAAAGCTTCCCAGTTTTCTTGATGACCAGTCATAAATTACGCGAACTCCGTTACTGCTAAAATATCGAACTGTCTTTTACAGTTTCGGAGAAGAAAATTCATGTTTCACGGCCGCCTATTTTTAACAGATTTAATAAAATGGACTTTGTTGTTTAGGCTATCACGAGATTGAGGCAAAAACATTCAAAATCTGCACCTGCAGCGGTAGTTGACATCTAAAATTAAGCATTGGTAGTTTTGTTTGGGGAGGGGGAATCACTGATTAACAGGTGAATTGGGGTCGGATTCTTATAACTAATTAACAAAAAAAAATATTAGAACTGGTAAAGGTTGATATATGTACAATTTTACAAAATTTTTGTTGGCGTGTGAGTGAAGAATACGAGGACTCAAGATAGGTTATTGTTAAAAGAGTAGCAGACCCACGACGAGAGACTTTGCCCGCTTGACTATTCACCCGTCGTTCACGTTGACACCAGTAAGAAACGCATTACAGTAGAATAGTGCCGTAAAAAAGAGAGAAAAAAAGTTATTAAAAAGGCAACAGCGCCCCCCGCGGCTGATGAAAATGACGCGAGTGAAGAATGAAAAGAAGCGGGAGCACACCGAATTCAATTCTGCAAACAAAAACGGATGAAGCGATGGCATCCTTTTTTCAGAAGGCGGTGCCAAAAAAGGAAGACGCTGCGTTTTGGCGAGAAACGCTCGCCGCCATACCACGCCATTGCAAAGATGAAAAATTCAGCCGGCCCTCAGGGGACTACAGCATGCAGCCCATAGGCTCAAACTAAAATAATTCATCGCCGTTTGGAATAAGCGACCAATAGAAGCGAAGAATTACTACGTTAGTCGGAACCTAAAAGATTGCCGATCGCGAACGTGACTGCTAAAGTTAGCCAATAACCTCAAAGCTAACCAGCGCGTTGGAACAAAATCAAAAACCAAAGGAAAATTCATTTTATATCGGTTACTCGTTTTATTTCATTACAATATCAATATAAACGGATTAAAAACGAGCGTTTCGGGTTTGGATTTCTAATTTGTTAGTTTACAGAGTCGATTATTTGAACCTAGAGCAGATAAAACACTTGAAAGATAGAACATTCCGCCCGTCGTGTTCGACATTTCGTTGCCAAGCCGAGCGGACGCATTGGACGTAACCTAACATCACTTCATATTGGTTAACCTAACATCACTTCATATTGGTTAACCTAACGTAACCTGTTTGTATGTCGTTCATTCTCGTAACGTAACGAAAGATCCAACTAATACATAACACAACAGATAAGAAATCCAACCAAATGCGAAAGAACAAAGAAAAAAAGAAAAGAAGAAAAAAATCTTCGGCTCAGATCACGGTCACGATTGTAATCAACGAAGGCGCTTCTCCCTAAAAAGAGATAAATTATCCATTTAGACACAAAGAAGAACTTTAGGTCTTTGAAAGCACTGTATCCGAATACTTAAAAGCACTGATAATGACTAATCAGAGCTGTTCATCCCGTCAGTTCGCTTGACATAGGGTTATCTAACATCCCCCCCCAAAAAAAAGTTCACAATCAGAAACTGAAACTTTATCGTTTTGTGCCGGACCTCCAACGACAAGATTTATTTCGTTTGCAAATCCCCATTTTACCAACAAAAAGATCTAAATAACTGGACCTTATAGAGCCCGGTTTGGTAGTTATACCTTGAGTACTACTCTAACGGGCAATAACCACTTAAAAATCAAATTTTACGCTTTCAAAAAAAATGCGAGAAAGAAAACAACAACAAAACAAACCCTTTACCAATAAAATTACGGTACTTCTATTTGTTCTGGAACATAGAAGTATAAACACTAACACCCTTAAGAACAGACGTAGTGGCCTTAAAAATACTGCTTCTAAAAGAAAAAGCCACGAAAGAGATTGTGAGGGGGCCACTCATAAATTACATTTTCCAAAGGGGGTCGAAGAACCCCCGTCACCTGTGAGTAGTGGCCCATCCGACCTATCCTTGCCACGGTGGACCCCCCCCCCCCCTACG
>Ga0058701_10001629_pt1 | contig 16204 bp, 9 predicted proteins | sample AgamicOrMae_FD_97039 | JGI IMG/M metagenome (GOLD analysis project Ga0058701, IMG submission 97039) | Agave microbial communities from Guanajuato, Mexico - Or.Ma.e | ecosystem: Host-associated > Plants > Phyllosphere > Phylloplane/Leaf | place: Guanajuato, Mexico | collected 2012-06-04
CCTTTGGTCACACCACCAAAAGGAACATTTAAGGCGATTTTGAGCAAAATCGAAGGGGGTCACTACAAAATCGTGTCGAAGTGGCATGGAATAACCCTATATCAATAAAAAAAGAAACTATTTTAGGGAGCTTTATTCTTGTTTAGGGTGTAAAATTCAAACGGAGGTAATTCCCATGTTAATTATTTTGAGATATTGCTGTGTTCAACCGTATCATTGAAATTGTCTCTGCGAGAGCTTTATATTGATGGGGCTGAACTTAAGTCTAGCTTGAAAAAGTACCTAAATATTACTCCGATTTAGTGTCACACCCAGTTTTATATCATTCTCTAAACCGGGTGTTTTTTTTACCGTCGTGAGGCTAAGTTTGGTTAGGTCATGTGCTTCGTGCCTCGCTCCGCCGGGCTTGACGAAATACACGAACACAAAATGTGAATTATTCGGGGGGCATTCGATAGCGCCAAAAACCACAAGCGCCAACGCCGCAAGCGCCAGTCCGTTACCGCCAAACGAGAAAAGTCACAAGCGCCAAAGTTCGTATAGATTAGGTTAGGTCAAGCTAGGTTAGGTTAATTTAGGTTAAATTAGGTTAGGTAAGGTTAGTATTGCGGTTAAGAACTTGGCGTTTGCGACTTTTCTCGTTTTGCGGTTACGGATTGGCGCTTGCGGCGTTGGCGCTTGTGGTTTTTGGCGCTTATGATAGCTAACCCAATTATTCAACCTTTCAAATGTACAGTGCAGTCTTCCTACCGAAAATGACCGCTGGTGCGGACCACAAGGCGGGGGAAAAGAAGATATTTTAGTGCTGCTCAATTCGAACGAAAATGCGGTTGGCAAGCGAGCCACCGCGCCGTTCCGCGCTTGCGGGGGCTTTCACACGTCAAAGGGGACTTAATTCAGAGCTTACGTCGCGACTTACTCAACTGGAGCAGCGGCTGTTGAAATTTGCCGGCGTGATGTACCCCTGCGAAGGCAGCAGGTTCATCAAAGGGAAGGAGCGGGGCAGGTAAGCAGGCGGGCTCGCTTGCCCCGGCGCGGCGCGGCGGCCCGCCAAAAGAACTCCGCGCTCCGCTCTGCGCCGTCGGCTGGGAAATGTCAAAACAATCGAGCATGGGAATCCGGGACCGCGAAGGGCCGTCAAAGGGAGGGAGCTCCAAGCTCCCGGCCGCTTTCCTCTCCTCTGTTCGCATTCAGACTCACCAATTAACTAGTCACAACAGCAAACGTTCGTCCGCTCGCATGTCAGGCTTGGGGACACCGCACCAGTCCGACAGACCTTCGGATCTCCTTTCAATGGGACCGAGTGGTGAACGGGGCGGCCTGCAGCGACAGCGGATTTCGTCATACCTCACCGAAAAAAATAAAAATATATCGGTAGAGTGGGAAGCACAGCCACATGGATGCGGCCCATCAGTACACTGCAAGGTTTACAGGATTTCTTCTCCTTTTTGAAAATGGACCTTGACAAACGTCGTGCCAGTGTTCAAGGTGTTGACCTCATAGGATTTATCTTACAAGAGACAGAATTTGGAGTATAAAACCTAACGTAATGGTAACCAAAGTAAAGGAAGACTAATGTAAAGCTGGAGTAATGGGAAATTTACGAGGCTGTACTAGCAGTCAAAAAAGTATTGTCCGCTCCAATATTTTTAAACCTCTGTAACTTTGGAACGAAACGAGAAACGACAAAAAAGCTACGATCTTATTGATAGAACTCTTGAAGATCTAGCAATTTTATTTCGTGCTTTTAAAAGCACGATCTCCGTTTCAAAGTTACGGAGGTTTACAAAAATTGGAGCGATCAATATTTTCTGACTGCAAGTGCCATCAGTGGCAAAGGTATATTGCTCCCTGAATTTTTTTTAACCTTCATAACTTGGAAACGGAAAGAGATACAACAAAAGAGCACGAAATGAATTCGATAGATATTTCCTCTATCTATCGACTTGAAAGAATGCTTTTTTGTCGTATCTCTTCCTGTTTTCAAGCAAAAGAGCTTTGAAATATATGAGAGGGAGCAATAATACTTTTGCCTCTGATAGTTCCTGGGAACCAGCGGAGATTGCCGTTGGAGACGGTTGAGAGTACTGTACGGTGTCTACTGAGGACGCTAATGTAACCGTCGACGCACCCGCTGGAGATACTCCCGCCACTTCCAGCGTCATTTTCCCCAGGACCACGTGCTCATATGCGACTGTCAACCAAACGAGTTTCCAAGCGTCTTGCCGATTAATCCAACTTTTAAGCGCCACCCGTCAAGTAACCTAGTTAGCGTGAGAGGCATATCTCAAAGAGGACTCACACAAGATTTCTCCAGGGATGTGCTCCTCTAGAATCTCCATGAAAAGACCTACATTACCGCACTCAGTCCTGAAGGCAGTACTTTCTACCTCATGTGTTCTACCCCAAAAACCTCGTTTTACATTATCGGGATTAACGACGCAACTGCAAGGTCAAGGTCAGGTTTTGCCCCGCGGCCTTTGTTTTTCACTGTTGCTCATCTAAGCTTGGCGACGAATAATAGAACGCGAGAACTTTAAAAATGTAGCTGTTCGAAATCAAGAGAGAAGTTTGATTTAGTTTTTAAAGGAAATGTAGATGATATCACTACCTATCTCTCTTTTGACGACAATATCAAAATATGGTTCGGTCAAAGTAAATTAATTGCGTATCTGTAGTTTTGTTCACCATCTCCAATAACACGCTTGCAGCGCCTTTCTCGTTTCTGCCCCCGAATTTGGGTTGTCATAAGGCTCGTTCTGTTCTCTCTTTTTTCCTCTCTCTTTTCGTCAGTAGCAACCCTTGTGGACATTCTATCCCTGTGTCTCACTTCCTGGAGTCTTTCTCCAAACCCGCTGGAGGAAAAAAAAAGTGCGGTTTTCACATCGCTAAGTTGGATTTCCCAGTTCTTTTGTACGGACATCCGCTTTGTCTGTGCCTCGTTGTTTAGGTGACTGTTTTCATTACGGACTATTGCCAGTATTGTCTCCGGAACCAGCCTGCCAGCCTTTGTGTCTTGTCGAATCATTTAGGGTAGTATTATCTGGACGGAGGGCTGTTAAAAAATATGCTCGTAAACTGGACTGGAAGAATACCAATGAGCTTCAACAGTAAGTCGAGAGCTTTGAGGAATCAGCAAATCCCGCAGCGGAAGTAAAAATCCTGGTGCTCAGATACACACCACCGCCTTTTATCTCAAGAAATCGCTTCCTCCTGACGGGTTTGTCGTGTGACCTAGAGGGAATCCATAAACCAGCTGATCGTTTTCGGCATCGAAAGATTGGTTATTTTCACGCCAAAACGGAGAAACCGGTCAGGCACTTATGTTTTCGCTTATGTTGAATCTTGAAAACACAGATATTTCTATTTTCGTATTTATTACTTACCTGTAGTTTTGGGCTAACTGCTATGACAACTGGATAAAAATCATGCAACCTGTAAACAGACTGGAACAAAGAATGTCCTTTTGTGGTCAGCATGAGTCCAAACCACGTAATGTGTGGGAAGTAACCCTGGCTTGCACGTGCTGCCTAAAGACATGTAGGACAAGATCCAAATCACACTCGGAATGAACCAAGAGCTGCTTAAGTCGCTTTCATTTAACACTGTTCTACTCATTAAATCTCGAAGCTGACTCCGAGGGCCCGGATGTTCAAGTTCGTGGTCCTCAAGTGGACGTCTGTAAAGATTTCATTACCGCGTTAGCTGTGTCTTGAGACATCACCCACTAATGTCATCGGCGTGGGTCCAAAAGCTGCTTCATGGATGTTGCAAATTTCCGCATCCTGAAAATGACAGTGACCTTTTCGTGCATCTTTATCCGGATATTTCCACTTTGTTCGCCATTCGCTTTCTGTTTTAACACAGAGAGGCCTGTGCTAGTCTCTAACACTAGGTTCATTATGCCGTCTTTCGATCTTTCATTTTCAACAGGGTTCAGCTTCGTATTTCGTGATTAAGATTACCATTATACAAGTAGGTTCACTTAACCTAGGTTAGACCACTTGCTCTTTGCCTTGTTACGCTCAGCTGTCTCCTGGTATCGCTTCTGGGCGACCCGTACTAGCACCGGGAAGCAAGCGGCCTCACGTTTTGGCGACCTTCAAGTTAGTATAGTCTACGTTAAGTTAGGTTTTGCGCCTGGCCGCTTGAATTTTCGAGGGAAGGTGGAGAATTCCACCCATTGTGTTCCACCTTCCATTCAGACGGTAGCCTTGTTGTGCAGGAGAGACGGGGTCGGTAAGTGTAAGCTGACTCGAAGTTCAAGTTTAGTCTGATCTCAGTTCTTTGTTAAGACTCTTTTTCAACTCCTGGAAGTTTCTTGCTCAGGGAAGCGTTTCCCTATGGTCCCAAAGGGTCAAAATGGACTGCACAGATTCTAACTAAATTAATCTGTATTTGACAAATCAGTTTCTTGAAACTCGTCAAATTCTGGTCTAGAAATTCGCGAAATTCCTGGAATCTCTTTATTAAACAAAAAGATGGCTGCTGCGTCTCTGATGCGAATGTAATATTCCAGTTTTTACGGGTCGGGGTGGCTTGTTCCCCGGCTTTACATCGTAATATATTTCACCCTCACTTTGCAATCTTAACAATAATTCCGAAACTTGTCGGCGATATTCATTTGGTTCAGACGAGGAAAAGGCCCGTGTCGTGCGTTTGCAAGCAGTTTCTTCCATACTAATTTGGCTCATTGATTAGTCGTGTACTAACTCCCCCGAAGAAAGTTTACGCGATGACAAGCCCGGCACGCCATAGGCGCCACGCTACAGGCGCTACGCCAAGCCGCGGGCCTGGCGTCTTCGGAGACGCCCCAACGTCTCCGCCCTTCGTCTTATGTCAAGCGTTCTCCTTTAATGAGATTCCAGCGACAAATGCGAGCTGATTCCCCGGAAAGTAACGACCGCACGCTCGCGACTTCTTCCCCAGGATGCTTCATGACAGTATTGAGTGAAGGCTAAAAAGTAGCGCATGGCAGACGCATGCCTCGTGAGCACTCCTCGGCTGTACTGGCGCCTCGTGGCGAAGTTCATCCCCGAAGTGTGGGCGCCAGGCCGTCTTAATTGCGTGCCACACATTTACCTGTTGGCTGGAAACCAAGTACGTGGCATAATTAATTTAAGGCATATCATTAATTAAGCTTGTGGCGAAGGAATTGAGGTCACTCCCTCGCGAGATACTCCCGCGAGCTATCGACCCCGAGGGTTTCTAATAAATAATAATAATTTCTAGGTGCAGTCGCCCCGTCTTCCTTACAATGTGGGTGTCGGCCCCGGAAACTTAACGTGACAGCACATCTGAGCGATGAAACTGACTGGATTATTAAAACTTTAATTAGCCCAAAAATATGGAAAATGTCGGAACTGGGATCAGAAGACGTGCCTGGAAGTGAATTCAACGGCTATGCTTAGCTACCTAAAATGGATGTCAAGCAAATAGCTACGGCGGCGGCGAACGTGACGAACAAGGCGATAAAGTTGGACTGCAGCAAAAATCCGAGGATGGCAAGAGCGACGGTGATGCCATCTGCCGGAGGATCGAGGCAACTTGCACTCTTGATGCAAGATGGTAGATGGCAGCACTTCGGAAGAATTCTGCATAGCTCGCGATCTTCCGCAGGTTTTGAGCTGGATTTTCAGGGATCTTTGCAGGCGATGGGACAGTCAAAAGCAGGGGCCTGTTTTTTAAAGCTTCTCTGCAAGTCTTCACTCCCAAGTTTTCACTCTGCGCTCGTATTTCTGTTTTTTGTATTAGATATTTGCAAAGTGCCAGCACAAAAAAGCCTGGCAAAAAACAGTTTCTGCCAATTTTGCAGAGTACAGTGTGGAGTGCAAAATGAAGACTTGCAGAGTAGCTTTAAAAAACAGGCCCCAGGTATGCATAACATTAATGATAGCTGTCAACGTCAGTGTTTCAACTCAGAAATCCCACCATGGAAATCTAACCATTGAAAGTTTGTGTGAATTCGTCCGTGATTTACCGTAAGACGAGTTGATTTTTTTGGCTGAAAGATATGTATGGCATTGTTTGTTTTCTGGAGAACGCCATTAACTGGCTAATTCGGAAGAATCAAGAAAACTGGAAAGGAGCAGCGGCCTTTAACTGACACCGCAGATTTGGCTATTGTTTAAGACAGCGAGCGGTGCGGGAGGAGTGTGCGTCGACAGAAAAGTGGAAAAACCGGAATGAAGCCGCCGTGCGGCACAAGCGCTGCGGCACAAGCGGTGGGCGCAACGCGGCGTGAAAGAAAGGGTGCCAACAGATTCCTCGTGACGGACCAAAAACGATGTGCCTTCCTCTTTTTTTTCAACAATAAAAGAAGAAAAGAATCATAACCCGGGATTTAAGCTCCACCTCCCAAAAAAGTCTGCAAGTAGTGGTACTAATGCAAGCGCCTCCAAGGCCAGTATATATTTCTTATGCCGATGATAACTACTTCTGTGCCAGCTTTTCTTTGCCAAAGTACGGCGTCGATTATTTATGGCTTTTCGATGAAAACCGCACCTCGTCTTCTCTTTAACAAGTCTCGAAAAGGGGACTCGTCAGGAAAACGCAAAACTTGCTGGATCCATCCCGCTAACACAGGTGTATATACCGATTCCAACTTTTCGTGATTCGCCTCCGTTGGAACGGAAACAATTCAAACAAAGGGGAATGACTTATCCTCCTTCTCTGTAAACGTTTTATCAGCAAAACTAAATCCGAAATCAGCTTCTTCTTAAATGGCCGTTGTACCTGACTGATTCGCTGTTTGCCAAAAGAAATGTTTCAGAAACATCAACAGTTATTTCTTTTAGCCAGAGCAGCATTTCTTTTTTCTTCTTCCTTTGTTCCGACGCTTTTTAATGACACTCGTTAATTGCTAGATCCCGATCGAGTGAATGCCCCACTGATTCAGACGTTTAACCGGCACATGCCCCTCTTCGTTTGCGAGAGTATTTGACTTTACCTGGCCAAGCAAGACCTCATGTTTGCGAATATGACAGCGCCCTCATCGTGGAGTTGATATTACTTATAAACTTTCCTCGCTTTAGGTGACTCTCGCTTTCATCTTACCCACGGTTGTCAAGGCTCGAGCAAACCTACCAAAGAAAAACGATATAAAGAACACTTTCGAGAGCCCTTCTCTGATTGGCCATTGGTCCGTATCTTGGCGTAGTTTAAGTAGTCCATACGCGTTCTCTACAGTGTAACAGATCGATGTATTCGCTCTTTCCTTCCGTCGGAACCGTTAACAGTTCTATCCATTTACGATTTAATGACATGTAATGAAGTGGAAGTTATCTCGATACCTGCAATTTTATCGTTCAAAGTTTTTGAACCACATGTCAACCGATGCATTAGTAATCAAACACGTTGTTATGGCAAGGTATCACATGGCGCATGGGTTTCTAATGAATTTTTCATGCGGATATCGAACTGAAGAAAGCTTTACCCTCCATAATCATGACGATGTTTTGTTCAAGATATGTTTCATTTTCCGAAATCACCGAACATGTTTGCCTCTGGAACTATCTTGGTGTTCGTCTATCTTCTTCTGGGCCGCTCCTCTTCTGAGTCGACCCTTTCTTAATCTATGATCTGAGTCGATCCTCCTGGATCGATTCTCTTCTGATACGATCTTCCTATGGGATGATTCTCTTCTTGGTCTATCCTCTTCTGGGTCGATCCTCTTCTTGGTCAATCTAGTACTCGACAGACCTTTCAGATATGATTTGAATACCTCTGAAATCTAAATTTGAAAGGTCGAGTTCTGTACCTTTCGTGTTCAAACCTCCATCACCAGGCCGAGCAGAACGTTAGCGGAACAAGGCTAACTTTACCTTAGTCTAACCGGACGGTCACCAAGCCTGATGCCGCTTACTTATAGTTGAAAGAAAATATCTAACGTAGGACGACTCCATATACAGCGTAAAAATATATCTTTTTCGGTCTGATATTACACGTTCCATCAGCGCGTTCATTTTTTTTCTTGGCCAAAGTGCACCATATGACAAATAAAAAAGACTCCTCGAAAAAACGAATGAGCCCAACAATTAATTGACAATATAATACCTGGATTTAGGAACGACTTTTCAGGCAGGCTTACTCCGTGGCAAAGCACCGTCGTTGCCGATCTTGTTTGGAAAGAGCAGTACAACCATTATCCCTGGCCTTGTCATCATGCTGTCACAACCTAGCGTAGCAGGTTCTTGCGTTTAAAATGCGCCACTTCCCTGAAAAAATCTTGCTTCTCTGGAAAAGGAAGATTCAATAAAAATTAAAGAGCACGCCAGAAACCATGTTTACATTTTTATGTTATCTGTTTCAAGTTTAGGAACTGATTTTTATCTCGATTGTGACCAGTGCTCACTGAAGCATGAACGTGGGAGGTAGAGACACGTCGGCCGAAATATGCATTCATAATGAAAGGGTGTTGTCCGTTTATTTCATTAGAGAATGTAATTAGTAATATCAGAAATATTCTCACCGCTCACGCTGTATGTCCGCGTTTTCTTGTTTCTTATTATAAGTCGTGTTCGCAGTAAATTTTGAATATTGAACTCATATTTTCTTATACCTTTTGACGCCAAGCATGGTGACATCGGATTTAGGCAGAGCAGTAACCTAACTTTACCTACCTTCGCTGAGCCTTATACCACTTATTAGGTTTCCTACGTTGCCTCATGCCTCGGTCCGTTTTGTGCTTTCTGTTGCCTGATGTGCTTTTTCGCTGTTAGCAGCCTGCCAACTTGAAATAAGTGTGTGGTCAATTGTCATCTATCCCACTCTCTGGACGATGAAAAGTGGAATACAAAAAGGAATAAAATGCTCCCTTAAAAGTTTACAGTGATCTTTTTAAGTCATTTTGCAAGCTCTGGAGTCTACGTTGGTGTCTAGCTTCATTTGCAGTTAACTGCGATCTAGTTGATGAGAGTGGAGACAGTGTCTGTATGAATCCAACGCTCGATTGCAGACATACTTGGTGGCATTGTTACTCACGAATTCATATCTGACACTTCGAAGCAGGTGCTCCTTAGTGGCACATCTGATACATACCCAGCTTTAGTGGAAGTTACTGTGTGGGGAAAGTTTGTAAGTTATTTTGATTTACGGGATGCAAGTGCAGTTCAAACGCCCTGTGTATGAATTTTGTTGTTGGAGTTTTCCACATCTTCTACCAGTTCCTCTTCGTTGTCAAGCGGGGTGGCACAGAAGCAAGGCACTTGACCTAACCAATCTTACCCAACGCACATTGTTCGAAGGATGAAGGTCAATCCAGGGTGCAGCACAAGTGGTAGAACATGCAACCATATAAACTGAGAGTGGCATGAAGTGGTGTTGAAGACAATGTAGGCGAATGGCTTGGTGGCGAAGCTCGGCTGGGCGAGCACGACTGTCATCCTGTAGCGCGGACCAGCCTTAATTTCATCCGAATGCAAATCATGGTCCTGACCTATGCGAAATTGTGTATTTTACATTCAAATGTATTCCTTGGTTGGCCCTCATCCAAGTCTTACTTCTTGATTATCTTTCAATCTGGCCCGGAATGTGGTTGAACTGAGAGCGCATAAAAATGGTTTGATCCGTCGATGAAAAAAATAAGCTACTAACATGCCCTGTGGCCATGTATTAAGAAAATCGGACGACGGCCTGCAAAGGGGTCGTGTTAAAAAGCCAGGAGCAAGCGACGACGTAGCCGCGGGAGCACATGTCTAACACCTGCTACATGTTGTACATCCTTTTATCTGCATTACTGGATTTCGGATTTATATTTGAAAGTTTGTCCCTTGCAGATAAGAGTGCCGTCTCTTGATGCAAAGGCATGTTAATTGGGCCATCCCGCATGCAGTAGTCCTTCACGGAATGCAGATACCCTCAAGAATGTTGAACCTTTCCGCCATCTTGACAGTTTTCGACAAACACCTGTTGTCGCTCCTTGTCTTGTCGTCTGCATTGGGATTGGTCCTCGTCTCATTGAGCACATCTCGATCTCGCCTCTCGAAGCTCCTTCATTAGAAACGATGCTCATTCCTCTGCGACACAATTCATGTTCCATTTATTCGAGATAGTCATGTCATCCCATTGTCAATAAATACGGAATAGAATACCTTTGCTTTCGTATGTACCGCGTTCTTAATGTATTCTTATTTCGCACTGTTTCAGGTAAGGAAGCAGAATACTCTACCTTGCCGTTGAGCTGTGCCGCTTTTGTTGGTAAGAATTCGAAAGATTCCATTTTCTTCTTGTGTTAGAGTTAGACCATAGTGGAACTAGGCACAAGTTCTACTATGGTCTTCAAGCTTTTGGCCAACTTTACGCGGTTCAGTAGCTGGAAAAATCCACCTTCATTTATTTATATTTTATTATTTATAATGGGGAGCGCAAAGAAGGAGTGAGAGCTTAAGTCTTGTTTACCTGCGTCAATGAAACTCGCTAGGAGTTTATGATACCCGAGTGTTACTCGTCATCTGCTCGGCATTAAGAATTCCTTCAGAGTGAGTGAGCTGTTTGCTCGCAGAGTTTTACGATAAGCCTTGTCTTCCGGCCCCCTTTTCGCTCTTCTAAAATCATAATTCGAGTAGCGATCATCTTTACGTCTTTACGTAAATCTTTATTGTTATCTGCTCGTTTAATTACAGAATACACTACATAAATTACGCGCTTGGGAGCATCACAGCTACATCTGTAGACGAGCTCGTAGACGGTCAGTCAACAATGAAATAATAGCTGTTTACGGCAGGGTTATTCAAAGAATTTTCATTACGCTTTGACGGATAGCTTGTTTTCGTTTGGTGGAAAAGGGCTTAACTTTTAGCGTGCCAAGCCACTCGGAACTGAAATTCGTCCTCGATTGACCCAGATAATAAATTGCCTTTCAATCCCTTTTTTTATTATTGTTTATTTTATTTTCGCTTAAAAGCCTTGCTCGGATCAAATGTGGTGCATCATTTCATCAATAGCCTTGTTTGAACAAACTCATTTTGGCACTTTTTTATTTTTTTTTTTTGCGCGATATACCTACTTTCCAACATTACTGGATAAAGTCCTCAGCGATTTTTAGACTTTCAGAAGTTTTCACTGAAATTATTGTATTTTAAAATCTTAACGTATGTGACCCCACAAGATATGATTTTACTAGTTGCTGTTGCCAATGGACTGATGGGGTAATCGGCCCATTTGTTTCATGGTATTTTTGACCAAGGTCAGGTTTGCTAGGTAAACTCAAGTAAGAGGTTAGGTCTCGAGGCTTGGCGATGACAGTCTTATGTTAAGCTTTCGTTAGCCCTTGCAATAATAGGTAGGACATAAAAAGGTTGAAAATGCCACCCTTAAAATATACGTTGTAAAACGATACGATGTAATGCTGAAAGGTTAATATTTTAATCAAGTTATGAATGATAAGTCCAACGCCATTTCACTCCAGATCTAGACGCTTTCTTTTTTGAGCGCATTTTTTTGGTTTAAAAGGCATCGACCAAAAAAGGTAAATAGTTGCCATCGTGGCGCAGTCAAAGTAATCGACCGAAGGTTGAAGCACCGCAGCAACACTCTGCGGTAAAAAGTCGAAACGGTCGACTTCTCGAAATGTGATCGACTCGAGGAATCTAGAAATATCAAACAATCCAGGCTCTTGACGTGGCGAAAAGTCGGGTCTTATTCGAACATGGTCGTTTGCCTAACCTGCGTCCGCTCTGACAAGTCCCTTTCACGCTACCTTTTTTATATCAGCAGTTTTCGCAAGTATTTTTATAGTTATTATTTCTTTTTTTAATCTTTTTTGGAAACGATTCTTGTTCTTTTTGTGTCGATTGATAGCCTGACAACGAGCGTCTGTTGACCGTAATTATTAACTTGCATCTCATGTAGAGTTTCCTGAATAATTTAAATATGTAATCGATTTTTAATTAATGAACTTGATCGGCGGTGCTTAGCCGTCTCCACGTCATTTGTCAAGACTCTGTAAAGTCGCGTTGAAAACGAGGAAAGTGTGCATTCGCGATGCATGCAATCTCAGCAATAAAACTTGAATTCTGTATCCGTTTTTCACCGAGGTTCAACCGTCCATCACATTTTGATCATGAACGATTTACCACCGCATTAGTTTAACTTCGGTTTGATGATGTTTTTATGTCACGCTTACATGCCGCTGTGCTCGTCTGTCGGCAAGCCTGATGCCGCTTACGTGTCAGCGGCTGCCGCTGAAATGCAAGCCACATCAGGCTTGGCGATCGTTAGGTTAACTTAGATTAAGTGTGGTGCGCTTTGGACCACTCTTATCGGCGTAGCAACGAAAGGTAAAGCTTACCAGAACGATAAAATTTATAGTGTGTATAACAAGGACAGTTAATGGGTCCAAAACTAGTTCTCGTTGATTATAGTATGTTTTTTTTCGGTGTAAATAGGGGAAGGATTGCTATTATTGGCGCTTTTTAAAACTCATTTTTATGGAGTTTAGAGTCAGCCATCCATGCGTAAAGGCGTTATTAACGATTCACGGCGGAGGCCAACAATCACTTAAAATATGACTTGTTTCTAATGATGATTAATGGTCTGGCCGGCACATTACATTCTAACTCGCAATCAGCACTAAGTTTAGAATATGAATTAGTAATTCCACTTTTCCACACGAACTCGCCTTTCTTCTAAACGGGAGCACTGTAAACGATATCTTATTTCGTGTCAGAAAAAATAACAAGAAAGAAAGCAGCGCGACTACCAATTGGCCAGATGAAAAAAAAGGGCGCATTTAGCTTGATTGGTTTTCAATTATAGAAGATACTTCCGTTTCAGTATTCGAGGAAAGACAGACAAGTTTCGCTCATTACGAATTTATGGAGCGGAGACAAAGAAACTGTTTTGACTTTAATGATACCCTCGAGTTTACAGCCGATTGAAGAGGGAATATCGTTCAATGAAAGATAACATTTCGAAACAAATCTGTCAGATATAACATGGTCCCATGATGTCGACGAATCAGTGAAAGCCATCTTCATTCGGTGCTCTGTTTTTGGTCATCAGAATCAGTTTGAATAGATCCCTGCTCATGCGTAATACATCACTGCTGCCTGAAGTTCTTCGCCCGGAATGTCATTGCGTCACAGACTTGGGAAATTGCGCGAAAGTTAAAACTTGATAATCGCGGCCGTGCCCTCATTCATCAACGTCGGAATAAATCGAACACATTCTGTTAACAAGTCCGGCCAAAGTCTGGGTTCCGGAGAGGTGCTTTTCTAATCTGAAGACGAAAGCTTTTAAACTCTCGGTACTTTTTTTTTGCGAGCTGAGGCAAACGGGGAGGTGATAAGTTGCGTTGGCGCATACGACGCTGCAGCGTTTATTGGCTGTATTAAGCGGGATCGTGTCGTTCGGCAGATTCCGGCGGATTTCGGCAGTCTTCGCTTGGGCCATCAAAATGCTTCTTTGACAGGTATTAGCCGAGATCGTCTCCGGTATTGCCCCGTGGTATTACCCTGCGAGAAAACCAAATTTTTAAAAAAATGTAGCAATCCTTTATCGATAAAAAAATTCGCAAAATGGTATTTTTGAAATGATGTTTTTTTTTTGATTTAACAAATCTGCATGAGGTCACGTTTTTACTTACCTAAATTAAGTGAAGGTGTTATTCATTGCTGAATCAATATTTACAAGGTTTCGATGTGAGCTCATTGGAGAGGATTAGTTTAACAGTAAGCCAAGGTTTAATTGAAAACCAACCCGCATGTCTTGCCAAGAAAATGGCTTAAAACATTTGCCGGTATCAAGATACAAAACACGCTTACTTGTTAGAACCAGTGCATTTCACTGGTTATCCTGTCACTGAAAATCATCAAGATCTGATAGAAAATCAGTAAAAGTTAGTTGAAATAATCAGTTTAAAAAAATGAAATAATTGAAAATCCACTTTAAAAATTAATGAACTTCCAAAGGAAATCTGTGGAGTTTCAATACAACACACTGAATGTTTACAGGCCAAAGACCAGTATTTTTCTTCTTCCAACGAATGAAGAGTTTTACTATGTGAGAATTGAACTGGATTTCTTGTTGCACTGTAGTCTCAGGAAAATCGGTAAAATTTCACTGATTTTGAATGACAATTGTTAAAGTGTGCGCAACCGCCTCAAAGCGAACAGCTACGCGACGACAGAAACCACTTGTAGCAGACCTGTGTCGCTCCTTCCCTTAACAGTCACATTTGAGACATTTGCTGCAAAGGAACAAGCCACCTTCACTGCACACCAAATATTGTCGGACTTTGAAAGCGAATTCCGCGGTAACATCACCAGGCGAAGGCTGTGCCCAAAGTGCGATAGGACGTGACCACTTGGGAAAGAGCCCCATATCCTGTGTCGCCGAGGTGGACAACAAACATTACTTTTCACTTTCGATCTCCCCGCTGGACACGCGGCTAGAATCTTTGTGTCCCCCAAAGCTAGAGCCGATTCCGAATGCAAAGAAATCCCTCTTTGCTCACGCGTTTAGAAAATAAACTAGTGTTTTCCAACGCCACTTTGATAATGCCCGAAAAATGGATTCGGCAAACCACTGTCAGAGAAATTTTGCTGTGAGCGCTTGTCACTGAGCACCTTCCATGACTTTTTGTAACCCAATTCCAAAGCCTTTCTATCCCCAAAATGTCTTTAAATTTTATTGAAAAAAAGAAAAAGATTTTAGTAATTTTCAGGTATTTTTAACTAATGCCCTGATATTTAACAAAATCACTATGACTTTTAAAGTGGTACCTAAAATTTTAACAGAAAGAAAAGTAACTTCTATTATATCAACATTTTGAATTTGATATTTTTTATTTATTTTTTATTTTTAACTGTTATTTACAGAATGTTTGTCGAAAACAATTTAAAATTTTACACCTGTAGGCCTAACTAAGTAATAGAACTTTCAAAAAATAGTGAATGTATAGGCGAAGCATTTGAAGGACATGAACCAATTCTTGTTCGAAAGACCTGCTGAGTTTATGGAACATTCTGAATGGTTGACGACCGTTGGAATAAAGAATAAAGACTCGGGTCCAAACGATATTGATAAAGTTTGCAGGAACCTGATGAAAAGAACTGCCGTCGTTCATCAATCATGTCCCAAGTCATTCTAAAATAAATAAGCATAATTAAGCGACAGGTAAACAAAAACGAGAAAGGCGGCAAACCCGTGAAAACTCAGTGATTTTGGGGTTCACAAAGGCGTCCTCTTATGGTAGCTGATTCAAATCACCTGCTATATGGCGCAAATTTAGTATTAATTTTAATAAAATAAGCGGAGTTGGATCAAAAATCTGAGCTGTTTGGGCTTTTGTTGGTGGCACTTAACTGATTTGCCGTAACCGAGTACAAAATCAGTTACGCTGTTGGATTTTCCGTCCTTTTTTCCACCTTGGTCGCCAGGTCTAGTGGATCAAGACTCACTTAACCTACTCTGAATAAACTAAACCTAAAATCCCCAAGCCTTTCGCTTACTTATAAGGGATAGTGATTGCAAGGCTTTGGTTAACTTTATGCACACAGTTTAATGAAATAAAACATAAAATTATTTAACGAATTTATTAAACCAGGATGAAAATAGGAATATTTCACCTTCGAACTTTTCACAGAGTGTAGCCGGGTCGGCCGTTGGATGAATAAAACATCTGGATCATGAAATCAGGCAACAATAACCGTCAATGGATTTCGGGGAAATTATCTGATTAGTTAAGAATAATATTGTTGCAAAGTCATAATAACCCGTTTTGTTGGCGCACCTGACGGTAAGATGGGTCAGCAAATGAAACTGATATAGAAGGAGTCTTGTGCCGCACGGCAACGCATATAGCGGCGTGGCGGCGCTGAACAGACCAGCACCAGGCCGCCCCACTAAACCGATCGAGCCGACTGTGACTAATACACTCCAAATACAATGACAAAGCGCATTTCCTCCTCCATAACCTACCATCATCTTAGACGGCTGAACCCGGCGCGTCCTTTGGGCCCTCGTCTGTGATCAAACAAAACACGAGGCATTTGTCGCGCTTTCTCATATTCTTCGCTTCGTCTCCAATCCCCATCTTTTCTTTAAAATTGAATCTCTACTCGAAGGTGCACTCTACGAGTGGACCCCTTCTGACAAATTACACCGGACCCTTTTGAGTGCCGTTTTATTTGAATACCGAGTCTTTTTTAAGTATATTGAACTGATTTGTAGCGAATGGTATGAAAAATGCCAATATCAAGAG
>Ga0058701_10001630_pt1 | contig 16203 bp, 5 predicted proteins | sample AgamicOrMae_FD_97039 | JGI IMG/M metagenome (GOLD analysis project Ga0058701, IMG submission 97039) | Agave microbial communities from Guanajuato, Mexico - Or.Ma.e | ecosystem: Host-associated > Plants > Phyllosphere > Phylloplane/Leaf | place: Guanajuato, Mexico | collected 2012-06-04
CTGTAGCACAAGGCAGTGTTGCCAGATTCCGCGATTTCGTAAATTTTAATCGCGTCTAACTTTTTAACCATTAAAGATAACCTATCATGTCGGGTATGTTTTGGATCGCTCTCGAGGTGAGCATTCCAAAAATAGGATTCAACATCATGTTATCTTTAACAGTTAAAAAGATAGACGCGTTCAAATTTGACGGAGTCGCGGAAACTGACAACACTGGCACAAGGCCATCCGTGGCTGTAAGCAGGTCTTTTGTGCCATGGGCCCTTTGTGGAGTAATTTCATGATGACGTAGTCACTTCTACTACGACGGTGATTTGCTTAGGTTTGTGCTCACGAATGATCTTACGTAAGATTAATGAGGTAGAAAATTCAACCCAGATCCGATTTAGGCCTAGAAAGTGCTTACCAAGCGAATTTCCAAAGTTTGACATTTCCAAAAAAACGATGTTGCAATTGTTTAAATTTTTGGATGTGGACAAAGTTGGACTTGATTTTCTATTTAACTACACCTCTACAATTTCGCAGGTAGCGAGCGGCTTTCACCAAGTAAAAACAAAACACCCGTTTTGGTGAATGCTATATTTGTTTTGGGTGTGAAACTAAAACGGGGGTTACGCATTTTGGGAATTTTTCAACACAGACCTATGTTCAGACACATCAATGGAAAGCTCTCGCCGAGACCTTTCGAATGATGTGGCTGAACATAGGCCTATTTTGAAAAATAACCAAAATACGTAATACTTCCATTTTAGTTTCACACCCAAAACAGATATGGCATTCCCAAAATGGGTGTTTTGTTTTTACTGTGAACGGTATAAGATTTAGCAATTGCGTTTTGTACCCCTTGTATTCTACAATTAATCGATAAGCCGAATACAGAGACAGAAGGAGCAACACACAAGGCATATCAGCTAACCTTTGTCATTCTCATGTCGCTTTGTAAGCCTCATGCCGCTTATGTTGTGTTAGGTTAGGTAAGGTAAGCAGGTTACACGCTAAATAGTAGTAGTAATGAAAATTCGCTTTAGCAGTGAAAATTCACTCCTAAATAGTGAAAAGTGAGCCACTAATTTGCTAATAGTGGCTCACTTTTCACTATTTAGGAGTGACTTTTCACTGCTTAAGCGAATTTTCGCTATTAAATGTTTTAGCGTGTACAGACTTTGTGTCATCGCTCGGCTGTCGCCAAGCCTGATGCCGCTTACTTCTCAGCGGCAGTTACTGAGACTGATAAGTAAACGGCGCCACGGCCGTTATCGAATAGATAAGGTTAACATACAGTATGTTTAAGTGTCTGGCTTCTCGCTGCGAGCTCAGATTGGCGACGTAATACACTAGACTTAAGGATACAATTTTAAAAAAAACTACAGGGTACAGTTCTCTTCTTCGATTGTCTTCCAAGACTCGTCCAGGGTTCAAAGAAAATCGCCACAAAATTAACAGAATTACGGCGAGATCGAAGAGTGAACGACACATCGAAAGAAATTAATTGAATCTGAGGAAGGAAAAGGGAGAGAGCTCGTGAGGTTGGCAGCGGCGACGCAGCGGAAGTGTCCGGGCTGGTCGACGGACGCGGGCACTCGGGCAGCCGGGATCCAAGGTATTGGCTAACAGGGGAGGAAAAGGACCCCCTCGGGAAACGAAAAACGAACGCAGGGCGTTAAGTGAAGGGGTTGGATTTCAAAGAGGAGATCTGCTCCGAGATGTGGCTCGACACGCAAATTGTTTTCGAAGGGTTATCCGTTGAAAGATTGGATTTACTCTTGATAATTTGACAGTTTTCGCGTAAATTTATAGTGCTCCGAGGAGAGGTTGACTTGTTGGAGGAAATTGTTATTCTGTGAGGTAACGCAGCGTGCTATGCGAGACAGCTCGTCGCGGCTTCGAGACAGCGGTTCTGATCCTGAGCCACAAGGTGACGTGCAGTAGAGTTCGAAGAAGCGCGTTTGTAAAAAGCCTTCGCTGCTCCACTGCTTTCTAATCCCTTCCTTCGATGAGCTAGCTCAATCTTGATCGAATAACCACTCAATGCCGAAAAGAACTTAAAATGTGTATGATGGCATTTTTCTTTGTTTTGTTTGCAGGGTATGATTGAGATTTTTATATGTTAATAAAATGGCTTGACTTTTTCGATTAAAATTTTTGGAAATGGTGTTTAGGAGTTGAGTCCATTTCCGTTTCAGAGAAAAAGAAGAAGCATTATCATTCGAGGAAACCTGATGAGTACGTAGATACAAAAATAATAAAAAATAAAGTGACTATTCACACGCTGTCCCATTTAAAATGTAACAGGTTGGTTTCCGTGCGTTCCAGTCACCTCCCATTAAAAATGCATTAGGTTGGTTTCTATGCGTTCAAGTCTCAGTTGTATTAACATAGGCGTGCAAATAGAACTGACCGTAAAGATATTACAGTGTTGTCCTTGGAAAAATGTGGGCAGATAGTGTCAGGACCATCCCTATGGGTAGGCGTCTATTATTAAGGTCCAATTCCTACAGGGGGGGTAGGCGACGTAAGTGTAACCCCACGTTCGATATAGGCAATATGCGTAACCCAAGGGCGAATGGGGGGCTAAAAAGGGCTATTTTGCGTAACGTGCTGTCCTCTCACAACGAAATTAATAAAATTCTAGCCTAAACTTTGTCTAATTCACGATTCCAATACGTTAAAAAATACCACTGTGCAAAAAAAGAGGCCAGTTCTATTCACACGCCTATGTTAATACAAGGCAGAATTAAAACGCACGGAAACAAAACTAATGCATTTTAAATGGGAGGTGACTTAAACGCACGGTAACCAACCTTATACATTTTATATGGGGCAGCGCGTGAATAGTCACTTCGAAAAAAAAGGCCCAGAATAAAGTTGTCTTTTTTTCGTGAATAGATTTACTGGTCGCCTCCTCAAAACTTATCGATTAACCCATAACAGCCTAAAGTATTTGGAGTGAAATTTTGCTTCAGAGAAATTTCAAGGATTTTTCCCATTAAATTACGCAATTTTAAGCTTTGGAAAACGCCTAAATTAATAAATTTTAGGTTTCCAGAAGGGTGATGATTCTTAAAATCTGACAATGCTGAACTAAAAAGAACCTCTAAAATAAAATTGTCTGTTTCCGAACGGCACCGCTGGGCGGTAATGGATTAATAAAAGTTATAGAAATTAGTGTTGAAGTGTTTTTAAATAAAGTTTGTCAACAATAATAGGCCGCCAGGTCCCGACTAAAATAGCACCCTAACCTCAAATTCAAGCGAAAGACGTCGACGCAATACCGCCCCGTGTGTAAGGCCTCAAATAACCCCCCCCCCTCCGCAATACAGAGTCTACGATAGTTAGCATTCATGGAAGGCAATTTCTTGGGCAGTGGGGGCCAATTGCTCTTCATTTTTCTTCGCAGTGTGTTCCTCATTGAGTGGGGTCCCTCCCTACTCAAGGATTTCCTTTTCAGAATAAAAAAAATGTCAAGGCTAGACGCCAATCTTTTTATTAACCCATCAACACCCAAATTGCGTATCCAATAGAAAATCTTCCGCGCTCTCAACGATCACAGCGGGAATCACGGCCGACTACTCGTTACAACAAACCTAACATTCGAGCACTAAAAACAAGCCTTTACAGTCTAGATCAAAATTCGGGTCAGACTAACAATAAGTCTAGTATAATTGTCTCGGAAATTTTCAATAGACGAGTTTCCTAGCAGCAGGGCAAACTAGTCAAGTTGTTTGCCCTAATGGCAGCGTTACGTACCGGTACACGCTAAAAATTTGGAATTGAAAATTCGCTTTAGGCGTGGAAATTAATTCCTAAATGGTAAACGTTTACCCCTAAGTAGTGAATTTTCACTCCTAAACCGAATTTTTACTACCAATTTTTTTAGCTTGTAGGTAGAGAGCTTTTCCCAGCAAGGAATTGCTGGAAATTACATGAATATTTTATTTTCTTCGCAGTTTCTACAAAACAAATAATTAAAAAACAAGATAGGCGCGAATTTGAGGAAAAGATCAGTTCTGCGATGCCTTAAATTTCTTTTGTCTCTTCTTTTCAATTCCGACTTTTCTTTTTAACGGAGGGCAGCGCGCTTCATCAAAATATCCTCCAAGATGCACTTGAAATAAAACTTGAACCACTTCAACTTCTAAACTTTCAAGAGCAGCTCAACATTGTGTATTTGAAGAGGTTTTGAAGGAAAAAAAAACAAGGAGGCACGGAATCAGTTTTAAAGGCTGCATTTCATGCCTCTCGCCTTATGAATTATTAATTTTTAAAAAAATATGTGATGTTGGTAGAATCGTCTTCATGAGCTAAAAGAGGTTATCCTTAAAATATCTCTATCTCTGTTTTCGTGATACTCATTTTATACATGAAAACAGGCTTTCACAGGGATGCGGCAGTTTTGTTAAATAAATTTTAAGAATTGTCAACCATTCAATCAATTCTCACATCGGACCAATGACTCATTGTTAGTAGCAATACTCGTTAAAACTGTTACATGATTATATCAGGAAGATAAGGCAGGGTAAGTCAATAAAAAAAATAGATCGGTTACGTGTGTTGGACAAGTAGGACTAATTATAAGGATGAGATATGATTGAGTCAAGGCAGGATAAATACGATGAACAATGATAGATAAAATATGAATACACGGTAAATTTCAGAGGAGAAACAATCGATGCCTCGTTTTGTTCTAAACAGGTTTAGTTTTTCATTACAGTATGAGAATAAACGTCCTACAGTCGCCTAAGTTACGTTACCTTGATCTGCGTTAACCTCAGTTATGATTAGTCAACTTAAGTATAAGATTAGCGTGCCTTGTGCCCCCTTAAGATGCTGCTTAATTCTCAACGATATTTTGCACCGAGAAGTAAGGAGCACTTGACTTGGCGACCCTTAGGTAAGGTTAAGTGAGATTAATCTAGGTTTATTATTGTGCCCTATGCCCAGAGTGTCCTGCGAGTTCTCTCCGCCAAATACCCCGAGTTTTCTATGGTTTTCCTCGACTGACTTATTTTTTCCCTGATTAAATAGACTTTCCAATGAAACACAAAAACAATGCATATGACACTATTTGTAGATTAATACAATTTTTATTGCTTGTTTTCATTTATTAATTACATTTTTTCTGAAAAATTCCAGTATTTTTAGCGGAATTTCCCGATTTTCCACAGATATTTTCCAGAAAGTGAATTTCCCTGATTTATCCTGACCGCTGGAAATGACCCTGATTGTGCCCCACTACACTGGTGCTCCGCTCAGCTTTGTAATAAAAGATACAGTGGAGTGGAAGAGATGGGAAGTTCTTACAGTGTAGGCCAGAGATAATAGATACCAATCTTGATAAGGATAGATTAAATAGATAAGGATAGAACCTCGCAGTGTAGAGTGTGGGAGGGTCGGTAAGTAGTGACCCAGGCCCAATCAGATCCTTTGCTCTCCGAGTGCAGTGGAGCAAGGGCGGCAACCAGCCCTACAGGCTTCGTATCAAGCTGCCCTCAACCAATACAAGTCGACCTCCGTCAACCCCTCTCTTCCCACCGCCCTCAAACCAGGAGGGTTGCCTGGGAAGCATCGTTGCCGAGGTAAAGAGCTACTGAAGCTTTTGCAAAATAAGGATTACTGGGGCTCACAGTGCTGTATCCTTGACATCCGAAAGTTTGCCAAAGGTATTATTTGCGAAGCGGGTACAAGTAGAAGCTCCGGCCCGGGCTACGGGGCCAGAGGCATTTTGCATAATTAGACCTAAAACAATTTTCGCCAAGCGAGTTGAAGCGACACCTATTTTCAGACAACACTGTCATTTCCGACCAATTTGTTACCAAGATATTACCACGAAATTTCATTATCATTGAATAAGCGAAAATATCTCGCGTAAAGATTTGCGAATCATTGTTTTGGATTGATAAATCTACAAGACTCCATTTTTAAGAAAAACCGAAAATATCTCGCAGAAAAGTTTTGCAGATCGGTGTTTCATAAGATTCTCGACTTAGCGAAATCGAATTTAGTATTCTCAAAATACACGAATAACCACAATGCTCCATTTCAAAAAAAATGGTTAAAAACATTCCGAATTAGTGTATTAAACTACTAAATACAATTCTGAAATTAAGGAAATCAAATTCAGTGTTTATACTTGAAATAAATACGTCTTGCGAATATTTTTATCATTAGCGATTTTTTGCGAAGAATTTAAGAACAGCGCAGGATGTGGTACGTTTAAAGGTTGCACCAATTTTCTGCCTCTTGTACTACCTTTCATCTCCAAGTTGAGTGGTGCCACAGCAAAGCGAGGCACTAGTACTCGCACTCAAGCCGACCTAATTATAACCTTAGCGGTTGAACGTTGTTAATCGTCAGACGTGACAGTAGCAACCTTGCATACCTACAAGGGTATACGCTCATGACATCCATGCGGATGCAGTGCAACTTAAAGATAAGCGTAAATCAGTGTAGGCCAACGTAAAAGAGGTTCTCCGGGAGTGCACGACGCTCAGTAAGAAACAAATCTTGCCTAGAAATGAATGCAAAACAGGGGAAAAGCTTAACTTCGTTATTTTTTAAGATATCCCAATGAAAAGCCATATCAAGGGGAGCTCTCGACGAGACCATTTCATTGATATAGTTGTTGATAGGTTTATCTTCAAAAAGTAGCAAATAACGATCTTCCCTTGTTTCATCTTCATACTTAAAACGGTTGTGGGGCTACCAAAAAGTTAGTTTTTACTGAGCGGTACTGTGGTAATAAGTATTTCCACACGGAAAAAAAATGATTTTGTTACGGCAACAAAATTAGGGACAACAAATGAATTTTTTGTTGCTTCAACCAAAAATTTTGCTGCAGCAACCAAACGTATTGTTGATAAAACTGAACATTTTGTTGTTGTAACAAAATATTTTTGTTATCCCTTTTTCAACAAATGAATTTGTTGGCGTAACAAAATCTTTTTTTCCGTGCACTGCGGTAACAATGCAAAATACGTAACCTGTCGAATATTCTGTTCATTTTTATTTGAAAAAAAAATCATTTAATAATCAAAAATAGAAAATCTTATAAAAATGTGATTTTAAAAATGCATCGTTCAAAATTTACTTAAAAAAGTAACACTAAATTCTACCAACAATCTGATAATGACTTTCCCTTCCGAAATTTCCCCTGATTTTTTTTTTTTTTTGTAAAGGTGTTTATTTCAAGAGTGCGTCGGACATTTCTGTTGAGTCTCGATTAATTTCAAGTCAGTGGATATTGAAATACCTCCTGATAATTACAGGGTTTCCAGGAACAGCTTTATCCCGTGGGATAATGATGGGCGGTCGTTTGCCCGAACACTCTTGCTCCCTTCCCTTCAGCGGAATTGGCACAATCCATCCGGAACTCGTTTATCCCATTTTCACCACTTCCCTGTTCCGCTCACAATCACTCGGTCAATTTTAAAGGTCGCAATCGCAATCTCCACCTCTTGTGTACCACCTTCGTCGCCCAATGAAACGCACTCTACATTTTTAAGGTTGCATTTTCAATCTTATGGTCCAAACCCTTCAAAGTTAAGCCCAGCGGAGCGAGGCACACGCCACGTTACCTAAGCTAACTTAACCTAGGGTTACCTAATTAAACGGTCGCCAAGCCTGGTGCCGCTTACTTCTCGGCGGCCGATTTAAGGCCGCCGAGAAGTAAGCGGCACCAGGCTTGGCGACAGCCGAGCGGAGCGATAGCGAAGCGAGGCACAAGTGACTTTAACCAATCTTGGTAAGCGGCAAAAGCCACGTAACCTAACTTAACCTAGGGCTACCTAATTAATCGGTCGCCAAGCCTGATGCCGCTTACTTCTCGGCGGCCAGGCTCTGCGACAGCAGAGCGAAGCGATAGCGAAGCGAGGCACAAGTGACTTTAACTAATCTTGGTAAGCGGCAAGGGCCTTGGTTATAATAGGTTAAGTTAGGTTGATGCCTCTTGCCTCGCTACGATGTCGTTTTAATCGATTTGACTACGAAAGGTTGAACCTAAAGATTAAAATTGCTACCTCAAAAAAAATAGAAGGCGGTACTAAAGCAGGACACAAGGTCCTTAACCTCACGGTCACCAAGCCTGAAGCCAGGTTCTTCTCTTGCGACTGCCGCAGTTAAGTAAAGAAGTACCCGAGCTCATCCAGCTAGTAAAATAACAAAAACTTTTTTAGCGATGGGACTGGAGCAATCACGTGGTATTTAGTTCAGGTAGGTCGCCGTTCGCGGCGCTAGAGTCGCTTTCAAGTAAGGGCGAAATCTAATACATGGGAGCGGACGCCCCCTCGTTATTCTGACCTAGTTCAACCTGTCATTATGTATAAAGTATTCTGGTAGAGAGCCACGTTATAAGATCCTTAACGAAAATGTGCGTCAAAAGTCAAAGCTAGCAGGAGCTAGTAACCCTAACTGCTAATTGACAGACAATCAAGTACCATTTGTTTAAATTTTTTTCTAGGCTTCTCTAAATTAGCTCTTTAGTAGAATGCGCTACACACAGTGGAATAAAAGAATAGAAGCGCGAAAAGGTACGGTAAGGTTGGGTTAGCTAAGGAGAGGAGAGGTTAGGTAAGGAAAGGTTAAGTTAGGTAAGGTAAGGTTAAGCAAGGTTAGGTAAGGTAAGGTTAGGTAAGGTTAGGTTAGGTAAGGCTAGATTAGGTAAGGCTAGGTTAGGTAAGGTTATGCAGAGTTGGGTTAGGTTAGGTTAGGTAAGGTTAAGATAGGTAGTTAGGTTACGTATAATTAGGATTAATAAGGTTAGGTTAGGTATGATTAGGATAAATAAGGTTAAGTTAGTTAAGGTTAGGTTAGGCTGTATGCCTAACGCCTTGAGCTTCACTTCGTTATCGCGCCGTTTGGTTAGTAATGGCAAAATGCAGAAGTCAAAAGGTAATACAACCTTTCGAATCTCAAGTGAAAACATGACTGGTTTTGGACTGGCGAAGTAGATTCCAGGGGTCAGAAGGGTTGCATCAGCGAGTCCTGCAGAGGAATGCGCAAGGGCCCGCCATGCCACGACGCTCACCGTCGCTAAATAACCCGTGTAGAAGTACTTAGCATTCAGTCAGCTCTCTCTGGTCTTTACGACTTTCTTTCCCTTTTTCTCTTTTTATCCTTCAATTATTTACCTCCGTCTTCTTGACTGGGTCATTCAAGAATGGGGACGTGAGGGCACTGAAGATTTATCAGCGAGGGCGAAGGTCGGATACACTGCGCGGCTGTGGGCCTCCAACCAAAAACGTTATGTGAGGACTACTTCACACATTAAGGAATCACGCGAAGAACACGTAACTAAGTTTTCACGCGTATAAGTTACTCTAAACAAGATTACGTTAGGTCACGTGTCTAGTGCATAGCACTGCTCCGCTCGGCTGTCGCAAAGTCTGATGCCACTTGCTCCTCGGCGGCAGTAACTACCGCCGAGATGCAAGCGACTTACACTCTTAGCAAGAACCAGTGAAAGGTCACTGGTTACCAGTGACCCAGGTGCCACTGGAAAATTCAGTGGAATCCAACTGAAAATTCAGTGAAATTCCACTGGACCAGTGAAAATTTACTGGAAACCAGTTAAACTTCACTGAATGACCAGTGCCACGGCACTGAAATTCCCAGTGGCACCTGAGTCACTGGAGCTTGTAAGAATGTAAAGCTTGATGACCATTGGGTTAGGTTAACCAGGGTTAAGTTAGGTTACGTGTCTTGTGTCTCGCTTTTCTAGCCTTTGTCGGAGAAAGGTTGAACGAAGATAGGAACGGAGCCTTATAAATGCGTGTAATACGGCGCAATTTGTTGTTTTAGGGCGATGAAAAGCAGCTCACTTACACTGTAAAAAGAGAATCTTAAATTCAGAGGCAAAAAAAAAGTGAAATCACTGATCTGAAAAAAAAAACACTCCAATTAACCACTGAATTTTAGACTTTTTTAATTTCTGTAAATTTCTTATTTTGATAACAATATAACAGAAATTCAGTGAGTATGGATTGATTTTTTTTCTGACCAGTAATTTGACTTTTGTTGCATCTGAAATCAAATTTCTCTTTTCGAAGAGTAAAGGGGCTTCAAACATTATTCACACACACTTGCGCGTCCACCAAATCCTGATTGCAGAGTCAGCCGGCGCTGCCCCTAGGGTGTAGTGTAATTTAATTTTAAAGAGTTTAAATAAAACTGCGATCGGTGTACAGGATGGTTCTGGCTGCCAGCCAACTAATTTTATGTATTTTTATGTATAAAATGAAACTCGCTGGCGAAAGGTTGTGCCGAAACGTGACATTCTCGTGAACTTTCCCTGTAATAAATCTACCAAACAAGAATACGTAATTTTACGTGATGTTCGTAATAATAATGAACTACCACGTTTTATCTATCCTACCACGTTACACAACTATTGCATATTTAAGTATCAAAATGGGAGAGGGGGTTAACCCATGGCAGCCCAAAGTTTTTGGAGTGAAATTCAGCTTAAGAGAAATTGAAAGGATTTTTTCCATTAAAATACGCAATTTAGCGTCTTTGAAAATGCCTAAATAATTAAATGCTAGGTTTTCAGAGGGGTGATATTTTTTAAATTTTGACAATACTGAACTGAAAGGATTCTCTAAAATAAATTTTTCTGTTGCCGAACGGCATCACTGGGCGGTAGTGGGTTAAGCCGGCTGACCGATACCTGTCCTCATTTGTTACAGTACAAACTCCGGGATATACTTTTGATCTTAGAATGCATTTTCTACCTTTTACATGCAAATGCCAGTCACCGCGGAAAGCGGTAAAGGAGAGAGGCACAAGGAACTTAACCTAACCTAACTTTAACTAGCAGTCACCAAACCAGATGTAACTTATTTCTCGGCGCCAGCAGCCTGCCACTGTGAAATAAGTGGCAGCAGGCTAAGCGACAACCGAGCGGAGCGATAGTGAACCGAGGCAGAAAACACCCAACCTAACCTGGCCCGTTGTCCTCGACCTGCAACTTAAATAGGAAAACCAAGCTCTCGACGCGACTAGGCGTCTCATCTGCACGCAGTAAAAACCAAATATCTGATTAGATTACACCGAAAAAACTGTCTGACTGATTCAAGCATAATAGTCTTGAGGATATAATAAGTTTACCCATGTGTGAATTAAGAATAATATGCTTGAATCAAGTCAACTGTACGTTTGATTCAAGCAAACTCAAGTAATACGTATGCTTGAATTAAACGTCTGCTATTCAAGCATATAATAACTTAATTTGAGCATACGGTAAACTGAGAAGCAGGCTATTATGCTTGAATCAAACGTACACTTTTGCAGTCTCCTTTTACTAGGTCTCCTTTTGTTTTAGACACAGAGAACACGCATGGTACGTTCTTCTGTTGTTTTCCAAGATAAGCCTATCAACGAATCAATGGACAAGAGTGGGCGCTACTCAATGATGCGTTTATCTTGAAAAATGACTTGGAAACGCACTTATGGTCTATTTTATTTTCATTACTAAACAGCTTATAAAAGCAGGTGTAAGTATTGCTTCTTTGCAGAGAAAACCACAACGATTGAACACTTTTCTTTTCTACTTTTCCAGAGTATTAAAATACCCGGCAAGTATGACCAGGTAAATATAGAAAATTTAAGCGTGGCTAACTAAAGCGTCACTGGAGCGAGAACCTAGTAGGTCGCGTATGTTCATATCTCGACCTGAGCTGTCCAACGAGCACGCTGAAAAATTTGGGAATGTGCATTGACCCGACTGCCCCATACAAAATGTAATAGGTTTGGTTCCGTGAGTTCAAGTCACCTCCCACTTAAAATGCATTAAGTTAGTCACGTGCGTTCAAGCCTCCCTATATTCACAGCATGCCGGGTCAATAGCAAACCCAAAAAAATTAGTAGTGAAAGTTCACTTTAGGAAAAATTTAACTTCTAACGCAATTTTCACATTTTTTATTTATTTTTTTTTGTTATTTTTTTGGCGCGAGTGGTCATTTCACCGGGCTATTTTACAGAAAACCTAAAGAGACTATAATGTAACAGATAGTGGCCAACTGTACCACGTGACCACACCAAGTTTTGGATCCCAACCAATCAGAATTGTGGAAATCCTAAGGACCGTTAGAGTTGGCGACTCTCTGCATCACTACAGTCTACCTAAGAAAACCTCGTGTATAGAGACAACGAAAAAATATAACTGTGCCAGAGTTCCGTTTCACGAGAACCGACCTGGCGGTGGCTGTTCCAAAAGTGGAGACGCAGCTGCTGCCGTCTCCATCTTGGGCCACACACACTCGTCACAAGCACTTAACGCACGTCCATGTGCCCGGCACCGCGTCGATCAAGGTCGGCCACCTTCGGGCGCAGTCGGGCACCTTCGGGCACCGAGGTGCCGGTGCCCCGGTGAGCCGGTGACTCGTGACCGTCGCTCCAAGCCACGGCGGCGGGCGCGACTCGTCTCGGCCACTTGAACACCTTTTTCGATGAGCCCAGCGGACTGTAGAGCGAGCACTGTGTCTAGCCACTGTACACCCCATGTCCTCTCCACTACCCCCTCCATATTGTTGTCTCTCTCCCACCTCTGCGTTGCTCTGCTCGTGCCGTGACTCAAGGTAATATGCCCCCCTCGCGTGTTAATACCGCTGGCTTATGTCTATCTCTGTCTTGCCCGCTGGGTCGCGCCTCGCTCTGTCTCACCTCGGATCACTACGCCTCCTCCTGCAAAAGACCACCTTTTTTGACGCCCCAAGAGATTGCAAATTAAAATCATAGCACGGAAATACTCTGCTGATTAAAATTAACCAGGTTTGATGTGCGGCTCAAGTATTCGCTTCCCTCCTCTACTTACTGGTCGGCCTGGTGGGTAGCTGTCATAAGTGCCAAAAACCACAAGCGCCAACGCCGCAAGCGCCAATCCGTAACCGCCAAACGGGAAAAGTCACAAACGCCAAAGGTCTTAACCGCAATACTAACCTTACCTAACCTAACCTAACTTGGCCTTACCTAACTTGACCTAACCTAACCTAAAAGAACTTTGGCGTTTGCGACTTTTCTCGTTTGACGGTTACGGACTGGCGCTTGCGGCGTTGGCGCTTATGGTTTTTGGCGGTATCGAATGCCTCCCGGCCTGGTCACACACAAAAAAAGGACTTTCACAGAAACCTACATCTGTGATACTATCACGCTTTGTTCCTACACAGACTTCAATCGTATCTGTTGAAATACACGCTTGTCACCGTTACAATTTTTTAGGCCTAACTATGACCAAACGAAAATTGTCGTTTAAAAATTGGAATTTTGACAAAGTCATTGTTTTGCGTGCAGGTTAGTAGATATAACTAAGAGAGTTCTGGCGCACCAACCTAACCTAACTTAGCCTAGGTTTATTTTGCAACCTAATCTTACTTAGCCTAGGTTTATTTTGCAACCTAACTTAGCTTAGCCTACGTTTATTTTATAAAATAAACCCAGGCTAAGTTAGGTTAGGTGGTGCACCAGAACTCTCTTTGTTATATCTTCTCAGGTTCGTCGTGAACTGAACGGGATACCTCAGACTAAGCGGCAAATACTCACTCAAACACGAATCTCGATTACGCTACGCTCTATACTTTAAATTAGCACCCTGTAAGAAATACCAAACATATATACGGAAAAGCACAAACATGACCCAATCTGGGAAAGCATACCTGCCACAGAGCAAATTTCTAGAGAGTACATCTTTAGAAATACTCGAAACACGTGAAGATACTCGTCGAAATCTTTATTGCTAGGCCCAGACTTTTCCGATCAAAAAAGTAAAAACATAGTTTAAGGGTAATTCGTAACACCAGTTTTCACATTCGATTGCAAACATATATTAACGCCTAAAACCGGCGACGTTTTCCCAAAATTCTGTAAATTCTCGTCGACATTTTTCGCATGAACGCAAACGGAAATTAGATATTACGGCGAAGCTCCATGAAAATAGCATTCCGTGCGAATAAGACTCCACCTTCAAAGTGTTGCACAAAAACGTTTCGTAAGCCAAGTCGCAATTTTAGTTTACCGTTTAAACGACGTTGTTTGCACGTTAAAAACATGGAGATCATCAGCTTTACGGCCGTTGTTCTGTCTGTATACTCTCTTTAAAGTGGGTGACCATAAATTTGTATTGACCAAGAGATAAAACTTTATGACTCCGTCCGCCGTTTAATGCCTATGCGGCAGCAATTAAAGTGGATTCCAACCTCAAAAGATGCTCATTCCTCTCGCAGGGTTTATTACAACTTGTACATTTTCGCACCTAGGGCAAATAATTAAAATAATTCACTCAAAGCTTGGTAAGTAGCGTAAGTTGAGATCAGCGAAGGTCATATTAAGTAAGCTTAGAGAAGGTCAGACTAGCCTCGGTTAGGGTTGAATTCTTGGAAGCTTAGTGCGTCATATGATTATCCAAGAGCCCCTGTCAATTCGAGGATAGGCAACCGCATCACATCCAGGTAAGGCGTATGGCCTAGTCCATCGACCGTTTGCCGCTCTGATTCCTACCTCCTATTTTAAAGGTAGCATATTTCGTATCTCGCAGTCTATCTTCCGTCGTTAAGAGGAGCGGAGCGCTAGTGGGACAAGGCAGAGAGTACTTAATCGGATATTGTTACCACGGCTGAGGCCGCTGAGAGGAAATCAGCATCAGTGTGGTGAGCTGTGTTCATCAAGTTTGTCTTTGAATTCCTCCAGTTTTCTGTAGTTTCCGGCTTTAAAGTTCAACTTCCATTCAATACACCCTGCATTGGTACAAAAGACCCTATGTTTATCCGCGCTTCTTCTTAGTATTGAAACAATTAAATAAATATACAGACTTAGAATAACCCATCACTGCAAATATCTCCTTCAACCAAAGGAAAATAAATTCACAAAGTTCTCTATACAGGCCTAATAAATACAGCATCACCAGATTACGAGATTTTGTGGCGATAAACTGAGGTTTACTAAGGATCTGTTAGAGATAACCTTGCATGTACTGCATGTTTTGGAACGTTTTCGACCGTACATCAGGACGCTTTTGGGCTAAAAAAATGACTTTTCGCTTAATCATCTTGCTTGAAAATTTCACCGCCTTTAAACTTGACGAAAGTCATGAAATCTCGCTACACCGCCTACATCACGCCCAGCGCCTCCCGAAACATTTCTGTAATTTTTGGTATACAGCTAAACTTGGAATATCTATGTATAGAATAGACATTCCTTACATTTTTTTTACTTAGAATATTCATGTATAGAATACAGACATTCCTGTTTGTTTTTTGGTGTTTTTTTTTCGTAATAGGTCACTTGATAAAAAAAGGTCAAATATGTTCTTACGCCTTGCGTCCTCTTAATTTAGACACTACCTGTTTTTTCCGTTCTCTAAATTGATACAGCAGGAGAAGATCTGATAAAAACAAGTGATAAAATGATTTCGACAGAACAGTCTTCTGTTTGAACGATGAGAAGAATGTTTTGATGACCGTAGCCACCTTTCTATCGCTTCCCTTTTTTTATTTTGATTGGCGGTCAAGCGAGAAGAGAAATAAGATTACACCCTAGGGGGTTTCCACGAGGGGCAACAATTCCTTCAGATTTTTTTTCCGCTAAAACTACAGTTCATTCAGGCGTGGTGTTTTATTTACTAGAGGATTGAGTGAGGTCCGGCCAGGCAAGGTTGCACTTCATCCATTCAGTGGAGCGGTTCGTACGCAGCCAAAGAGAATCAAAGTAGCTCGCAGTGATTTGAAGCCTTGCAATACAGACTTTATTCCTCGCACAAAGCCGATTTGGCAACATTGGACTTCCAGGCGGGTTTTCAGAAAATCGTTTCTGCGGAGCGGAAGATGCACCGAAGGAGGCCCGGATTTCAAGGTTATGATCGGGTGATACACTGTATTAATTTTAATATGCTTTTTCTGTCACTTGAACTCCGTCGTTCATCCTCGGGCGGAGCTATGCACAGGGCGTCTAAACTAGCTGATCATGACGAAGACTTATGCAATCTTCCACAGGAAACTTGCTTAAGAGCTTGCCCTTATTTTGGTACATCTGCCACACAAGAATTACTAATGTTCTTACGATCAGTTCAATTCGCAAGCCTATGTTAACCCACTTCCGCCCAGCGATGCCATTCGGCAACATAAAAAAAATTGAGGATCTTTTTAGTTCAGTAATGTTACAATTTAAAAAAAAAAACACCCCTCTGGAAACCTAAAATTTAATTATTTAGGCCTTCTC
>Ga0058701_10001631_pt1 | contig 16197 bp, 10 predicted proteins | sample AgamicOrMae_FD_97039 | JGI IMG/M metagenome (GOLD analysis project Ga0058701, IMG submission 97039) | Agave microbial communities from Guanajuato, Mexico - Or.Ma.e | ecosystem: Host-associated > Plants > Phyllosphere > Phylloplane/Leaf | place: Guanajuato, Mexico | collected 2012-06-04
CGGCCCAAGTGGACGCCGGACTGTCGCAAACAAGTGGCCAGCGGAATGGGTTTTTGAGCGCCAGTTGCCGGCGGAAGAGGCGCCCAGTTGGAGCCTTTTTTGCATGAACAGTCCATGGACTGTCCATGGAAACAGTCGGAGGGGGAAAACTCGGAGCGCCTAGAGAGCGAGCGGCGGCCAAACACTGAGAGCCAAACACTGTTCAACTGTGGAACAATTGAAATTGACAGAGAAAAATGGCGCCCTGCAACTTGATCGTCGGCCAGCCCAATGCAACGAGTTCCGGCCCTTAGTGCAGCCCCCATGCTCCCCCATGCGCCCTCTTCGGTTTCCGGCTCGCCTCGTGGCAGACTAGCTAGAGAGTAGAAGGGGGGGGGGCCAACATTTGGGCGGCTGAAACAACGCAAGAGAGTGGCCTGCGCGCCTGGCAAGCTCCATTATTATTAGGTAAACAGTGGAAGTGGTGCCAGTCGACGGAGGGCAAGTGAAAGTGCCTCGGGCGAGCACAGAGCAGTTGTTTAAAATGCAGTCCATTTGCAGGCCAACAGGCCGCGGAACAGGCTGCGGATTCTCAGCTCTGCAGATGAATCAGTCTCTGGCTGGTTGTCTTTATTTTGCGCAAACAAGCGGCCTGAGTGTTATCTTCTCGCCAACTAGCTCGCCAATTGGTCCAAGCGGGCAACTGGGCCAAGCTCTCGAGCTCGCCCACAAGCCCCCCCAAGACTTCCCCTCGAGGATGAGCGAGGAGAGGGAGGCAAATTATGGTACATTTTTGCCGCTTTTGTCTCGCCAGTTTCCAGTGGGCGGCCCAGCGAGAACGTGGCAGTGGAGGCCGCCCCCAGCGACTGGAGGGCGCCCCAAAGCGATCGATCGTCTTGATCGATTTAGGGCCACCAGCGAGGCCGCTCTGGTGGAGCTTCCGCCGCGCAGGAAGAGCTCCTCGCGCCAGTTGGCCGGCCCAAAATGGCCCCGAACGCTCGAGACCAAGGCCGAGGGTGTTGGCTGGGCTTTAATTGTTCGCCGTCTCGCCGGGTGGGCCGAGTGGCGAGCAGCAAGCGGCGAGCAGCAAGCGGCGAGCAGCAAGCGGCGAGAGGCAAGAGGCTGAGAGGCAAGAGGCGCCACACAAAGGGGCGACAAAGTTCCGCTTCAGGGGAGCAGACGGCGAGCTTGGCGGCCGACGGGCGACGCCGACGAGCAGCCCGGAGGAGCCGCTGTTTAGGGTGAGCAAAAGTTGATTATTAATAGATAGCCTAACACGTTCGGGGCCCCACTTTTTGCTCCAAATTTTGGCCAGCCAACTCGAACTTGATGCGCGTGATTTATTTTTCCCCCATCGCGCTCATACTCGCCCTCTGGCCGCACCCAAACCAGAGCCACTACAGTGCAGAGCCACTCTCTGGCCGCTTGCCGCAGGCTTCACAACATGAAGACTAGGGCGAGCGAGGGGCGACGACGGCCTATCAGTATCAGTATCAAAAGCATCAGAGGGCGCCAAGACCGTTCCAGTGAGGCACCTCGGTGGGCGCCAGTGTTTCGGCTGGCCGCACGCGCCGCACGCGCCAGACGCCCAAACCAAGACGACCAGCCGGCCGCCGCCAACGAGCCTGCACATAAATCAATTAGCCGCCTCCAGTTTGCCTCCCAGTGCCAGTCTGGGCAGATCTCTGTCGGCGTTGGATGTGCCAGTGTTTGGGCGGCTCTGCTTTCTGGGCGCCGCTTTATTCATTAGATGCGCCCCAGAGCAGCTCGGGGCGCTCGGGGATTGTCAGGCCGAGCCGAAAGGAGCCGAATGGGGCCGAGCAGAGCCGAGCGGAGCGTCTAATGTGCATCCCATTGGCTCGCCTCTTTGCATCCCGAGCCTGAGCCATGCCTTGTCTCTAAATTGGACCAATCGCTCGGCTGGCGCTGAATGGAATGGGGCGCCCACACTGAGCTCACACTGAGCTCGCTTGCCGCTCGCTTGCCGCTCGCTCGCCGCCAGAAGCGCCCCAAGCCGAGAACAAAGGCCGCACTCTTGAAACAATCAGGCTGCCCACCGGAGGCGCCTGGGCGGCATCACTTTTGTTGCGGCCCGTGGGACTTGGTTGGGCCTCGGCGGGGGCGCTAAGGGCCGCCCACTGGCCGCCAAAGAGGTGCCCGCGAGTGACGGCTCGCTGGTGATCATCGCGCGGCATATCGTCCTTGTGGAGGCGCAATGATTTGCGCCTAGCTCCAAAACTGCGCCTCTTGGCTCATCCGGGCGAGCTTAGGGTGCCCTCCTTCTGGCCTGCTTGGCGCACGATGCGTGTGGCGCGACCGGCTCGCTTGAGGTGGCCTCAACAAAGGGCCGCAGACGAGCCCACGGCCGAGGGGGCAGAGGAAAAACAACAACAACAACAACAACATCAACGGCGGCAACAACAGTTGCCAGAGTGGGCGAGAAGAATGCGAGAAGTGCTATGCAAATTAGCCGAGGGGGCGCAACGTTAAACTGAACCAAAGAGAGAGACTGGCTCGCACGAGAGAGCATGAGGCCAGATTTGCATCCTCATCTTTCTCTGCCCTCCTCAACTGTGGGCGCCCCAAGCTCGCCTGCCAGACACACTCGCTCTTGGTGCACCAAGGCAGCTCGGCTCGCTGTGTACACTGAGTGATACCAGCACGAGTTGAGGCTCCCTCAACTCGTAGCTCACTCGTAGCTCACTCGCAAACTTGCAGACCCGAAGGCCCAAAGGCCAACAAACAAGTGGCCATTTGAATTTGCTTGGTGTCAGGAGTTGACGAGGCGGGCGGCCTGTGATGAGCCGCCAAGGGGCCGCTACATTTGGCCCGGTTGTCGTGGAGAGCCCAGTTTGCAAATATAAGAGATTGGCGCGTGCTTATGCCTGTTTATGATCGCACAAGTGGCCAGCAAAGAGCAAGAAGAGGAGGGCCTGATTTGGAAAAAAGGGCCGCCTCTCACAAACAGTCTCGTGCACCCAACTCGAGGCAGCCAGAGACAGTCCCCCGCTGGCTTCCCCTCAACTGAATCGGACCCCCTCCCCTTTGCTCTCCTGCAAGCTGCTCCCAAGCTACTCTCTGAGTGCCTCCTGGCGAGACACTCCAGTTGGCGAGCTAGTGAGCCAGTCACTCAGTAGCTCGCTGGCTGGCCGGGTGAGTGAGTGAGATGGATGGCCGGGACGTAAGGGGGCGCGTATTTGCATGTTTATGATGACTGCTGCTGCTGCAAGATGTGCAACTTTGGTTGGCAAAATTCAGACCGAGCGCCGCGCAGAATCGCTCATCGGCGGGCCCCATTGGATGGCGTCTCGGCCAATGGGTTTGATTTGGCGTCAGTATACATTGCTCTCACTGGCAGAGAGCTGGTCTCTTATTTGAATGCGAGCCGTGATTGCGGCCCCTCGCTCGCCAAGCTGCTCCACCACCAGTCCTAAGAAGCACAACCTTCTCCTCCCTCCTCCACCGCTACTACTTGTTACTGGCGGAAAGCACGGGCAGCCAAACGAATGGAATTGCAGAGAGATGACAGGAGACCGGAAGCGAGTTCGCCCACTTCGCCTCTCATACAGACAAGCAACTGGGAACACCTAAGTCTCCTCTCTAGCGCAACGAAATGGGCCGCGAGGTATCATCTTTGCAGCTTGGAGAGCTCGGCATCGAACTGGGGCTCGCTTGGCGGCCGGCCGACTGGCTGGCTGGCTCGTTTTTATTGTTGTTTCTCGCGCTAGCTCCATTCTTCAATTCGGACCCACTAGCTCGGGGCGCCCGTCGGCAGAGAGGCAGCCAAATTGGTGCGATAGTTGCCCGGTTGGCCATTCGATAAAGCTGATTCAATTTGGAGAAAACTCTTGCCGCGCTCTGGGTTTCTCAGAAATTAGTTGGCCCTCCACAGCGCAGCTCTCTGCCGTTGTGGCCCTCGCGTCTGGCACTAGGCTTTGGGACTGGGCCTGAGTGTGCGCCTTCGGGCCACTCGAGACCACTGGCGAGCGCCCGTTTCTTGGAGTCTCCTTTTACGGCCCAAGAGAAGAGGAAGAGAGAGAGGGGGAGAAAAATAAGGAGAAGAAGAGGAAGAAGAACAACTACAAAAGGAGGGAACGACCAACAAGGAGATCGCATCTTGAGCGCAAAAAGTTATTCACATGTCTGAGCAAGTGGCTCTCTCTCTCTCTCTCTCTGGTTGCTCCAAATGGGCCTCTTCTAAACTCGGCCAAGCGGCCCAAACACTATCTCGAATTTTCAGACATTCTAAGCAAGCCGATGGAGTGTGGCCCAAAGTGGAACGTCCAGCTAAATGAACAGAAGAAAAGGCAACTCGGCCGCCAAGTGCAAGAATGGGCGACTTTCCTACAACTCGCTGCTAGGCTCTTGCTTCATTTCATTTCACACACACACGAGCACACAAAAGAGAGAGCCAAAAGGGGGCCCAAATTCTGGCGACGAAATAGAACTGAAAACTCTCATCAGAAAACAATTTAATTTTTTTCCCCACCCCAAAGTGTTGCATTCCGGCTTCCTGCTAGCTAGCTGGCTGGCCGCGGCGGCCAACCAGCTCGCCCACCGGCCTTTTTGGGCCAGCGAGTGGCCGGCAAAATGGGCTGGGGAGCACAAAGCGACTGATTGATTTTGGCCCTTCTTAAACTCGATAACAAATCCACTTACTCGAAATATACTAATGTCCTCTTCGTCGGTGCTGCTGCTGTCTAACTATTCTGTCTGCAATAACAACAACTACAACAACAATAACAGCAACAACATTGACGAAGACGATTCTGTGTTGCTCGGCCCAAAAATGGTTGTCCTTCCCATTTGTCCGTTTTCTTTCAAACGTGGCCAACAAGCACAGAGAGTGGCTGAGTGAGCGTGATAGTGAAATGTAGGTCTTCTTCCTTTCTTCCTTCTTGCCTCCTTTTTTGCCCTCTTCTTCTTCCTTTTTTGTTTGGCTAACTGCACTAATTTTGCGCGTAATTTCACTATTTTATTGTTTGACGACAATCGATCTTCCCTTTTGCCTCCTCTTTATTGCCTTCTTCTCTTCTTCCTCTTGCCTTCGTTGCTTTTCCACTCTAGTCTCGATCTGTTTCCCTCCGCCTGCTGTCAGGCCAAACCATCTTCTCAGTCGAAAGTTCCGGCCTACTACCTCAGCACTACTTCAACTTCTTCTCCAAAACCGACCTCTTACCATTCTTATCCGCCTATTTTGCTACCAATCTCTTTGAAGAGTACAATCCCTATTTTCAAGTCGTGAGTCGATCTTGCTCCAGTATCGATTGTCTCCCGGAAGGGATTCTTTGGATCACCGGCCACGCGCAACGCATGCGCACACCGGCCCGCTTTTATCAAGCCAGCGGCGGGCAAGGCGCCGGCGAGATCGCCACTGTTGGCGCGCCACTCGCTTGGGGGCGCTGGTCCTCGACGGGCATGGCGCCGAGCTTGCAATCTGCGGCCCAGGGGCGACAGCAAGTGGCTGAAAGTAGCACACTCGCTCGAAACCCACCCTCTTCCACCATTACCCTAGACTGTGGCTAGTGGCGCCGGGAACAGAGGGGCAGGGGGGACCTTCAAAACGTTGACAAACAGGCTGAGCAAGGCACCGACGGTGCTCTTTACAAGGCACAATCGTGCCTCGGACATTGGTTTCCCTTGACTCATCAGAGCTTCTAAGTCTTAGTCCAAACCTCAATGATCAACGATCAATACCAATCGAACAGTCTGCGTAGGCCTGGCGATTGCTGCTGACCAGTTGGCCCCAAGAATAATTGGTTCAGTAATAGCTGATGATGGAATTGCTGGAAAGCGGGGCCCCTTTGTTGCTGCTCTTGTAGTTGCTGCTCTTGGCTCTGCTCTTCTTCCAGTCCAGCCCTTTGGAGTCCAAAGTCCAATGCTCCAAAGTTGGATACTCTCAAATTGCTCTGGGTGGTGCCCACCGGTGGTTGTTGCTGTTTCGGCTGCTGCTGCTGCTGCACAAAGGCCAAGGAGGGCATCAGTTGAGTTAGCGATGGAAACGTTTGATTGGACGGCGATGCAAAGGGAGAGGAACAGCTCGAGACTGATGCTAACGACGATGATGAGGATGAGCCACATTTAAGGCCAGCCGGTCCATCTCCCATTCGACTGTTGGATACTATAATTGCATTTGTTAGCAAGTTAGTCTGCTGGTTTTTCTCTATATCCTGTCTACCAGTGCCCATCGTTGATTCGCCATGATTACCAAACACCTGCGAGCCCTTGGGGTGACCACTTGGTGAACTCATTAGTATTCCCGTTTGCTGTTTCTGGTGCTGCTGCTGCTGCTGAAGTTTGGCTGGATTGGATTGCTTATTTTGTTGTTGATTATGTTTCCTGTTCATCATGAATGCAGAAATCATTGAAACCTGATTCTGTTGGCGTTTCATCTTGTTGAATTGTACCAAACTCGGTTTCAGGTTGTTCAATGGCCCTTCAACTAGGACCCCATTTTCTCGATAATAATTGAGCAAGTAATTCCATATCGTGTGTTTGCTCAAAACTTTTGGATTTCCCACGGTGATTATACCATACTTGGCACGCGTTAAGGCAACATTCAATCGACGCGGATCATTCAGGAAGCCAATACCTTGCCTCTCATTTGAACGCACGCATGACATAACAATTATATCCTTCTCTCTTCCCTGGAAGGCGTCAACGCTTGCTATCTCAATCTCTTGGTACAATTTGGCATGCAATGATCCATTGTACTGCATGTATTGGACTAGATAAGCACGCTGACCCTCATAAGGGGTGATGATGCCAATTTGTTCTGGCTTAACTCCTGCTTTCAAAAAGCTGGTGGTTATTCGTTCCACATAGGCAGCCTCAGAGCGATTCAAATAAGAGGTACCCGAGCCGGAGATTTCCTCTTGCCCTTGGCAACAGTAGAAAAACATCGGCTTCCTCGCTTGTGGCCAGGGAAAATCTACATCCCTCATTTCGCGCTCATAGGCATTGATCCCATTCTGGAGTGAGCCCTCGTAGAAGTAGTCCGAAGGGAAACGGCTTAGTGCTGGATGCATGCGGTATTGGACCTCAAGCCTGAGGGGCCTAATGCCTAATAAAACGAGCCTCTCAAATAGAGACTGCGATAATCCAGCCTTAGCCGCCTCCTTACACATAACCACTGGTCCCAGCTGACAATGATCGCCAACAAGGATCAGCTGCTTTGCTCCCAGTAGTGCTGGAACCATGCATTCCGGTTCAGTTGCTTGCATACTCTCGTCAATGAGTACCGACTGGAATTTGAACTTTGACAGTCTTGGATCGCCAGCGCCAACACAAGTGCAACAAATGACGTCGGCCACTCTCAGTAGTTCCCTCTCGCAAGCCCGTTTCAGGGTTCTATAACGTTTCTCGTCCGACGATGATAGTTCACCGGTTTCATCCTTCAATTGCTGTAACTTTTGTAGCTCTGTGTGGCCCTCGATATTGCGCAATTGATTGTGCAATGCCAAGAATGATACTGGTGAGCTTATGGCTTCTCGACTTTTGGCACACAATCTAACCACTTTCAGCCCAGTAGAGTGTATCTTCTCCGTCAGTTGATCCACAGCTATGTTACTTGGGGCGCAAACCAATACAGGCTTGTTACTTGTTTTACTCAGATGGTACACAATTGTCGCTGACGTAACAGTTTTACCGGTTCCAGGGGGTCCCTGAATCAGTGACAGAGGTCTCTGAAGAGCATGCTTTATCGCGTCGATTTGTGATTTGTTCAAGTCAGGCAAATTATCAGCGGTGAAAGATTTAGGCAAAGTGCATGGAATCATTACATCATCATTAACATTATTCCCAATTAATTTCTTCAATATAATCGGAGAGATACAATTGCTGTCTCCATGGGATAGTTTAGCTAATGCTGATTGCATGCGATCGAATGATGTGGACTTCCAAACAAAATCCACCACAAATCCCTGATGCTTATGAGTAGGAACATTGGAGTTCGATTTCATCTCGATACCAACTTCTTCACTATAGTTATCGGGTATCTTGATGACATGACCCACACCAGTCCAGGTACGTGCGGCCTCCGGTAGAGGATCCTCGATTTTGTCATGAAATACGTATTTCAGACATAATTCGTCACCATGCATAAGGCGCATATCAGAATCAGAGCGGGCAATGTTGAAGTAAGCTAAGATCTTCTTGTTCAGCCCCACATCCCAACGAACATGGATGTTCTCCTGATTTCGAGCCTCTTTCATCTGCCTATCATATTCTGCCTCCATTTTAATGAGAGGTCCAAAAATTTCTCTGTATTGACTCGGCGATTCGTAGCGCAACGGAACATTCTTCAAGGTATGGTAAGCATTACGTTCATCCAACTCATTTAGGAGAGCTATATCGTTTCCGCCGCTCGATTCTCCTTGGTCACGCAAATAATCCTCTAAGCGATTAGCCTGGGCGGCGCATATATCTTTGACTCTTTCGGAATCTCTTTGACTTGGTGATTGAAGGAGCCAGCCAATGAAAGACCGGTCGTTGATTATCGGCTTCCACTCGTCTGGATCACAGTTGAGTTCACTAATCAAGGTATTGTTACTTTGCTGAGAGGCACATGGTTGACGGCACAAAAGCATCACAGTTGAATCAGCCCTGGCTGGTATGTATCCCAGGTTGAATATGTTCCTGCCCCCACAGAGGTAACATTCAAGCACAGTTTCACCGAGATGTCCATCTCTATGCAAGTTGATCTCTTTATGCTTGGACTTGACGAGATGGGTCACTATGTGGCTTCCAGGCATGTCGCCCCGTCCATTGCAAAACCATCTTTTGCATTGATTGCATTGTCCAACACAACTCGGATCACTTATACCGCAATATAGACATGAATCATCGAGTAAGTTGGATTCCTTGGGTGTCTGCAGCATTATACTATTATCTTTGAACTTGTATCATTTTTCTCTATGGATAAAAGGTGCAGTGTTTGTTTTTCTCTCGGCCAACCAGGCGACTGTGAATGTTTGGCAAGTCCCTAGCCTCTCAGCGCACACAGTGTGCGGCACACCTGTAGGGGATGGATAGCATTCGAATCGCGCGCCACGAGGCGCACGTATTGATGGGAACTGAATTTGCCTGGCCAGTTCCAGTCGGTTTGAATTCCCGATTCAGCTCAATTTCGCGCGCCCAACCTGTCAGTCGGCTCCCTTTCGTCTAGCTGTCTCAAATACAGGGCGAAACTAGGGACCTCCGACAGTTTCGACCACAGATGGTTTCTCTCCAAGAAGACTATCTAGACAGTGATGAAACAGCCGGTAGTCCGAACATAGTGTTCGCAACACCCGACTCCGTTTCGGCTGTGCGGGCGAGTTCTCGCCCGACTGGCAGTTCGATTAGCGTAGAACAGAACTGAACTACAACTGCGCCAAGTTAGCTGAGCCAATTCAGTTTCCATCCCGCTCCGCCTATCGAGCTGATTGTTATTGTAGCCATCTCGGAGGCATTCCATTTAGACAATGATTTTATCGATAGATTTCAATATTGTTGGATCAAAGATGCTGCTATGACGAACCAATGAACAACCGAGACACACTGTTCTCTCATGATTGACTTCAAATGGTTTTAAGAGCACAGGTTGTAATTTAATATGAAAGCTAAGAACCAGCAACATTACACAAGTGAGGTGGAGGCCAAAGATAAGTTAATCATCTTTGTGTATGAGTACCTTGTCCATTCTGGTGCGAAAGTGGCCGCCGATAAGTTCATCGAATCTATCGGCTACAATAAAATCATTGAGATCAAGGAGGGACCAGGATTCCTTATAGAGTGGTGGTGCGTATTTTGGGATTTGTATTGTGCAACACCCGAGCGAAGGCATCTTCAACCAGAATCGTCCAGTGATGCCAGAGCTTTTCACGATTTCATGCGAGCACCAATGTCCCCCTCGATAACACAAACATCACCACCACAGCAGCACATACCCCAGTACATCACCGCCGGCCCGCGACACCAAGGTCCTCCACCGCACCATCCGAGGGGTCCACCCCCGCGCATGCAAGCCGGTCCCCAACCACCGCATCATCATCTGACAGTTCCTCCAGGTCCTCCAAGTGGATATATAACATCGCCAAGCCCTCGGTATGGACAACACATTGGTCCACCGACGCAACAAACGCAAATAAACCAAGCAGGACCCCATCCATCGATGGCCTATGGGCCTGGTCCGGATCAGGTGCTGCCTTCACCTGTGATGAACAGAATGAGCAATGTGGCCGCCCCTCCACAGCAAATCGTTGGTTCACCGGGACCGAACGGTCCACCTATGGTTGGAATGCCCTCCCATCAGATGGGAGGACCTCCGCCCCCGCATCCAGCTAATCAGGCCTCATCTCAAGTGAACTCAATGCAAGGCGCCAATGCACCACCGAGAGCGGGAATTCAGGGTGGATGGCATAGAAGCTTCAATGTTAACTCGCCCGCCGAACAACAATGTTTTATCCCCCCTAACCAGTCAAGTGGCGGACAGCCTAGCCATGAATTCAATGGAATTCTCATCAGCGATAGTCCTGGAATGATGGACATGAAGTCAACTTCAGGAGTGAGTTCCAATAATACCAGTGGCAGCGGAAATCCTACTAACAATAATAATGGCAACAGCAACAATGGTCAACAATCGAGTCAGTCTCAACAACAATCTCAACAGCAGCAGGAAGAGTACATCATGCCAAGTGCATATAGTCAGCAAAGTACCGATCAAGGGGGTGATGCCGGATCAGAGATCAGGATGCTCAAAGAGAGTCTAGAGATAGATGCCAATGAGGGAGATCAATCCGGTTTCAGCATAGACTATGCTGAGTCTCAAGGGAAGTGGTGATCCATAACTTCGAGATTGATCGCGAATAAAACGTAGTCAGATTGAAAGCAGTGAAATTCCAGAACTTCTTAATTGCAATAGACTCATGAATCCTGTACACAAGCTACAACAAAGCATTTAGAATGTGTTCGAACTCATAATCGAAAGATCGAGGCCCCAACCACGATGTGGGCGTCTGTTTGCTCGGGTCATGAAAGCTCCTGCCTAGCTATGTCGACATCCAATCTATGTTGAGTCGTAAGAAGGATCGAGGGAAGAGAGATTTGAGATGATTCAGAGACATCAAAACAAGAAACTTTTATTGTACCCTGTCTTCTATTGGACAATGTCGATCGGAACCGATTAAGTTTTGCTAAGTGTTCAATCAACTTGTACATATATCCTAGTAGGAATATATTGTTACAAATAAATTCTGCAAGAAATTTCGATAAGGCTCCAGGGCGAACTAACCTATTTGCAAAAGGCACTCAATGAGGTACGGATGCTCATGAATTGAAATGTCAATCAACTATATTAATCGACAACCGCTCTACTATTGAACTGACTTAAAAGCATCCACTAGGGGCAAATCTAAATAAATTCACTCGCATATTCATACGGTGATGAGGACTAGGTTAAAAGATTGGAAACAGAATCAAACTCCAACGCCTACATTTGTCAGGATTAACACTATCCATCGCCAAAACATACTGAGGTGTCGATAACACGATAACAAAGTCTTTGATCGTTGATCAATCATTTGAGATAACGTAAAGTGCTTGTACTTTAATAGATTTTGACGTTTTACTCTTTGACACAACTTAGTGCGAAGCCTATCAATAATGAAGGATACTGCAATCTCCTACGATCTTGTTCATCACCAAAATCATCATCACCAACAACCTCAGCAGCACTCCTGGAATCAGCAGAGGCAGCAGCTCCAGACCCATACAACTAGTATTTACTCAAACCACCAGCACCTGCACCAATCAGCTCCGGCAAACTCTCACACGCGTCAACATCAACAACAGGCACAGCAGCATGAAGCCCATTTGGGACAGTATTCACATCAACAAATGCAATCCGCAGCGGCTGTGGTCGCCGCTGCTGCTTACCATAATGGTGCGGCAGCCTATCACCAACAAACGGCACATTTGTATCCCACCTACCATGCGCAACAAGATCAACCGCAGCAGCAACAGCAACAGCAGACAGTTTCAGACCATCATCCCCATCATCACTCTCATGGAACTTCAGTCACTGCTTCTAACACTGCACCTACATCAGCTCTGAATGCTGCTGTGGTGGCAGCCGCCCAGCAGCATGCACCCGGCAGTAATCAAGCCTCGGCCTTGGGTCATCATGCTGGATGGTCACCAACTGGTGTCGGGCCCATGGCCTCCGCGAACGGCGCGCACCATGCTGTTGTAACAGATCATTCAACTCTCGCTTATATGACTCACTATCAAAATCATGGTTCACCGTCGGTTACTGATCATCATCGTAACTCGAGCGGCCCTCTTGCGAGCCAGCCCATCGGAACAGCGGCTCAATCTTCCACTTATACAGTAGATACACTCTACAGTGCCCCCGCTGCTGCTGCTGCTGCAGCAGCGGTTGCCGCCGCCTATGGTTATAACGATTACGGTGCAGCCTTCTTTCAAACGTCCAACAATGGCGCCCATACCCAAACTGGTCACCCGTCTTCTGCTGGTCTCTCAGCCTTCTGGAATCAGACCACGCAGCACCAACAACCCAGGACTACTCACTCGCAGACAGTGTCCAGTCAAAACAACTCTATGCAACAGCGCCAACACCAGTTGAACTCTGAGCAGTCAGCCAATAATTATTTGCATGATCCTAGGTTATATGCTTACAATAGGTCTCCATATACTCAGAATGAGACTCAAAACTTTGGCGTTCAACATCAAGTCGAGCTCCAGCAGCAGCCGCAGCATCATCAGCAGAGAATGTCAGCTAACTTATCTCACCAACATTCACTTATTAACCAGCATCAACACGATAACCAGCATCAATTAGTACCTCAACACATGGGGGCGCAAACTGTAAACCATGTGTCCACGTCCCAGCCTGCGCAGCAATCTTCTTCTTTAGTTTCTAGCCAGCACCATTCTGAATTAGACAATAAGAAGACTCAATCTAACCTTCGAGTTTCTCCACAGCAACAAATTCAGAAACAGCAAACGAATATAGAACATTCGGCCGCACGAGTCGACTTGGAGCTCAAGTCCTCTAATCAGCCACCACCAGCGCAGCAAAGAATAGTCACACAAAAGATCAACGTATCCGGAGACGAGCTCGACGCCAAGATTGATCCACACGCATCCAAAGAACAGATGAGTCGGCGGTCACCAAACCAGCCTCCGTCCACCAATAATTCTATCGCCTCCAATAGAACGCCATCTGTGATTAAGACTGACGTCCAGTCTGGGCAATACCAGGCTCGAAAGAGTAGTGTGACCAACGCGCGCCCTCAACCACCTATCCACCAATCTTCTCATGGAGTGAGAAATACCTACAGAAACTCTCAAGAGGAAAGAGTTAAACCTCAATTACCAGACGACCCAATGAAGAAGTTCCCCAGTGAACAGAAGGATACTAGATCCGTGCGAGATCCTGACAGCTCTTCAAAGCCAAGCCAATCAGTGACTTCTACTAATAGGCCACAGGAAGCCCTGACGGACCAATCAACCTCGCTGGATGAAGATTTAGCTGCTCTTGCGATCAGTTCGCGCAAGACAACTTGGGCCTCGATTGCGAGCCAACCTGCTAAGCTATCGCAACCCAAGTCTCTGAAGTCAAAGATAACTGGCTCCAACTCCGTGTTATCATCAACGAACAAGCACCTAACTACCTCTGTTTCAATTGATTCATCCAGTTTAGATTCTAAGAATGGTATAAATCCGGCAATCAAAAGCAGCGTCTCTACAGCGGCAACGTCACTATCCAGACCCGCACCTCCACCGGTCTCCAAAATTGTCTCAGCCACTGCTGCAAGCCTCAAGTTAGACCTGCTAGGCGAGGGCGGTCTAGACTCAAAAATATCCTGGCCGGCAGTAAATGCATCCATCAATCTGAATTTGGATGATACAACTCCTCAGAAATCTACCAACACTGAGAATCACGTGACCAATTCTAGTAACAATAGTGATACTTTCAGAGATGATGGTTATAAGAATCGTGATATGGGAAGAGATATGAGAGATCACAACCACAATCAGGGTTTGGCTTCGAAATTTTCATCCATGCACCAACAGAGGGACGACCGCCGTCAGGACGATTGGCATCGGCGTGATCAAAGAGACTTTAGGACGAGACGTGACTCGGATCGACGGCTTGATGACATGGGCAAACGATCACCGATAGGTCAGCATGAAGACCTGAGGGACCATCTTAATGCTAAACGTGATTTCAAGAATTCGAATAGAATAATTCCCAACCAATTGAGGAATGATGAACCACCATATAGGAATCGTGAATTCAAACGGGCCGGATCTATGCTAGATCGAGAGGATCCGCGAGGCCATGAAGATTATCGCGCCACAAGCCGAGAAGTTTATGACCAACCAGGTAGGGAGGGGCACCCACTTGGAAACTCAATGGCTGTTGGCAACAGGCAATTCAATGATATGACTTCGCATCATCACTACAACAATTTGAAGGGTGTTAACCAGATTAGAAATCAGAAGCCAGCAAACAAAGTAGATCTCCTTGTTAACCCGCACCTCAATCCTGAGAACTTCAATCCCAAAAATTTCAACCTCGAGCCAGAGAATGCACGATATTTCATTATTAAGTCTTACAGCGAAGACGATATACATAGATCGGTTAAATATTCAGTATGGTGCTCCACCAAGCATGGAAATGAGCGATTGGATGAGGCCTATCGTCAACAGCAAGCTACAAACGGGAAGATATTTCTATTTTTCTCCGTCAATGGTTCCGGTCATTTCTGCGGTATGGCTCAAATGACATCCAGCGTGGATTTCGACTCATCATCGAACATATGGGCTCAGAGCAAGTGGCAAGGTCAATTTAACGTGAAGTGGATCTACGTCAAAGACGTTCCAAACCACGCATTGCGACACATAACCTTGGAAAATAATGAAAACAAACCCGTCACCAATAGCAGAGACACCCAAGAGGTGCCGAGTGAGAAAGGAAGGGCTGTGCTCAAGATTATCCACCAGTATCTACACAAGACATCACTCTTTGACGATTTCCCACACTATGAACAACGTCAGGAGGAGGAGAGGGCCAAGAAGACCTCTCAATCAAATCATCAAGCTTCAGGAGCACTGCCAGCAAGAAATTACGATAGAGACGATCGCATGGGCGGCGTGAATGGAGGTGGTAGCGGTGGGGGTGGCGCTGGAGGTAGATTTGGTCGTCCTTATATGAATTCCCGACCGCATAATAGCTTCCAGGGTAGAGAGAGACAACCTCGTTATGCGTGATCAATATAATTTAATAGCACAGACATAAACTATCATATTTTAATCATAGACGTTACATGCGAGCACAAAGATAGTTTAAATAAAGGCCGATCTTTTTATTCACTATTAGAGAAATGCATTCTCTTGTTGGATCCTTACTGCTTGAGAATATTTTAAAACCGGTGTCTTAGGTGGCCGCATATCCACCATCGATTGGTAGGCTGACCCCGTTAATCATTGACGATTCATTGCTAAGCAAGAACAGAATTGGATCAATGACCTCACGGACCTCCACAAATCTTGCCATTGGGATCTTAGACAGTGCCTGCTCTTTCCTTGATGGCTCACCCCAGTACTCACTTCCCATTTTCGTCCAAACAACTGTGGGGTTGACCGAGTTGACTCTTATGTTAGCCGGACCAAGCTCCAAAGAGCCAACCCTGGTGACCATATCCAACGCGGCCTTGCTTGCGCCGTAAGCGACATGCTCGCGAATCGCAAGCAAACCCGCTACACTTGAGACATTAACTATAGAGCCAAATTTTCTTTCCTTCATTCTTGGTGCAACCAGCTGAATCAGATTGAGCGGCCCCTTGAAATTGATGTTGAAGATTCTGTCGATTTCGTCCTCTGTTGTTTCCTCCACCGTGGCACAGTATCCATAACCGGCATTGTTGACTAGATAATCTACATCATTACAAAACGGTCTCACTTTCGTTCTCGTCTCTTCCCAATTGCCTATGTCAACGCAAACTATATCAATCTGATCCCCCAAGTCTTCCTTCAGGCTGTCTAGTTTCTCTTGAGTTTGAGACACTGCAACCACATGAGTACCAAGTTTGACAAGACTGTGGACGAGGGAGCGCCCAATTCCTGAACCAGCGCCCGTAACAATCGCTCGTTTTCCCTTAAATTGAGCTTGATCCATCCTAGGTGCTTCCTACGGGAGTGAAATCTCAA
>Ga0058701_10001632_pt1 | contig 16195 bp, 12 predicted proteins | sample AgamicOrMae_FD_97039 | JGI IMG/M metagenome (GOLD analysis project Ga0058701, IMG submission 97039) | Agave microbial communities from Guanajuato, Mexico - Or.Ma.e | ecosystem: Host-associated > Plants > Phyllosphere > Phylloplane/Leaf | place: Guanajuato, Mexico | collected 2012-06-04
CAAGTTTGCCGCTGCGACTTATTTCCTCTGTGGCCACGGTCTCCACCCCCCACCTAGAGCTGCCCCCACCTACTCCTGCGTTACGTGGTGCTGCGTTACGCGGTGCTCAGGACCCTACTCCCAGACAGACTCAACCTTGACGAGCTGTTTACGAGTATTCGAGGCGGCAGTGACACGATCAGCATAACCTCAAAACTTATCCGACGTCACTTTGTTGTTGTCGAAGATTATGATGAAGATTTTTGCATTATTAGTGATATTCCGTTGAACCGCGAGTTTGTGAGGTAGTTTTAGTTTATTGTGGTTACCGATGTTCAGCTTGTGTTGATGGAATGAAGAAATCCACCCAAGGTTGAGTTACTACCAGGTTATTACCATCGTTGAAGGCGAAGTAAACAAAGACTGGTGAGTTTATGTCAGTTGTCTTTTTTATTTTTAGCTATGAAAGTCGGTATTTCTTCGGAGAGCCCTCTTGTTCGTTAATGAATTTTCATTTCGTTTCGAAGCGTAGGCTGTTTGTCTCTGTCAACACCTCTGAGGCTGTCATTGGAATGTTTTGCTCTCTTTCTGTCACTTATTAGTCGGCGAATAATCTTCTTTCGCGGGAACATCCTAAATCTGATTATTCTTGGGGTTCTTGATTGAAGTCTTAACTGCATTGTAAGACCTATTAGGAAAACTACCCCAGGAGGCGCTCAGTAAAACTCTTTTCACAGAGTTATTGTGAAATTATTACTATTATTTTAATTAGTGTATAGATTTTAAATATGCCCAATACAGTTACGATTGTTATTGTCTTAATGTGAGGTACGTGAAGTCTCTCTTGTTTGTCTGGTTATTCATTTTTTTTATTTTATTTTTCAGAAAAAAAATGGTTGTTGGACCATCAGAACTTGGTCCTCAGGCTGACATTGTCTTTGTGATTGAAGGAACTGCAGTGAATGGTGCTTATTTCAATGACATTAAAGAAAAATATATTATTCCAACTTTAGAGTAAGTAAATAAAATATTGTATGAATGTATTCTTTAGTTTATCCCTTCACTGCATCTTTATTATATGTTAAGTTCATTTCAACCTAGAAGGATTAAACTAAGCCTCAATTAGCAATGCTTTAAGCCATGCATTTTTCAACAATTTACCTCAGTTTTTTCCTTTATTTACAGTACTTAAAAAAGTATTTTAATCTCCTTACAACTTCTATGTTTCAGGTATTTTAGCCAACTTAAACTAGAAGAGAGGGAGTATCCATTTGAAGTGAGTTTATCCATCAGTTCCTTGCTTTTTAAAAATCGTATTAGTTCTTATCCCCCCATTCCAAAAAAAATAAGAAATGGCAATCAGAGGGAACGCAGCTTCTAAGTTCTGCTAAAAAATTTACCTTAGTGGCACTCCCACAATAATTAATATCATAGAAGCCCACTAAAAAGTGCTTACATTTTTTATAGCGAATTTTTCGACTCGAGTGCTAATTTTTGGATTTCCCCCGCGGAAATCATACTCGCGTTCCAAGCCTGATTTTCCATCCAAAGGCGGAGATACCAAAGTCACCAATAATATCTTCCCTTCAATTCACCGTACTGACTTTTGTGTTACAGAAAACTAGCGTTCAATATGGACTGGTTGTCTACCATGCGGCGGATCGCTTACCTAGCCCGAACGTCGATTGCTTCGGGCCCTACACAAATCGGACTAAACTCCTGGCAGCCATGGACCGTATTGAGTACGTTAAATATGTGCCGGAGCGATAGCGGAGCGGGGCACAGGGCACCCAAGTAACTTCCTGTTTGTTACAGACTCGTCGGTGGTCACGGAGAGTCATGTGCGAACATCGCCGAGGGATTGGCGACCGCGCTGCAGTGCTTCGAGGACCTTCAGCAAAAACGAGACAGCCCTGGACATCCGTCCCAGAAGCATTGCATCTTAGTATGCAACTCCCCTCCTTATAACCACGCGGTGACGGAGTCGCCCATGTACTCTGGCCAGACCGCCGATCAGTTGGCAGCACTGCTTGTGGAGCGCGGGATCCATTTGTCGATTCTCTCCCCAAGAAAGATCCCCGCGCTCTTCAAATTATATGATAAGGCTGGTGGAGATTTGTCGATGTCACAGACAAAACATTATTCCAAAGATCCTCGGCATTTGGTGCTCTTGAATGGATACAGGTAAATGATTTTTTCGTTTCGGGGTCTTGTAATCTCTTCAATTGTTATCATTTCAAGCTGGATAGGCTCGCTTTATCTGTTATACTAACTTCCAAGCTTTCTCAAGTCACATATGGTTGGTATTATTTTTGGTTTCAGTCTGAAAGAACAAGCTGTAAGCCCGCTCACAGCGATGCCTGGCCATCAAACGAACCAGCAGAGCATTGCTCCTCAGCAGCAAAACCAGGCTGGTCAAAACGCGCCCGGGCAGCAGCAAGCCCAAACCCCGCAGTCCCAGCAGAACGCAGCCAGCCAGTCGGTCCAGTCGGGACAGTCGCCGCAGCAGAACTCGAGCCTCCAAATACCGCCCATGTCGAGTCCGTCAACCAACGTTGGAAGTCCCATGGGCTCATCGACTGCTGGAGGCCCCTTCAGACAAAATGCTGGAGGTCCTCAGGTAATTTTCGTTTTACACACTTTATTTTTAGGTGGATCAGTTCTGAATGGACCATGTCTCTGTTTAGCCCTGTACCGCCCAGCGATGCCGTTCGGAAACAGAAAAATCTATTTTAGAGGATCTTTTCAGTTCAGTATTTTCACAATTTTTAAAAAATGTCATCCCCTGGAAATCTGAAATTTAGTTATTTAGGCATTTTCCAAAGCTTAAAATTGCGTATTTTAATAGAAAAAATTCCTTTTAATTTCTCTTAACCTAAATTTCACTCTAAATATTTTGGGCTGTTATGGGTTAATGAGCAAATCGGGGAGCGAATGATCTCCAAAAATAGAAATCCTACAGGAATGGGGATTTCTAAAATAAAACTGTTTAAAAGCTAAATTTTCAAACGATTTATGCTACTACAACAATTGCGACCGATTTCACCTGTTATAAAGTTTAACGGCGTCGCTTAGAAGTGCATGTAAGCACAATCAGATGGAGCGGAAAAAGGAAAATAAACGAATTGAGAAAATCAAATCGGCAAGTATACCGTTTGAAAATTTACTTCATATGCTACATTTGTTTCCAAAGCGGAGTTCGCAGGACTAATAGTTTTGGAGAACATTCGTTCCCCGATTTACTCAGTTCTAACAGAGAAATTCTTCGACGCAAGGATTTTCTCAGCACGTCCTTGCGGCTTAATTCGACGTTTTTAGGCCTATTTCATGACAGAGTAGCAACACGCTGGTAATCATGTTAAAAAGATCTCTTCACCGTTCATTTCACTTGATCTCTTGACGTTTTCCAGGGAATGGGGGTGAACCCGCAGCAACAACAGCAACAGCAACCGGGCGCTCCCCAGCAACCGGGACAACCGGGCCCTCAGCAGCAAGGCGGGCAGCCCGTGGCTCAGCAGCAGATGGTGGGCCCAGCCGGCCCGCGGCCGCAGCACAACATGGTGGGCAACATGTACCAGCAGCAGCAGCCGCCCATGTACCCGCAAGCGGCCGCCGGCCCGGGCCGGGCCCAGTGGAGACTGCCGCAGCAGCGGAGCAACCTCATGCAGCCCGGCCAGAGCTTCCCCGTCGCGGGAGCTGCCCAGGCGGGGCAGAACCAGACTTCCCCTCTGCTGGCGCAGCTCCAAACGCCCCCTGGCGTCAACCAAGCGCAACACACACCACCTTTTGGTGAGTATAGCCTTTCTCCATCTTCCGCTGGTGTGGCCTGCGTACGTAAAGCCAGCCGTATCTCGTTCGGGAAGACGCACGTATTGAGACTGAAATTGTGAGGGATTTGCGAATGACGCTGTGAATGTGTTCACAGCGACGGCTCCCCAGCAGATGCGCATGCTGATGAGGCCGGGAGGGGCGCAGCAGGGTCAGGGGGTGCCTGCGCCAGGACCGCAGCAACAGCAACAACAGCAGCAGCAGCAACAACCGCAGCAACAACCTCAACAACCTCCTGTACAAAATCCTCAGGTAAATTCAACCTCTAAGTTGCCCTGTTTAACCTCTTCTATCCTCTATTTCTATTTTTATTTTTATTCTTATTTTTATTCTTTTTTTATTCTTATTTTTATTCTTAGTTTTATTTTTATTCTTATTTTATTTCATTTTTTTATTTGTATTTTTAATTTTATTTTTAATTTTAATTTTTAATTTTAATTTTATTCAATTTTAATTTTATTTATTTATTTTAAAAAACATATATATATTTAAAATCTTTTGAGAATTTTATTGTTATTTATTTTATCTTTTTCAAAATTCTCGCTTACTTGGAAGGATATAAATTTAGAACACGCGAGGACTTGGTATACCTTATTGGAGTGCGTTTCTCCGCATGTAAGGACAAAAAATGTTTCGCGAAAGTTTCTGAAAAGTGAATTTTTAGACGTGAAATTTATTTTAAAGTTTTAAAACTGGGAGTGTCTATTGACTCGACTGCCCTTTTTCATATAAGTTAGGTTCCATTCGTTCGTCACCCCCCATTTAAAATGCATTAGCTTGGTTATGTGCGTTCAAGTCTCCCAATATTTATGCATGTCGGGTCAATAGCGACACCCTTTAAAATTTATGTCCAATAATGTTTGTGTTAAAGGTTAGGTATTTTTTTTTTGAACTGTTCAAAATTCACCCTTTCAAAAGCACTACGAAGTCGTTATACTTCATTTTGCAAAATAGTCTTTCGCAACGATAATCTTTTTTCTTTTTGTCAATCCTTAAAAACTAGCTGATTGGACCGCCTTTGGTTACGATGAATGTATATATATGTGGGCGTTAGCGTAATCCTTTGTCCTCACGATATTTTATTGTGGAGAAAATTGTTGAGTTGGTGCTCTTGTCCAGGTGGGCCTCGCTGCTTCGGAACGGCAAAACATCTGGAGTGGCTTCGTGGAATGGTCCGAAAAATCCAAAGTATCTTCTGAGACTCAGAAGCACACACGACAGATATACGTGCATGTTTCGACGGCCCTTAAAGACGGAGAACCAGAAACGTACGTTTAAGTTTGTTGCGACCGCTTCCAGATAAAGCCTTGTATAGGTAAAGAGGCGCAAGCGAAGGTGAGCGCTGTGATTGGTCGACGGAAGAAAGAGAGAGGAAATACGACTGGCTGTGTGTGCATGACAGACGTAGTCGCTTGCACAGAAAAAATGGCCGCCGCTCCTATCCCGCCCGTGTATAGCGGCCATTTCTATTTCATTCGCGCCTCTTTACCTATACAGGGCTTTACTTCTAGACTCGTCGGATTCTGTATCCAAGTTCTGTTTTGTTTGCAGCACTGCAGATGGATGGCCAGTGAAGCTGGGAATGCAGATGATGCCTAAGACCCTTATCGGGAGTATTGGGGGCGCGTACCTCAAACAATCAAGGTCTGTAATATTTCATCCTCAGCCCTCCGAGGCCCTGGAATCTCTCACCAAGATGATGATGACCGGCTTCGTAAGTTGTTCGCTTTTCTTCGCTGCTTGCTCTTAAATGGACTCTTAAAAATAACTGAAGGATGTTTCCTCTAGAGCCCTGTAACTGAGTAGAGAGGCGCTAATCAAACCCCCACCACTGGCACCTCCGCCATGTTGAGCACAGTTCGCCCGTAAGAAAAACATTGTGCCTATCATGGTGGCCCCCATGGCAGGGGACACCATGCGCGTCTCTCTACGAAGTTTTAGGGCTCTAGTTTCCTCGAGCCAAAGGGTGCCGATATCAGGCTCTTTTTATTAATCAGAATTACAGCTAAGATGCTAATGCACCATCCCGCAATTTCTTTTAATATACTGCTGAAATCTGTCAGATATTTAATTGAAATTTGGTCAATTTTCTCTTGATATCCGTTTATTATACCTCTGATATCCTTGATATCTGGTGTACAGATTTCCAACAAGGTGTCACCCCTTGTAAAAACCTCTAAAAACAGTACATTTTTCGAGAGAAAGGAGTCATATCAGCTATGACGACAATTTTAAAAATTGGAATAACAATAATTATTGGCTGCAAACTAATTATGATTGTTTATTTAGTCTGTTGAAGTACGTTTTTCCCGTATTGTAGCGGTGTGCGTGTTTAACATAAGGCTGTCTTGCAGGCTGGGTGTATTCACATTTCAAATGGCCCGCCAGCGGATATTCGTGTGATGTTGCTTTTATACGCGATCGAGAAGAAAAGTTACCTCGGCTTCATTCCAACGGACCAAAGTGCCTTTGTTGATCGCCTTCGTAAAGTAATACAGACAACGAAAAAACATCCGCTGAGCCGAGGAGCTCAAAATCAGGTAACTACTGAACGCCTTGTCACAACCAACTCTGTTTGTCTTAGCCCAATTCATCCATTCCCAACCCTCGGAAACGTTTCAACGGCAGAAAACTCGTCTTAATTGGCCTATTTTCAGCAAAATACCTCCACTTTAAATTTATCCTGTACGATATAGTAAAATTCTTAGATGATCTTAATCTTTAAAATGAGATGCTTTCTGTGTCTTTATGAAAACCTTTGTATCTTACTGTATATATCTTACGGGAAAATCGTCAAAACATAAAAATCCCACGAAAAAGTTTTTGCAAATTCGAAAAATTACTGTTTTTGAATTTTCAGTCGAAAATTCTTTGTCGATTTGTCCAAACCTGTTGTAAGTTATCTTAACAAGAACAGCCGATTAATTTACGTAAACGAAGAATTTGACACTTTTAAATTACTATTGCTCGAATTTTTTGATGGGAATTCCCGCGTGTTCTGTTAAAAGCGAATATGTGAAGAGACTTATCAATCTACTCGTCCTGAATTATGGTTTTGCCTAAGTTTAGTTTAACTCGACGATTGTTACCGATTTGAAAAAAAAAAAAAAACTGGATCCCTGAGAGCATTGTTCTAAACGAGGTCTTTAAAACAAATAGCCAAGTGTTGTGAAAAATGCAGTAACTATTCTAAGTCGGGAATAGAATATCCCAATCCAAATTTCGGTTACTGGAAAGGAAACTGAGTAAAGGAAACAAAAATAACAGTGGATAATTCATCAGGCTGTTATACTAAAGTATTCTTTCGTGAAAGAAAATAGAATAGGGAAGAATATGAATTTTCAAAAACTGTTTAGAACACTGTCATTAAAAAGAGCTTAGGAAACAATGAAGAACCCCACAAACCGCCTACCGATGCGATCATCCGTTCGCTACAAATTCGACGTTGTTTTTGCGTGTGACGTTACAACTCATACCAATTTTGTAGGAGTTGTGACTTCGATTTTCTAACGATCCGATGATCGATGGTGTGTGGTTTGTGGATTTATTCGTGGTTTTTTGAGCTCTTTTAAATGGAAGTGTTTTTAAAAATCCGTATTCTTCCCCATTCACCGTTCCTTTTAAGGATGACCAATTGAGCGTGGATATGCTGTTGTACATGTCTGTAGCTGTTAAGAGATGAAATCCGTTTGGCTCAAATCGGAAGAAGCAAATGTTCGGATGACAAGCTGTTGTGTTGGTTCTAGCCAGGGAACGTGCCTATGCAGCAGATGATAAACGCCAGCGGAGGCCAGCAGATGATGATGACCCAGACGAACGCCATGGCGATGGTCGGCGGGCACCTCACCCAGAACGTGGTCCCGGCCGGCGCGTCGACGGCGCACGGAGGGCCCGGGTCCGCGGTGCCAGGCGCCCCGGGGGCCCAGCAGCAGATGATGCTGGGCCAGCAGGCCAAAGCCAATGCTCTCGGGGTCCCCATCTGCCCAGGAGGGCAGCTCGCCGGAGCCGCTCAAATGGGCGGACCTGGCCCAATGGGACTAGCGGTACGTTATATCTCTCCACACTTGTACTATCAGTGGCAAAAGTATTGCTCCCTCTAATATGTTTCAAACCTCTCTAACTTGAAACCGGGAAGAGATACGACAAAAAAGCTTTCTATTAGGTCGATAGACAGAGCAAATATCTATCGAATTAACCCCTACCGCCCAGCGATGCCGTTCGGAAACAGAAGAATTAATTTTAGAGGATCTACAAGTTTAGTATGGCCACAAATTAAAAAATATCACCCCTCTGGAAACTTGAAATTTAATAATTTAGGCATTTCTCAAAGCTTAAAATTTCGTATTTTGATCGAAACAATACTTCCAATTTCTCTTAATCTAAATTTTACTCCAAATACTTTGGGCTGTTATGGGTTAATATCGTGCTCTATTGTTGTATGTCTTTTCGTTCCGAAGTTATGAAGCTTTTTAAAACAGGCGGGAGCAATACCTTTGCCACTGATTGCACGTTAACCCATAACAGCCCAAAGTATTTGGAGTAAAATTTAGATTAAGAGAAATTGGAAGTATTGTTTCGATCAAAATACGAAATTTTAAGCTTTGAGAAATGCCTAAATTATGAAATTTCAGGTTTTCAGAGGGGTGATATATTTTAAACTGTGACAATACTGAACTGAAAAGATCCTCTAAAATATTTTTTCCTGTTTCCGAACGGCATTGCTGAGCGGTAGTGGGTTAAACGTCCTATCGTTATGAGTATGAGTACACAACCTCTTAGGTTAGGTTGACGTAGAAGTCCAAAACTAAGCACCTATTTTAGCGAGTTCGTGCCTTTTTTTTGTGGGGTGTGAAACTACAGTGGAACCTCTCTTACACTACATCATAAGAGGCGCTTTCGTATGTTTCCTCTTGGTCTTATCGTGTGTGTCTGTTTTGCAGGGTTTGGACGGGCAGCTGACGAGAGCGCAGGTCGCGGCGGGTCCAGCGGTGTCCAGCCAAGGCGGGCCTGCAGGCATGGCTTTGAATCAGACGGTGATGAGGCCGGACTACAGTGAGGCCGCGCGGAAGCAAAACCTCACCCAAATTGAACAGTTAAACCAGAGCCTTCAGGCCGCTCACTACAAAGAACAGCAGTTCAAAAACTTCGAGGTGAGATGCTCTTAGTATCTTACTGAAAAACTTTGTATCTTACTATAAATATCTTACTGAAAAATCGTCAAATTATAAAATACCCACGAAAAAGTTTGGACCAAATACTAGGGAGAAAAAATAGGGGTACCCCTTGCTTTTTTTTCCAGTCGAAATTTTATGCTGAATTCTTAACGTTTATTCATTGGATTCATGGGTATTAAAAATCGTTTTTACAGTCGTCTGTTACCGGTACACATTTCGTCGATTTATCGCGTCATAAAGTCGAATATAAATTGTACCCTTTTTCCTCCAACCTCCCGGCCGCGAACTGATGCCTTTTTCGGTCCGTTCAAGCCTTTACAGCCCAAAGTATTTGGAGTGAAATTTAGCTTATGAGAAATTAGAAGCATTTTATTCACTAAAATACGCAATTTTAAGCGTTTTAAAATGCCTAAATTATAAAATTTAAGATTTCCAGAGGGATGATATTTTTTAAATTGAGACAATGGAAAGATCCTCAAAAATATTTTTTTCTGTTGCCGAACGGCATCGCTGGGCGGTAAAGGGCTAAAATCGACGGATTGAGCAATAGATATCGGTTGTAACCCTTTTTTAGTGTCTCTCAGATGTCACTATTTTGGAGATGGAACTTGACTGGTCGCTCTGCTAATGACAATGCATAGTAAATGAATCTGACAAGCGGAAGAGGAAGTATCGTTTTTATGTCGAACCTGCCATTTTCAGCTCCATCAGCAACACATGCAACAACAGAGGATGAATCAACAGCCAGGACAACCGCAAAACCCGAACCAGCAAAGAATGATGAGGCCAGGAAGTAACCCAGGCCTCAGGCTACTTCTGCAACAGCAAGTACGTTCAAATACCAACTCTGTTTAACGATCTCCCAGACCTAGAAAATGCTTTCGGAGAAGGGCTTAATAGTTTCGCTCGAGTCCGTTTGTATGCATATCCTGTCGTCGCTCCGAAGATACTGGTCGGAAAGGAGCTTTCATTGCATGAAATCGACGTGAAATCGCGTAGGTGGCAGCAAACCTTGTTCGTCGAGTTATTCAAGGATATGTGATTGAATAATTAGAGTTGCGACTTCGCTACTTGGTCTATTGAAATACTTGCTCGGGTAGGAACCAGTCTTGTATGTTTTCCTGCTTACGGACGTTGTTTCTGAAATTATGAGTTTAAATGATGCGGGCTTTTTAATCGAAGTCGCAAGTTCGTTCTGTTAAATTGAGAAGCTCGGAAAAATGGGTAGCTGTCATAAGCGCCAAAAAGCACAAGCGCCAACGCCGCACGCGCCAATCCGTAACGGCCAAACGAGAAAAATCGCAAACGCCAAAGGTCTTAACCGCAATACTAACCTTACCTAACCTAACTTAACCTAACCTAACTTAGCCTAACCTATCTTAACCTAACTTGACCTAACCTAACCTATACGAACTTTGGCGTTTGCGACTTTTCTCGTTTGGCGGTTACGGACTGGCGCTATCGAATGCTCCCCGGAAAAATAAGTGGCTGTATTTTTAGGCGATTTCACTCGCATGTGGACCCATTCTTCAAATCGTCCGCAGACATCTAAAGAAGCACCGATAAAAAGGGATCGGACAAGCACGAAGTGAAAGTACTGGTCCGGGAAAACTCTGCCGAACCTTGTTGCAAATATTATCTTCCCGACGCGAGGAAATAAAATAAATTTGTTGTTTTCGTTTCAGCCTCAGTACAGAATGCCGCAGCATATTCAACAACAGCAGCAGCAACAGCAACAACAACAGATGATGAGGGGGCCGACCCCGGGCGGCATGCAACAGCAACAATTTGACGATACGAGCCCGTACGACTACTGAGTGCTTTGGACTTAAGTAGAGAGTTTTCACAGAAAGAGAGGCGTCAACTTCTACATCCCACCAGCATCTCACCAATCGGCGTTGCTGGTTTAATGCATCCCACAAATGAGCGCACAGCGCGGGAGTAAGTTGTCAACTCTCATGAGGCCCTCTAGACTGAAGTTACGGAATCTAGAGAGCCTCAAAGGGGGAGAGGTGACAATGTCCCCTCGGTTTGCGCATGAAACCAGCTGATTAGTGGGATGCAAGGATGACGTGGTTGACATCTATCTTCCTAAGAGACACTCTTAACGGAATCTGTAAAGGCTGTTATCTAGTTCTATGTTATATGTGTCGTTTTTACCAACTTTTGTGTACTCTATATTATAAGGAGAAAGCAAACCTTTTTGTAGTTATTGTATTTAAACCGAAATAAAAATTTTTTCCACGTGTAATCATGGGGTTGGATCTGAAGTCAACGTCGCAGTTGTCTGCCTTAACGCACACTTTGAGCTCTCGCGGACATTACCTCTTCCCCCACCCTCCGAGGGTTGCTATGAAAAATTTATCGGTTTTCAAAAATGTATAGGTTTTTTGGAAAACCTATTGAAGTAATTTAAAATGTATTGTATATTACGGAATGCTCTTGAGCTGACCGACCTGAACAAGGGTATTCTATACGGTATTTGTATTGGTTGAAATTTCATCGCGTTTGAGTTCGGAAATATGACGTGTTCCCTGTTTTACGTGCGAGTTGAATTCAATTAAACGTTGGTGCGAAATGCATGTTAGGAATTTCTGTAATATAATTCCTCTCGGAAATAAAGTTTCCGAGAGATTTAAGCTGAAATTCGTTCAGGTAATATCAAAACGAATCCTTTGCATCTTTACGGAGGTGTCAATACACTATAAAAAGCTTTTTTTAATGATTTTGTCATCATGTTCAACTTTATATTGCCTCACAGAATATTTGAAATTCGTGATTCTCCTGAATTTTTTTGCCTTCTTACAACATATTTTTTTGTTATTATTATTATTAAATACTTCAAGAGGTCAACACCCTCTCGTATACCGTATTGAGAATAATTCCATTTAATAAGAGCTAGTCAGCCACTGCTTTTCTTTGATGGCAATCAATTGAGTATGAGTAACAGGACACCTCTTCAGTCTTCATGGCTTCCCAGTACCTAAAATCGCTTGCAGGTCTTCACCCCGATAACTCTCGCTACTTCAACCGAGAATTTTAAGTCGTCGATTCCGCGATCGATAGATATCGGCGAGAAGAAAATCGAACGATAAAATGAATACGAGAGATAGAGAGTTAACGTGGTGAACAGTTTTAAAAGTGCTTAATGTATTTTTAATTGTGATAACAAGAGACTCTTCCTTTTATAGTTACGATGATTTCATTTTCGGCCCATTAGCAGGAAAGTTTGATGTAGCTTTGATGAACTTAACCTGCTCCAACGTGAAAACATTTAAGAAAGCCTTGGCATTGTATGTTTTGCTGTTGACGAATTATTCATGCTTTCAATTCAAATTCATATGCTACATAAGTATTGTGGGAAAATTTGAAGACCAATTGTTCGAAACGGCGCATTTATATTGACAACACAAGAAGTTCAAATATTAGCGCTGGAAAAGACAGCTTAGCCAACACATACAAGCTAAACAAAGTAATGAAGATGTTAAAAAAAATGAAAAAAATGAAATGAATGCATCATTATCTTGACATCCGTGTCATTTTTATGTGAAAACCTCATTGCGTTTGCAACGAAAGAGATTCAGAGTTCGTTGAATAGACATGCTCAAATCTTTTTAAAGGTGAATTGAAAAAGTTGTCATTTTGTTCGATTTCGAGATCTCTCTCGCTATCGATATTCGTGGACGACTTCGATATTGTTGGTAAACATAACCCTTCCTCAGCTGGGGCTGTTGTCGTAAGTCGTATTGAACAGTGGAACACTTCATAGTCGTCGTTGCTTTCATACAAATATTGTCATAGTTTCATAAAGTTCACTCAAATATTACCCTCCTAAACAGTTAATGACAGCTTTATAAAGTTTTGAACTTATGCCCATAAGAACTGTCAGTGTCTGAATTTTAATGGCACCTTTTTGATGCTAAAGGTGTAAAGGCATTCTAGGAAGTGCTGAGGTGATTTTTTAATATGGAAGAACAATCTTCTCAATCTGCGTCCTCCACTGACAGGTAAGCTATCTCTCGTTCTGTACCATTGACAATGTTTTTAGTCCTCACAAAGGAGGTTTTTGTTTATGATCTGTATATGGAACGACCCCAGAATTAAGAGTGTGTCTTTTCAACCAAGCCTGAAGTTAAACCTAGGCAGCAGTCAAAGCAGTCTTAACAGCATGAATTCTTTGCCAGATTTCAAAGACCTACATGTGCTATATTGTTTGGTATGGCAATCTATGTAGAACAGCTTTATATTAGATATGTTTTTTTTTTTTAAATTTAGAAATTAATACTGGTATACCTAAAGCAATGGAGTAAAAACTACAGTCTGTACTGATATTTTATGTGTATTGTCTTTTTCAGGAATGGGTGGGGATTGTTACGGACTAGAGGATTCAGACTCAATCAGGAACAAAAAGTCTTTCTGGTTTCTTTCATGGAGGCACATCCTGAATTCGCATCTGGACGCTATCCAGGTCCAAGACAGAAAGCCCAAGCCTTATGGGTTCAGCTTACAGAGGAAATGAATTCTAGAGGTCCAAAGAAAACAATTGCTCAGTGGCAAAAGGTAATATTATAGAACAAATCTTGGAATGTTAGTGTGTCCTGTGTTAAATATTGGGTGGAATAATAACCTTTTTATCAATTTTTCATAGGCATGGACAGATGTGAAATCTAGAGCAAAACTCAGAGTCTTTACCAAAGGAAATAATCCAAACTTTGATCCTGCAAGTGATGTTGATGCTCGAATTCTGGCTTTGATAGATTCTATGAGTGAAAATTCTAACTTATCTTCTGCAATCTCAATTGACTATGGAACTTGTGATTCGGTAAGCCTTTTTGATAATTTGTTTAGTATTTGATTTTTTTAAATTATTTTTTAAGTTTATGAGAATGCACTTTTTTAATCTACATAGTGGAGAATTTTCAGGCTAATGTATGAGAATGACCTTACACTAATTTTCCAAGTTAATTGTTAAATAAAATCATTGTTTCTATATTTTCAGGGTATAAATGAGACAGATGGACAAGCAAATGCATCCAATTTTCTGGATTCTCTCGAAGCTGACGTCCTTCCCCCTGAAATGGTTCTATTCTCAGAACCTGAAAGACCTGAATCTGAGGAGTCCTGCTCAAGTAAGTCCCAACGTTTTTGTGTAATTTTTTCCCCTTATCTCCCGTGTTATATTAAATTCCCCGTTCCCTTATCCGCGAAACAGCCCATCTGTGGAAGTCCGTCTTTTTACCTGGAGCCCCTATTAATTATCTAGGACTTTCACCTACCACTGAACTCTCTTTTATTCAGTTAAGCAGGTCAAATTTAAGAGTAGTTAATCTGAAACAATAATGTGTTTGCTTTTGATCTCGTTGGCCCATCCCAACTTCTTTGAAATGATTTAAATTAAGCCTGTTCTTAAAAGTTAGTGTTATTGCCGTTAATTGAAAAAAAACGACAAAAAACAATGTAAATTAAAAACTTAAATGTGAGGAAATTTAACACCTAATCTTCATTTTCATTGCGTAATCTCGCAGGTTTTTCACGTGCCTTTATTTCAGTCAATTATTTAACCCATAACAGCCCAAAGTATTTGGAGTGAAACTGGAAGGAATATTTCCTTCAAAATACGCAATTTCCAGTTTTGGAAAATACTTAAATGATTAAATTTCAGGTTTCCAGAGGGGTGATGTTTTTGAAATTGTGACAATATTGAACTGGAAAGATCCTCTAATTTTTTTTCTGTTTCCGAACGGCATCGTTGGGCGGTAGTGCGTTAAAACTGCCGAAAGTTAGGTTTCCGCTATCAAACACACTAAACCAGTGTGCTTTCTTTGTATTTTGATTTCACAGTTACGGACATCAAACTTGTACTGGCACCAGAGAAACACCCGGTAGACGAATACGCAGACGGCGAGCAGATAGAGGATCAAACTAGCAATGTAGACTCCGACTACTTAGCTCAGGATTTCGACCAACATAGAGAAGGCAGTGAAATGGACACGGGTCAAAGCTACGATGAAAACAGAGGGTGCAATGAAAACTATCTCCGCCCTAATCAGAATCACAGGAGCAGTGCTCGGAACCGCTGGAAGCGTTTGCCTCATCGAATTTATTCCTCAAGGCCGAGTGTTTCCTCTCCTACTTCCGACTTTCATAGGCGCCAGACAGAAACTTTAGAGGTAAGAATGTTTGACGATTTATTATAAATTTCCCCCCCTCACTGGAGATTTCAGAGGTTGAGTTTTATACTTCTAAACTCATGTTTCTGTTGCACCTTTCTTATCTTATTGGACACAAGAGACTTTACCAAGATTAATTTAACCTGGTTTGATATCGCTAATCGTTATGATGTAGTGAGAGAGAAACCAGCTCAGCGTTGCCAGATTTCGCGACTTCGCCGAATTGAGACGCGGTTAAATTCTTAAGCGGGAGAGATAACCTGGTGATTAACCATAGCATTGGATTGCTCAGCTCGAGAGCGATCCAAAACATACCCAACATACTAGGTTATCTTTAGTGGTTCTCGAGTTAACCGAGGTTAAAATTTTACAAAATCGCGAAATCTGACAACACTGAACCAGCTAGTATTAAGGCCCTTCAAAATAAGGTGTGAAGTCAAAGATCTCTGAGCGTCAGAGAACATCCATCTTTTCTATCCACCAATCCGAGAACTACATCGTAATCAATTTTTCTCTGTTGTAGGCTATATCCAGAGCTTTACTTCAATATGCGGAAAACGAAAAAGAAAGAAATAGGTTGATGTCTCAAAGTCTTGAAGTAAACAAAGCTCGTCTGAAGGCGGACATAGAAAGAAATAATCTATTACGAGATTTAGTTAGCTCGGTTAAAGGATTATCTCAAGACAAAAATGTACGTTTGCGTTAGATCGGTTTAAGTTCCTTACGTTTAGACTGTATTCTGACTAGAAAGTTTGTTATTTTTTTTATTTTATTTTTATTTTATTTTTGTAAAATTTGATATTAGCCAATGTTAGTCAATTTTGTTAATTTTCCAATAACACTTGATGCCCTCAAATGTTGGAGTTAGTTTTTTTATTGAAGTTAGTTGTTAGATAGGATTTTTGGTAAACGGAAGCCGGATGTAATTATTTTTGTAAGTCAATCTTTTTTTTAAGGGCAATACTGTATTTTAAGGTTTCTAATAATATTGAAAATGGACCCGAAGGTCTGTCAACATTTAATTAATAATAGTTTATATTGGAA
>Ga0058701_10001633_pt1 | contig 16195 bp, 5 predicted proteins | sample AgamicOrMae_FD_97039 | JGI IMG/M metagenome (GOLD analysis project Ga0058701, IMG submission 97039) | Agave microbial communities from Guanajuato, Mexico - Or.Ma.e | ecosystem: Host-associated > Plants > Phyllosphere > Phylloplane/Leaf | place: Guanajuato, Mexico | collected 2012-06-04
CGATTTTGAGTTGAAAACACCTATGTATTGAGCTAAGTGGACGAAGCTGGTCTTTGGTTCAACGGTTGAATTCCAAGGGGGCCCATTTTGTGGTATGAAGACACACATATATGCACTTAAAAAGAGCCAGCATCCCCTTCAAGGCTACATACCCCGGTTTAGTGGCATTTTCATTCTCCTCTCTCCCCAACTTTCATCACAATCTCTCTTGTAAAGTGCTTCGGCCGGCGCCCTCTAACTTAAGTTTCGAACATTGAACACCGACGGGCGTAACGTTGTTCCGAAGAGGCCATCCAAGGGACCTTTGATATAAAAGTCTTGCCTGGGTCAGGGAACATCATAAATTACCTTTACCCTGAAAATATTTCATACACTTTCTTGGTTTCTTTCGTTGCGGCACTTGTGAGAGGAGCGAGACTTATGGAATCTTTCCTAAATTTAACCTAACCTACGTATTTGCAGATCGATACCTCCATTCAGAAATTTCATAAGTGAAGAACCTAGAGCTGTGAGGTCATAACTGAGAAACTCAGTGCTGTATGGTCATAACTATTCGGCCGAAAATAGTGCTTTTAGAATTTCAATTCTTACGCTCCAGGGCTAATATCGGTGTATGCTTCATGTCAGAAGCCTACTTTGATGTGATAAGTTTGTAGGTAGAAAAAATGCTTAAAAATTATCAGTAGACGTAGAAAGCAGAATTCTAAATGCGCTAAAATTTTCAGGCGGACAGTGTGACCTTACAGCATTGGATTCTCTAACTAAAATAGGTTTCTTTCAAAAAATATTATAGCTCAATCTTTTCTTTTTCTTTTCTTCTTTTTTTGGTATCTTTATCACTACTTTTTCAAAATCCTTTTTGTTTATCATATATTTGATTCTCCACTGATATTTTCGACGGATCAGAACGCAAGAAAATTCAGGCGAAAATATCAAAATACAAAAGCGGTCGTGAAGCGAACAATGCTAAACCATCTTAGAAGGCTTGCCTTTTTACCTGATAAGCCCTTTTAATTAGGCAACAATAGTATCAAAATGCAAAACAATGAAAGTCTGACAACGCTCAACGATTGGTGGCATCGGCGGAGCGGTTTCTACAAAAGAATTAGATTATTTAATTAGGAGCACTCTTTATGATGAGCTCAGACCGTTATCGTCTCAGTTTCAAACGAGTTGCAAATTAAATATTTCTGAAAGGACGTCGATATTGGATTTCAAATACGGACGCCTTGACACAGGATTCTGGAGAAGTTGAACAGGAATTCTCAATCGTCTAAGGCAACCTTTTTGAGTATTTCTTTGACAAAACATGAAGGGAAACTCGCAAGCGCGAAAGAGTTAAACGCAATAAGAAGATCAGTAGAAGGTTTTTTAGAGTGGTCTTACTCTATGAGGTATTTTTTTCAGCAGGAAGTTTGGACCATAACAAACCGTCGCTGTCTTTCGAAAATTTAAGTATTTTCTTTTCTTGCAAATTTTACCTCTGATCCTGTTAAATCAATAATCTAAAAAGTTTTATACATTTTCCGTATTAAAAGTCTTCACCGCGTTGTAAACTTCCAGGAAATCGCATTTTTTGCAGTGTCAAGCAAACTCGAGACTCAACTGTTGATAAGGGTCTGCGGAACACAAATTTTTAAGAAATACGATTGAGTTCATGACGATTAATACTTCGTTGTATCGGAAAACGTACAAAAATTTGTTGAGAAAGATCTAGGGAGTGGATGGAGAGTGAAAATTGCACGTAAAATAAATATTTCGTGTTTTCAAAATCAAATACGACGGCGGTTATGGTCCAAACTTCCTTCTGAAATACCTCATTCGGAATCACCTGTTTCGGCATTTGTAAGGTCTCAAAAATTTTCTCGAGGACAGCTACACTGTGACGCGTTCGAAAACGGCACCCGAGGATGTTTTATCTCTGTCTTATGGAGCTCTCATAAAAGAGAAAGGCAGAATACCCTTCGAGTGGTGTTTTCAAACGCAGCCCTGAGAAAGTAACTTGAGTATACAGGAGCGCTAAGGAGGGCAGCAGCTCCGAGGAGTGCGTGTCGCTTTTAAGAGGAGGCCGGCGACGTCCTCGCGGCCTCGGCGACGTGCCTGGCCCCGTCATGGTCCACCAGGTCCTTCCCCAGGAGGTTACCGCACTGCGCCGGGTATCGCCGCAGCCACAACCACCTCCCTCTTCCCCGTTATCACGCTATTTTTTGCGGAGCATTCTTTCTGTTTCGGCAGGCTGCGCGGAGGCGACAATACGAGTCTCCTAGATAAGGGACTCTGTCATCTAACTCTTCTAAATGGGGGACCCCCTTAAGCACTTCGCTTTTTTCCTGGGCCAAGACCGCTGCCCTTATCTCGTGCTTATCAATGTCAAAGCAAACCTCACGCTATCGATTCACTGCCCTGCCAGCGGACACGCTGCCAAGGGGGAAAGTTATTTTTTCTTTTTCTTTTTTTTGTGAGGACTCTTCTTTTAAAGGGGACACGAAATTCGTGAATGTGGAAAATACTAGCTTAAGAGCTAATTCTGGAAAACCTGCTTAAAATATTGTTTCGCGTCATTTAAAAAAATAGTGATCGTTTTTGGGGGATTATTCTTGTTTTTGTAACTGAGAACGTCATTACGTATTGTTCGGTTTTAATATGAAAAATATTTCAAACATAAGAACATTTTTCTCTCACATAAATATTCTCCTTTTTGGAACTGGAAATCTCATCAAATATCGCCAAGTTTCAATTAAAAGTATATATAAAATAATAAAAATAATAAAAGTTGTAGTGAATATTTTGGTTTTTCGAACTGTGAACTTCGTTTGGGTTAATTTTTACTTTCTTAAGCCTGTAAGCTACTCGTCCTCCAAAAAATATATAGGTAACCATTCCTCCTTCATTCATTTTGAAGCAAAATTATGACCCCTCTGATATTAACTCGTTCATTCAAAAACGTATACCAACGCTATGATGAGGTAGGTTCTTGACCAAAAGTAATTGAATTTCAACGGAAAAGCGAATACGGGATCTCCTCCACATCCACATGACGACTTTTGAATCCGCTTGAAACCGCAGATATAACCGCATTTAGGTTAAGATATTTCTGATAAAAAATATGTAGATTAGAACTTCATCCCATTATAATTTATCTTTAGGTAGCAAAGGATTGTATTTTTAGGAATTTTTGTTTGTACATTATTAACTTTTTTTTGAAAATTTGAAGATGTTTTTCTCCTCATTATTACTGATTTTATAATTTACCTCTCGGAAGATATTGTAAATCGATTGTTTCGTTGTTCCAGGGTCATGTGTACTCCGATCACACGTCGGCGATGCGTACCGGGGTGAAGACTCGACCCGTGGCCATGCCTGGTACCAGCGGAGGTTACTCGATATGATCTCATAGTCCAGGAAATTGTTGCACCAGGTCCGGCCATGGCCGCCCTGCACCTCGCCGTCGTCATCCTTGCTCTGGCCGGCTGCGCTGCGCCTGCTGCTCCCCCACACGTCGACGTTCAAGCAGGTAAGCCTGCACTCCCTTCAAGTCGTTTTCGAAACGCTAACACCGACGAGGCTGCGAAGTGTCTGACATCATCGAAAAAGAAACTATATTTGACATCAACGAAAATTCACATCTCTTTAATACCAGGGTAGTCGTAGAGTTTGGTACTACAACGTGATACACTTGGTTTAGTTAGGCAGGTACTGAGCGCTGGCAACAGTAAAAACAACACAGCCGTTTTAGGGAATGCCTTACCTGTTTTGGGTGTGGGAGTATAGGGGAGTTGTTCGTATTTTGGTTATTTTTCAAGATAGACCTTTGTTCAGCCCTACCATTCGAAAAGTCTCGGTGAGAGCTTTCCATTGACGTGGCTGAACATAGATATCTATCTTGAAAAATAAGGAAGAAGAGCGTATTTTGGCTATTTTCCAAGACAGACCTGTGTTCAGCCATATCATTTGAAAGGTCTCGGCAAGAGCTTTCTATTGATGTGGCTGAACACAGGTCTCTCTTGAAAAATAACGAAAATACTTTCTACCTCTACGATAGTTACACACTCAAAACAGGCATAGAACTCCCTGATACGGGTGTTATGCTTTTACTGTGGTAGAGTCTCGGTTGTTAAATCTTGTGGTTCGCTTGCCCCTATGGAAGTAATATTCATGCGTGTAACGCTGTACGCTGTGAAATATTAAAACGCACTGAATGCGCTTATTAACGGGCTGAAGGACACAAACATATTTGTTTTTAACTGAAGCCGATATCGCATGATGATCTGGTCACTTAATAGCCCTATTCGATCGATCATAAACGTACATACCCTATATTATTTTTAGTTTTTGATCACTTATAATCCTATAGTTTTTCTGGGAAAAAAATTAAGAAATTCTCGTCGAAAAAGTGAACAGCTGCCGAAGTGTTGCAAAAGCGATTCCGATCTGAAGGCAGTTAGAGGTGTTCTCGACGCAATCCCCCAAACCCCAACCTTGTAACCGAAGTTAGCCTGACCCAAACGAAGTCAGCAAGACCTCAGTAAACTTCATCTTAACTCTCGCCTAAGTTAACCGCACCAAAAGTAACCTTATCTTAAAGATCTCAACCAAATGGATAACCTTTGAAAACGTCTTCAAGCAGTTCCAAAACGCCCTTTATAACTATAAAAGGACGAGTTTTCGACAGACCCAATAATGTGTCTCTTCCAGATTTATTTTTTGGAAAAGAAATATGTATGTATAATTTCAACGCATTAAAATAAGCGAAATTTTAACTTCTAACTTTGTTTGTGAACCGCTTCACAGCATTTCTACTTCAATTCTTGGAGATTTGAGGAGAGTTCCATAGGAGAAATCATGTGGCATTATCTTGTTAGCTCTTTACTCCGGAATAGCTCTTCTCCACGGCCTTATATACCACGCAATCCAAGAAGGAGACGCATCTCAGGGTAAAGCAAAACCGTGGGAACCTGTAGGGTGCTTTTCTCAGTCAATCCGGTGCTTATTATAAGCACCGACGCCAGATTTGCCAAGGGGCTTAAGTAATTTCACGCGCGTCTGAGAGGAAGCGAGAATTCGTAAAAACTGAACTTGACTTTTCTTTTCATCGGCATTGCTGTGGGCTTTCGTTGATAGCTTCGAATTGTGGGCTGATTGAAAATCGTACCAGATACCGCATAAGAGATGCCAGAAAAGCGCATCGATTTGTGGGTGACGACTTGTTAAATTCGGATCGCAGAAAAGTTTTAGCTCTTTCCTCTCGTTTTTTATTTCCAAGGTTAAAGAACTTTCCTAACGATGCAAACTTTTTTCTGAGGGGTTCAAATTCAACTTTTAGTATCGTTACGGTTGGCCTTACGTATGGCTTATGCCATTTTCTTCTGAAAACTACTAGAAAGTTTTCAAATCGGTTTCTAATTTTAGGGAATATGTTCTTCGAAACTTGGAGGCGGGATATCGTTATGACTGTGAGGGAAATATCCTACATCCGACGTTGCATTTCCAGAAAAAAATAAGTTTTTCCTACACTAGAAACCCTAGCGGAAGTTTGCTTTTTATCACATATGAAAAAAAGGAAGTAATTGTATTACAGCTTGTAGAACAATTTAGACTTAGGCCTGTTTTACGGTATCAAATATGAAACAAAAATAGCATACTTTATTTACCAAGATACTGTCAATAACCGTGTTGAAAGGAAGTATTTTTTTCGACTCTTGACGAAAATAAATACATTATTGAACAGTTTTTCTCGCCCGAAAAAGGTTTCTAAAAACATACCGCTCAAAATCCCTATCTTGCCGAGTCGCGAAAATGTTTCAAGCTATTTTAAATTACCTTTACATATTTTCAGAAACTTCAATTTTCGCTCACAGTACAAACACCCGTTGAAGGGAATGCTATACCTTTTTTGGGTGTGAAATGAAAACAGGGGTAGTGCGTATTTTATTTATTTTTCAAGATAGATCTGTGTTGAGCCACATCATTTAAAAGGTCTCAGCGAGAGTTTTCCATTGATGTGGCTGAACATAGGTCTATCTTGAAAATTAACAAAAGTACGTATTACCTCCGTTTTAGTTTCACACCCAAACCAGGTATGGAACCTTCGGAACAGTTGTCAAGTTTGTGTTAATGAGATTAGCTGGAAGACGTGCCCTTGCTCTAAAACGCCGAAATTGAAACATTTTTGGCCAAGAAATCCTGATCGATAAATGAAACATCGAATCGGAAAACATTATTTCCAATGAGGAACGCATACTTTTATCGGATTTTGAATTATTTGATCCGCTGATTGTTCCGATCGGATTTTGAATCTATCGGATTTTGAATTATTTGATCGGCCATTTTGTTCTGAACGGATTTTGAATCTAATTTCCGATCAGCCTTTCCGATAACGCAGCGGCTTCGTTCCGATTTCGCATCGGGAACTTCCGAATCTTTCGGACTGGGTCGAGATGCAAACTCTGGTAAACAAGGCACGCATTGGCGAATCTATGTGGAAATTTATGCTGTCCTCTAGCCGAAGGGTCTTCTCCTTTTAGTGGGCCTCCACGCCAACCAGATTTTATTTTATCCAAAAGAGGATGGCGTGAAATACGGCCGTCCCCCCGAATGCGCGCCCTGGCCTCCCATAACGTCCACCATTATCGACGTTGCTCCTAATATCGTGACCATCACACACTCACATTAAAACAAATATCCCCGCGAAATATGACTGTGTCTGACCTAATAAACAGGGCCCCAGCTATCAGTTTCAAGGTCAAATGGCTAACCTAACTCTTCTCCCACGCGGGAAAGTTGATGGAGTTTTCGAGAAACCCGCCACACCTCATTCACTAGATCCAATCCTGCCGAGACGATGGCTAATAAAATATCGCCTCTTGAAATTAACGGTATTGAGCACGGAAAAAAAGGTTTCCTGTGGTAATGAAAGTGGCCCTGATTGTTGAAGGAAGGACGAAGGAATTTCTTAGTTGTTTCGGAGAATTTTGACTTCCTCTTCTTTTATCTGTGATATTAGTTTAACTTGGTCACCTTTATCAAACCCAATTCAGCATGGATTTTATATTCGATCCCTTCTATTAAAAATCCACCACCTGCGAAGTGCTTGTTAAGAAAATCCACCAGCAAAAGTGCTTGTTCCGGTAACCCACCTACTCCGAAATGCTTGAAATGCTTCTTCTAAAAATCCACCAACTGCCATTTAATAACACTGTAGTTGGTGGGTTTTCGGATCAAGCACTTTGCATTTGGTGGGTTATTAGAAAAGGCACTTCGCAGTAGGGTGTTTTTCCAAACAGACCCTGCAGTTAGTAGATTTTTTGAGCTAGCACTTCACAGTTGGTGGATTTTCATTCGTATTTGTCTGGATTATTTTTTTTGATGTAATAAAAATTAGCCGTATCAAGGTAAGCGACTGTGTGGCTCGGTTAACCTTGGTTTTATTACGTGCCTCGACACATTTGTAGTCAGCTTGGCGTTAGAAGACAGCACTTAAGACATGAAAAATTCGATTTCTCGAATTCTCTGTGTAGGCTCTTTATCAGAGCACTCATATTCTGCACGCAGGAAAGTCTGGACGAGAAGAAAAACATCGCCAGAGTCGTTTCCTCGAAGAGTAAACACTAAAATATTCACCAAAAGCGGCTTAACCTATAATCAGTTAAAATCCAAAATCCAATAAAGATTTTCCTCAGGCTTTTGTCTATGCTCGATTCTACATTCTCGGATTTCGACCCTTCACCTGTGTTCCACCCTTTTTCCCAACATATCGCGTCGTGAGTATCATCGAGGTAAAACCGCTCCACTCTAAATTTGAATCAGTCAGATTCTGAGATTCAGTGAAAATTCACTGGATTTCAGTCAATATAGCACCACCGAAAAAATTCATTAGTGCTATATTGACTCAAATGCAGTTAATTTTCACTGAATCTCAGAGACACTGTTTCATTCAAATTGAGAGTGTAGGTTAGGTTAAAGCGTCTTTCGCACCCCCTTTTTCCATGAAAGGTGAAAATAACATGAGATGAAAAACTCGATTTACAAAATTTACAGTGTACTGATTTGCGGTGTTGAGATGTAATAGTCTGTTAATTAAAAGGTATAGGCAGGTAATAGTCCGTTTAGTAAAGGTATAGGCGCGTAGTAATGAGTACTATCCCTTCCACCCCTTCGTCGATATCTGCGGAGATCAGCGGCCTAATCAGGCCGTCATTTTACGGGCGTCATCCGCTTGTTTGTGTTGCGGCCGTATTTATATCATCCTGGAACCCGTTCCATTCGTCCGAGAACTTCTCTGAACGTCGGTCTCAATCAGCGAGGATATCCTAACCCAATCACGCCGGAACCGGTTCGTGAAGTTAGTCTAAACAGTTCACTAGAAGTTATCTGGTAATAGACTGAATTCCGACGATTCACTTATTTCATTTACGTTCGTTGCTCTGCGGTCCTAATCATCACAATATTTGGTCTATTTATATCTTCATATGCTGTACATCAATTCGATTGCGATATTTAGCTGAGGTATGGTAGGTAATTGGAAGCAAGGCTAAGACTTCCTAGATTATGTCTCGACAAGGAAATGGCCTCCTAGATTATGTCTCGACAAGGCTACGACATGCAAGATTATGTCTCGTCAAGGCAATGACCTCCTAGATTATGTCTCGACAAGGCTATGACCTCCCACATTATATCTCGACTTATCCAACTAATTTATTCTACGGCTGTTTCTATTTTGTTTCTGAGTCAAAATTGTGGACCTCAACCGGCGACTTTCAAAAATAATAAGTTCACGACCTGAACATTTTTTTTGATAATCTTAATTTGATTACAGTGTCTAATTTCATGACTAAGGGTAGGTCGAATAAATTTTTAAATTATAAGAAAATCATTTTTTTTCTTTTTACCAGTTTCCTCTGTTTCAATATTTTTTTCGCTCATTTTTAGGTTACGGTAACAGAAAGTATCACATTTTTACTCTAAAGATTTCCTATAAACGGATTTTGGAAAATTATTTTTTCCCAGTTTAGCACACACGTGTGAAGAGCAAAGATTCCGCGAGTCATGGAAAATATGTTAGTGCAACACATGCTTATTTGCAGGCGTCGTGTGGTGCATTGGAAAGCCTGCATAAATTGTTTGGGCCAAACATGAAATACACCGTGAGTCTGCTTACAATGTTGTTGGTATGGATCGCGTCACTAAAACGAATTTGGAAAGAACCCAAACACGCGAATCACTGGCATTCTCAGTTATGAAAACTGGATTCTTCAAATCGATCTACCTTTCAACTTCAGTTGAATTAGGGGCACGGGCTCGTCGCAAATTGGTTGAAAACTCGTTGTGAAGTACCTACTCGGGAGGTGTATATCTTGCGGGGAAGTAGAAAACGTGGTCTGGTGGTGGGGGTAATCGTAATTGAGATTTCGGTTCAGCAAGCTGTTCTTGTTTACGCGGGGACTCTGTGTGGTTCTAAGAGATTAATTACGGCATTTTCAGTCGGGCAATGATTTGTTAGGCCCATAAATCACTGAGCAATGATATTTGGCGAGAGGTTTTTGCTGTACACAAACCAGTTGCCATTAGGTAAGTGATCGTATGGCCGGAGGCTTTCATCACCATGTCGCTTTATTAGCGTCAACGTGGGTGACTGCAGCGGTGATGTTGCACCAGCTCCTGTTCAATATACAAAGCCTTTGGCGAAACGCCGCGTGTGGATAGGTTTATGCAATCTGAAATGTCGCTCTGACACGTCAACAAAACCGTGATCGAATTATGCCCCATCGTAAAAATGGCTACCAATCCCTACTTTGGCAGCCAAAACCCATCGACACCCTATAAATAGCTTTTAATTTATAGGGAGGTGCAATAATCAAACCATAGATTACGTGCATCGGTCCATGGAAAGATTGGAATGGGTCCCCGGACCAGCCGCTATTGTTCTAACCAGTGATTATGAATTTTAATTTGAGCATTTTCTCTGGGTCACGATTAGAAAATCGGTTGTCCTCCTCAATGTCATTTAAGTCTTCTTTTGAGACGAAACTTGACTAGTAAGCCTGTAACAGATTTTTTTGGCAACTAACATTCTTCCATCAAGTTTCTCGCTACCCAGAAACTGGTATGCGAATAAAATCGATAAAAATCATTTCGGGAATCCCCGATCGTGTTTACTTCGATATTTGAACCCAAAACTTGCGAGCGAAGTGCAGTTGACCGTATAGTCCGACTATTGTCAATGTTGTCGACTTTTATTCCGGTCCAAAATGGCGAGCTTGTTGCCAACTTTTAAAAGAAAAAAAATGAAATGGGTCCTTAAGTTCCAGCTCGAGCACTCGCTTGAGTGGTTAAGGGTTTTGGTGCTGAAAAGTTTGTGAATACGAGAATGGAGCTCGTAACATTTCTATGGATCTCTTTTGTTCACGACTAGACGAATTTCGGTCCGCTGAAACTTTGCGCCTGTATGTGACGAAAGGTCTTCCAGCACTCAGAGAGAAGTCTTTCTCCGTGATTTCTTCAAGGGCGAGTCGGATTAAATTTGACGTTTGGAATGAAACACGGAAAGTGGAAAAGGAATAAATGAATATATCTCGAAATACCTCTCATTTTTACTCTGGATCGACGCGCTTCGATATAAATCGATCAGGTTCTCATACCCAGATTGTGTTAGTATCCATCAATAGTTAAAGCTAGAGTGTTCGGAGCAACCCTGAGCACCTGTAACGAAGTGAAGGGACCCAGTGGGAAGTTTCCCTAAAATCCCAGGGGAAAGGATTCACGCAAGATAGAGAGGCGTGGAAGGTTTCGTCTGCCGGATCTGTTTGTGTGGGACTCGCTGGACCTTAACAGATGTCCTCGTATCAGTTTTTCTTCTGTAAAAAAAGGTTCTCTCTCGTACTGGGGAAAAACTAAAACATCTTTTTTTTTGCTATAAAGCGTGATTTTTTTTTATTTTTTTAATGAATATCATCATTTTTTAGGAAAAGACTACCTTGCATTGTCCTTAAATTCTGTAATTATTTTTCTCGAAAAAAAACTTTACGACTTTGACGAAAAAAAATGATTAAAAAAACGTTATTGTGAAGGTTTAGGGCTTGATAACAAGGTTAGGTTACGCCGGGGAAAAATGGCTGAAAGAAGGTTAGGTTATTTCAGGGCAAAATTAGCTGAGATGGCTAACTTGTGAGAGAAGGTTAGGTTATTTTGGGGCATAAATGGCTAAAATGGCCTTAATTAGGTCACTTTGACGCAAAAATGGCTAAAAGATGGTTGGGTTATTTCGGGGCAAAATTGGCTGAAATGGCTGATGGTGAGAAAAGGTTAAGTTATTTCGGGGCAAAAATGGCTGATTGTGAGAGGAGGTTAGGTTATTTCGGGGCATGAATGGCTAAAATGGCCAAAATTAGCTTGTTTCGACGCAAAAATGGCTGAAAGGAGGTTAGGTTTTCGGGGCAAAAATGGCTGAAAGGTAAACGTATAATCGTATCTCCTCGGACAATACGTCACACACAGCGAAAAAGGTTCGGATCTATTCGCGAAGTTTACCTTCACGGGTAAAACCTGTTATCACTTCGAAAACAAGCCCACATGTTCATATAATTAAAATTCCTTCTTTTTACAAAAGCAGAGAGTGGATAAAATTATTCACTCTGTGGAAAATCCTACATATTAACCTTCAATCCAAATTGTGCGTATGAATCACAGTATTGAAATTCCCTGCGCTCCGTTTGTTTTTTATCGATAGCATTTCAGATTGAGATAATGCGGATCACGGAACGGGCTTTCAAGTATTCGACGGTCCTTATGGGTTTGGTCAAATATGACAAGCTAAGGTACCCATGTTCATCGTTGGCGGTTTTCGAACCTCGTAAATCCACGATTTCCCCTGATAAATGTTTTCCTCGTATTTCTGGGATAAACTGTTGCTTTACTCAACATCTTTTCCTGAACGGGTTGTCAGTAGCTTACAACTTTCTCTCGTGATCCTTTTATTCTGTCCTTCTCTTTTTTCTAGCTTATGGTAGATATGAGTAAGCTTTCAGAGACTATTTTGACGTAGATAATGACGTAATTGTACATTTTCATGTACGATTTTTGCTGTGAAGTATTTTATTAGACTCAAATACAACTATGCCCCATATTTATCAAGCTTTGAAAAGTTTGGTGAACCATTTTCCCCCGGAAATATTTGCTGATTGTAAATGTTCTCGCGTTTTGTGCAACCCGTTTCAGGTGACTGCAAGCTGTTCCAGTAATAATTGCAATTTTGTTATACGCTGATAGCCAGTTAACCCCTATTTTAAGATTTCTAACCTACAGTTCCATTTAGTGGCAACCATCTCAAACTAGCAATGTCGATATCAATGTTAACATTTGTTCATTTCGAGAAAGACAAAAGTTTTAGAGACCTTTCTGGGTCAATTCAAGCTGGAGAAGATATTTCAGAAAAATCTGAGTAACTTTGTCCTCCTCGCTCCTTTTTATGTGTGAATGGCATCTCTCTCCAACTTACCTAATCCACACTGAGAGGAAGTGAGTTCTTTGTCCCAAGTAAAGTCGACAAATGAATTGGTGGCCCAAGGAAAATCCAGCTGGATTTTGCTGAGATGTCCGAAACGTCGACGCCAAGAAAATACCCCCCCCCCCTTTTTTTAGACAAACTGTTCGAGAACATCTTTTTCTCCAATCAGAACAGTGCGGCTTTTCGGAACAAAGGTTTGGCTGTGAATTCCCGTTTTTAATCGATTTGTGGTCTGAGATGGCTTAAAAATCAACCGAAAATAAATATGAAAAAAAGGCAAAAAATTTAGCAAAATTTTAATTTAGAACCAGGAGCATACGTGTTTTATGTTAAGTATATCGCTTTTTTTTTTTTTAGAAATAATGGTTAGATATTGGCTTTGAGGAATCACTTGCGTTGATTTCACGGTTTTGTAAAATCTCAGGTGATCTAAAATTTTATAGAGATTTCGTCTCTCAACTGCGTTGTTTGTTGTAGGTGAGTTCAAATTAATTACCGTAAATACTTCGTAAAGTGCAAAATCAATTACCGTTTAGAAAGTTTTGCATGAAATTTGCGTGTTTGCGGTGACTTGCTATGTTTCTTGTGGTAAAGTAACAAAGCACTATCAATTTCTGCGACGGGGGAAGTGCAGACAACGAGTTGTGGTATAAGAGTCTTTCAGCTTTCCCGTTGGTTGTGTTAATATCGACAAAATGTTCCAGCTCACAATGCTCTCAGTACTTATATATGAAAGTTCTCTCACAGTCGGATTCGGGTTTTTAAAGTCCTAGTATTATTAGGAATTTAAAGTCAGAAAATAAGCCTGCGGGTCACGAGCAACTTACAAAGAAATGGTTGGCTTCTTTTTTAGGAACTTCCCGTGTTAAAACTTTGTCCGTTGAGGAACTTCCTTATCGGTTTTTCTTCGCGTTTAAATGTCAAAAACGACTGTGTCTGGGAAATTCCGTGATAAAAAGTACTACTTTGAAAGTTCTGCTTATGGGGAACGAACGAGCGTCGAAGTTCTTTACATAACTCAATTATTGAGGTTTTCTTAACCTGTGGGACAATTTTTTTAAAAATAAAAATAGTTCCATCAATCAGTCAAATAGGACTTCCGACAAGCTGCAAGTTTTCCAGGCACGCTTAAACTGAATCAAATTGTGAATATTGGATTACAGACTTTGCGTCGAGTTACGTTGGAAAGTTGTTCACAAGTCTCTTTAGAACTTCTCTTTTTAAACTGTAAATATTTAATCAGACGGGAGCCAGTTTCAGGCGTTTTCATTCAATTTTGTGTTATGATTTTTGTTTATTCGTTTCCATAACATCGAATCAACTTAGTTGAGTCAGGCGGACATAGATACGTAAGTTTGGATTATGACATGGTGAATTACGTGGTAGTATTTATAAGGAAGCTAATGAAAAATAAGTCCAGATCAAGTGAACAAATCCATATTGTATCTCAGTGGGTATTTCCTGACCATATTCAGGTCTCTTAAACAGCAAAATTTTTCAATAAATTTTCAAGTTTTAAAAAAATTATCAACCCAAAGGTTACACTCTAAATTTGAAGCTGTGAGTGTCTCTGAGATTCAGTGAAAATTCACTAAATTTCAGTCAATAAAGTACCTCTGAAGAAAATCATCTATATTAACTGAAATTCAGTGAATTTTCACTAAATCTCGGAGACTTTCAAATGATTAAAGTTTGAGTATAACGAAGAAAAATTGACCAGTCTTGAACTTTCATTTCGTTTCACAACCTTTTTTGGCCGAAAGTATCTTCAATATCAACGTTTTCTTCAACACATTTCTTAACCCACTACCGCCTAACGATGCCGTTTGGACACAGAAAAAAAATATTTTAGCGGATCTTTTTTAACACTAAAAAATATCACCTCTCTGGAAACCTCAAATTTGATAAATTAAGCATTTTTCATAGCTGGAAATATCGTATTTCAATGGAAAAAATACTTTCAACTTCTCTTAACCTGACTTTCACTCCAAATACTTTTGGCTGTTATGGGTTAATATCCTGTTGTTAACCTGTTGAATTAGGGAGAATTGGAGTAAAGTAATATCATAAGCTCTGGTAGCCACATTTTTTTTGAAGGTGGAACATCAACGAGTAGACCTCTAGACGAAGAGCACATTTATCAATATCGACTTCTTGGCTCGGCTTCCTCCGTTCCTTCAACATAGTCTATAACGGGTCGTAGGCCTTAAAGACCCATTTGCGCCCTCGTCTTATCGCTCTTTTTCTTCTTCTTGCAATTGTCACCTCCTTTAGATTAGCACCCCCATGCCGCCATGACCGCCCTATTAAGGGAACAGTTTTCACCCTCGGCCATTAGCACATTACTAGTGCACTGCTTAAAACCACTCCTCGGGGAAATTCGGAAGTAGTCGCTGCACTTGATGATATCCTCTAGTGGATGAGCGTGACTTCGTATGATATTCGAAACAGGAAATAGCAGTCTCGTTTTGATTGATTTGAGTTGGTTTACTACGTCGAGCATTGGTGTGATTAATTGCGATTGATTCAACGTCGAAATGGTCGATTTCGGCTATTTTTGATGATTAGGTAGAGGCGAGATGTTTATGGTCTAATTTTAGTATGGTCAAACACATCAAAATTGATAACTTAAGAATCGTGGATCTACAATGTTGAAAATCAAGGATCCCACCAGTAGAATTTACTCCAAAAGAGAATCGTCAATTCAGATGCAACAAAAGTCAAATCGCCGACCTGAAAAGAATTTCAGTCATTCACTGAATTTTCTACATCGTTTTTAGTTTGTATAAACTGATTATTTTATGATCGATATAACTAAAATTCAGTGAATATTTGCATTGAAATTCTGGTACAATGAGTGATTTGGCTTTTTGTTGCATCGGTGCTTAAAATTTTCTTTTTACTGTGTACAAGTTTGCAAATCCGTAGAGACACAATCAAACTGGTCACAACAATGGGGAACAGGAAATGAGTGACGCAAGTAGTACACTTCAATAGATCGCAGGTGAGCTCCTACCCAATCGCGTATGAGTCCAGATGTCACAACGAATAAGGGGTCATCGAAAATCGACCCATCAAACACATGGTCCATTTTTTTATCCAAATCGTACATGTAAAATAGGAATTCAATATCTACTATATTCCGCATATTTTGATCGATTTTGAGTCAGTGCTATGACTTGTAAAAGTTGATTGGTTGCATCTCCTTTTTTTCCACCCTCCTTCGGTATTCAGATATTTCCTTAATTATACTGCCAACCTCAGCCTCCTAGAGGTGCTATTTGTTATTGCTGATTTCATTCCTATATAATCTTCCAAAGCATCAACATGTGTTGCTGAGATAACTATTCCGATATACCACTTCGCAGAATTGTTGCAGCAGCAGTAATTTTTACTGTTATGCTATTCTCATAACCAAAGTTTCGTCGAAACCCCCTTATTTAGTCCAATTTATTTGTTCATCAATTTCCCGTGATGTACCATGTGAGTTTTGTCCCCTGAGGATTTTCTGAAATGCCGATGCAACCAGCTTGACACACTTGTCACGCGGGTTGCCTATGTTTCATCGCATCGGACTTCAGTAAAGTCCGCTTCGTGTAAGCTTGCTCGGAGACCTTATGCAAGGATCTCAATGCCGGAAACAAAACCTTCCGAATGCGTAAGGGAAAGAGCGCTATGTTTTCAGTGCAATGA
>Ga0058701_10001634_pt1 | contig 16188 bp, 9 predicted proteins | sample AgamicOrMae_FD_97039 | JGI IMG/M metagenome (GOLD analysis project Ga0058701, IMG submission 97039) | Agave microbial communities from Guanajuato, Mexico - Or.Ma.e | ecosystem: Host-associated > Plants > Phyllosphere > Phylloplane/Leaf | place: Guanajuato, Mexico | collected 2012-06-04
AAAAATTTTGCTGCAGCAACCAAACGTTTTGTTGATAGAACTAAACATTTTGTTGTTGTAACAAAATATTTTTGTTATCCCTATTTGAACAAATGATTTTGTTGGTATAACAAAACCTTACCGTGTTTCAAGTTACCTCGCTACGCCCACTGCGTTCAGCATGGCGTCGAGGGATTAAGACCTTGGAATTTCCACCTTCCAAATTTAAGGTGTAATGATGAGGCGTCGATGATCTCGCCCTACGCTCGGAATATAAATTTCGTTTAAGTAATTCGAGTTACCGACTGATGTTTTTGCGTTTCCATTTACGAAGAGAAATAAGTTAACTCGAGTAAGCAAACACCGGGGAATGACGAATTGGCACTTACGGCAATGATATCATGACCAAAGGGCGAGTAAATAATGAAGACCTTTGAAGGGATACTCCCTTGCGACTTCATTCCATACTCACCTATAGAATCCGCGATCAAGTTTACGCTGTAGTTGTCAAGTATAGCGGGCTATTCGAAATCGCCATACTTTTAACGGGCAATTCTTTAATTCATAACCAAATCCTCATTTTCCCCTCTGCTTTCGAAAAGGATTCCATGGGCGAGGTTTGCACAACCTGGGTAGCTGTCATAAGCGCCAAAAACCACAAGCGCCAACGCCGCAAGCGCCAATCCGTAACCGCCAAACGAGAAAAGTCGCAAACGCCAAGAGTCTTAATCGCAATACTAACCTTGCCGAACCTAACTTAACCTAACCTAACTTAACCTCACTTAATCTAACCTAACTTGACCTAACCTAACCTATACGAACTTTGGCGTTTGCGACTTTTCTCGTTTGGCAGTTACGGACTAGCGCTTGCGGCATTGGCGCTTGTGGTTTTTGGCGCCATCGAATGCCCCCCGCACAACCCGACTTTTAATCTAATGGGCTTACCAGAACACAAGAAGATCTGTAGGACAAGTAATTTATGGACGCGTATTACAGCTAAGATATCGCATAAATACACGATTCGTCCGGATTCGTCGGTTGGAAGGTCCGGTATTGGCTGTCGTCTTTTATGATGGACGTCTGGCTCTTCGAAGAGCCGGAACTCTCTTGGGCTTCGGGTTCCGTCGCTCTTCTAAGGCTTCGAGGAATTCTTGCTCTTGAGATGTTGCGCTGATGGCGGATGTGTGTGGAAGTTGCCACTTCAATGCGGCCTCGACTGAGCTTGGTCAACCCCCAGCTGGGCGCAATCTGGAAGTTCACCGGCGCAACCGAAAAGTTATTGGGTGTAATTCTTGAATGCTTGATTCCTCGATTCTCTTCTTCTCCTGGTCCAGGTTAACTTTTCTTTCTAACTTATAAATTTTCTCGAGGCTTTTATTCTAAACCTAGTAAGCGGGATGAGACTTGGTGACAAAGATAAAGTCAAGTTTGAGATGCTCTGGGCCGCGCTATACCTTAGCGACGGAAGGTATGGCATAAGTGGGAAATCCAAGCTCTATATTTATACTGTGAGTTTGGTTCGTATGTTTATAATTTAAGAAAACAAAGCGGTGACTATTCACACGCTGCCCCATTTAAAATGTATTAGGTGGGTTTCCGTGCGTTTTAGTCTCTCTTGTATTAACCCAGGCCGTGCGAATAGAACTGACCTTAAAATATGTATGTATAAATTATTCCTACATCGAGCCCCAAATAAGTCAAACCTGGGCATCGAGATTGTGGTTAAATTCGTGAAGAACTTGGAAGAAAGAACGAGGTAAAACATATACAGTTTCGATCGAAACGAACCTTTCTTTGAGAAATCTCCGCTCGCAAAAGAGTGCCTGATTAAATGGAACAGGGTCTCTTTTTCATTGGCCTGTTCGCTGTATAGTGCTCGGAAGTAGTATATGCTAATTCTATTGGCGGCCATTTTACTGTAGTTCCGTAGGTCGCCCTTAGGGCTGGACTCCGGTCCCCAGGTGCTCGATGCTTCAACGTGTGTGTCCTTTTCCCTCGCTATTAATCTCACTACGTGTGATAGCGTTATCACCGTAAAAGTCTCCCAAATAGAACCGCATTTTCTCTCACACGCGATCACTATACTAACTCTTAGATTTCCATGTTTGCAGTTTCTGCCTCTTGTGTTTTTTAACCTTTTAATTACATTTGCAAATTTCCAATAAATTTCCAATAATGTAGTAAGTTTAGGTTTGGTGCCTTGTGCTTCGCTTCGCTTACGCTCCGCTCTGCCATCGCAAGTTTTAAGGCACTCCTCTTGGTGGCAAAACCTGCCACCGAGAAGTTTCCGGCATCAGGCTTGGGCATTATACTCTGTAAAAAGAAAATCGTAAATTCATATGCAACAAAAGTCAAATCCACTGATCTGAAAATAAATTCAGTCCAATGATGCACTGAATTTAAGGCATCGTTTTTAATTTATATAAACTTATTATTTTAAGGATGATGTAACTGATATTCAGTGAATATTTATACTGATTTTTTTTCATACTTTAGTTGCATCCGAAATTAAGATTCTCTTTTTACAGTGCTTGTAAGGTAATGCTTCTGGGCTAAAAATTTTAGCCACCCTGTGACTCGATTCGCCACCTCTCAAAGATTTCAAGTAAAATTCGATTGTTCAAACCAAAAATTCACCCAGAGCTATGGCATTGTCAGTTTTTAGTTTAAATGAGCGAATTCACTTGAAGGTTTTTAAAGATTATATCACTTCGCTGGGTGACGATAGGTGGAACACAATGGAAAGAATACAGGTGTTGACTTTGCGGTACTAAAGAGCAGATTTATACAGCGTTTCTTGGAAATAAAGTATGAGTTTCTTATCAATGGATCTTTGGAAGGGAAGTCCGGGTAGTTATCGCTATCGATAGAGCTCCTCTAGATATTGCGTTATCAATTTTTGGTTTCGAAAAATACTTCTATTTTTTAATATATATTTATTTTTTTATTTTTTGTAAAATTTTGGTGGAAACATTGTTCTTGGAATTTTTTGGGAAAATGTCGACAAATACTTGAAAAAATGTCTTCATGGACGAAAAACTAATGTCGGAAGAGCAAGAAATTTAAAGAAACCATTTCCGGAGAGATTCGAGGGATGTTTTCGGCTGAACGAAGTCAGTAAAATTCGATACTATATTTTACGTTGAGTATTTTCATAGGGAGCCAAGCTCAGCGAGTCGTTGACATTGGCAAAAGAGAAGGGGAGATATTTTTATAGGAAGAAAAGAGACACGACTATGTACCTCATGGTATCTGCTTGCTGGTCACGGAGGGGAGGGGAGAATTCAGACAGGTGAAAACAATTCTTTCATCTTTTCGTTTTTCATATGAAAAGAAAGCAGAGCGTGGGAAGCAGGAAATGTTTGAAGGCAAAACCTGCTTTCTTACGGGGGTGGAGGACGCTGCAGCGAATCTTGAGGCGGCTGCCCGGACGCCCGGATATCTCCGGTGAGCCGCCCGGAGCCGGGCAAGAACAAGTCGTCCGCCCGGAATGTGCGGGCGCGGGCCGGTCGGCGTCGCCCGCCGTGCGAGGGGGTGACCGACCGACTCGAAACCAAACCTCCTTTGAAATTCATTTCAGGAAGAAGTTTACAATTGACAACTAGGAATAGGAGAGTGTTTGCTTCCCAACTGTTCAAGCCACTTTTTAATGGCGCGGAAACGGTCATCACGTGTACGTACACAGTAATACATTTGGAAGGAATTTTATGGCATTCAACGCCTAGTCGAGCGGAGCGACATCAAAGCGAGGAACAAACTACGTTATCTTAGTTTTGAGCAACGTGACTACCCAATTTAGCCTTGCGATATACTACTTTTTGGCGGTATCTTTTGGGGCGGTATCTAATAGATACCGCCATTGGGTACATTTTGATACATTGATACATTGGGTGGTAGACTTAGCGACAACTGAGCGGAGGGTTTACGAAGTGGGTCACTAAGCACGTGACCTAACCCAAACCTAGGTCAAACAAAACTGCGCGGAAGTTATTGTCTTCAATCCGTCATGCAGAATTTCAACACAGGTAGACAATATCAGCTTTCAAATATTCGGAACTCTTTTTATCAATCGAATTTTTCTCCCATTAACAAAGATACGCAAAACAACGAAATATTTAGAAGAAAATAAACATACGGTAAGGTTAAGTATTTAAGCGATGTATTTTGAATTCTTTGTAAAAAACAAAAGCGTACATTCCGGAGCTGAACGATTCCGCTTACGCAGCGGTATTTCCTTTACGCCCTGTACAGCGAGTACATTCCCGAAAAGTTTGCGTAAATTACGCTAGCTGTGTTCTTTTTTTGCGTCTATTTTTGCGAAAATTCCGCGTCATTTAGGGTGGAGGATAAAGTACGCTGCGTGGGCGGAATTTGTCAGCCCCGGAATTCACGCTTTTGTTTTTAGTGTGTTTGGTGACCAACCAACGCTTGCTTCGTCCTCGCACCCAATTTGCAAGAATGAAAGCTAAAACGCTTGTAAGTTTTCAAAAGGCACATATTAACAGTCATATGAAACGACAGGGCTTTGACACGAGCTTACTAGAGGAGATTGGTCTATCTTAAAAATTAACAAAAAAAGGTTAAGTTTGTGAACGTCCATAACTAAAACAGGAACCAAACGATTTTTTCGCCATGCTTCCAGCCTCGGCATAGTCTTTCTCTGAGCTTCCCAGAACAACGTAGGATACCACGTAACAAAAGCATTAACCGTAATATTTTGCTTTACACTGTAAAAACATAACTTTAATTGCATCTGGATTTAAGATTCTCTTTTAACAGTATAGGATTCGTTATGATGTTCCGCACTTTTTGGCCTGTCTGTACTTCGAATACTGTCGTTACCATACCTTCGCGCTTTCGGTTGTTTTTCCTATTTTCAAGATGAAATAGCATTTATCTGCTGATTTACACGGAAAAAAAATAAAATCTTAAATTCAGACGCCACAAAAACCCAACTTGTCTGAAAAAAAGAAAAAGAAAAGAAAAATCACCCCAACTATTTACTGAATTTCAGATATCAGTTTTAATTTCTATTAACTTCTTATTTTAAGAACAATATAACTAAAAGTCAGTGAATTTTTGGAATGATTTTTTTTTCAGACCAGTAATTTGACTTTTATTGCATCTAAAATTAAGATTATCTTTTTGCAGTATTTTAGCACTTCTTTTGGCGTCGTCGTGTTCCTCAGATGTATTTAAGCGGATCGACAAGCCTAAGTTGTTTTATTTTAGCGTCTTATGGGATATGTGGTGAAAGAGGCATTATGCTATTGTAGCGTAGGAGAAGAAAACTGTAGCTCCTCTATTGCATCGCTTACAATTAGCTCGCCAAGCCTGATGTTGCTTTCCTCTCGGTGTCAGAAAGCTGTGCCAGGCTTGACAACGCGGGGAAACAACAACAACACTAGAGAAAGAAAATAAATCTTTTGACACTGACAATGGGAGTATATCTGTGTTACTGATTTCTTTCTGAAATCTGAGCGAGATGATGTAGGCAACACGCACTACGCATGTGTCATGCGTGTTGCCTGCCTCGTAAGAGCTCCTCTCAACATGTGCGGCTTTTATCGTGCTCACTTTTGAATATTCACGGCTTCTTCGACCCATTTTTACACTCGTAATAATGAGTAATTTACGCAAGAAAATACATAACGTATACCACGAATCCATTTGTTCGTGTGCCGCTGATTTTCAACCCTTCTTTCAACGGAATGAACTTATTTCATAAATAAATATGAAAAAAATTAAACTGTTTTTTTAAATATCATTTTTAACAGTTAAAAAGTAATTAACGCAGAAAAAAGCGGAACAATAAACAACAAGGACATTATTATGTCCTGAAAAGTTTATTTCGCAATATCTCAAGCCTAATATCTTTGTGTTTTAAAATATTTAATGCAAAAATCTAATTCGGGGAAGTGAGGTATTGATGTTACATTATGTAAGATACCTTGCACTGAAGGTATAGTTCTTGCCGTGCCGTTGTTCATTACCCGTATACCTTTCTTTGTCTCACAAGGAGCTTTGTCGGATTCTCCATCTTTGTGACCAACCCCGCGGTTCAACCTTTGATATTATGAGGGATTGACACTCAATCGCGTAAGTAAGATGAAGTAAGATAACGTTATGCACTGCGCCTCGATCCACTATCGCTGAAGCCAGGATTGCATCTTGCGTCGCTCCGCTGCTGTTCAGCTGTGTTATTGCCTAATGCCTCTTACTTCTCGACAGCAGTGATTGCCGCTGAGAAATAAGCTATGTGTATCAGGTCTGTAGACCCACATTTCAGTTTAGGTCCAGTTTAAGCCGCGCAGAGCTCATGGTTGTGCTTTGTTCCTCACTCCACTCTTCCTCCGCTTGGCGACGAAAAGTAGAACATGAGAAGTGGAAAATTGATCCTTTAACCCACTACCGCTCAGCGATACCGTTCGGCAACAGGAACATTTATTTTAGAGGATCTTTTTAGATCAGTGTTGTCACAATTTATAAAATATCACCCCTCTGGAAACCTGGAATTCAATAATTTAGACATCTTTCAAAGCTTCAAATTGCGTAATTCAATGGGGAAAATCCTTCGAATTTCTCTTAAGCTAAATCTCACTCCAAATACTTTGGGCTGCTATGGGTTAAAATTTGGGGTGGACAGTTTTATTAGCGGTGTTAGCGATTAATGTAATGTGAAGACGAGTTCAATTTTTGAATTGATAACAATCATATTGGTGTGCCGTGATTAATTAAATAAGGATGAGATTTTTCTCTCTTAAAATGAAACATTTCTCCCATTTAAATGTTTTCTGATGCCAAGAAAATGTTTTCTCGATGACAAAACATTTTTTTTCCTTGCCGCAGAATTTTCGCCCCTCAACAAAACATTTTCTTGGCATCAGAAATCATTTCTGTGAATGATTACTATGGCGAGGAACGTATAACAATATGAGCCAAAGAACGAGTTATTAATCGAAAAATACAGTGGATTTGCTTGAGGGCGTGAAAGTTATTTTTAGGCGAAGGCGCGAGAGGTTTTATTCGGTCGCTGAGCGCGCCCGGAATGCTTCTCGGTCGCGCGTCCGGGACGCTGGATGCAATTTAAAATGCATCGCAGCTGCAGTGTGTTTTGGCAGATGCACGTCCATTGTCACCGCGCTGGCCCTCTCCGCATCGACCCCCTTCTTTTTTCGTCGTTTTTAGGAGCCGCTTGTGCGCTCTCGCTCCTATTTTCAGGCGCAATTATCGGAAAAGTATTAAAGCTGGGCGAAAAAATGTTCTGCTCTGATTATGGGCAGGTCATTCTTACAGATATACTGAGGTCTTGTCATCATTCCTCAGAGACCTATAAAATACGTTTCTTTCCTATAATATCACAAAAAGGAGAGCCTTATAGTCGGGGAGTGAGAGATTTAAAAAAAATGAAATTGGCATTTTAAGATAAAGGCAACGTGGTTGGTACAGTAAAGTTTTATTGACATCACGCTAAAGGAGTTGCACTTTGCGCAATTTTATCAAACTTTATGGAGAAATAACGAAGCGAGGCGCAGGGCACCAAATCTAAATGCACTTACCGGTGTCGCCAAAAAGCAAGCGGGAGGCTTGGCTAACCCGGAGCGAGACATAAGGCACCAACCAACCTGACCTATGTTAACCTAACCTAGGTTATGTAACCCCAACCTACGTTAACCTAACCAAGGTTAACTTATCCCTGGTGAACATAACCTATGTGAACCTAAGTTAACCAAGGTGAACCTAACCTAGATGAATCTAACCTAGATGAATCTAACCTAGGTGAACCTAACCTAGGTGAACCTAACCTAGGTGAACCTAACCTGAACCTAACCTAGGTTAACCTAGCGTAAACCAACCTGAGCGGTAAATACGCTTGTTAATTCCTGTAATGTAATGAAAGGTTGAACCATTTTGGAGCACAAGATAGCCTATTCAGTAGTCTATACAGTAGAGTCTCAGTTATACGTCTCTCAGTTATAAGTCCCACTCGTTTGTGCGTCTCATTGGTATAGTCTCATCCAGAATACTTTACATGTTGTTATACGGAAGATTATTTTCACTTGTACGTCCCTCTCAGTTCTACGTCCAAATTTTTGAGTCCCAACTTGGACGTATAATCGAGATTCTACTGTAGGCTAAAATGCAGTCTTTCTTTACAGGGCACTGGAACTAGTGTAAGAATACCGTGAAGGAAGATTAAACCTTTTATGCAAAAATATTGCAAAAAAAAAGTTCTATCAAGACTGGTTAAACCCGGAAGGAAGGCGCACCAGGGACAGTCCGGTAATGCGCCTTGTTTTGTTTTTTTCTGACTACTTTTTTTTTTCCCTGAATGCTTTGAGCAACTGCATCGCGCTGCATTCCCTCGCTGCATTTCCGCTTACTAATTACTATACCTCGCCAATCCTTACAAAGCTTCTTTTGTGACTCGTAAAATGCATCAGGTGGCTTAAGGAAGCTCCCCGTAGGTGTAACGGCCGTGCGAACTTGCGAAACCGCTCTTAACGCCCCCTGGAAGATCGGACGCGGCCGAGGAGTATTGGCGCGCTGGGTATCGGCAAGCCGCGTCTGAGCTTCGGGCGGTCGAACGTGTCGCTCCCACTTGTCACCAGCGCAGGGCTGCCGCGCCGCGAGCGTCTCCCCCGCAACGCATTTGCCCGCCCGCCTGTGGGAAAAGATGGACAATAGGGCAATGATTTGCATAGGGTGGGTGGGGCTTACTTGGACCAGGAAGCCGGTCGCGCAAATTTATGAAATATTGCCGACCGAGCAGAGAGTAACGGTTGTTATGCTAATTTATCTGGCGATCGAGCGATGGGAGCTAAAGAAGTTTTTTGGCGGGAAGATTCGTCTGAAGTGAACGCGCCCCGAGATGTGGCGAGGGACTCGATCCGCGGATACGGAAGGCGATGTTGGAACCACCGAGTCATGATCTTCGTAAACTTGGAAGGTTGACTTATTCGCCTTCCGTCGCTTTGTAAGCAGAGCTTAGCGAAGCGCAGTGCAATCTGACCCAACGTTCGTTAATGGACGATAAACCAAATGGACCGATAAAGAGCGTCATATGCCAAATGGAACGTTTGAGACCGCACTTCATAAAGCTACGTGTACGTTCTAAAATAGAATAACCAGGTGTCAGTGGTTTTACGGTTTCGCGTTCACGGAAAAAAATGTTTTTGTTACGGCAACAAAATTAGGGACAACAAATGAATTTTTTGTTGCTGCAAGCAAAAATTTTGCTGCAGCAACCGAACGTTTTGTTGATGGAACTAAACATTGTGTTGTTGTAACAAAATATTTTTGCTATCCCTATTTTAACAATCGATTTTGTTAGTATAACAAAACCTTTTATTGCGTGTTTATATCAAAGTTCAGCCCTTACGCCGGGCTCTTCATCTACTAATAGCTGTACTATTTAAGTTGAAATAAAGGGCTGGTATTGAAGGGAATACGTTATGCCACGGGGCGCCGCGCTGCTATTGACAGGACCAGTCGGTGAATTCAGTTCAAAGCGACCGCAAAATAATTCCACCAAATACTGCTTCTACACCACGACATGTTGCTGATGAAAGACTAATAATAAAATACATTTTAACTTATACCTTCGGTCGCCATTATATGACTTCTCAGCACTTAATAACAGTTCATCTCCCTCGCAAAAAAAATAAAAATAAAATTAAAAATAGGTAGATCGTACCTCGCGCAGAAAAAAAACGGCGACCTCTAACCTTTATGCTTTGGACCCATTTAAGAAAGTTGTATCGTATATACATTTAACATAACATCTGATTTCTCGAAAATGTTGGACAAGAACGTTTACTTCATATCCCCATCATGGAACCTTACTCTCAAGATGCTCATTGTCAGAAGAAAATGATATGTTCTACGGCAACGCCGGAGGATTCAGTGTCATTGACAAACTCACAATCATTTCAATATCGCTGCTGTCTTTCAAAAACTAGTGTTATTTGATCGGTAAAATATCACAATGAAAGGCTTGCGTCAACCTACACTTCCTCTCCATTTTTCTGTAGTAATTACTTCCTTATTATGTTAGAATATAAAAATAAGCTTTCAGGGTTAAGTAGATTGTAACCTCAAGGTCTATAGCATGCACAAAAGTAAGTGACCATGACCAAAATTAAATCAATCTTGGCAATTTTTTAATGCTTATCGTATTCTCCCTTAGAAACATATTTTCATTTATAGGAGGAAGTAAGGTATCACAGCATCGTTTAGGAGCCGACAAAGTGATTCGGTAAATCGGACACAAAATTAAGCAAACCTCCTCTCACAGATGTTTTCTGATACCAAGAAAAAATGTTTTCTTGATCAATTTTTTTTCCTAGCAAGAACTTTTTTACTCGTATCAAGAAAAAAATTATTGTTGGAAGAAAAAAATCTAGCGGCGAGAAAAGAAAAAATATCACAATAAATTAAGGCAACATCTTTTGGCATCAGAAATCAGTTTTGAGGGAAGTCACAATTGTAAACTATTCGAGGGAAATCTTGTGATTTTCTTGGATGGCAACGGCTGCACCCCGAACTAAACCTTGACAACAAAAGCCTAACTAGAATTTAATAGGCTCAGGCACGGTTGAGCGGTTTCCTAGAGCAGCTAGCCCGCCTGTGCAGCCGGCTCGCCCGCACCGCACCTCGCCGTCAACCGCCCTGGCTACTTCCTCCTTCCTAGTTGCCTTGCAAACTGGTATTGCACGGACCCTCTACGTGCACCCCGTCACCCGCAAGCCGGCCCTGGACCCGGCCCGTGCCGCCCGCGCTTCCTCAACCTGTGGGAATCGCTTCCACCTTGGCGTCGCGTCGGCGGACCGCGTCCGGGCCGGCCGCAGCCCGGGCCGGCACCCCCAAGCATCCGCACCGCTTGGCCCGTGGGGTAGGAAGACTGGCCGGATTTGCATATACCGACGGGGCAGGGTGAGTCGCCTGAGACGAGGCGAGCGTGGGAGGCGAGCCAAGATGACGGCTCCGCCGCGCTGGCCTGCTCGGCAACGCGAAGGCGACGTCCACCTGCGAGCCACGACTCCGGACGAGGCGACGCTCGAACCCGCTCGCCTGTTTTCACTTTACTTGGATTTCGCGCTGGAACGGCGCGGCGCGCCGGTGGGAACGGGGGAGGGGGGTACAGTCGAGCGAGACGGAATTCTGTGCTTTGGATTGCCTTCGTCCTTCGTTTGCTTATTCGCGATGAAAATGGAGTGACCTCGTGGTGATGGTGCAACGGCCATGTGAGCTACATAATTTGACAGATCGGAATTGAAAACTAACCCCTGTTTTAGGTAGACCCATATCTGTTGTAGGTATGAGGGTAAAACAGGAGGAAGGTTATCTTACCGCCCAGCGATGCCGTTCGGAAACAGAAACAAAAAATATTTTAGAGGATCTTTTCAGTTAAGTATTGTCAGAGTTCAAAAAATTCCACCCCTGTGGAAACCTAATGAGCATTTTCCATATCGGTAGCTTAAAATTGCGTATTTTATTGTAAAAATCCATTCAATTTCTCATAAGCTAAATTTTACTCAAAATACATTGGGCTGTTAGGGGTTAAAAGATAAAAATATCAACAATATCTATCGAAAGCTCTCGACGAGACCTGTTCATTGATATAATTGTTGATAAATGGACGATTTGGCCGTCTTGGAGACGAACATGGCTACCAACCGGAAATGACCTTCGTCAACGTTCTCCCTGCCCAAAAGTCGACTACAAAGTCGTTGAATTGAAGGCGAAACTCTTCGAAAAGATATTTTGAATGGTTTTAGGGTCGGATCTTGGGTCGGGAGAACATTGACGAAGGTCATTCTCGGTTGGTGGCTATGTCCGCCTCCTACGGCCAAATCGTTCATTGATCTTCGAAAATAACCCACCCATTTTCCTTGTTTTACCTTACCCTAAATAGGTAAGGAATTAGGGATTGATTTACGCCTCTGAAGTTCCATCTTTCGTCAAAAAGCCGTGTGAAGCGACGCACGGAAGTGCGAGGTGTAACCTCCACAACCTTATCTATAATTTACCCTTGGTTCGCATAACCTTGGTCGTCAAGCTTCATGCTTCTCGATGAATGCCGCAGAGAAGTAGCGGTATATCAGGCGCAAGACAGGCAACAGAGCGAAGCACAGGGCACTCGAAACGGATTAGTGGAGTGGGTCACAAGACGCAACTACTAAACTTAGGTTAATCTAAGCAGCCGTATATCGCCAGTCCTCACAACGTGATGAGAGGTCGGACTTGGCGGAATTGCAGAGGCGGTGAAATACGACAAGCAAGATTTGTACGGAATTATATTTTATTTAAATGACGAGGAGGTCTTACAAGTTTGATACGCGCACGCAAAAATGTCGAGAAAGGCCGCTGTCGGTACTATCATAGAAAAAAACGTCCATCCCCTGCAAACACCTGGACATCGGTGCGTTGCGGTTGCCTACCTTACTGTTAGCTCGGAATCAGGCAGGTGATTGGCTGATGCTGAGCTAAGGTAGGCAATCGCAACGCTCCGATGTCCAGGTAGTTGCAGGGGTGGGGGACGTTTTTTTTTCTGGGGGGGGGGGACGCAAAAATCAGAATGGAAAGTTGGACTTCGTTGGAGATTTTGAACTTTCGGAATTAGTGGCTACTACCTGAAAGATTCGTGGTGGAAAACCATTGTTTGGCTTCTAAAATCGCATCAAACAGGTTTCCTTCTTTACGAAAATATCAAACATATGTCGCTAAATTATATTTCCGGGAGGACTTTCACTAGATACCTCGCAATTGTCCGTTCCTGTTTGTTGAGTAGTGATTTTGGAGTGACGGGGGCACCTGCGCAAACCATCAAACTTGGCCTCCATCTTGTCGACAAATATTTGGTAAAATGGCGGAGAGCAGGTAACAAGTTGGAGAGAGGGAGAGAGCGGACCGGACCGGAGCAGGCTGCGGCGTGCGGCGGCGGCGGCGCAGCTCTTTTCCCTTTCCCCGACGCACGGGCCTCCGCCGCCGCCGCCGCCGCCGAGCGACCGACAGACCGAGCGACCGACCGACAGCTTTTGTGTCCCGTTAGGCGTCCCCGGCCGAGTCGGGTCTCTTCGGGGCCGAGCCGAGTTCGGGGCCGAGCCCAGCCGGTCGGCCGGCCGGCCGGCTGGGCCGCGCTTGGTCCCGGCCATGACCGACCAGCAGCTCCAGCTCTCCTCCACCACGCCGCCGCTCCGCGCTGGAGAGGCCAGCGGCGTCGCCCACCCTACTGCCCTCCTCCGCGTCCGTCGCTTTGCCGCGCCCATGCTTGTTCCGCCAATTTCCTCGTTTTAAGGCATTTTCGCAAAAAAAGTAAGCTCGTCTATTTTTTGCATAGAAAAATATGTTACCCGTGCGAAAAGGAATGATCGGCCTGATCAGAGTCTGATCAGTTTTTGATCAGGAACTGACCAGACACCGATCAAATGTCAGAAAAACTGATCAGTTTATCGGATATTTGATCAGTGCCTGATCAGACATTTTCGCACAGGAATCTGAGTATGGATGTATAATCAAATGTGCTGTGACGTTACGAGATCTTAGGAGGCAACATCTAAATTAGCATGATTTAACCTCCCAACTTGACCTATAGTACCCTAGCTAAACGAACTAATTTTAACGACCCAACTAAACCCAGTTCTTAACACGATCCTTCCTTACATTTTGCACATTTTTACATTTTTTACATTTTATACCAACCAGTTTAAGGTATAATAGACCTCCACTCCAACTGCTAAGTTAAATTCATAAATTTTAAATGCTTCAAAAATGAGATTACTTTTTGACATGCTCTGAGACAATACTCCTCATTTTTCTACGATAAAAATAGCTTTTTCATTTATTTTTTTAAAGAAAGAAAACACTTTTAGTTTGAGTCCCTCTTGCTTATCAAATTAACTCTTCTTAGAAGTTTGTTCCATCTTTTGACTTAAGTCGCTAACCCCACAGATATATTTGAAATATACAACTTTGTAAGATAAGAAAAATTGAAAAAAAAAATGTTAAGTGTTCTAGAAAAATCTTTTCATCCGTTTCATATCATATTCCAGTCATAAAATGTGGTTCTTACATCGACTGGACATAAGATGAAGATGCCATGCGCCTTCATAACATTCAAAAACAAGGTGACCCCCCCCCCCTTACAAAAAATAGGTGATTTAGAAGGCGTCTTGGCTTTGGAGAACATCAAACAACAATTACTGTTCACTTACGGTCGAGATTAAAACCGTACGCCGAGTTGACTGGATTTTCTGATTTTCCTAAATCTGTTTCTTGTTTCGTAAAAGCGGCAACGGGAAGGTCCCTTTAGTAAAACTTCAAACTCGTTATTCAAATTTTGCCATGAATGCTGCCTTTGTTCAATATACGCATAAATTAAAAATAAATAAAATGACCCGACGCCACAGATAGAGAAAGCAACGTTCTTGTTATTCAGAGAAACTGATGACGCGCTCCTGTTTTTCCTATTGTTTCCACTTGTGATTCTTGAAGGAATACCACCAGGATGTTCTATCCTTTAGACTAAAGTGCTTTCTTATTCAAATCCTTTTAAGTTCGAGTATTGTTGCTCGAACTCAAACCTAATTTAACACGATTTTGAAAAGGTTACGGCCTCGATATATAAAGATCTTGACAGTATACGTAATTCTTTATAGAGCGTAATTTTTCCTTTGGATTATACGTAGCCTTTATCGTGATTCGACTGTAATTAATTTTGATCGCAAACGATCTGGAGTATGGTGGTTTGGAGATGGGGCAAGTTGGTATAATTATTCTGAGCTCGAATGAATCTGTATGTACTGTGGTTGATCGGGGGCGGCCATTGAATTAGCATCGGGAGGCGGGGACCGTTTAAAAAGAGAAATTCGGCAGGAGAAAGGGACGAAACGGGTTGAAATAAATCGGGCGGGCACACCAGTCCCACCTTCCGAGTCTGGCTGGGCCCACCTCGAGACTGAGATCGGCCCGGCCCTGCCCGGCGCGGCCCGGGCTGGTGAGGCGGCCCGGTTCCGGGACCGCCTTTCAGAATCAAAGCAGTCCGGGACGATGTCTATCGTTTCTTTTATTCTTCTACCCAAAATATTTGAGAAAATTTCTCACGGCGCGTCTTTGACGATACCCGTAATGTGACCCCGTTTGAAAATGTATTAATCAGTGTCAATATCCGTAGACCCACCACCTAGTTGGGACATCACGACTATGGAATATGGAAGGTTGAGGCATAGACAAACTAAAAGCCATGTCGTTCTCATATGGAAAAATCACTTTGAAGTGGGACACAGTTTTTATTCCAACTGTTTTTGACGCAGCATCACAGTAAAAACAAAACACCCAAATTAGGGTACGCTATACCTGTTTTCGGTGTGAAACTAAAACGGGGGTAGTACGTATTTTTGATATTTTTCGACATAAATCTATGTTCAGCCATATCAATAGAAAGCTCTCGCCGAGACCTTTTAATTGATACCACCGAACACAGGCCTAGCTTGAAGAATAACCAAAATACGTACCCCGGTTTAGTTTCAAACCCAAAAACTGGTAGCTTACACTAAAGCGGGTGTTTTGTTTTTACTTTGATTCGTTTTGTTCGGGTGGTCTGGACCGGTAGCTAAAATTCTCATGTTTGAACTTCAGAAGTTAATGCTCACTTCTCAGCGGCAAGCTTGCTGGCGCTAAGGAAAAAGCGGCATCAGGCTTGGCGACCGCAGAGCGGCAGCGAAGATAGGCAACCTTGGTTTGCTGTTTTCGGTAGTTCTCATATGTGAGGGAATAAAAGCTCTTGATCCAAGATGGAAAATAGAGGTAGAAAATTAAACACTTAGCCAGTGTTGCCAGATTACGCAATTCCGTAAATTTTAATCGCGTCTAACTTTTTAACCATTAAAGATAATCTAGCATGTCGGGTATGTTTTGGATCGCTCTCGAGCTGAGCATTCCAAAAATAGGATTGAAAATTATGTTATCTTTAACGGTTAAAAAGTTAGACGCGTTTAAATTTGACTGAGTCGCGGAATCTGACAACACTGCACTCAACACTTCGGCTGCACCCCGCAAATAGACCATTCTTCTCTTTCTTTTAAAGAAGTGACTATTCACACGCTGCCCCATTTTAAAATGCATTAGGTTGGTTTCCGTGCGTTCTTCTCCCCTAACGTAGGCGTGCGAATAGAACTGACCCTCTTATAATATCTACGGTAAAGTAAA
>Ga0058701_10001635_pt1 | contig 16183 bp, 10 predicted proteins | sample AgamicOrMae_FD_97039 | JGI IMG/M metagenome (GOLD analysis project Ga0058701, IMG submission 97039) | Agave microbial communities from Guanajuato, Mexico - Or.Ma.e | ecosystem: Host-associated > Plants > Phyllosphere > Phylloplane/Leaf | place: Guanajuato, Mexico | collected 2012-06-04
AAAAACTAAATTTATTGAACAAAGGCTCCTAGGTTACGATCACTTACTGTAGCCTCAAGTTGTTCGTGGTCGTTTGAGCTCAGAATATTTTACCTTGTGACATATTTTAAGTTATAAATCAAAGTTTTGGAAGTTTTAATTCACAATGATTTACACTAGCTACGCGCATGTCTAGTCAAAAGCGATATTTGGGCGTTCTCTAATGGCATCTGCCAAGTCTCTTTTCCAACCGTAACGGAACGAAAAGTTTTAAGAGGTCCCCCTTCCTCCTGAAGCGGTTACGTAACTTCAATGTTCCCTTACGAGCGAGTAACAGGAGTAGGAATGTTGTGTTTATAGTTGACGGAGATTGAAGAACAGAAAACATTCGATTGCAAACGGAGGTGTATATTCTCAGAGCAAATGACGAGCCAATGTGTAGAGAGCAAAAGTGAGGAAATTTCGAAAATGTCTTACCAGCAGGGGTCATCAATTCATCATAGTCAAATGGGAGAGGGGTGCAAGAATAATTATAGTGAGCAACGTATGGGAAGAAGTCGTTGAAACATTATCTCATGACTTGTTGAAAATGCTAAAGCGACATTTACTCAAAAGTCAGTGTGGAAAATCGGTGGTAGAATTTTTTTTCAAGTGTTTATTTTACACGAAAAACATGCAAAGAGAAACAAGTAAACGAGCCTCCTTAATATTTGTTTCTCTTTCAGAACACGAAGATAAAATCATAAAATGAAATCGGCTGTTGTCTAGAACAAATCAGAAAACTTCAGGCGCGGAAGGATAAGAGTTCCATAGAGTACATAATTTCAGAACATAATCAGTAAATGCCTTTGATTTGATTTGAAAGTACTCACAGATTTCCAAGCAGTTTTTTCCCTTTCTTCTTCTTGTGCAAGTTAAAGTTAAACCTGCAGTGTACTTTTGAGCAAGTTACATGAATGACAGTGTAACAAAATAAATGGCTTCCTAGTAAGATTTCTAGTCGAGGAACAAAACGATTATTTTACTGCAAAAAATCAAGATTTAATTAGAGACGTGGATTAAATTAGAACTTGCGCATAAATTTAGCACCGTAGACAACGATGATCACTAATTATCTCGGCGATGATGCTCTTTCCGTTACTCTGACTACTTTTCCTGTTTAGATTTACCTAAGAGCAATTTGATATGAATGTCAACAAAAATGAATGGGATTGAACAATTATCTACATTGAATATTAAAAAAACTCAACTCCAGAGAAGAACAAGAGGTAAACCACTCTTTTTGTCAAGCGTACAATTCTGGAGATTTTTCCACCCTCGGCTGCAGGCAAAACGTCGTTTAGTCTGACTTAAAGACTAATTTGGTAAGTCGCACGAAGGGAAGTTTGTCAATCCCTCGATTATAACCATCGATTGAGCTTTGTGTCAAAGAGGGTTTTTAAGCACGCATCGAGAAGGTCTCGGCAAGGTTACACGTTTTTAAGTGATCAAAACATTTGAAAAGACGACGTGACATTAAAAATCAGGTTAGGTCGAAAGCGTTGTACATTTCTCAATAAAAAAACGTATTAGCGATCTCAATCGTTCACTGGTGAAGATACGTAAACCTGAATTAAGTGAATTGTGCCTAAATTCACTATTGCTGAGCTGCGCTTGACAACGAAAGGTGGAAAATTAAACCTATAAAAATTTACAGTGTAACGACCACGATGCCGACGCTTAAGACAATAAGAGAATACATGAGAAGGCGGACTGTCGCAAAGGCGCATCAAGCGGTCACTTCTAACCTCCATTTCGGTATTGAGACAGTTAAAGGTCAACTGAGGTCACCTGCAGCCACCACAGTTCAGCCGCGTGGAACGGTTCCGCCGCCGTCGCCGCTCTTCTCCACGCCGCTCACAGCGACTTCAAACGCCCACCGATTTCGATAGCTATTAATAAAAAGACCCTCGTCGGCAGGGTCTCACTTCCTAACAAGTCAAGCGAAATCGTCGCTTCAAAAAGTAAAAACACGAGTTCATTACCTCCAATCTTTACTAACACTGTTTTTGCAAAAGTATTTTCAAATTATTGATTAGGCATTCCAGTTTTCACCTTTAACAAAAATATTTCCACGCTTTAGAAAAGGTGGGAGTAACTCATCGCTTTATTTTAAATATTTTTTTAAAGAAGAAAAGCCGGGTAGCGAGTAAAGAGGAACCTCAAGGTTAAGTTTAGCAGTTGATTCCCTCTGGGATACTAGGTTTGACTTTTGACTCCGTTCCATTTTTTTGTGTACTTTTCCAAAGAATGACTTTCCATGTAAACTTTGTATTGAGCCGTGTTATACGTATATCAGAAATATTCATCTTGAAAATTTGACTGACAAATTCTTTCTTTCTTATAAGAGATAATCTGAAATCAAGTCGATATTTTCCTATGATGAATAGTTACATTAGTTAAACGTCGCATAGTCCAACGATGACAAAATCTGTCCCGTTGGGAATACGTGTACTACAGCTGTAGTTACGTTTCCTCTAATATTACGGTATGCTGTTTTGAGGGTCTACTATAAAATATTTGCGCACTGGTATACTTCCTGAGAAATCTTCCTCGTAGTCAGCAAGCCGATCTTGGAATTTGTGCAAAGATTTGCAATCAAGAGACTCGCATTTCGAGAACGCCATTGGACGACAAGCAATACCTTTAATTCAGAGTCGCTGCACACCTTCGATAAAGAGCTCGTCATCTTCAAATCGACCCCTCCTGATGAATATCCAACAACTGCGAGTGCTACTTCGAAAAATCCACTAACTACAGAATGCTTGTCCGGAAAATCTACCTACTGCAAAGTGCTCGTAACAGTAACCTGCTAACTGCAAAGAGCTAGATCCGAAAACCCACCAACTATAGTGTGTGAATCGATTGCAGTTGGTGGATTATCGACCATGCAATTTGCAGTTCGTGGATTTTTTTATTTTTTTGGAAGGATTGAATTGTACATTTTTGAAAACATTCACATGAACTGGGCGCTCAATTTTTTCAATACCGTCAATCTGAAGCTTCCGAATGTCTATCAGGAGACTTTTTAACTTTCGTATATACTGTATAGTGTAGTATTATGTTTGAGGCTACAGTTCTCACCTTTCAAGGTTCACTGTAGATCAACCTGTCATTACACAAGTATTACCTTAAGACAACGATGTAAATTAGGCAGGGTCAACTTAACGGTGGCAAGGTTAGGTGTCTGGAGCCTCCCTTCCTCTGTTGCCAAGCCTATGTCACTCCTCGGTGGTTGTGAGCGGCATTAGACTTGGCACTATGAAAGAAACACAAGATTTTGTAGTTATGCGTGTTTTAGGTATGACACTAAAACGGGGTATGCACGTATTTTTTGTTATTTTTTGGAAAGTCCTATGGTCAGCCATATAATTCAATTATAGTCGCCGATAGCTTTCCAATGATTCGGCTGAACACAGGTCTATCTTGAAATATTACCAAATTACACACAACCCCGTTTTAGTTTCACACCCGAAACATGCACAACATTCCTTAAAACGGGTGTTTTGTTTTGACTGTATTGGCAACCGTTAGGCTCCGTTATTGTTTGATTAGGTTAAGTGCCTTGTGCCTCGCACCGCTGTGACTGCGGTTGCCTTGACGACTAAAGGGGAAATACAAGGGATGGGCGATGCAATCTTTGAAGAGGACATACTTTCGGAGAAACCTTTGAGGAATCGGCGTCTCCGTTTGTATTCTTACGGCACGTGAAAACCCACCCAAATAGCTTTCTTGATTTTTGAAGGAGGCATTCGCGTGTTTGAAGAGTGCCCTCTTCTGCACGCACTTGCGAATGCAAAGCAACATATCGCCGCAGCGATCTTCGAGCCCGCATCTCTTCCCGTTATCAGAGTTGCTGCCAGGGTGGCCTTGTGCATCGGTCGTGGCCAGGATATTCTTGCTCAGTACGCCGCGCCCTCCCCCGAGTTAACGTGTGCAGGAAGCCCCATACATTCCAACCCAAGTGGCCTTAACGTGCTAACCCAACGTAGGATGAAATTACACACATTTCCAGGGGTGTAAAAAGACCAAAAAGACGCTTCTTTCATTGATCCGATCCGTAGAGGAAGAAGGGTTATCTGTTCAAAACCTTTCTTCATTAGCAGGGCATTTATTAGGAAGGGAAATAGGATGCCTCGGAACATCTGATTCATTTCAAACGAACGTCTTCTTACTGAGGGCATTAAAAACCAATTATCAATATTTTGAAGATAAAAGGAAACGTTGCAAGGGTGTGTTCGCAACTTTTCAAAAATGGTGGTTTCTTACTTCAGGAAAATAACTTATGATCTTGAGTATCTGAGATTCCCAAGCGCGAATAGCTGCTTTCCACGAACAAAAAATAAACGTTTTTATGGGGTTCAAAGAGGTTTTATGGCTTCGCAGAAATTGATGGGTTCAAATGAAGCTGTAATAGTTGAAAATGCTGTTTCAAAACTGTACTACTTGCAATTTATAACCAGGAATCAGTACATTCTTGGACGAGCATTTTCAACTAATACAGTTTTATTCGAAGCCATCGAAATATTCCATCCAATCATGAAAACTTTACTTGAGATTAAAACTAAAGTTTATGTATGTTAAGTATTGGTTACGAGTGATTAAGTTAGTGGTTTACATTGGATTGCAAAAAAATGTGGCAGCCCTAATATCAAGGATTTTCATCGATATAAAACACTTCGCTCCTATTGCGAATGTCAAATGTCATGACATCCTTTGTTTCATCGGATTTTATGTTGGAAACGGGGCAAAAATTTACGAAATGACAGGTTATCAGTTGCAGAATTACCTCCTAAGTTCATCATGTTGTAAACTTGGTTACATGTCAAACTCAAACGGCACCTTTAAAGGAATCAAAAAAAAAATGGAACTTTCCCGCATTCCTCATCACTTCACACACAGTTCTGTAAACATTAACGGTTCTTATAACATTTACGCCCTGTAGAATCTGTTATGTGTGACACAGGATCCTGTTGCGACCGAGACACAGTATTAAAGGCTAGTTAACAAAAGCGTAACATTTTTGCCTCTGTCAAGCTTCCCTCTCGGAGTAAAGTGACGTTAAAGTGGCGAGGAAGCTGCATCGGTTTTCTCCTCTAAGAAGAAAGAGCACTTAAAGCAAGTTGTAATTTCCGTCCTGCAGAAAAAGAACCGCACTCTCCTGTGCAGTGGCCGCCCACGCCGCGCTCCTATCACACACATGCCAAGCCGAGACGTCGTAAAAAAGACATACTCGACAATCTAGTCCATAAGCCATCACAAGATCTCAATTTTCATCTTGTGAGTGGCATTTTGAGAAAGTTTACAATTACGATTCACAGAAAGATGATTTTTTTTAGGTGCGAGAACCCAGCGCAATGTGACATGACTTTGCGTTAAATAACCTTGGCTTATCAAACATAACCTAGCGTGAAACGAAATCTTTGATATGAGCACATTTACATTGAGAACCTAACATGAACCTGCTACAAAGTAGCAAGATCTTTTTCTGCTTTTCCCTTTACTTCTTTTCCTTAGAAAAAGGATAATCTATATAAAATATTAAAACTAAAGAATTTCTTGTTGATTTTATCTGCAGGCAGCAGAAGTACCACATAAAAATCTGGGGATAAAATTGTTTTGTTCTGCTGGTTTAGCTGCTATTTTGAGAATACTTACAGGTTTAAAACCATTCATCATAAGCGATACGCGTATTGAAGTTCGCGCGATTTTTCATACCTGTTTCCAGAGATTCAGGATGGTACTGCACCGTACCAAGCAAAGAAAGAATTGCGTGAGAATGTCCTAAATCTTTTTTGACAAATGCCGATTCACGTGGGAGACATCGCTGGTTGGTACGCTACAACCAACTCTCAACTTGCCTTCGTATCCCCAAGATACAGTCACTTTGGTGTCACAGTCACGAATCGCTTCCCGCCACTTTTTAAAACTGTCACGCAAAATTCACATCCGAATCAGGACACAATTTATTTTTCATTAATGACATCACAGCCGTCAAAACAGTCTGTGATATCTAGGGGCGGATCGATTATGCCTTGTGGTGAATTTCTTTGCTCCAAAACAGGCTATCGTGGAAATTGGATCATTAACAGCAAAAGCTACTTTCACCTAGATTACAACTAGGACCAAACTATCCTTTGCTATACTATATCGAACTAATTTAAATACTGACGAAGTAAGTACAATACTTAACCTGCCGACGAGTAGCCTAGCAATTGGCGGTTATAAAAACCCCCTTTGAAACTCGATGATAACGAAAAACGCGATTCGCAACAAGTCAATAAATGTTTGTGACAATCTGTTTTACATTTAGTGGGGCAAGTACAAAATTGTATTCCCTGAAGTGTATGTCAGGAACCAATATGAAGTTTTACCGAAGCTAAGACTGCATTTCTAAAAGTTACAGGAAAACAAGGTCATACGTACTATAACAAGATTGTTCTGGATCATAGAAGAAATATAGGATAATGAATTTGCTAAATGTATTCAGATGATGATATTAAGCTGCAAAGCTGTGATACAGCAATGCAACAAGCTAATTTAGCGATTAGCAACTATCGTGCTTTTTAACTGCTTTCAGATCTTCTTACTCGTTGAGTATCATGGAATTATGGCATGCAATATATTGTGCGGGTAACAACTATAATATAACAGTGATGATTGTTATTATTTCATTTCAGAAGTGCGTGCCAATATTTTCCAAAAAGTGCGTTTATACATAAATTAAGTTATGCCGGTGAAGGAAGGGTTTTGTTTGGAATCAAGGAACCCCACTCTGATTTGCATACAAAGGCGGATTGTAATTTATCAATAATTATCCTGCTCACGTTATTTTCGGCGAGACGCAAAGCCAACCTCAGACGTCACGGGAACGCCACAACTCACAAATCATCTCTAGCATAACCCGACTTTGAACATTAAACAGTAAAATCCACCGTTTCTTGGTGCATACCGCTAACTAGATACGACACTTTTCACTATGAAATACACTGGTAAAAATACATTCCTGTGCGAGATTTGAAAGCGGAAAAGGAGGAAATAGTACGACACATAATTTGTGGTTACTTTTCAAGATAGACCTCAATAAAGATCATACGAAGAAGCTTGGCAAGAGCTTGCAATTGGTAGTTACTTACTGATACAGTAGGTCTACTTCTGACAGCTATACAAGGTATTGATGTGTTGTGTTTCACATAGCAGGCAAAAAAAATCACCTTTGCACAAGAGAACAAATAATTAGATTTTAAAAGTACTAAATAGTACTACCAAATACCAACATCTATTTAAAAAAAAAAGACATTCGCCTGCCCAAATGATCCAGCAAAGGAAAAACTGTAAGATTGAGACCGGAAATCCCGAAGAAGCTTTCCAAAAATTTGGTCTACAGGAAGGACAAACATGATAAAACTTTGGACTTTTTATCTGCGTTTAAGTCACCAAAACAGAGACTCGCCCGTGACCTAGGTCCAGTTTTATTTTAATCGATTATTAATCAAACAAAAATCAGCGAAATCCACGTTGAGAACGTGAATGTGCCACAATCTGCGCTTCTCTTGAAAAAAATATATATATAGGAAAAAATGTTGTGAAAGCTATCAACCGACACGGAAATCTAACAGATCGCTTTTTTTCTTCAAGTTTTGCATATTTTATTTAGGAAGCACTCTTTTTGTCAAAAATGCAAAAAAAAAGGAGAACGGAAATATCACGCACAATGTAAGTTGCTATGGACTACGTAACTCTGGTCTGAGTATCTCTAAAGGAGGTATCCATGGATTTGTCCTCAATAAATAATCACGAAACCAAGGAAAACTCGATATTCATGGATCAACGGTTAGGCACCTATGCATGAAGATCCAAGATATCACGTATATCAACGCACATTAACAGATGTCTATGATAACACGAAATTGGATTCTGGCGTCTATAAATTTATGCGGATATCCATTTGGGTGTCTTTAAAAGCATTCATTTGTTAGGCATTGTTATGTACTTGATGCGACATCGAACATCATTTTTGGCCATTAAAAGTGCGCAGCATGTACATTATTACCAACATAAAAAAAGAAAAACTTTAAAATTTCAATTAATTATTTACTGATAAAAAGTTACTGGCTCTTACTAGTCTGGGCGCCCAAATTTTTGCGAGTTAAATTCCAAGAGACCAATTTTCTGCGTGTATGGTGTAACTCCCCCAAAAAAAGGAAAAGAAAAGATGAATACCGTCGGAACAAAGATTTCGTCCGTTATTTGTTTAGTCGCGGTGAGTTGCGTTGAGTCGGCTTGGAATTAGTCGATCAGCTTTATTTCAAGTGGCAGAGTCATATGTAATTTGCATGGGGGCTGTTAAACAACACAAAAGGGGTGTCTTTTGTCGAGATTTACAAGGCGGCTGTCCGAAGCGGCAATCCTTTCTCGGCTCCCTTCATCTCGACCCTAATCTTATTCATACTTGGAATCAATCTGTAGTCAGTTACTCCGAAAACAAATCTACGCCGCGCTCAGCACGCCTTCGATCTTCGGGGGAGACGGACTGCTGATGGGGGTGGAGGGGGTAAGTAAATCAAAGTTCGTGGTTTTCATTTTATAGTAAACCCGAAACCAACTCCTTCATTCACGAGAAAAAAAAATGCGCAAAGTTTTACTTACAACTTTACTTACAACTTGATTTTGCAACATTAGCAAGCGCTCAGTTTATGAAAAACTAAACATGAAACCAAGATACTGACCTACGAAAGGAAAACATGTCTGGCACAGAATCACTCAGTTCTCAAACTTCACCAAAGAGCGTAGCAGGTACAGCAATTTAAGTAGTTGTTACTTATCCACCTATAAATTAAGCTTTCGTGAAAGGATTGGGGAAGAAGCTCAAGGATTGCTCAGCGAGCTAAACGTCGAGATGCATTAGTTTTCACTCCCAGTGTTTGCTTCCAATTAAAATCGCTATGGTCAACAGTATTTTTGAATGCGCAAATGGACGACATGCTTTATTTTCCGTAAGAATTGGTTGCTTCTTTTTTTAAAAGAAATAAAGCATATGTTACCGTATTCTGTGTCAGAATTGACTGCTTAAGTGATCATAAGCGCAACGATCCAGGAGGATTGCAGAAAACTACTGCCGCCATATGGTTCGTTATAACAACTTTGCTATTCCTTACTCTTTGCGATACCAAGTTCACGTAATTTCGTTATTTGGACACGAAGCCATGCCATTTCTAAATTTTTCACTCATAGCACGCCTGATTGGTGATGGATCTCTCTTAGTAGGCCCAAAGTACCAAAATTATTTTTTTGCACAAAAAATTGAACGTCGGAAGAAATAATACGCCCTAAAAAGATTTCTAGGATGTATTTCTGGTAGAGTGCCATTACATGACAACTTGGCGTATTGAACCAGTCGAAAAAATAACTATAAACAAAGTTTCCTCCTTCAAGCGATGCTAAGAAAAAACACAACCATATAGAGGATTTTATTTTTCAACAGCATCGCTTGAAGTTTGAAATTTTGTTCAGTTATTTTTTTCCGACAGATTTAATACGCCAGGTTGTCATGTAAAGACACTCTTCTATTAAATGAATGCATGATTCTTATTAGAATAAAGGTTACCGATTTCGGCTGTGTGGTCTTTAAAAACTAGTATCAAAACCTCGGAACTGTTTATAAAACGGTCAGGTCAGGCGAATCTCTGCGATCGAATAATAATCGCACAATGACACAGGCAAACTCGGAGGTCGCGTCGAACATCGGCCCTTAAAACAACTCGACATAATAAAAATAAGGGGGGAAATGTGCGTAATATTTCTGCCCTTGTAGACACAAAAGGAAAAACAACTGTCCTGAGAACTAACCCCGAAGGACGAGGGGGAGGGGGCAGTCCGTCCTTGGCGTGGAGCGGTGCGGTGCGGCGGCCGAAACTCTGACTGGCTGTCGCTTCAAGGGGGTAGCAATGGGAGGCGCGGTGGAGAAGGTGGGGGAGGGGGTTCGCTGTTTGGCCATGAGAATCAGGGGGGCAACTCATTCCCAGTCCTTCCTGCTTGTGGCGGCATCTATAGTCCACTCACCCCTGATGGTCACCCCCTCCTTCCTCTTTCCGCAATACGAGAAAACATTTTGCCTCCTTCCGCTACAATTTAGCACCTATTTTTGGCTGTAAACGCCACTATTTCGGCTTTCTCACAATCACGGAATTACGGTTGGAAGTGGGAATAAGTTTGAGAGAGGATTGGTTATGGCGATGTAAGAAGAAGAGGAGAGGGAGACGTATAGGGGGAGAAAATAGTAAAGGGATTAGAGAAAGAAAAGAAGGAGGGGGAGAAAGGTTAGAAAAAGGAAATGAAGAGAAAGGGAAGTGAAAAAAGAGGAATAGAAAAAAGGAAGAAGAGAGGAAACAGAGGAAGATGGGGAAGAAAGAGGAGGGGAAAAGAGGAAGAAAGAAGAGTGAAAGAGACTGGATGAAGGGGAGAGGAAGAAAGAAATGAAACAGGAGAGAGAGAATAAAGAAGAAAGGTGGGAAGAAAGAAAACAAGAAAAAGAACAAGGAAAAGCAAGAGTGAATAAAAAGGTTGACAAAAAAGAAAGGTAAAACATGAAAAAAAATCTATAACAACACTACTGCACGGGCCTGAAGAGGAGGCCTTTTCCGGGTGTAGGTACCTATGCCGGCTTCGAAAAAAAGGACTTTATTTGCAAAAATGATGCGAAAAGCGAAGTCTGAGTTGACGGGCCCATCATTTACGGCGATTAAGAGAAGATCGCTTAATCCTCGGCAGGCCATTCAGAAAATAGTCACCACAAGTCTCATTATAGAGAGGTTCAATTGGCGAATCAGTGAGCGAGAAATAGGTTCAAGAGCCGAATCTATTCATTGGTTAGTATGGTTTCACACCTGCCATGCAGGGCAGCATCCCTGACATCTCAATTTACGTACTATGACAATCGGAGCCAGAGGACCAAAGAGTCTGGATGAATAAGGCACGGACGGGTGACTAAACTGGGTCCGCACATCATCGAGTCGATATTGCAAAAAGATGGCACAATGTGTGCGCTCATCCAGTCGAAATCCGCATGGAGATCCTCGCATAACAAAAGGGGCCCACGAGAAACTCTTAAGCTCGGCCGCAAACACCACCACTTCTATTACTATTGGCTTGCTTAACGTCCATTCCAACTGACAACAAAGCAAAGTTAATCTTTGCCGAAAGAATAAAAAGCTTGGAGAGTGCCGGTTATTGTTGGCTGTTTTCAATCTAATTGAAAACATACGTCTTTTCTTTTTTCGTAGGAGTGACCAGACACTTACGAATAAACAAGTTTATTTGGTTTGTTGAGTAAGCAATCATGTTTTGCTTTCTGTCGTTTGTAAAAAGGTTTTGTTTCTCAAGAGGAAAGCCAGGGTCAATGTATTCCACATTGTTTACTTGATCGCTGTACGGATGTTGCCGCCAGGAATCTTTGACGGAGAACTTAATTGTAACTTTGAAAAGAAGAATCTTTACACCCAATTATTCTGCGGCAAAGTCAACAACATTACGACGGTTTTGATGAGGCTATCGAATACAACCGCGTGGCCTTTTATTTTAAGCCTCCAATGCAAAAGAAGACGTTGAAAAAAAAACAACAAAAAAACTGTAAAGGTGGAACATTGGTTGTGCCATGAGGTAATATCAACCTAACAGGTATAGGGCTAGGCGTTGTGAATCTTTCTTTCGGTGGACTATGTTGTACGGGGAGAAACTATCGCAAAAGAAGAGTTAGTTTTAAGACGATTAAAAGCATATAGGAAGAAAATGCAAGGTAAGTTAGGCGAAGTGTAGAACAGGTGGGATGATTTGAAAGAAAACGATAAGGAAAAATTACGTTCGATACGGTGCGACCTTTTCACCACAGTTTAGGGCAAATAAGTTATACTGTGAAAGGTATTGGACGCAAAGGTGGTATAAGAAAATGAAATGTGCAAAGTAAAAGGTCCAGGTTAATGGAAAGGCCGAGCATGGTAGGGAGCTAACGTCATGGGCTTGAAAGTTTCATCCGGGCACATTTTTAAAACAATATGAGCGCATTAATTATGCGAATGAGAAGGCAAGAGGCATGAAATTATAAACTCAGTAAACTCAATCGATTTCCTACTTAACAAGCGGAGCACAAAAAGCGTTCTCCACCAACGACTCCATTCGGCCTCTTCGTACTTTGGAGTATCAGCTGGTCTTGATATCTCCGCGAAGATAATACAAATATTTTTGGCACAACATCTTCGATGCGGTGACATGGTGGTGAAGGTAAACTATCCAAGGATTGGCCATGTCAGCCGATTTTATCTACAATTTGTGTTGTCTATAAATAGTAAATGTGTAAAACGGAGAGTTTAGTGGAACGACCAGGAAGTTAGTGACAAGACCTGCCTATGATTTAGCACACAAAGTGGGCCAGCTGCGTGTATTTTAGGCTGCAAATGGTCAAAACAGATGGCGAACCGCTTCTTACGGGGAGACGTGAGGCAGATGCAACGAGTTGAGTTCGCTACTTCGGAAGCCTCTGCCGTTCCAGTTCCTCGCCCCAGCTCGTCGCTCTGTCAACCCACCAAGAGGTACATACGCCAAACTCCCCCGCTGTCCACGATCTCCCTTTATGGGAGCGAGGGCGTCCGCGCAGGGCCCAAGGGCCTCTCGGGGCAATATTTCACATTTGCAGTCATGTTGCGGTGGGAGTTAGTGGCTCTCACAGGGTGACCACTTCCCATCCCCAAGAAAATTGATTGGCTCTGCGGACACACTCACTTTTAAAGGCCGAGTTATTTGCATTTCGTGTTTTTTGCCGAGCGGGGCCGCAGAAGAGCTATGCACAGATTACCTATCCTGTTACAGATTTTGTCGTTAATTGCCAAATTACCACTACACTGAAGGTTCAACCAGAGTAAAGCCCAAGGGGCAGAAAATGTTACCTTGCAACACAAGGTGCGTTTGCTTAAAACACAATTGCTCGTGTTTACTTTACGGGAGTAGGCAATTTTACTTTGGCACGGTATATACGTAGTTAATGTGACGATTTTCCGACAACTTCACGATTTCATTGGAGCCCTAAAGATTTGATACGGTATTTCTGAAGTTTAATAATATCCACGATCGATACTAAATAACTATCTTCAGAAAGCGCGTGCACCAACAAGTACTTATTCTGAGATCAAAAAATGCCCTTCTTAAAGGAGTGACTAAATATTTCCCCTGACAAGGGAACTATCCCAACCCGCAACCTTTAATTTCGATCCAATTTACATACTTTTGCTCAGCAGAGTTTACATAATGTACAGGTGCTTTCAAACTCTGCTCAAAATGGGGGGAAGTGGGTGAAAACCGCCCTCAAAGTAGCCGTTTTGGGCTGTTGTTTTCTGCGTGAGAGTTCGTCCCCCAAAGGTAGGCAACTGCTAATACATTTCTACCGTCACTTTTGCATCTTGTACTCGGATTGAAACAGAATCACATCGTGGCTTCTTGGTGGCGGTTGCCTACCTTTGGGCAGTCTAGATGAGAGACTTGTGCTGGTCATGGTTACAAGAAAAGCTTTTTTGATCTCATGATACATTTTTAAGTAATAAAGCAGGTTTCAGTTTGACATCCAACAAAATTTTTAGAGTTTCTCACAAAGAACTACAAAGAAATAAAGTCAAGCAAGATTGGTGAGGGATCAGATCCATTCCTAGCAAAAGGGTTTGATCCCTCTAACCAGACCAAAATTTGACTTGTTTTTGAAACATTGCCAGAATCAGTTTTAAAAACCTGATCACATGCCTGATCAATGTACAATGAGACCAGACCAGTGCCTTTGCGCACACGATGAATAGACTACAAACCATTAATGTCATAAGAATTCGAGGTCTGTTGGTATTGCTGGGTCAGAACAAGACCATCGTTTCTCGGTTGCGCCGAAAAGACTATCGTATCACGGACAGATCGCTGCAGACCTGGTTTTTGCCGTGAGCCATTTTATTATTAACTGCTTCATTTTCGTTTCAATCCATGGAAAAGTGCTCAGAGCCTCGAGGTATCGTCTTAAACCATTTAAGACTAAGTACAGCAAAATTAAAAACACCAGTCACAAAAAAATGCCACCGCGGCCTGTCCAAGGTACTATGATTTCCGCCGTACAACCGAAATGCGGTAGTCTCACTTTCACCATATGCAATGTTAAGTCATACACCGTACCCACAATATTTCAGCCAGTTTCTTTTTTTGGAATTTTCACTAAACTTTCAGCCAAAGGATAAAATTGCAGAAGTCAGTTTTCTTCGCTTCTAGCATTTTATTTTCAGCTACTAATTTGTCTTCGCCTACCGGTATTTACTTGAGATGGCTGTTTGAGGCATTTCTCAGCTGTTTGCCTAACCGAATTCCCTGGCCCAACACAGCTATTGATTTTTTAGCGTGTTCAAGTTTTGGTTGAAGTATGCGGATTACAGGCAAATTACGTGGATCAAATCGCGTGGAATGAAAGCAAAACACGACGAAGAAAGGAGCATTAATTACTAAGGAATGCAGCCGACAACCTTTCTGCTGCATCATTACATAGTGGTTATGTGCTCAAATATCTTGTAAAATGCAACTTTCTTTTATCGAGGAATTTTAATATGGAGAAGAAGAGCAGCTAAGAGGACAGGATTGAAGGAACGAAAGGAAAAACACTGGACAGCAAGTACCCAACAAATCAACAATACACCAGATTATCATACGTAGTACAGTCAAAATATTAAATCACCAATCCACAAAATATAATCTAGATATATCCAATCACTGTATGGACGTATTTTTTCTTGTTTTGCCAGCTGTGAGCCCTGCTCTATCTAGATTTTATAACTCGTTTCAAAACTTAATTTTAGACAACGCACGGCTATAAAAGTTGATGGTTTTCCTTTTAACGAAGAATTTCGAACAGTTCAAAATTACGATTTACCAAGAAAAGCTTCCAACAGAACCGCCCTAAATTATTGTAGGGAAAGATAATTTGAAGACTATACCAAAACACGTAGGATATAAGCTGTGTGGCACTATTAGGCTTGTTATGTTCACTCTAAATTTGATATAGTCATTTTTCGACTAATTGATCTAGTCATTTTTGTTTGAAAATTTGATTTGGTCATTTTTAAATTCAGCGTTAAACTGTAAAAATTGACTTAGATTTAGCGGTCAAAACATTTTTACCATATTTAGTGTTAGTATTTTCTAGTACCAATATTAATTTGGTCCCTAAGTCTAAAATAAGTCGCTTTTTATGCTTTAACAATTCAACGAGTTCTATTTTCACTACTAAAATAGTCATTTTCGACTAAAAAATCGTCAAAATTGACCAATGCAAATAAATGTCGAAATTTTAGCTAAAAAACTTAAGTCAAATTTGAATAATTTTAATAGTAAACTGTAAATGACTAATGAAATAGCTAAAAGTGACTACAGAATGGTCATTTTTGACTACAAAATAGTCAAAATTGACTAGTTGAGATATTAGAATTTCAGGTACTTTTCTTTAGTCATATTTGACCATTTCACATTTACATTTTTATCACTGCATATTAATATAGAGCGCACATCATTGTGTAAGTTTGGTAAGTTAAGGAACGGCTGGGTTACGATCATGATTCGAAATCAAGATTTGAAGATTGTTCAGTTTAATAACCAGTATGAGAACAAAACAAAGAAGTGTACGGAAAAAAGAAACCAAGCTATCTAAAATGGACGTTTATCCTTTTTTATCGACGACTTTAAGGAATTTGCAAACGGTTTGATGGGATACCCAGAAGTTCGAAGGCCTGAAGATTTCATGTGTCCAAGTGCTCATAAAAGCAGCCGCTGCACAAACAGCTTACGGACGGCCCCCAATAAGAATGGTATAAAATTCATTTAGCGAGACAGAACCAGTTTCGAATACAACTATCCCTGTGTGGTCACTATTGTTGAGCTTTCAATCTCGGAACGCGCGAGCCGAGGTACGCATTTCTTGCTTGCTTACGCCATCTAGCGGAGAAAACGTCAAACTCGAGCCTCCCTCTCCCGCACACGGCGTGCATTTTTTTTTTTGATTTAGGTAAAAACTCTACGTCACAAATCGTAGCTTCAAACCAAACACAATGTGACGGAGTGTATAAGTCCTGTAAAAAGTAGCATGTACGGTGCACTGTTA
>Ga0058701_10001636_pt1 | contig 16181 bp, 13 predicted proteins | sample AgamicOrMae_FD_97039 | JGI IMG/M metagenome (GOLD analysis project Ga0058701, IMG submission 97039) | Agave microbial communities from Guanajuato, Mexico - Or.Ma.e | ecosystem: Host-associated > Plants > Phyllosphere > Phylloplane/Leaf | place: Guanajuato, Mexico | collected 2012-06-04
GATTTTGACCTTAAATAAGACAAGTTAAAGGAGCGACAAAACATCATACTGTGCCAGTCCTCAGTCACCAAAAATTTATTTAAATATGTTTTCAGTAAGCGTTTATTGCTTGTGTTACTTTGCTTTATTTGGATAACCTCTCAACTCTCCGCATTTACGGATATTCCCCAGCGGTTACAGCCTGAAGATAAAAAGCTGAGATATTGTTTTTGGCTTCTGGCATTGTTGCAAAATGAAAACAAGTTTCATCGTCTCGTTTTCGAGTTTGAGCTGGTCAAAAGTGACAAAAAATACACGGTGATAAATGGAGACCTCATTAAAAAAAAGTGCATAATCAAGAAATTTATTTATACCAAGAGAAGACGAGGGTGAAAAAAAAGTTTCTCAGTTTAAACCTCATTACAAAACTTTTGAGCCCAAAAACTTGAAACTTCACCGTTTAGTTTAAGAAACATCCGAAAAAATCCTTAAAGTATTATCATTTTTAGAGAAAAAATGAGTCACATCAACAACTAAAGATTTCTTTGAAAATTTGAAATCAACTGATATAATCGTTGGTAAATATTGGATCCGTTTGTCTATCATAAAGAAATCCTGAGCTCTAGATTGTTTTTAAACATGTATTGAATAGTTCCATGTGAGTTTGAATAGATTAACGCGGGGAATATCCTTAAGTTGTATAATCTGCATTTCTTTAAGTGATTGTGGGTCTTGCTCTGTCCCATCGCCACCTGCGCTTGCGTTGAGTGGAGTGCGCTGATATGATATAATTCTCATAACTCGCTGCCTCCGGTTTCAGCACCTGAGACTGGTAATGATAATCACGCTGGTTCCTCGAATGACCAAAGGATCACCGAACGATAATTCACTTTTCGGCTAGTATACTTTCCAGTACAAAGTATTATTCATAACTTTTGACGTTATTTCAAAACGCTTTTTTTTCTTATTTGTAAAAACCAAACCAAGAGTTGAAAAAAAAATACCCGAAAATTTAGAATTTTTAAAATACCGGAGGTACTCTATTAACCACCTAGTACCGTACGTATTCTCGTGTATTTTTAATCATGTGTAAACCGTTTTGGAAAAATAGATGATTTGCCACTACAGAAGTATCCTAGCTTACAGTATGCTTGAAGATCATTGAGCTCTCCTTATAGGTGTGAATTAGTTAAAAAAAAAAAAAATACAAACTTGAACTTAATTTGTTTTTTCTCTCTATAAAACACATTAATGGAGTTTATTTCATTTTTTGTCTGGATTAGAATGTTTTGGAGTGGGACTGGGAGTGGGCGGTGGGTCCCTGCAAAAGGATGGGGTGGGTGTCAGCAAGAACTGAATGCAATGAAAATAATTTGGCACCCGTGGTATAGATGTGTTTGAAGATTAAAGTGAATGCAAAAACTTGTTTGGATATTATTGATTGCTGACATGATACTGACCTCTTGTCCATAAACCTAACACCCTTGGGAACCACAGTGACTTCCCAAAATGTGGTGAGGAAGGCGAATGCCCAATCAACAATCCACCGAACAAGTTTGGCCAAGAATCGCAGACGGTACCCATTGCTTCTCAGGCCACACAGCCACTTGATGTGGGACTGCTTAATCCCTGCCATCTGCAACACAGATAATTTAAAAGTTCATCTAAACCCATAACATATCAACTGGTCAACACCACTGAAATCATGCTTACCAATGAACTGATTGTCATCAGGCCTGAAAGCCCTTGGGATATCAAATGCCGAAGATTACTCTTCAACACATCCCAATTGTCCTTGGAGCCCAGCAAGGCCTCTGGGAAAGTCTGCGTTAAGTTCTGCCACACCAGTAGGGAGGCTTTCTTGGCACTAATGGTAGTACCGGCGTCGTCAGACTCTTTGAAAGAGTACGAGAAGCGGCGCAAGACTTTCTGGTGCCGATGCACAATATCCTTCAACATGCCATTAAGGCCGAGAAGATCCTCATTGTGTCCGGCCACCTCTGATACGAAAGTCTCCGCCAAATTATCTCCAGCCACACCGACATCCACCTCGAAGATGGCACAGAGCACATGCAGGGGATTGAAATCCTCCTCGCTCACGCCAAACACATCGCTCCCGGTGAACTTGCCCCACGGTGTTCGCTTGTTCAAATAAAAGTTTTTCGTGAGGATCGTGGATCCTTCGTTGTCCCTGAACGCTTGCACGTCTTTAAACATGCATTCCTTTTTCATCATGTTTTGAGTCAAATTAAATTCACCAATAAAAAGCACAAACAGAAACACGGTGTTCCAAGAGAACCACGCCGAAACGTCTCCAAAAGAAGAAGAACAAAAGTGACGCACGAAGGCTTGACTGTAGTACAGTAGAGACCTGAGAAACTCAATCGGCGTACCACGGCTCCTATTGGCCAAGCTATCGCCTGTCTCGGCTGGGCCGAGCCGAGTCTTGTTGCTCCGCTTGACCATGAGACTAGGGCTCTCATGGCTTGACATGCATGAACTTGCCGGGAGCGGGAGGGGTGAGGGGGCCCTTGAGTTCACAAAATGGCGGCCTCCATGGATTTCTCAATTTATTCATGACTTTACTGTACTGTAAGTACAATGCATGGATGACCGTCTGGCTGAAGGCAAGGAGCACGATTGGCCGGGAATCTGCTTGGTTTGATTCCAGTACATAATCGAAAATACTAATTACAATTTCCTAATAGAATCTCAAGGGATGGGCACCCTTCTCTCAAGGTAAAACCAATAATGGCTATGACAATGTGGAAGATTTGAATCACTGTGTCTTTCCCGCCAGGTTCTACAGGCGGCGGAAACGGATAAGCCGTGGCCGCCATGTTTAGAGTGAGAGCAGGCTAATAGGCTCTTGTCAAGGCCCTTTCGCTTCTCTCTGTTTGCCCTAAGGGTCTCTCGTAGTGACGTTCCCATCACACAAGTAACACACAAGGGGGAAAAAAGTCTTTATATATCCTCTGACACAATATGTTTGAGAACATGATGAAAATAATTTAAAACTAACAGAATTGGATACAACACAAAGACAACAAGAAAAGCTTGTTTAAGGGACTCTAGCTTGTTCTCATACATTCTGGCCGGTATATTTCTCATAAACAATATAATGACGCCAACGCGCCGACGTCATGGTCGTGAACCTAATGGAAGTTTTTATTCATAAAACTGTCAAAACGCTCATCTTTTCGACAAAAAAATATTACTAAAAATAGCTTTGAAACTATTTAACGTCAGTTTTATTGATATTCTGTAGACAATATCTGGGACAATCATTCCGTGCATTCTCTCATCATTCAGTTAGGTTGGATATGCTGGCAAGTCAGCCATATTGTACAAGTGCAGAAATTTGTGTTTTGGTGCAAGCAAAAGTAGTGTTTGTCATGTGGAATTTTGCACTTCGAACATTGTGTCGTGAAGGATAAAACCATTAATATCTTCGGAACAGAAATTTTTTCTTCGATTGTTACTTGACGAAGATATAACGTTTTCATTTGGAAGGTAGATATTAATGTTTTGTTGTAGTGCCCCTGTGTTTAGATTGCTAGTTGGATCGTTAAGTTAGCGAAAACAAAGACGGCCCTCTTATTGGGAACGAAATGCTATACCCTGTACCTTTTTAATATCCATTAACCGTTATGCTGAGTTTATTTTGTAGTACAACAGGTCTTGCCTTCCAGTTTCAAACAATATCGCTGCACCTAAGTACGCTTCGGTTTAGTGACTTGTCCCATTTCTCTTAGGCATTTTTATTTCTTGTAATTGCGTTAATTTGGTTATATTTTACCGTGAATTTCGGGTTTTGAAACCCGTTCATAGAAATGGCATTTTATTTGTCTTCTCCAGTTTCTGTCTGCTATAGAAGTGTCAGAAATCAGCTGATTACGGCAACATACATGAGGCGCACACACAAAGACAACGAAAAAAAGAGGGGTGGGGGAGCAAAGAATACAATTTTTAGGTAATTTTTCCCTGACTTCATAGTACTACTCCATACCTCGCAGCGTATCGCATATGCAATGAGATCAATCGTCAAATTCGAGAGAAAAAAAGACGTCATTAGTAAAGGTGTGTTTAGAAAAAAAAAATCATCACATGATTTAAAGGACAAAAGTTTTTTTCTTAGGCAAAAACATGCCCTGCATTATCAATGTTTTACCAAACTTCTTCTCTAGCATATGGGGTGTTGAGTGGATTCAACCTGAGTCAGACTTTAACTTGAAGGTGATTCACAATAAAGCTTAAAAATGTCAACTTTGAGCATAACCATCTAAAAGATTATTTTTTTTTCCTCAGGTCCGTAGTTTGTTATAACTTTAAAGCCAGATCCAGTTAATCATGAGATTAGGGGTAAAATAGTGTAGTAACAAGGACAGGCTTGATGCATGCATGATCCCAGTAGTTACAGATTTTTGGAAGAACCCGTTGACTCTCAACTAATACAGCAAAATTTTTCAGCTCACTAATGCTTGTGCTAGTACTTAAAAACTCTTTTGGTACATTTATTTCAGTGGAAAAAAAAATCCCAAAGCTTTAAAGAGCGTGGTGGGGCTATCCGCATAATCCACATACTTCAAAATTTGTGTTTAACAGCGTAATACTTTTGTATTCCGAAGTTGTATGTTTTATTGTGCTTTTGTACCATCATATACCTTGTTAGAACCTACCACAAATTAAGCAGTGTTTTCTTTTTTACTCTTTCGCAGAAAATAAGCCCTTAGAGGTGACGCAATACCAGTGTTCACGTCGGGGCGGAAAAATCACCTATATTAATTTGCGTATATAACTAACTTATCGGTGACAAAATCAAACCAAAGTTTCTCAAGAGTTTCCAAAAGAGCCTGAAGTCATACTCGTGCATTAATATTACGCTAGAAATGCGTGCATCATAAAAAAAGGGCGATCGTTTTCGCGACCTTCGTAATAGGCACGCGGAAATTCCAATCACGCCCCGTAAAACTTTGCGAGGGTTTTTTTTTTTCGTCCAGCTGAAATAAATGTATCAAAAGCGGTTCTAAGCACGAGCACAAACATTGGTGAGTTTGAAAATTTTGCTGTATTTATCGAGATAAAATAGACTCTCTCAAAAACCTGTAATTAGGGGGATCATACACGCACCTAGCCTATCGTCCTTGTTACAACTCCATTTACCCTTACTCTCATAAATGAATTCTCCTTTGATTAATAAGATTGGCTGTCACTTAATTGAGGAGCATTTTTTTCTGTTTTCTCCTATTTTTTTGAAGGGATGGGGAGGAGTTGTTGCGTTTAGCAGAAGCCTTTATTGTAGGAATTTCGATAAATCTCATCGAAGTCGCGGAAGTAATCTGAAAAATCTGCCACGCGAAGGGAGTGCCATTATCTTTTATCGACCTTCGAGTCGATAAGAAACTTTTCGCTTACACCGACTCATCTGCGCTCATGCCAAAATAAGAAAATAATAACAATAATGAGAATAATAATTGATTATGTTAAAAAAGTTGAAATTCCAAAAATAATATAGAAGATTTTGTGGACCCAAGTCCGTCGTCGAAATCGAAAAAAAACGAACACACATTGTTATGACGTGGTAGTATCTTTTAGAGTCCCCCCCCCCGGCAGATTTGTTGGTTTCAATAAGGGCTAGTTACCTTTGACTCCTCACTGTCCCATTTTTTTTAATTAAAAAAAAATTATTATATATTTATGTATAATTTGCAAGAGCATAGTTTTGTATTCTTTATGTCTAGATATTTTTTAACGTAATTGAACTGTCCACCCCCGTTTCATGAGACCAAAAAAATTGAAAATAAATCAAAGTATAAAATATTGCATAAAATATTGCCAACATAATACATTTCTCGTGCGCTGAAATGTTTTTTGGTAGTGAGCCTTTTAAAACCCGGCATGTATTTTGGGCGCTCATCATACGTTCCTTGAATGGTTGTAAAGGTTGCATACTCTTATGTCCAACTCTGATTATAGAAATAATCGACTTACAACCTCGTGAATTATCAAGTTCGGTTCCCTGTGCCTCGCTTTATCGCGCCGCCCGATTGTCGCTAAGCCTGATGCCGCTTACTTCTCGGCGGCAGTTACTGCTGTCGTGAAGTAAGCGGTAACGAAAGAATATAAAATATGCAAATTGTATATAATTTCGTAGCGGCTTGTCGTTTACTGACGAGTTCCAGTTGGCCTCACGCGACTACCGAAAAATGTAATCTCGCTATGAAATATTGTTTCAGTGTCCTTAATGTCCTGCTCAAGGACATAATGTTCGAGGCTTACCTGACGAATGAGGCCGGTCAACTGGAGCCTGATGATATCCCGCAGACGAATAACCCAGTCTGGGTTCTGGGGAAAAAGTACAATGCCAAACAAGGTGAGTTTCCGGATCAGAAAGCGCGCAATACGCTTTAGCAGCGCGCTTTCATCGTGCTCGCAAGTTTTATCAAGAGTATTAATTCTCATGGGTAGCTGTCATAAGCGCCAAAAACCACAAGCGCCAATCCGTAACCGCCAAACGAGAAAAGTCGCAAACGCCAAAGGTCTTAACCGCCATACTAACCTTACCTAACCTAACTTAGCCTAACCTAACTTGACCTAACCTAACCTATACGAACTTTGGCGTTTGCGACTTTTCTCGTTTGGCGGTTACGGACTGGCGCTCGCGGCGTTGGCGCTTATGGTTTTTGGCGCCATCGAATGCCCCCCAAATTCTCATTGTTAATGGGTGAAATTAATAAACCGCGTTTAAAGTCACAAGGGTACATCTCGGACCATAATTTTTTGATCTCGTTGAATATTTGCAGATTCATTCGAAAAGCCTTGAAACATGCTAGAACTTAATAACCTTAACTTATATTCACAAGTGCCCGTGCTACAGAGCGTTTAAGTTCACCCTCCCCCTCTCCCCGCCCACCTGTAAAGATGCAAACTTAAACGCTCTGTAGAACGGGCTCTTGTGAATATCCGCACCTGATTTCAAGTTTTCGCATAATTATTTGCCTTCCGAATGGATCTGCAAATTTTTAACGAGGTCTGAAATTCTATGGTCCGAGATGTTCCCTTGTTAGACCAAGAGCAGCCACAATTTAACATGCAAATGCCATGGAGTGTAAAATGTGATGTATTTGCGGGTAGTAAAATTCACAGAAAGTTGTGAGGACACGCAAACGCAGAGAAATTTTTTGTTCTTAACGTACTTATTGTATTCTGAATAAGAAGAAGGAGTCTTGAATATTGCTGATATTAGGTATCTTGAGAATTAATCCATTACAACCTCTTCTTCCTCCTAAAAAAAAAATTTAAAAAATTAAAAAATATTTAAAAAAAATTTAAAAAATTAAAAAAAATATTAAAAAACAAAAAAAAAATTAAAAAAATGTGAGCTGATTAGTAGGTTTGGTTTAAAATGCTTTTTCTCTGCAGATCGTTTTAAAATTCAATAAACATAATTGCTCTTAAAAAGGCAAAGACATTTTTCTAAACATGAGGAATTTTATTACTCAGAATTTGTGAATTGGTATTGTCCATAAATTTCGTAACCTTTGAGAGGATTAGGGTATCAAAGACTAGGTTACAGTCGCTGTTTACACGGAGGGAGGGGAAATGGTTACGCGGGGAGGGGGGTCTAAAGTGACCTACTTAGTGTATGGACGGCCCCTTTGTGTACTTTAAGAAAAAATCCTGCCTTCGCTGAGAGAGCTTTTTTTTGCGATTGCGCCTAGAGAGCGTGTTGTTTTTCGAGCGTGAAGCCAGCTTAAAATCACCTTACAAAGTCGATGGAGTTTTTAAAGGAAAATCTCATGAAAAACATCTGTTCTTGAGAATACTCAGTATTTCGGGAGAGTATGTGGATCAGGTATATCTCTACCAGTTATCTCAAAGAGGAAAAATGACCGGCTGTTTGAAGGCATCAAATTAATATCCGATGCAACAGCTGGGGATCGCTATTAAAAAAACATGATCCAAGTCGGCATTCCGCAGCTGCCGACCAGTAAATCATCATACGTATTCTGCGATTAAATATATGATGGCAGGCTATGTACGGCTTTGTGCTGACCCAGTTGACTCGACCCTGTAGAGCAGTGATTTTTTTCGCTGCTCCGAAACGTCTGACAAAAGTATCAGGAAAGCTTTACCGACTGATAAACTCGATGAAATATTGTTACATTAAACATCGGAAGAGATTCGTTTGTCTTCATAGTTGTGCTATCAACCCACCGATAATCAAGAAAAATTAATAAAATTCTATGGATTTGACCCAAGGAGCGCTTTTGATCTTTAATTTGTAGAAATTTGCAGAAAAAATTAAGATAGTGCCTTAGTTTTTTTTTTCGTGGAAAATAATTTTTGAGCTGACTGGAAGTTCTTAAGGATAAGTTGAATTCCCATTTTTGTTGAAAGTGCTGGAATTGCATCAGGATTCCCCGTCAGTGATAGCACGATTGCAGTGGGTCCAGATTAGAGCCCTTAGTAGACCGAGACACGCAACCGGTGATCCGCCATCTCTGCGGTCACATGATCAAATGAGGTGTCCGCCATGATGGGCCCAATGCATTGTTGCAGGGAACTTTCCGCGCTTGGGAAAACATGGCGGCCCCCTTGAATCCCGGTTGCGCATCTCAATCTATTAAGGGCTCTAGTCTAGAAAAGCCCTTCGGTATGAAGAGGTAAAAGAGATAAGTTTGAATTACGAAGCCAAGAAGTCAGTTGTGTAACCCATAACAGCCCAAAGTATTTGGAGTGAAATTTAGCACGAGAGAAATTGGAAGGATTTTTTTCCCATTAAAATACGTAATTTCAAGCTTTGAAAATGCCTAAATTATTAAATTTCAGGTTTCCAGAGGGGTGATATTTTTGAAATTGTGACAATACTAAACTGAAAAGACCCACCAATTTTTTTTATCGCTTCTCCAGTTAAGATTTTTCTTTATTAAGAGGAATCTGAACCGGTTTTGATGTCCAAATCGTGATTTTGTTTTACAATTAAATGGACGTTTGGTTGTGTTTCAGAGTTGCAACAGATTCGTCAGGATATTCAGTCCCGTTTATGGTTCACATATCGGCGCGGATTTATGCCCATCGGGGATACGTGGTTCACCTCGGATAGAGGATGGGGCTGCATGCTGAGGTGCGGCCAGATGGTGCTCGCCCAAGCCCTCCTCAACCTCCATCTGGGCCGAGAGTGGATGTGGTCCCCGGAGACGCGCAACGAGATTTATCTCCGGATTCTAAGACTCTTCGAGGACCGGAGATCCGCCGAGTACTCTATCCACCAGGTGGCGCTACTCGGGGCTTCCGTAGGGAAGGAAGTGGGCCAGTGGTTTGGCCCCAACACCGTCGCTCAAGTCCTCAAGTGAGTCTTGTGTCTCACCCTGTCGTTCCTCCTTGTAGAGACCTGAAAAGTAGAGAGGCGCGAATGACGAACCCGACCATGGGTATTCTTTACGGGAAAATGGCGCTCAACATGGCGGCTATGGGCTCGATTTGCGCCTCTCTACTTTTCAGAGCTCTATTTCTATGAGGCGGCGCCTAATCACTAATATCTTTACTTTGCAGGAAATTAGCTGCATATGACAAGTGGAGTTCGTTAGCAATTCACGTTTCCTTGAACAATATGCTGGTTATCAAAGATATAAGTAAGTATATCTGGTCTACTTTAACTGTCTTTGAGGTCCTTTTTAGTTTCCTTATTGTTGATCTTGGTTTCTTTTCAGAACAAACCTGTTTCGGCATCACAGGAAGATGGCGGCCATTAGTCTTAGTTCTTCCTTTACGATTAGGTCTTAGCGAAATAAATCCCATTTATATGCAAGGATTAAAGGTAAGTCTTCTATAAAATTTCGCCTGACGTAAGTGACCTTTTAATAACATCTTGTGCATTTTGAAAATGCGTACGACTGGTTTTCATAGTTTCCCACATAGTTTCCAAGAACTGTAAATAATCGTATGGACTCGGAACCTCCATTTCCAATAAATAACTAAATGAAAAAAAAAACAGAAAAAAAAAACATTTTCGCTACATCTGTCTACTATTCACACTTAAAACGGGAAATGATACCTTAGTTATTATGACAAACATTCTGAAAATTTTCTTGCCGAAAGATTCTCTTTAAAGTTCGTTCATAAGTTTTTTACGCGAAAGAAATTGCTTCGTGTCTTTATGGAGTCTGATATTTTAATTTGAAATCGCATATTTTAATCAGCGATGAGCTTTTTGTCAGCTGTAGAGACTTTGCTGTCTCAAAGATAGGATCTTTTGTCCTTTCTACTGTGTCCTCAGTCATAATTTTATCAATTGTTTGAGAAATTAAAAACGCTGGTGCGCTTTTGATCAGTAGGCAAGCATAGACCACGTATTACAGGCTTCTATATCAAAGAATCACTTCCTAATTTCTCGTTTTAGTTTATTTTTTAAAATTCTTGAGTGTGTCGTACGTGTTTTGAGTCCAGAAACCTTGCTCTTTCCTTCCTACCTACAAAAAGCGTCATATAACCAGCGTATGTTTCGAAGAACTTAGCTTTAAATTTTCGAAGTGACTATTCACACACTGCCCCATTTGAAATGTATTAGGTTCGTCTCCGTGGGTTCAAGTCTCCCTTGTTTTCTTACAGGAATGCGGGTAGAACTGACTTTAATTTTTTTTTTCAGACGTGTTTTACTTTCAGACAGTCTCTTGGAATTATCGGAGGAAAACCGAATCACGCCCTTTATTTTATTGGCTACGTAGGTGAGGAATTCGTGACGAAAACTGCTTTTTCGGGAGAAAAAAATGGTTTTGCGTTCATGGCATTTATTTTCTTCTTCGTCTCAGGTGACGAAGTCATCTTTTTAGATCCTCACACAACTCAGCAGGCGTGTTCGGTGGTGGGCAAAGATAACGAAACGGAGCGGCTGGCCGACTTAACTTACCACTGTCAGTACGCAAGTCGCCTACATATCCTTCAGGTCGATCCATCATTAGCTGTTGTAAGTTGGTTGCACTGTGAATTTCAAAAATGGAATACGCTACCTCTTGTGTTCTGCGGAGGTTGAACTGATTTGTGCTGAGGGGATTCTCGAAAGGTATATTTTAAAAGAATCGGTGAATCTTTTAGCCGTGAACTGAACAAGGCCAAAAAGACGCGAAATTTTTTATATTGAAATTGCGTTTTTTCATCTCCTTCCCCCTTGCAAATTAGAGAGTACCTCAACCTAATATTTGGCACTCGGCAGAGAAAACCAATTTAAAATAACACAGATCATCGAAAAATTGTTAACTATTATCGGAAATCTTGGTTCTAAACGTTAATGGAGAGGTAATGGTTGTGGCCGTCTAGATCTCAAAAGACGTGTTTTGGCTTAAATCGCACGTATCCGAAAAAAAAATCTGATTTTCGGCGATTTAAATTTTTTAGTTTAATTGCATTTCTAATTTACATCTGAGAGTCATCCCGATCTCGCCGATCTTCTGCATGGCTTTTACAAATTTGTATTTATATGTAGAAGCATTTTTTCTGATTGTAGAAGCACAAAAGTTCTCAATGAAGAAGGACTTGGAAGTCGTGGAGCTTTCCAACTTGAGTTACGATAGGAAGTCATAAAGTTTTCTTTTCTTAACAGTGTTTCTTCTGCGCGACGGAGGATGACTTCGACACCCTGTGTTCATCGATACGAGAACGACTAGTGCAGCAGGAAAAACAGCCTTTGTTCGAAGTTTTCGATGAAGCGCCCAACTCTGGGACATATTCAGAGATGCTGGGTGCCTGTGTGGGCAAGGACGGTAAGTCTTAATCTATTTCTGCCGCATACATCTTTACTCACTATAAATGTTATAGTTGGAATTTTCAAGCACTTGTTCTGTGTCTCCGAGCCGAGTGGAACAAGGCGCACATAACCTAAACTAACTGCACCTAGGTTACGCTAACCTAATGTTCGCCAAGCATGATGCCACTCAATGTTCGGAAGCAGTTACGCTGAAATGTAAGCTGCACCATTTTGGCCACAGCAGAGTGGAGCGGTACTCAATGCTCATGACCTAATCTAACTTGTGGTAACATAACCTATGCGGTAGCATGTCGTTCATCACAGTGTAACGAAATTTTAAACTTGGGAGGGGCAAAAGAGGTAGAAAATTCCACATTTGAGATTTGCAGTGTTGTTACGGAAAGCGCCTTTCGTTTTTCCGCAATATTTGATAAAATTTTTCGCTGCTGATTGATCCCGGAGATGTTATGTGTGAGCTACAGGGACGTAATGATCCGTTATTCCATGTTAATAATTTACGGTTGTGTCGATTTTTCAGTGTTGGAAGACCTGGATCAATTCGTGGACGACTCCGACGAGGGTTTTGAGCTGCTGGGGTGACGCCTGGACAGACGATTGCCGAGTCCCATTTTGTTACCGAAATCTGTGAAAGCTGCAAACAGCCAAAACAGAAACTGTGGTTGCGACTGCTTCAGATCTACCGGCATTGAGGTGGAACCATAGTCGAAATGTGATATTGAGTACATCAAGTTATTTACCCGAGACGTGCTGGACCTGATGTTCTTGTCCCGAGAACGAACATTGACCAGAGGATGAGTTCAGCAACTTGAATTTGTGGACTGCTCCCTAAAGATAGAAATTTAAGTGGTACCTCTGAAAATGTAAGGATGAACAACTCGCCCTATGAATACGAGTTTAAAGTTAACATTTTGACCCCTGCGTCTATAAGAAACGCATGGGGAGGAGGGGGCATGACTTTTGTAGCCCACTGTACACATCCTGTCTCAAGTGAGGCGGCTTGCTCCTTAGGAGTGTGGTTTGTGTAATTCAGCCCATGTTTATGACTTTTCGCCCATATACGTCGGTTCTGTCGATATTTATTATGTGCCGTTGGATTCGAGCTTATTTTGTGCTGAACAATCGCGCTAAACGTTTGTTAATTATTCTATATCCTCTGTATGGAGCGTGTTTCGTCATTTTGAGCACTGTCGTATACTACTTTACATTTTGCTCACCCTTTATTTTCTATCAGTTAAAAACATTAGCTGAAACTGCTGTTTTCCGTAGCTGAGAGTACAGCGTGCAAAATATTTACTTAATCCTATCGCGTGATTTGTTCAGCCTTTCCCGCCTGTTCGATTCTTTTAATTTGTCCGTTTGAGAAACTCCCAGTGTATTGCAGATAAGGAGTAAGCCCGCCGTCGCATTCTATTAAAGGGAACTCTTTAAACTTCGGGCGAATATTTAACTTTTATTTTGCTCTTATTTCATAATCCATTCTATACTAAAAGAGCAAAACTGATTTTGCTCGTTGCTGTTGGATACCCGCCTTGATTAGCCTGATAATTTGGACAATGATTCTTGATGGCATCAGGTGGATTTCCAACTGCTATAAGTTTTCATAAAGCAGCATTAAATTTGACCTGCTTCATTTCTTTTGAGGTGGTAACCGTGTGATGTTGCACCGATTGGTGGAACAATCCAACTTGAATTTTGGAGAATTTTCAACACCTTGTTTGCAAGGAAATCATCTCAATGTAATTTATTACCGTTTGTAGGGCGAATTGGTCATCTTTACCGGAGCAGACACAAAATGACGATTCTATATTTTGTATGTATTGTGAAAATTATTAGCGTGTGCGTTTTTGTTTAATTTTAAGAAGAATATATGCTCTTTAATGTTATTGACACTGGATTGTATAGTATTTAAAAAGGATGAACCATTCTATCATATTCAGCATTAAATAAACGAAAATGGGAATTTTTTACGTCTGTTTTACTTTAGTGAAGACACTTGTCTACTGAGATGGCACTGATCTTGGCGTGACGTGCTGCAGTCATACACATTGACGCCTCCGAGAACAACACCCGATCGGATTTCGTCTCTTTCTTTTCTAAAGCTCCGTGAGACAAACGAATGCAGATAACGTACACGTGAATTGAACGGACTTGTCCCAGAAAAGAGGCACGAGGCTGCAGGTCTCGACTTCCAGTCCCCATTCCATCAATTCTCTTTTGATTGCGGTCCTTCCTAGCCGGCTGCGAGTTAAAAAGCGTTTTCTCGTGAACATACTCAACGTCGCTGATATCTTATTAGCACAGAGGTTACTTTTCCAGTTAACTCACAGAGAAAAGAAAAGCAAATTTCTGAACATAATTTTATTTCCAACTTCAAATACTGCTACATGTTTTTAGCAGCAATATATTAAACATTGGTCTTCTTGTGTTCTCAATGACCATTAGCTTGACCGATACAGAGCCACATATATGAAAATCTACAAACATGAAATAATTATAAGGTCATTTGATCAAAGCAAAGCTGTACAGTTACAATACAGAAGACCAGTAGATGACATTGAAATAATTTTTTTACTATCCCCAAGCTAGGATTTAATCGTAGAGTGTGCTGCCAGGAGGTCGCTTGCCAGTAAGAGCATATGTTTTGGCTTCTTCAAGATCTTGTTCCATGTGGGGCCAGTGGGAAGGTCGTGCAAATGTGTTGATTGCCTGCAGATGCATAATATTATGAAAAACCGTTAAGAAACCTTACGTTATCTAAAAACTTGACTCACCCTTTCAGGGAATGCTTCTTGGAAGTCTTCCAGAGTCATTTCAGAGAATGGCATTGTGTTACGAAGTTGAGTAAGTTTTTCATTAAGTGTCTGGATGTCGAGACCCAATTTCTTTATCAGATCTGCTGCCTCTTGGGCCTGAAAATAAAGTTGTGTCAATGCAGATCTCATACTCTGAAGATGGGAAAAGTTAGTTATCAAAACTTACCTTCTCTTTGGCCTCTTGCTCAACCTTGGCTGTTATTGTGTCAGTAGGGAAAGGGATAGACAAGGCCTCATACTTCTTTTGGAAAGCATCAACCATACCAGGAACAGTAATGCGGCTCTTGTAAAAGGCCCAGTCGATTGCGGGGGTCTTCTCCGGGAGGGCATTCATTCTAGAAAGTGAAATTCAAAGTCAATATCCGTAAAATGAAACCGGGCATCCCGTGACGTACAGGGAGCAGGTGAAGGGCAACTATGCTAGGTTAGGAACACCAGCAACATGATAAGTTTGAGCAGAGTAAGCAACAATATTGACGCGATTAAAACACGACACGTGGTTGTTGCCGCAAGTTGCTTTGTAAGACATGTTATACTGAATATTATCTCAACTGAAGAAACTTAATAAGCGTATGACCTGAAGGATACTTACTTGCGGACATAACCATCAACTTTCGATTTAAATGCTAAAGCTTGGGCTTGTTTGGAAGGTGCAATCCTTTCCAAAACCGCCTGCCAGTTGATATTGACCTGAGAAACTCGTTTCGCTGCCATTTCTTCGCAAAAAGTGAAGATTTTGGCCTAAAATTACGTGAATTAACTTCGCGTAGCGATCCCTGCCTGACCACGGCCAACCAGATTCAGATGGAATTTTCTTCTGCTTCTGTTCTGCTTATAAGAACCAAGTGGGTGGTGCAAAGTAGCCAAACATCAAGGAATCTCCTCTTTGATTCAATTCCACGAGCGTTTTCGATTCTTAATATTCGTTGATGAAGTATGTTGGAATAATTTGTTAGAACAGCAGAGGAATTCGCTTTTATCTGCATAACTTTTTTTCAAAATACCTCGAAAAAATCATCCCCGATTTGATTTCGCGCGCTTGTGATGTCGTCTGCTCACTTTCCCCTCTCGTCTTCAAAGTCGCGAGCAGGTCGCGAGTGACATTGGGCTGTTTACCGTGGGTCGATAATCGGTTAGTGTGAAGTAAAGTCAGCAAACGGTTAATAATAATGACTGAAAACATGATTGTGCGGCAAATGAAAATTACGAGCGAATTCTGAAACGATGTGTCCATGACAAAACGATCTGGCAAGGATAATTTGGTTGTGCGTACGGGCACATTGAAATCGAAATTAATGAAACGGAACTGTGATGAGAAAAAGCTAGTGAAGAACGTCTGTATTCGCAGCAATAACGTGAAGCGATGGAACAGATTGAAAAAAAAGTTTGGAGCCCACTCAGACTCCGAGTTCCTGGAGTATCTACTCAACCTAGCGGAAGGCCAGATAAGGTTAGTCTTGATTCTCTCACTCCGCTTACCGTACGGCGCTAATAATACGGCATTTCCAAGTAAATACTTTGTTCCTCTCACCACAGTTGTGCGGTTTAGGTTGCTAGTAGACATCTAATCGGTGAATGAACACGCCGGAAAGCATTTCTTCAAAGACTCATGACATATTTCAAAA
>Ga0058701_10001637_pt1 | contig 16179 bp, 6 predicted proteins | sample AgamicOrMae_FD_97039 | JGI IMG/M metagenome (GOLD analysis project Ga0058701, IMG submission 97039) | Agave microbial communities from Guanajuato, Mexico - Or.Ma.e | ecosystem: Host-associated > Plants > Phyllosphere > Phylloplane/Leaf | place: Guanajuato, Mexico | collected 2012-06-04
AGTCAGATGAGCTTGATGCGAGGAAGTGCATTAGAAATGATTCACGCATATGTGATCTCGCTCTGATGGAATGATTCCAAACATTCATATCGCACTCATTCACGCCTTCATGCACACTAAAAATAATGGCTAAAAAAAAGTCAGTATTGGTAACCATACAGTTTCACATCATACAATCTCCATGGCTATTATATAAACAGTGTTCCAAAAACAACGTTTGAAACGCTTGCGAAAAAAGAGACATTTACAAGAAGACAGAAATATAGAAGACTCTGCATAATACAAGCGTTAAAAAAGATCGAAATATTGGATTTGAAAAGCTTTTTATATTTCACAGACCTCATGTTGTAGGTTATCCCATTCAATGATTGATTCCCAGGCTCGTGATCTTAGATCGATATTCAGCTATACATCGGAGGAACAACTGATTCTTACGTTATCAACATCTCTCTTTAAATAGACACTTGGGTCTATTTACCTATGGGTCAACTTATGAGACATTCGTAATAAATAGTGCATTTGCTTCTCCAGAAGCACATATTTGAGGCTCAAACAAGCAGACCTAATTATTACTTTTTTTCCTTTCTAAAAATCCACATAAACGTGTTTTTTCGACTTTCATCAATTTTGATCAGCTGCTAGTAAATTTATTTTGATTTTAGGTATCAGCCAAGGCAAAATATCATTTATTAAAAATCTCTCTGAGAGAGGGAAAGGCCATTCACCACAACTTACAAAAGTTAACCACATCGATTCCCTTTTCGGAACCAGATTGGAAGAGGCACAAATGGTCAATATTCTGTTTGAGTTTGCTTATTTTGTCTGTGAGGCTTGCATTGAGTAGTCAGCAATCTTTACTAAACTCTCACAAATTATTATTTGGTTATGATTCAATATTGAAAAGGTAAAGTTACGCTTAAATAATTGGTAACAATGCCGTGTAGGCCTACTTATAATACAAGTACGCGTATGCTTAATGGCATCGCTGGTAACATAGATGAAATTTGGTAATTTATTTACTATTGCAGTTGTCCATTTTTTGGCCTTCAAAAGCTTTACTAGGACAACTAGAAAATCACAAACGGCAACGGCGGCAGCACAAATGACCCAAATAAATGATACATATTTCATTGTAATAATACTACCGGTACAAGAAGCGTCAATTTAACCTGCATGCTCACAGTCAACTCAAGCATTCACACTCCGCAAATGCTCACTCAGTTTCCTCTCTAGTATGTATCTATAATGGAGGTACCGGTTAAGATGACGCCACCGTCCCAATATAGAAAGCCTCCTTCCTTCACTGCCACCCGGATGATTCCTTTCGTGAAGCGAATAAATAAAATGGCAAAGACCCACCATAATAAGAGCAACCGAGGCAGGGAGACATTTATGGCTGAAATCGCTGCTCTCCGGCAAAAACCACTTCACTCGTTTCACTGACACCCTTGCCGAACGGCCGACTAAAGACAATAAGTCTGAGGAGTTCCTTTACGAACACAGCTGCTAGTCACTCTCTCGGTAATCATAAATAGTTTAGACTGGTCCAGGCGATCTTCAATGTCGCATGCTATCCCCACTGAGCGGCTAGCGAATACAATGATCTAAGGAGCTCCACCGCCCGGCTGTCCGAAGAAGCTAAAGTCATATCTTCCGAACTATTTGGTAATATCGTCGCTAGCACAGCGTTCGTAGTGGGTAAATCGGGACGTCTTGTGGTTGTAGACGTCGTCGTGGAAGTGCTTGTAGTAGTTGGTCGACTGGCGCTTCTCCTACTTGAGTAGACGCCTTCTGCTTTGCCTTTTAGGTGGGACTTATTCGCTCTTCGGGTAGGTTTTCTGCGCGTAGGCGCGGGCTTCTCAGTTGTAGTTTCCCGCTTGATAATCTCGGGGGTCGGAGACGGTGACGCGGGCGACGTGGGTTGCGCGGGCGGCTGAGTGTCGGGGGAGACCTGGCCGGAGGCGGCGGCGGACCGGGTTTCCGAATTTGGGGGATTCAATAGAGCCTCCAGAAGCTGCCTCCTCGCCTCTTGGGTAGACACGTTCATCTTCCTGTGATGGTCGTTGACAAGCAACAGGACTAAACGTCTTATCGTCATATTCGTCTCCGCTTCTTTCAGCATATTCATTAAAGTGGCTGTCATCGTGGCGTTCAAGTGGCCAAACATACTTTTCGCCTCAGCCATCATCTCTTTCGAGGTGTTGGCAACGAGAACTTGCGGTGGAGGGGGAATGATGGAAGAAGAGCTGGACACAGCCAGATCGTCTGACTTGGATTTCGTCATGGACACTGATAACGACATGGACGAGGAAAAACTCGGAGCGCTTTTGTTAACCGGCAGAGGCGAGCTGGTTTCTGGTTGCGGGGATGATCGAGATGATACGGGGTGATAGGTAGTGGGAGCTGCGGCTTCAGGAGTCGTGGTGGGAGGAGCGGTGGTAGGTTTCGTGGGGAAGGCTGTGGTAGGCGCTAGAGTGGGTAAAAGCGTCGTGAGAAGATCTACCAAGGTCGATGGCGTCAGTCTTGTGGTTGAAGCTGTTGTTGTTAGTTCGTAGTTGATATCCAGAGGGCTCATCACCTTATGCGCGTTCAACTTATCTTCGGAGGGAAGTCGTTTGCCGTTTGCTATCAGCGACAGTTGGTGAGTAGGGACGCGGGCCTCCTGCAAGGCACTCTTAGTCAGCCGTCCATTCGTTGCGGCCGGCCGCTGTGCTTCTTCTCTTCGTCTTGTCGTGTCCAGAGAAGCTTCTAGACGAGGCTGGGAAGTTGGTTTTGACAGGAGTTTCGATTGAGCGACAGTGACTGGTACAGAGCCGACAGTTGGCCTAGCTCGAAGATCTTGCGACGCCAAATACTTGTTGGCTCTGAACCGGTGGCCAGCGTTGCTCACAGTTTGCGTTGTTGCGGGCAAAGTAGTGATACGTATCCTCGATGTAGTGCTTGGTCTACGCGTCGGTGTGCTAGTGGTTGTTGTCGTCGTAGTTGTCGGGGGAGAAGTTGCTCGGGTAGTTACGGTAGGCGAAGCACGCGACGGCGTAACGAAGATGGGCCCTTCGTACCTGGGCCTCTTAGTCGTAGAAACGGTTGCGTAGCTGTTTGGCGCAGGAGATGATTGCGGCAGATACCTGTCTTTGGATGTGTGCGCTTGGCTACCAGCAGTCTCTAGAACGTGGTCGCGGTTGGAGAGGGAATTCGATGGATCTCGGATTTCCTGCGTCTGTTTGATGTCACCTGCGCTAGGCGGAATATTAGACGCATTACCTGTCGGTATGACGGCCAGCTGGTTGAGATCTTCTGGGGCGAAGGAACCCAAAGCAGAGTCTATTTTCTCCAGATTCTCTTTCTGTATCTCATAGTTTGCGCTCTCTGGGGCTACAGTCGTCGTGTAATCCGTTGAACCGCCAGGTGTCGTGGAGGGTTCGGCTGTCGAACTCAGATCAGAGCCGTACGGCTTGTAACTCGAGTTGTTCTGGAAGCCACCATACCTCGGAAGCCCGTTGTCCGGTGCACTTGGTCCAGAAGGGAAGTAAGTATCGTCCGTTGCTGCAGCCGCGGTGAGAGGATAGTCTGTCCAGCTCTCGTTCAGGGAGCTAAGTATAGCGATGAGACTATTTACATCAGCAGCGATGGACGTGTAGTTGGCTGAATCAGGTGAAATCGTGGTTTGGCCCTCTAGAGAAGAATAGTATCTACTCTGGGAGTCCAACAAAGTCTCTAGTCTTTGCAGCGGTGCTTCCAGGTCGATTGTCGGGAGCGTCGTCGAAGATATTCCAGCGGTTGTTGCAAAGCCAGTCGGGAATGTATTTGGTTCAGTCGTTGGCTCAGGTGTCGTCGTGACCACGGGTTGGACGTACGGGATGGCCGTCTGGTACAGGGCGTTCGACGGCCTCTTCTTCGCAGGAGGTCCTTTAAGTTCGTCAGAGAACAAGAGAACCTCGTCTTTCTCTTTGGTCACCGAGGACTCGTCCGAATGAGATGGTGACGTGGGTTCAGCCCTTTCCGTGGATGCCTCAGTAGGTGGTGGCTCGGTCGGACGGACCTCAGCCAAAACGCGCCGGAACGATTCGGGATCGTCGAGGTACGCCGAGAGAGCTCGAGCGAAAATTTGAGCGAGCTCCCTGAGATCAGTTGATTCCCCGATGGGAGGTAAATTGCTGGAAGGAAGTTTCGCCGGTCTTTCGGCAATCGAATTCGGGATTTCTGGTTCCACGATGCCGCGACTCTGTTCCACGTTAAGGTCATTCGAATTCGATGTAATATCGGGTTCGTCTAATTCATCCAACGGTGTGGTCTCGGGTGCGGGAGTCGTTGTGGTCACTGGTGGTTCCGTTTCCGCGAAAAGAGACGAATAAGAATCTCTGGTGAGCTGCGTCAAAGACGCTGGGACGTTCTGAGATTCGCCGTCTTTGGCAAAATTAGTGAAATTCTCATTCGCATGCGGAAGCAGAAGAACATCCGAAATTGATAATTTATCAACCGGTGCTTCAGGCGCGGTGGGCGCTGTCGAAGGCACTTCCGTATTCGGAGCGTTTGTTTCTTCCGTAGCAAAGTACAGAGCTAAGTACGTTCCTTGCGGGGAGGGCGTCGTGTGATTCTGGGGTGGCTCTTCGTTCTGTGGCAAAGGTGCGCCTAGCTCTAAAGATCTCAGCGAATTTAGAGGTGCGTTGTTGGAAACTGTGGTGACCTCAACAGGCGGCAGTGTCGTTGGGTAGGTGATATACGTGGAAGGCTCCGTCGTCGAAGGAGGGGTAGAGGTGGTCGGCTTTACCGTGGCAGACTTTGGCACAATTCTTCCCAAGGTGATGTACCTCGTGGTTGGAGGATCGTGAGGAGTTTCCCTCGTCGGTTGAGAGGCAGGAACCGTGCTCTGGGCGCTGTACGAAACAGTCCTGGACCTCTGAAGCTCGACGTACTTCGTAGTTCCTTTGAAAGGCGTGCTTGTCGAGAACGTCGGTCTTGTCGGAGTCGCTGTAGCTTCTTTCGAGCGCAGGATATCCTGGTACTTCCGGTAGAACGGTGTTGGCGTGGCACTCGCACTCGAGCTCGAGGCAGTCGTCCTCTCCGTATCGGCGACAAAGCGCGGTCGGTTGAAATCGAAGTAGGATTTCTGAAGAGCGTTTGGCGTCGAAGTGGTCGTTAAAATGTTATTGGGAGCATTGGAAACAACGCGCGACTCGAAACTCGGTTCGCTCTCATACTGCGTATCTTGGCCCTTGGCTGACGTGCCGAAGCTGAAGCGGCTGCCGCGGTTGCTGGCGAAGGACGCCGTCTCGGCCAATCCCAGCTGCTCTTTCTCGACAGGCTGCGGAGTGGTCGTCCCCCTGTACGATGAGGAGACGGTGTACTGTGGGAAGGCGGTCGACTGGAATTTCTTCTTCGGCTGAAGCTGCGGCGTTGAAGTCACTTTGAGGTTCGGGTTGACGCCTGGAGGATAGTTGAGTTCCCCTGACTCGTACTGACGGTAAGGCTGCAGGTTTGCCCGGCCGGACTCGGCGGCCGAAAAGTCCTCCCTGCCAGGGCCGGTCGGCCTGCGAGCTGGCGGGGCTCGTACAGTGGACGATACCACATTGAAGGACGCCTGCCCAGAATAGTTCGTATCCTGACTGCCAAATCGGAACTGGCTCTGCACGCCGCGGCCGCGGGGACCTGTCGGGGCTGTCGTCGATCTGCTTGCTGGACCTGTCACCTGATAGTTGCTTGATCCTCGACCCGAAGGCGTTCCGGTACTGGACTGAACGAAGTTACGATTGCCGTTGTAGTTGAACTGATCTGCCCCTGGGGCAGTTTGCCCCTGGAAGGTTCTGCCTCCCCGCTGGAAGGCGTCCGGGAAGCCCGATGCCGAGGGTCCCGTGGGTTGGTCGTTCCTGGGTGGCGGCCGGGGCGGCTGTGTGATCCGGCTGAAGAAGGGCGTCGACGCTGTGGGCGAGGACGTCGGGTTGAACCGCCGATCCTGGTTCCCGATGACGCGGGTGTACGCCGAGTCCGTCCGCGGCGTCGTGGGCGCCAGCTGCATGGTGCGCTGCAGTGCTTGCGCTCGTTGCCTGTACACCTCTTGGTCAGCGGCGAGCTGCTCGGCGCTAGTCTCGTATAGACCTTCGGATTCGGCGCAGTCCACCTTGAACCACCAGTCGCAAATCAGGTGGGACTGTCGGAAGACTGTTCCGTTCGGACAGAGGAACGAGATTTTTCGCCCTCCATCACAAATGTGGAACACCTGGAAAAAGAGGAGACAAAATTCAGCCGCTGGCGGAGGTAGATGACCCACTCTACACGAAAGCATTGCAAATTGCCTATCCAATTGTATGCTCTATGCGACCACACAACTCTTTGCTCTTTACTTACTGACAAAACTTCCTTTGTTCAAGAAGAAATCAGAGAAAAAAGCTTCAAGCAGACGTTGTTACAGATTTTGACCAGCATATTGTATAGAGATCACCATTTAAATTCGCAATCAGTATTAATAAAGAATGATTCAAAAAGCAAAAAAAGCAGTTCATTTTGCACCAGCATACGCCTAGTCACGGTTAAAGTTCATCTTACGTTACACAGAATAAATTTCAAATATATTTCATTTGGAGATAATATATTGGGAGTAAAATATATACTCTGTCGAAAATTTTAAGAATATTTTAAACATTTTTTAAAAGTACATATTACACAATGTGTTTCAAAGTACTTGTAACATATATCAAGTACTTGTAAAATATATTATCGGTATACTGCGCAATGTATTATTACTGAGGGACATGGACGGTCAAAGACCTAATTTAACTTACTGTGTTCGAAATTACATTTTAAAACGTATTCAAAATTATAATACACTTTTCTTAAATGTTCCGAGGAATTTATTTTAGTCAATATGTTCGAGATAAGTACAGTCCAAAATATTTTTTGTTATTCGTCAGATATGCTAACTGGTCTACTTAAAAAATCATTGTTTAAACAATATATTGTCAAATATAATTTTTCAATATGTTTCCTATAGTTTAAATATATTTGAAAAATATTTTAAGTATTTTATTTCGTGCAAATATATTCGAAGTATATTCGTGGTGAAAAACAAAATGATTAAGAAAATAGGCCAAATAATTGATTGTAATCACAAAAAAGATACTGAACATATTTTTTTTAATTAACTGTATTTCATTCGTTTTCAGTGCATTAGGCGCTAAAGATTTTACATTTGTATCTCTATGCAGAATACATTTACGTGCGGCTTTGCAAATTAAAAAGATAAATAAAAAAATGTGAGACACTTTTTTTTGTGTGGTACTTGGATCAGTGGTCGGTTATTTGCTCAACCGTATACATAGTCTAGATACGTGCGAAATATACAAGAAATACATTGTTATTTTCGTTGGGATCAGTGATAAACCTCCTAAAATTTCTATAATACAATTAAAATACATTTGAAATATATTTCATCTGACTGTACTTAATGTGCCCATCAGTCAAAAATGTACTGCGCGCTCTATTTTTTTTAAACCTCCGTAACTTTGGAACGAAGCGAGATACGACAAGAAAACTAAAATCAAATTTATTGATCTCTTGAAGATCGAACGATTTTGTTTTGTGCTTTTCTTACGTATATCTCTCCGTTTCAAAGTTACGGAGGTGCAAAAAAATTGGAGCGCGCAATACTTTATTGACTGCTAGTACACCAGTTGCACTCTGGAACGTCCAGTTTACTGTCAAGTCGACAACGTCAGACGACAGCGGTGGGGAAGGTTGGGGTTTGTGTGGTCCGCTACCGCAACATCGGGCTCCCCGCAACATCAGCGGGTCACAATACTTCCAGGACAATCCATCAAAGCTCCCTATTATTGGATATTCCATCTCTGCGATCAACGCTTGTTGAACTATAAATTACATTATGAGAAATATACAACCACGTATGTGATGTCACGAGGTCAAAGTAATTGTACCTTGAGCCTTGCTTCACTTTGGTTAAACTCAAAAGTGCCCTCTTTCTTTCCCTTTGTAACCGCTCCGCTCAGATGTCGCGAGACCTGATGCCTTCTTGGCAGCAGGGACTGCCACCAAGAAGTAAGCGGCATCAGGCTTACAAAGCGAATGTTGGCTTAACTTAGGTTACGCTTCGTTACGTGGCTTGTTCCTCGCGCCGCCACTGCTCCGATCGTCGTGGAAAACAAGGTAGAATACTAACGATTAGAAATTCTGCCGTTCAAATTAACCGTTTTTCAGATCACGGGTGCCTTATCCCAAAGACAAACTATTGAATTATACGCAGTCCTTTGAGGTAACAAGTTAATTGGCAAATACTCATCGAGGCAATCAAAGGGCGATTATTTTAATTAATTGCGGAAACAAAAGGGACTCGTCCTGTGATGACGTCACTTCGCTCTTGACCGCAGAGTAACTACGAACCAAGAGCTCGTGCGCCGTTGCAGCGGGAGCGAGGAAGAGTTATCGAAAGAATGTCTGACCAGCAGTTTAACTACTTCCTTTAGTCTATGCCTGCTTTCACGCTCACTGTATGGACTTCTACAGGAACGAAAATAGCCGATGCAGCGCAGCTGTGACATTTACAACTACGGCAAACGTAACCCGAATAACCCTGTCTACGGGCGAAGCAATTATACTTTTTGCAGATTCAAATCAATAAATCGTCGACAAGAAAAAGATCGCGGATTTGAAAACACGGCCCGCTTGCCAAAAAATTAGAGCTGCATATTTAGGATATCAGGATAAGCGTTCAAGCGATTGCTCACTAGTTTTGGACGTGGAACTGTAATCGATAAGCCTAAAAGTTGCGATTTCCACCACTTGTGTCCAACGGTCGTTAAGCCTATTGCCGCTTTCTTTCCGGTAGAAACAGCCTGCCACCATATAGTAAGCGTCATCCGGCTTTACGACAAATTGAGCGTTAGAGAAAGACAAGGCTCCTAACCTAATATAACCTTGATAAACTTAACCTTCGCAGTTAATTCCTCAGAAATGTAAAGAAAGGCTGAACCAGCGAGGAAATCAGGTGGCAACTCTAACCTTTAAAACTGACGAGAGTAAAGGGTGGAATACCGGAGTGGAAAATCCAACCAATGAAAGTTAAGTGCACTCGTGCGCGGCTATCGCGCGGCTAGCCCGGGTCGCCGCTACAGCCCGTCTAGCGCCCCTATGGAAACGGGGTCGTTTGAATGAGAGCTTGGGTGTTACATACGTGGGAGCCGCGAGAAGACTATGGGAACCTTCGAAGCACGCAAAGCGCTCCCCCACCACTTGGGCCCTAATCCGCAAGGACGTTGTCAACTGCATGATACTTCGTCTCTGGTCTAGGAAATCCGCCGTTTCGACACTTCGGCTATGGAATAGGAAATCCGCAACCCTCTGACACCTGATACTTCGTCCATGGACCAATACGTCCACATCCCTCGGTCTCGAGTAATTTGTTTTACACGCGATTCTAGATGGGAGGTTTGGGTTTCTGAACTACTTAAAACCACTCGAGAATACCCTAAAACGGCCATCTGAGCTAAAGTACGATTATGCTATTGTAAACAAGAATGGTTGTACACAAGGCCTAAAAGCTTACAATAAAAAGTAGAATGTGTCTGGAAGCACCTTGATCTCGAGAGGGGATCGGCTAAAAGAACTTTAATTAGACTCGATTTAATCAGTCCTGATTTGTTTAAATCCTTTCATTAACACTTCCAAAACCCGAAACGATTCTCTCTATGACTGTTTTAATGAACCGTATGAAAAATAAAATTTTAAGAAATAAAAGCAATACCTATGTAATCATAACAAATTGACTTTTCGAAATACACATAAATTATGCGTTCACCGGCTTCTCCCAAGCTTTCGATTAGGAAGAGAGGTACGGGGACCCCTGCATACAAAAACGTTTCTCCGATATCTGCTTAAAAAAAAAAAGTGTTCGGGTAAATACTCCCGAGGTTCGCTGAATTCCAAATGTACATTATTATATTGTGGCAATTCCACAAAAGGCCAAGATTGGTTATGATACTCCGTTCTTATATAGAGTAAACAGTAACAGAAACAGGGAAAGAATATTATGGCTTGTTGCATTTAATGCGCGTCATAAACCCGAATAAAAACCGTGGGTCAGTTCTATTATGTCTTGTGCGCCAAGAGCCTAAGTGCTTGCGCCTAAGCGCTTGTGCCTAAAGCGCTTGTGCCTAAAGCGCTGGCGTCGCAAAGCCTGCATTTTCCCAGCGCCGCCGTCGGCACACACATCCCATACTGAGTTAAATGAGAAGTTGCAAAACAAAGAAAAACACTTCCGCCAATCCTTTCAAACGTGCAATTTTGTTCCAACGATTAACACACTTCACTCTATAACATCGGTATTTTGGAAATCGACGTACTTCCAGCGCATTAGCTACACTCTTCATTTTCAGTTGCATTTCCTACCTTCTAGCCTTCAACCTTTGGACATGTAGCCTGATGACGCTTACTCAGCAACGGTACCGGTAGGTAGTTACTACCGCCGAAAAGAAATAAGCGGTCTCGAATTTGGCGACAATAGAGCAGGGCGAGAGTGACGCGAACCACAGAGCATTCATTACGTGTTTGTGTTTCCTTAATCCCTATAATGAAATTAAGTGGTTCCACTAGGGTTAGACACAAGAGCAGAAAATGCTACAGATACCCTTAAAACTGAGAGAACAGATTCCATCTTTTATGGCGTACTGGTAGGCGTGCTCAAACACTGATAACAAGACTGATCATTAATGTATTTTTGGCTGGTTCAATACACAAAAGCTCGTCTTTTAACAAAAGAGAGAAATGTAGATGACCTAACCCATTAAAAGGCGGTGATAATTTTGCCGAGATATTAGCGTCACCTTCGTGACCGTTACGGTAGGTTATGTTGGATTAGGCAACATTCTTTGCGACTCGCTCCAACGAAAGGTGGAACACAAATTTAGGTAAATCCGACCTCTAAAATGTTCAGAACAGTTGTTAAATATATATGCCGAGTCCTGAATAAAACCAAAAGTTACGTACCTGGCAGTCCGTCTCAAGGTCAGCGTAGTAGCCTGCATTTTTCACTTTCCTGCAACTGAAGCTGGTATGCGGGATACTCGGCAACACGGGGAAGTCGATTCCAGGCCGCCCCATAACACCTGCGCCACCAACCCATAGTTACTCCGAGGTTCCGCTATTTACCGCGCACCTTTGCCAGTACAGTCAAGATCAAGAGTCATGACACCTAAGGCATGGGCCATTGGGCCATTTTATGTTCAAGGGTCCGTGTTTGAGGAGGACACAACTTTTGATCACAACTGTTCAGTAACATGCATTCAATACCCACTTTGTTTACCTTGATACTCCTTGTACTCCACGTCGCCGTCGTCCTTGGCTACCCGTTTGGTGTGAGTGGTACTCCCTGCTATCTCTGTATCGGTGCTTCCATCGGGTCGCTCTTCTTCCATCTGGTACGCGGCGGCATTTAGTTCCGCCGCGACTAACGGAAGTGATTCAGTTGTGGGCATGGCGATCTGCACAAAAGATGCCGGTTTAGATAAACTTTAGCGATAGTTTTTCATTATTTATTTATTTATTTGAGCGCGTTTATTTGTCAGCAGATACATAAAACACTCTATGCCTATCGAATTTTTACGTTAATTACAAATCAAACATACTGTCTGACCCTATTTTAAGAGACATTTAAAAAAATGTGATCTTAAAAAGAAAATGGACCTATTTGGCCCTTATTATAATTATAAAAAGTTGGATTTATTCGGCATATTTTGTTTATTAACGTCTCATAGCACACCCGTTTTCATTAATTTTCTTAAGTATTGGCTCCCAGGTTTTGATGAAATATTCTTCCTTTCTATAATACAAGAAAGAATGCACTGAAAATCAGTAGAATAAAAAGAACTATGAACCAGCGTAACGGTAGGCACTAAAAGGATGTGTGGGTACGGGTAATTTGTGTGAGTTGTTTTGAAAATTGAAACATTTCCTTCTCTTGCAATTTTTGCCCGTTATCAACTCGTAAAGGTGGTTCCAGCGCGGTAGGCTAAAATTAGACGAAGTCTTGAAATTTTTAGACGATGTCCAGAATAAGTATACGAACCGAATGGCAAAGAAAGAAAACAACTGACCGCGTTCCGTTTTTACGGTATTTAATCGCAAAGTTGGCGGCAAATGCATTGGCCCTTGTGGGAGTTTGGTAAAACGGCCAACAATTTGTTGAATTTTTAGTTTTAATGTCTGACTTAGAGTAGATGAACAGGAAAAACCCTATTTCACGTGTAGATAGGAATATTAGGAACAATCTGGTCAAGTTTGCCGATAATGTAAAGTTTAGTTATTTTAAGCACCGAAAAAACAACACCGTTATGATGGGAAATGAGTCAAATCAGCAACGGAATGGAAATTCATAATTCAAAATACACCTAGCTATTAACTAAACATCACGACTTATGAAGAGCAACTGAAACTATTACTCGCCGAACGTGATCATTTCCCAAAGTTTGAGATATTAAAAAAGATTTTTGGATTTTTAATGAACTTGACAAGGAGCGGAAGCATCGCTGAAACCACCTTAAATCTACACACTTAGAAGTTTTATACACTTTCCGTATCATATGAAAAAGTTTTAACCGTCATAAACTTCTAGATAATCGCATTCCTCAAAATGTGTGTCCAGCAGACAACCTCGTGACTCAACTCTGCTGATCAGGGTAGTCTGGTTGACACAAGTTTTGAAGAAATGCGATTTCCGGAAAGTCTATGTCATGCGATACGAAAAACGATTAAAACTTTTTAGAGAAAGATTCAACAAGTGGATCAAGAGTTAAAATTGGAAGTAAATTAAATAATACAAGTCATCATTTTCAAAATCAAAGTCGGCGAGTGTTTTTTATGGTCCAGACTTTGTGCTGAAATACCTCATTCCCTGAAATTTCCCTGAATATTCCCTGAAATTTCCCTGAAATTTCCCCGATTGCTCTGACAACTCTTTTGAATTTCCCTGACATTTTGAGTAGGGATTGATTCCCTGAGTAGGAAAATTCGTGCAGTTTCCGATTTAAAAGACGCGAGATTTTTTCTCTCGGAACTTCGTTTTTTCCTAAAATTCTTATCATAATTGGGATTTTCTCTGACATTTCCCTGATCTCTCTGATAATGTTTTTATTCCCTGACAATGTTTTAATATATCTGACGTTTTACGATTTCTCTGATTTCGAGGTCTTGTGGCGATCCTCAGCAGGCACAGGCACACCCTTTAAAACAACAATACACAAAAGTGAAAACTGATTCTTTCATAATTACAACGATCCATGGTTGCTTAATCGCTATACCACTCCTGGGCAACAAATGACTAACCCTACAAAACCACATGGTGATCAGGTTAGGCAACAGCGCACTACAAGCGAACCATATGGTTGCTAAAAAAAGAGAAGGGAGTCCCTCTCTCCTCTATTTTTCAAACAAGTACACACTACGATACCAAGAGATGAGAAATTCGTAGCCCTTACGGTGCCACGGCGCAGTTTGTCCGTCCGTCCGTCTGTCCGTCTGTCAGAGGCCTGCAACTTGTAAAATTGTAAAAAATAGTTCTTGAATCCAAAAGCAACAGCGATGGTCCGATGTACACTAAAAAGACGTGACTGGTGTAAACCCGAACCAAAGAACCAATCACGATGTTACAGCATGAATCCACACTCTACTCTATCACCACCGTCGTTATGGATAACGACCGATTTCGAGATGAATCGACCGATTTCAAGATATACTGCCAAACTTTAGCGCATAAAAATGATTCGTAAGCTGCTTGAGAAATTTTGTAACAATTCTCACAAAAACGAGGACAATGCCTCCAGCGCGAAGCGTTTTAAAAGTAACATCATACAACGTATTTATTTTGCGGCCAACAGGCACCTCGTGATTTTGGTGCCTTCAAACTGTAAAACGTTTTTGAATATCATGCTTGCTTGGTTGCTTAAGGTACCGAAACGTTTAGAACGTTTTAGACAACTCAACTAAGATAATTTGTAATCATTATTTGTTATAAAAATAAGACACGTGTTTGCAATTTTTGAGACTTAAAACTAAAACGTTCAAAGATTTTTTTTGTTACTGTAAGATGTTTTCCACAGTGTGTTATAATAAAAACCTTTTACTTATATTATTTTTATTTAAGTAGTCTGAAAGGTACGTTAATGGTGTTTAATTTCTCAAAGGTGACACGTTTTCAGCTTCTAGTACAGCGGTAAAAGCGATATCCAAAGACACAAAAATATCTCTATTGAGGCACAACGGTGGGGGGGGCATTCGAAAGCGCCAAAAACCACAAGCGCCAACGCCGCAAGCGCCAGTCCGTAACCACCAAATGAGAAAAGTCGCAAACGCCAAAGTTCGCATAGGTTAGGTTAGGTCAAGTTAGGTTAGGCTAAGTTAGGTTAGGTTAGTATTGCGGTTAAGACCTTTGTCGTTTGCGACTTTTCTCAATTGGCGGTTACGGAATGGCTCTTGCGGCGTTGGCGCTTATGGTTTTTGGCGCTTATGACAGCTACCCGCACAACAGCTTTGCCCTCTGGATTTTAATGTTGAGTCGAATAAAATGTCCAAAGACGCAAAAACTTGAAAGATTTTCATGAGAGCTCAACAAACTTTTCACCGGACAAAACCGTCGGAAAACCTAGATTTGTTCCAGCTGACCACAGGTTGTAGTTTACGCGCGGAGGTTACCTAACGATTCAAAAGTGGGATAATTAATACACATTAGGCGTGGAATTAATATGGAACATAATTCAGTTGCCAGAATAAGGAAGGCCGTGGAGCAAAACACGCCGCCTACGCTAAATGACCAAATAATAGTGTTGATGCCCCGCACTATGATTTTGTAATTAATATCTCTTTCTAAATTTCTCTCTGAAGCTCGCAGCAAAAAGTACTTAACATCTTAAGTAATCCTACCGCTCCCACGCCTCAAAACCCGTTTTTCCTTCCGAAAATCCAGGTTTAATCGATGATTCATCTACTATTATATGGGCGCTTAAAAATTGTCAAATAAAATTTAAAAAATCCTCACAATTTTGGTTTTTTTCTTCCTTGAAACCCGGTAAAACAATGGAGTGAAATTTATTTGACCCTGGCTTCTGGGAATGTCACCATCGCATAAGTGCCCCCCCTCCCCACCACACCAGACTTGGGATGTGCTACCGTCGACCGGCAACGTACCCGGTACCGTGCCGGTACCGGGCAACGTACCGATGGGGGAAGAGTCCTTCCTTCATCGGTCGGCGCATTTTATGAACGGCCCCTGATGAGACTGTGTTTTCTGGTAAGTTTGAAATACCATTAGCACTTCCTTTTCAATGACTGTGAACAGAATGACAAACCAACTGGAAAACTCACCGGATATCGGTTTAAGGGCCCACGAAAGGTTTCCAAAAATAATCAACAAACATTCACACTTTAACTTTTGTAACACGGCGATTCAACTGACTGACTGTAATACATTCTTTCAAAGACTGATACCATATTTTTATTCAGGCACAAATGAACACAGCCAAAATGTTTTTATTTTCTCAGAACAAATTCGGCTTAAGAGAATAACGTAATAAGAAATGAGTAAAACCTGCCAGTTTACTAAAAGTCAAATATCAATCCATAGGACTACGTGGAGTAGGGATGTAAAATTAAATGGTTTCACTAATTCAGAAATTATTGATTTCGGCGTGAAGACCTCTTAGAATTTATTTTCCTTCCGCGTCCACTTCTGTGAGAGGCAGATGCACGGTTACCTTACCTAAATCAAATATGAAAAAAAAGATGCGAAGAATTCTCGACTGTTAGTTATTGAGGGGGTCATATTACAATTTGAGATTTACATCCCTGATGGATTATTTTGAAAGTATTTTTTTGAAGGTATCCCGAGGCTTATGCTTTCTTTTATATAGAAAGAACACGTGACTGATCTTATTAAAATTTTAATTTTAAATGGAAAAAAGACAAATTCTTTAAATACTCTATTTTTATGGGGAAGGTCGTCGTTAAATGATCAGTCCGCCATGTGTCATTCATCCACTGTACGGCCGTAGGGGTTCCAAGACATTTTTCTACCGCCACTACCGATTGCGTTGTGCTATTGAGTTTGGAGAAAAATCGAGCAAATCTTTTTAAAATGGGGTAAAAATAAACGCGTTCAAACTGCACGAATTTCCAAAATATTTTTTC
>Ga0058701_10001638_pt1 | contig 16175 bp, 9 predicted proteins | sample AgamicOrMae_FD_97039 | JGI IMG/M metagenome (GOLD analysis project Ga0058701, IMG submission 97039) | Agave microbial communities from Guanajuato, Mexico - Or.Ma.e | ecosystem: Host-associated > Plants > Phyllosphere > Phylloplane/Leaf | place: Guanajuato, Mexico | collected 2012-06-04
TGTGAAATAAGATTAAACCAGAATAGATCATGGGAAGTAAAAAAAAATGCCATATTTCTTACCATAACTATGTGTCTCACTCCGTCAGGCAAAGTGACAGAGTCAGACACTAGAGATGCTCTGCTCATCCTTTCAAGTTCACGCTGAATCTTTACCAGGCATACAGCTGTATTCCAGAACTTCAACCCCGAGTTAAACATTTTAGCGAAGCGATTACTTTTTGTCGGTGTCGCAACAAAGCCGCAGCTCCGGCAAACAATGTTGTGTGAAACAGCGGGGTTTGTCCAGCATAGCATGGTCAGGCCACCCTGCTTTTACTTCGCAGCGTGATAAATGACCTGGGCAGGCGTAACATAAAGATTCTATTTTGCAGAACGAGTAAGTCAGGATCAGAACAGCTTCAGGTGTCGCCATCTGTTGGCAAAACAAGACCGCAGATTAATCCCTGTCGGGTCGGCGTCAGTGACAGCGCATTCCTAACTGGAACTAATCTGGGTTATTAAGGGAGAAAAGATGTGGAAGCAGGAAGTTATGCTCCGGGTACAAAAGTTCGTTTATGTTGACGCCTTCTTTTCCAGGTGCGGCGCGGCGCGGCGGAGCGGCCGGAACGGCTCTCCACCGCTGCTCATAAATTTTCGTTAGGAGGTATTGTTCCCCGACGACCATACCGCACCGCATTTCGCACTGCACCAATTTGTTAAGGTACAGTAGTTGGTGTTTTATATAGAAGAAAAATGAAGTGATACTATGAAAGGCCCATCACCATTTGTCTATCAAGCTGGACTGGACCGCGCCCGCCTCCCGCGCCGACGCGGCTGCCACGCCGCTTGCGAAACGCCCGCGCTGCTTGTCTACGATTTGTCTACCAGACAAATAGCCTCAGCTGGAGAAACCGAGCAAAAAGACTTTTAATGCGCCAGAGGAGTCCTTTGAAGCAAAGTCGGAAAAGATTCAAGAAGACAGCAGAATATATTTACAAGCAGGACATGAAAGCAAGACACTTTTCTGAACCGATTTTTGTGTCCAAAGAAACGCTTTAAACGCGCCTTTTTGAAATAAATAACCTAGTAAACAGTTGATTAATATTTTGCGACGCAGTGTAACGGATGTAACGGAAATGACTGAACACAAACTTGGAATACTGAGTTCGTGCTTTTCAACGTGATATAAACAGCGCCGAGATCGTTTTAGGGACCTTGTTTCCGAAGGGTCGCATGAGCACTTTGAACGAGGTTCGGAGATAACCTTCCCGGACGACAAACTGAAGCTCTCCAAAGGTTGATGACTGCGCTCTCTCTACTCATAAGGTTGTAGCTGCCGCGCGGCGATACATAACGATGTATAGTCAGTTCAGCCAAAGGTCTCGGTTCGGGTCGACGGAGCCACCGCGTTGAGCCTCTGTGGCGGCCAACCAGCGACAGACTTGAGTTCCGGCATCACCCGAACGTTCGCAGCCGTTGCTTCCGATTGGCTAATTTTGGTGCCCAACCCGGTGGCCCCGTCGACCCGAATCGAGATCTTTGGCTGAACCGAGTATATCAGTAATGGCACGCATATACAGATACATCGTTATGGATCCCGCGGTAGCTACAGTGTTGTGAATAAAGAGCGCGCAGCTATCTCGACGGGAGCCATCGAGTCGAAGCGTTTCTTTAACGGCGCCACTATAATCCTCCCATTCGCTAGCCGACCATTCATTTCAACCGGCTAACCTTAAGCATCCACTTAATACAAGACGGGTGAGTTATGGGTAAGAAATCTCATTGTGCGTTAAACGCACCAGCTAATCTGAAAGAATCGTCGACAAACAGACACCGGCAAAGCAACATGATAACACCCGACGCAATTTACACCTCTCGCGACAAATTGCCTCTACAGAGACAAACTTGTTGGCCGCGAACTGCGGGCTCCAAGCCGGACGGCCAGTTCCCTCTCAACAGCCCCGGTGTTCCGCCATCTGTAATAAGCCCGGCTGCGAAATGTATTTGTTATGCAGAACAGCCAAACGCCCAGACGAGTAGTCTGCTCATCTATTACTACGGAAAATGTGCTCCATTTTAATCTCCATGTTCCGATCGACTTAACCCGCTTGATATAGTTGCTTCCGAGTTTATCTTAAGACAAAACCCCCTCCGCATTCATCAAAGAGTTTCTCTTTGAGCAAAAGTTCAAATAGCGACGGTGTAAACGAATACATATTGACGTTTATGGAAACTGCCATGAATAATGCACGCAACTATTTTAGATGCGTTTTACACAAAGCGCTTACTAAATGCAGTCTCCACTTTTGACTTTACTTCTATGATTATGGACCGAATGCCAAATTGTTCCTTCATGATCCGAAGAGGAGGACCAGGAGAGGGCGTAATTTAGCCTATAGTTCGTAAAGATACATGGGAGCACCTCCGATTTGTACCTCCAATTTTGTTTACAGTTTTCAAGAGATATGAGAAATACTTTTCACGCACACTTCCCAGCGCACACACACACACTCGTGTTACAAATGATATAAAAATGAGTTTTTCTTCGCGTTTTAGGGTAAATGGCATCTGTAAATACGCACATTCCAACTCTAAATTTTCCAAATACTTCCATTTGTTTTACTAATATGAATGCAAAACACAAGTCTTTGTTTTGAAATGAATGAGAAATTACAAGAAATTAAGATTCCCTCTCAGATTGGCTTGTTCCACTAATTCGTAATGCAATCTCAACCCATGAGTCGAGCCCAAACTAAACAAAGTTTTCATGACCCTTAAAACCTAAACATATTTCTTTCTTCGTTGTTCTGAAATATTTACTACTTAATGTCATCAAAACTAACCTAATCTCACGCAACCCTAGGCCTGCCTACCACTTTTTATAGCCTACCCTACTTTACCTTACCTCTTCTTACCCTACCCAACCTTTTTTTACCCTAAAGAAGCGAAAATTACGATTTGGACGCTGGCGGCTTGTCCTCATAATCCAAAATTCCCGACAGGAGGGAATCAAAAACGCTCTGTCCTTAAGTGTTTTTGTTCATACCGAGGGCGAATTCAAAGGTATGGTGGCTTTAAGTTTAATAACCGAATGGAGGCGAGTATCTCGGGGCGATTCTTTAAAAATAAAAAGATACTGGGCAGGCAGGCACGTAGGGTAACGTTACTTCCCTGCAGTTCTCATTCAACACGCGAACAGTTCCCAAGAGTTACGACAGGGTGCCACGCATTATATGAAAAATGGAGCCAAATTCCTTTGTGGATAAAGAAAGATTGATGCTGACTTGTCTTGCGCTAACGATTGCAATAAAACCGCTTTTTTTATTAAGAGCAATCACTCTATGCTCTACGTATCAGATGATACTCCATCGAGTTAAAAAAAATGTTGGCAACATTGAAAATGATGAGATTTTTTGATAAGCGATACCGGTGCCGGTCTTCACGTTACTCGTATTTCTTTATCGCCATGAAGTAAAACATTCAAATATTTGATATATTCGTGGCATCGTTCTAAGTATTAACCGACTGGTGTTCAAGGAACGCCCCAAAAATTGTTTTACGGGATTGCTAAAAAAAAATATATGAAAATTTTGCAAAATGGTAATGTGAAAGAGGTAGTTTTATTTCATTTGGCCAAAAAAATGCAATTTTACTTGAATGCATTAATCAAATGATTTTCGGCGTTATGAAACTGTTAGCACAGGGTCATGAAAACAGTCCAAAGGATTTAACGTGCCTCATCAAAGAATAAGAATTAATCATAAGATACAAAATTGATACAATGTCTTAAGATACCAAATTTCCAATTGAAGATACAATAATGAATCTAATTAATAGTTGAATAGTTTGATATAGCGAACACGTCCGCTTTAACTGTTTCATAATTTATTGACTGAAAAGGGAAATAAAATGTATACTAGAAAAACCAAGAATAATACAAAAAACAACAAATTATGTTAATAGAGCTGTCAGGATATTCCCAAAGAGATCGCCAGTTACATCTTCCAAGTAATAGAATATAACTCATTGGTGATGAGTAATAAGATGGGCTGACATAAATCATAGCGTCGTGAAGGTTGAAGTTCCGGCTTGCTTATGTTTAAGTCAAACTATAATCATCATTAATTACGTTGTCCACTGCAATACTTTATCAACTAAATCCCGACAAAAGTGAATGAAGTTATAAGAAAGTTGTTGATTGCTCATTTTATCATCTGCTCTGAATGCAAATAAGCGCGTATACAGAAAAAGTGATGATATCAGCATGATTGCAATCGCAGACACATCACGACTGCGCTAATTCATGCCACAGGCTTCTTGTCAGAGGTCCCTGAAAGTTATGAAGAGATTGACCTGAAGCGAGGTCACACGTTTCACATGTCTTGTGATAGTACTCAACAACAAGATGAATAAGCGTTCGACTAGAAATATACATTCAAATACTCCTAGTAGAAATACTTTTGGAAATCTCAACATCAACCTACATCAATGCTCGGCGTAGCAATTATTCAACATTTTTCACTTGAAAACAGCGCTCAAAATCATTATTCACAAATTAGGCCTATTCAAAATTGTTATTCACAGGTTCTAGAAACTGAACATGAGCTGAATTGGTTATCCACAGTTCCTAAAACTGTTGTATAGATGAGGCTAACATTGTAAGTTTTTAAGGTTAGGATTGATTAAGTCATCTCAGAATCTGCGATGTGGTCTAAGGTAATTTGCATTCCTAAAACATCCCAATATTCTTGTTCCTTTCGGTCCCTCCTAATATTTGCGGAGTGTTTGAATTTGATCGCAACTGAGATCAATACTTGTGGTTTGGATGAGAGCACGTCTTTTCCTCGTTGCATTTTTGCTGAATGGTATGGCAAGCACGTCATAACAACATGGAATCCGAGTGAAGGGCATGCACGCAGGAGGAGCAAGCAAGCACTAATTCTACCCTGCAGGGACCCGCGCTCAATATTAGACGTTAATAACATTTAATTGCGAAGAGATACGAACAGCGAAGACGAATGATGCGACTTTTGCATGCATTCGGATCTCACAATCGGACACGAATGCTTCAGTGTGATTTGATAACGAGAACGCAGAGTGGAGGATACGAATGGGTGTTTTAACACACTTGAAGTTATCTGTATCAAGATGAAAGAGAAGACTCATTTTCAGAGAAAAAATTAAGTCCACGGAAAAACGCTTCGTTGAGTTTGATTTATCATCCGCTTGCATAAAAGTAAAGATCTAATTATATTTTAAAGAAACCTTTGAAACAAAACGACAGTTTACCTTAGCTTAAAGTGTCATGAACAATATCAAATTGAAGGAATCTCTTTAACTCTAAACCTCACACATTTTCTCAGAGGATTCCAGTGATATAACGTAAAAAAAATGGGTCCAAAGACGGTCTAATACTACCATGTTCATTCTGATACGGCTAACCGTTTCAGAGAGACCGTGGCTCAAAACAGTAAAAAAGAAGAAAAAATCGAATTTTAAGAAAATTTTGTCTTGTCTGTACTGGCTATGAGAGCCTCTACATTCCAAGTTACAACGTATTTCGACTAGTCATGGCATTTTTGATGGCCTAATCATCGACATTTTCCATACACCATTTTATTTTCAAAATACCTGAAAACGACACAAATATCGAAAAAACGTTGTAGATCTTTTAGCTCACAATAATTCACAAGCTGGGCCCATTTTGATACCTCCGACCGTTTTTGAGTTACAGGATTTTTCTTGGCGTTTAAGTGTTAGTAGAACCAAGAAATGTGACTATCTCAACTTTTTTTTGGTAGTATTCCAATAATTCCATTCGCCCTACGAACATGGGAGTAAAATTCGTTTAGCGATGCGGATTTAGCCATGCGGAAATAGAGACAGAAGAGGTGGGAAATTTGACCTTTCAAATTCACAGAGAAGGCCCACGTGGAACTGGAGGCTATCCCTCGTTTGGACGGACCATAAAGCAGAAGTTATAACAAAAAAGCTCTGGCACGGCATGGTTCATTGGGCAATGAAGAAGATCTTTTATCTGATAACAAAGGCAGCAACCTCAGACACAGGTGAAGTTAATGATAGCCTACAAAACGATATCAACCCGCCCCACGTGAAACATAACTCAGGCGTTCCCCATGAATGAAATTTTCAGGGTGCTATAACCTCCACTATGGACAGGATATCAACCAGCACTTTCCTCCCAGCTAACAGCACCTATTCAAAGGGAAAAAGTCGAAGTACTGAGCTCCTGCTGTGCCTTCATCAACATAGTCATCTGTCATCCCCGATTGATAGTGAAACCACAGTCATTTGCTTCACACTCCCCTTTACAGCTCCCGCATCCAACTCACACTAGTTAGATTAATAAAAGTCAACTGAGAAGATACGTTTAACTCTTACCACCGTCCAGATGATGGAGTCATATGATCAACGTGCGACAAGTCAAAAAGCAAGGTTCTGAATGGAAACATAGGTTTTTAGCAACAGACGTTAATGTTTACCACGGATTTATGGACTCAGCGAGTCGGTCTTACAACTAATATCTTGTGCAGAAGAGACTTTAACGCAGCTTCTCATTGTGATTGCGACTGCTATGTTAAATAATTTGAACAGTTCATTGAAGTTGTCAATACAATGCGGACATAAATGTGCGGGATGATGTGAATGATCGTGATGAAGATTCCAAAGAGTCCATTCTCAATCACCTTGGGGGAGGTTACTTTGAGATATATCTCAATATATAAGATATATCTTATATATAAGGAAGGATGTTACAATTATGAAGAGTAATGTTAAGTTCGTGTAGTCTTGAAAGGGTTCTCAAGCTCTTTTGGGAATGTTGTCCTATGAAAAAATACACAGAGTTCGCAAAGTGATCATGAACGGTAGGACCTCCCCAGTAGCTGGATCAATGTGTCCTTCTCCCATACGAAAGAGCTCACACCTGATAGTTTATTGAAGCTGGCTTTCTACCGCCAAAGGATATACCGACAGAAGTTATCTGCATTTTCCACAAACAATGCCAGGTCCCGCATTTCTCCTCTAAGAGGATTCCAAGCATAATTTGCGTATGTCTTACAAAAGCCAAAATTTTGCGAACTTTTTGGAATACCTCAGGGACAAAAGACCCTAATTGTACCCGTCCATTGTTAACTCCTCCCGACTGGTATTAGACGTTTCTTAAATTTATTAACATGCCGGCGTCCTTTTGTCCACACAAAAAATACTTCAGTTTCGAGTATTCCAAACTTTTCAAAAGCTAAAAATATGCGAATGTTAGTCGATAAAGAATCTGCGTAAAATGTATTCAATGGAAATTCAGACTGTGTTTGCGATTACGTCCAACAGTTCTGTACTCTATGTAGGGTGACTCACAGCGATCGGTTTGACTCGTGGCCAACAACACGGCATCAAGAAGCATCGGTGGTTCAGTGGTAGAATGCTCGCCTGCCACGCGGGCGGCCCGGGTTCGATTCCCGGCCGATGCAAGCTTTTTAATTTTGTTGACCGAATTCACACGGCTAAAATAAAATCTCCTTCCTTTTATTTAAAACTGCAAATACATTCAAAATCCGATTACAAACATGGAATTCATGTCACTTTCTCTATTTCTTCTTTCCTTTTATATTTTGGGTGAAAAAAGGGGCGAAGTTCGACATGCTCTGACTTGATGTTAAAAACACTTGTCACATAGTCTTCCTCAACAAAAGTTTAAATCAAGTTCTAATCTAAAATATTCCTTCAAAAAAAAATTGAATCATAAACTCCAAGTTTGCTAGCGCTTTCGGAAGTCAGAGTCGAACATTTTAAGATCACTGATACAACCCTCCCTTACCACAATCCGATATGGTCTAGTGGCTAGGATACCTGGCTCTCACCCAGGAGGCTCGGGTTCGATTCCCGGTATCGGAAATATTTTTTTACGGAAAATGTTACTGTTTTCAACGGCTGCGAAACGAAAAAAAAAAACAATAACGTACTTGTATTAAAATAATAATAATAATAATAATTGTTAACAGAAGTTATGAACAATCAATTGCAACCAAAAGTTGTCAACAGTTGAAAAAGACAGGAGCATTGTTATTCCGCCAAAGAGAGTCTGTTCGTTATTATTCGACAGCGACTTCAATGGAAAAAAATACACAAGTACATTCGACCCCGAGTTATGACCAAAGGTATTGACAACTAAGCGACTAGAATACTACAAGCATGAATGGCGTGAAAAACACTTCAAATCGAGCTCGCAAAACACTAAATGAGATCATTCGCTATTTCATTAAAGCCCATCTAGTCGCAAGATGTTCAGGCCGTCTAACACTTAAGTGTTTCATTATCACTCCATAGTCCATTCCATCCTACTTTTCTTTCACTCGTGCATCTCTCCTGACTGTGACACGATACATCAACAGTTGGTCAGCATTACATGTGGTTGAAAAAATGACTGCATTTTTAAATTGAAAGCAACATCTGAATTAGTATTTGGGCTGAGAGATGAGGATGAGACACAAGTGGGCTGAACATAGTGCCAATAAATTGAAGATGCTCAGGTAGTCTAACAGAACTTCAAGGCAACAAAACACTCCCTCATAAAGCTAAATTCTTCTCTCATTTTGATCCCCGCATCATTCTAATAAGTACTTCAAGGAAAATGCTGCAACTTGTCATATACATAAGAATAAAGCTCGGTGAGTTCTAGGACATCTTAAATCATAAAACAAAACAGATCTGAATGGTTTAAAACTACTCCTGAAGAATTTACTGTACAAAAATACTGTAGAGAAGTCTAATGAAACTGGGCCCATTCAACCAAGATTGCTTCAAGGCAAACTATTCGATTTGAAAACCCGCTATCTCGAAAGGGTTAAATGAGATGTGGCCAGCACATAGTCACCTTTGACCTCAGCACTTTCGGGAGAAAGGTGACAATGGTCATCGTCGGGCCGACCCCGGAGAGGACGAGGTCGTAAATGGAGCTGGTCGGCCGCCGTTTGGCGCGAATCCGACCATCTCATAACTCGAGCGGGATTCGAATGAGCTCATGGACCAATCAGAGCTCCTCTTCGGCAATGCGTCTCTAAAGCCGCCACAGAGAGGTTCCAGCTGGACTTAGTTGCTCACTTTTGTCTCGGGTCGAAATCAGATCAGATGCTGGTTTTAGGTTCGAAAGGGGTTCGCAGTTCAACGATAACATCTATTCTGTTTTAGTGTTACTCCGGGTCAAGTTTAAAGCCCTACCCCAAAAATATCCTCTTTACTTACTTCTGCGTTTTCCAAAAAAATATTTAAAAAAATCCTTAAACAATATGTGCTAAGATTTTATTAGTTCCTTTTCCGTGTTTTTCCCTTTTTTATCATTTTAAAAAAGAGAACGATTGTGTGGCTTGGATTCCGACGAAAAGGTAGATTTCTAAAAATATGACCGAAGACAGGTCGTACACTCATACGTAAAATAAACAAGCTAGGGAGCGATTTTCCATGTTGATTTAATATTTGCTGAGGGCCAAGAACAATCCAATGCAAGTGGCTTGATCGTACTAAATGATGCCTAATTTTTGCTCTGAACTAATATGTGGTTATAACTCTTTACAACGAAGATAGGTAATGACATATTTGAATTAACTTACGTAATGTGCGTTTCTTGAGTCTGTAATAACAAGGACTTAGTACTCACTTCGCGGTCATGTGCGAATCCTAGTTGTCGACTTCTTTCTCATCTTCCAATACGAGAACAGACGCATGTCTCTCATACACTCACTCTCACAGGGAAAAGATTAAGTCCTTGGTTTGCATCATAACGTTCCCAGGATCATTTTAGGCAGCGCCCGTCGGTAATAAAGCATTCAGAAAGCAACCAACTTAAACTGCCATCACAAAAAAAGTCGAGCAGCCCAGCAAGTAGAATTATGATTTATTCTTTGCACCAATGAAATGATAAGTCATTAAAAACCACATGGACTCATTTCAATTTTTTATTTGGATATAAAAGCGCTCCATATGGGATTGTCACGCTTTGGGCGGCACTGTGACGTCATAACATAGGGGTGCGTTCCCTACTCCCCAAGCATCCCCTCCCCCACCCCCCGCGGGCCGCCTTGCGGTCTCAATGCCGGTTAATGGCCAGGGGAAACCAATATTGGCTGATCCCGCCGATAAATCTGCCCACTTTCTTATTCGTTCGGGTTTAAGTATCGCGCACTGCTTCCAATGGCAGCGCAGCAATAAAATGTGGCGTTTATGGTGAGGTTATGGTTGCCAAGGGAGGGTAATTTATCGCGGCGACGTATATCAATATGACGGAAGGCGATTTCTCGTAATAAGTATGCTTGCGGTGTCATCTAAAATTCTCCTAGTCGCTTCACGAGAAGAGCTCATGGCTTTCGATTAAGCTCTTAATGCCGTCTTTCTTGTTTCGGCTCGTCAGACGTCCGGCTTTTTACGCCGTTCAAACAGGATTGAGAAGTATTGACGATGAAAAGGAAGAGAGTGGAGAAGAGTACCGCATCGCCGAGAAACGAGAAGGGGATCGGAACTGTTCGGTTGGGTTGAAACAGGTACGGACTTACCCGAAGCGCTCGAGTACACGTTTCGGCATAAAAGCTAGGACAGGTTTAGGTCATATGATTGGTATTTAGCTGCTCGACTGTCACCATACCGCTTTCTTCCCCGCGACTATTGTGTTACCGCAAAAAAATACGCGGCATTACGCTTGACTAGCACTAACAATTAACGCACGTCAGGTAACCTTAGCTTAGTTTAGTCACTAGCTCAAGTATTTCCGACGAACGGTACAACACACAAAATATAGAAAATCAATACTTTCAAATTCACAATGCGGACGGAGATGAAACGTGAAAGGGCAGTGCAGTGCAACAGTTTCTTGTACAGGTTACGCATAAAAGACCGGCCATAGCATTCCAGTTGATTACAAGACTCATTAGTATGCGTTCCATGTCACCAGGCACTCACTCGATTTTGGCATAAATGTACCAGCATTAAGAAGCAAATTACAGGTGATTTCAACAGCTTCAATACATGCCGAGCGGTCACGCAACCATACTGCCTGTAATTTGCTCTTTGCACTTAACATGTTAATAAAGCGAAATACTTAAAACAGTAGCGACACAAATTTGGTCATTTTCCACGGCTCGCTTCTTCACAACGAAAGCTTCAACCGACGAGTTCAGTGTTTCTGGTCCTTACTTCTAACGTCCAAAAGTAGTACTCTAATTTCGCCCCATTCTTGTTAACTCATCTCATAATTACAGTGCTTTATCTTTGTTAATCGTATTCTCTGTCTTAGCCCGATTTAGCCAACTGCTTCATTTATAAAAGCGTTATGTTGCTTGTTAAGGAATGCTATGCCTGTTTTGGGTGTGAAACTAAAATGAGGATAAAGCGTACTTTGGTTAGTTTTTAAGATAGACATGTTCATCCACATCATTTAACAGGTCTCGGCAAGAGCTTCCCACTGATGTGGTTGAGCATAGGTCTACCTTGACAAAGAACCAAAATAAGTACTTCCCCCGTTTTAGTTTCACACCCAAAACAGCTATAGAACTCCCTGAAACGGGTGTTTTGTTTTCACTGTGCACGCGGACTTCTATACGGGTTAACAGCGAGACAGAGGCCCAAGGTGACGAAAGCCCGAAAAATAGTGCGACTCCAGGATCACTTCAAGACATTTTGCCGCTAGGAAGACATCAATTCTGACGGGACTAATTATTTTAGACACTGCCTTAAATGTATCCCAATTTGTTTGGAGGGAACGGCGTTACCTTACATCAATCTTGCTTAACAGCATTCCATGTTTCACAGGAGGAAAGCGCACCGACGTTTTTAGCCGACTCATTTATTTTAATATTGCCACCCCGACGTCGGCCACCCGTTATGATCTAGAGCGTGAGAACTGATACCCATGGAGGAGAGGGGAGGGGAGGGGGGCTGTTATACATGCTGCGCACGACGCGCGCTTTTTGAATGGCGTTTCCTTTGTTAAAGCATTGTGTAGGTCTGTCACCCATGCAAATCATTTCTCAAGTGACAGTCAATCAATGCATCGCTTTTACATAAAGTTGAGTCACTGTGTCTAGTTTCTTATAAAAAAAGAGGGTCAATGAAAATGTGCAGTTTTATTAGAATACTCACTTAAAGCGCACCAAAAGGAATTTTAATTACGACTAAATTATCAAATATTTTTTTACGCTTTTTTTGAGAGTTTAACAAATTTCGATTTTTTGTAAAATCAATTAATCTGCCATTATCTTGAAAAACACGCGGAAAATGCAATGTCATTAAACAAGACAGGTAAAACTTATTCAGATACTATACCATGCATACCAAACATGCATAAAACTTCTATAATTCAATAAGACACTTTTGAGAGAACTAAAAGAATAGTTCCGAATGCTTGAAAATTACAAGAAAAGGGGGGACTATCCAGCAAGTTGCTCCATTTCGCATAAAAATAAAAGAGTAAAATGTAAAATGACTATTAGAGGGATTTTTCGGCATGGTTGGCTTACATAAAATCAGATATTTTATGTATTCAAATTTGTCGATGCCTAAGATGGACGAGTAGCAGTTTTGCTAAGTTAAACAAACGAGTCGTAAATGGTAAAGTCCCATGTTAAATTGCGCCGTCCAAGTGACCTTCACCCTCAAGATTTCTTGCATATTAAGCTGAGTAATGAATGCCCGAAAGTTAATGAGACATGCGCCAAGCTTTTAAGCCGTCGCCCATCTAGCTAACGCCGTCCAAAATAAAGAACAAGGTTAAGGATTACGATAAAAAGGGGTATTGAAAATGAATTATTTGTTGCTTATTGTACCTTACCGATAATGAATACGTGACGAAAACATTGGTGAAGTTTGACGCAGCCAATTACCTGCAAGCAGAAAAAACGGAGTCAAATTAGATACGCATGGCGAAAATAAAAATCTTTTCCATAACAACGATAAAAAAATCATAGAATGCTTGTTTAGTGCTAATGTGGTACTAACAGAAAATATAAGCATTCATGTATGATTTTCATTAGTCCGCCGGTCAACATGATCGATTTGATGCAGTCAAAACGATGCATTCATGATTGCGTAAGACGAAACATGCAAATAGTTACATGCTCTCTAAAACGAAATATTTATGTTTCGGTACATTACCTTTTACGATTACAAAAAAAATCTACGAAAGGTTTTACCAAGATCAAATCTTGATTCCTATCTTTTCAGCGTATAGCAATATTCTTCCACAAAAGAAAGCAGCAATAATCTCCCACGTCCAAAAAGTATTTGCAAAACAGATTTGGCTTACAAGTCCAGCATTATAAAAAGTATATCATGAAAGTACAATGCGCTCATACATCAAGGCATACCGCATCTCTTCTGCCCCTCATAATTCAAAAAAACGGAAACATTCTTCACAGATTATGGCGGAGTTGATGGTTTCTGTCAAAACTTACGTCTTAAAAGAAAATTAAAAATTGATGAAATTTTTCGAAATTTTTTTCATGTCGTTGGAAATGCTGCTTGCTATTCACAATCACTTTATTGAAATGATTTTGAAGAGTGGAAACGTTCATAAATTTATATTGTAGAATAGGTATAATAAAATATTGTAGAAGAGGTAGAGAGAAACTTTATATAGCAGTCAGGAAGGCAACGTCGGTCAAGAGCTGAGTTGTTATGAGCTACCAATGGTTGCAGTGAAATAATCCTCACTGAACGTTACAACGGGCTTCTGCGATAAAATACTCGATATATGTCTGATTAAGCCATAAAACCTTACAAATAAAAAATAATCAGGACTTTCTCAACAAATTCTCAGCCAAAATGTCGTTCAGTTTATAGAAGTAAAACATGGCACCCTAATCGGTTAAACTGCCCAAGGCATTGTTTAACGATCGTATCAAAACAAGGGAAATATCACGAGCATTAAATTATAGCTTTTGATATTTTTTTCACACATAAAAAGTACATTAGATAAGAAAAAATCTTTCGACTATTTTTTAATGTGCACGCAATACAGAGCGGACGTATAGCGCAGGTGGACTTCACATAGCGACTCGCTAGCAAGTCATCGTGTCCATTAAGTTGATAATTACTGGGCGGCGAAGTGTGCACACAAGACATCATAAGAGCTCAAAACCATTGGAAAGGCTTCAAATATCGGAGGGAAAGTAGAAAAAGAAGTTTTGGAATAGCACGATTTAAACAAGTTAACTTTAGCCACCTCTTATCCTGTCTACATTGCTCAATTTGACAAGAACGCAACTCCGTTTAAGTAGATTAGGTTATGCCTGGCTTCGCTACCACTCGTTCGACTGTCCCAAATCTTGAGGCCGCTAACTCTTGTCGGCGGTGACTGCCTCCGAGAAGTCATGAGAGAAGAAATGAGAGAGGGCAAGAAAGTGCCGGCTTCAGGCGATTTTTTCTCTCCTGATAAACGCAATTAAACGTTAGACATTGGCATCTGACTGCGATGTGAATTGCATCCACCCAAATTTTACCTTTTTTATGATGTAGTGAGAGAGCGATGAAAACCATGAAGCCATTGTCGAAAAGTTGGCGCAATAAAAGTTGCTCGGCGTCCAAACAAGGCAGTTTTGCGCCAAAACTTGAGCTATACCTCTGGATAATGTCACCCATCCATTATTTTCCTTACCTGTTTCCTGATGCTGAGAAATATGGAGCGGGGATGCGGCACTTAGAGCGATAACTCAAACCGACTTCCGCTCAAACCTTATTTCACCACAAGAAATCGAATGAATGCGTAGTGACTGTCACCCTTAACGTCTCCGTAAGATAAACGCCACTTGAGAATTTTATCAGCGAAAAATATGGAAAGAGAAGTGCAATACGGTTCTTGCGACCGAAAACTCGTTTTCCCTGTCTGAAATACCGTTTTAATTTTTTTTAACGCCGGCCTCAATACTTCAGCACGCAACGCACAAAATGTTGGATTGAGTCATTTGCACGCGAGGAATACTTCAAATCGCGCTGCGATTAAATATTATTTATGGTACTTAATTTGCTCAAAATGACTTTTTGTGCTCGCTTTGAGCTTGTTTCGGATTACATCAAAGGGGCCTTTCGCATGCTTGGGTTGAAAGAACAAATTCATAATAGGTTACACCGAAGATGGTTCGTAGACTGAGGTGTACTGACCAGAAAATACACTCAGATATGCAGTGGCGTAGCAAGACTCTGTGAGTAGCGGGGGTGCCATGCGGGTTGCCTACCCACATCGATGTTTAATTACAAAATAACGTCGTGGGCTATTTCGGAAAATACGTGGGGGATCTTAATCAATTTCTATGAAAATTTTATCCGTCGTATTTTTGGCTATTTTGTTTGTTGAAGGTATTTGAAGAAAATAGGCCATAGATTACGATCACGGATTATATTTAGTGAAACGAAATTTAGTCAATAGACTCAATAGAAGCGGCTGCGGAGCTTCGAGACGGCCTATAATAAGTTAAAATATCGTAATGTCCCTTCGTTTCGCTGGATCATCGCTTAAATCGCTTTTTATACTGACAGCAATTCTCAAAATAATCTATAGATCTGTAAAATGGCCCTGGCATTAAAGTAAACTTAATAACATATTCATTTATATGAGAAAAAATCTGCGCTCATCTTGAATCGAACACCAAACCATTACTATGCTAGTCCGGCACGCTATCCACTACGCCACAAGAGAAGTCTAAACCACTACTTAAGTTACACTTACGGAAAAGAAAGCTTCGGCACCTGGGGCACTAGGCCCTGTACGGTACCAGGTGTGACGGAGCTCCAGATTCTTAGGCCTTACGTGTTATTCAAGGGAAGTGGGAATGACCCCTCTTAACCCCCACTGCCGAGTCTCGATCAAGGCTGACCGTAGCGCGCTATTCTTTCGGTGTGCTTATGCGCTACGAGCCGCGAGCTACATATAAGCACTGTAACCACACGACCACTAGTCCGACCCGCTCAAGCGGTGATCTAGAGTCGCTCATAATTCGCAGGTTAGGCTACAGGGCAAAGAAAAAACTGCTTTCTGTCGCCGGGGATCGAACCCACAACAACTAAACAACCGATCGCATGCGCTAGCCACTGCACTAAGCGACCACTTTGCAAACTATGTGCCAAGACCGGTATTTCGGCAATACACTTCTACAATACAAGGTAGTAGATGGTTACTAATCTGCTGGGCAAGAA
>Ga0058701_10001639_pt1 | contig 16173 bp, 11 predicted proteins | sample AgamicOrMae_FD_97039 | JGI IMG/M metagenome (GOLD analysis project Ga0058701, IMG submission 97039) | Agave microbial communities from Guanajuato, Mexico - Or.Ma.e | ecosystem: Host-associated > Plants > Phyllosphere > Phylloplane/Leaf | place: Guanajuato, Mexico | collected 2012-06-04
AAAAAAAAAAAAAAAAAAAAAACTTTCTTAAGTGGTACAATTCCTGTTGGTTTGGGATTTAAAGGTGTAAACATCCCTCGGCCAGTTCTCTAGATAGCTTTACTAATATTCTTCACCAAGGAAGCCTACAAGCTTTTCCGTTTGATATGGTTATTGGTTAGTCTATATAGAAAATTAACCCAAATGCGAGGTATTTCTTTTTACCCAGTATTCACTACAGCTATATGGCCACCCTAAACAGAATTGTTTTTTTTTTTCGTGCTTCGTAAATTCACCAGGAGCCCTTCTGAAAAACGAAAAACAAACCTTAAGCAAAACGCAAACTTTTCCGTAGAATAATTAATTGATCATAATTATTTTCAGGAGCCTCAAAAGTTTTAATGCATAGCCCTTCAAGGCACATTGCATTTTCCAAAATACAGTTTTCATGATTTTTTTTTTAATTTATTGGCCTCAAAAGAGAATGACCGATGTCCGGTGTGCATTTTCGCGTTAAGATAACCAAGCTACGATGGTTAGGCAATGCGAGTACACTCTCACACTGCGTGTTGCCTATGCGACACCTGTTAGGCGCGAAGCAGGAAGCCTTTCGTATACATAGTGCGACAGCGGTAAGGAAAAAAATAATCATAACAAATAATTAAATGAAAAAAATCTCACGTTGTGATTACAGTTGACCCCTTCGGAGCTGTGGAACAATGTCGATTTTTCTACCTGAGGCCGTTTTCTCTCCGTGTGGGTTAGCCTATATTTCACTTCGTATTCTCAGTCCCCCTGCGGTGCGATATTTTCAATCCGCTGTGAGAGTTCGTCAATCTTGCAAAGTCTTGCCTTTTTCTTGAACTACCGAATAAATCTTCCACTCGTCATTCGTCAGTTTCTTGTTTATCGTACTCTACAAAATGCAGTACGAGTTGAATTTCCTTCTTTTTTTCGTAATGGATTGGCTTTCCCGCGCAATGAACCCGGTACACACTCAGCCGGATGTTGTTCCAACGAAACCGGAAACCCGTTTGCAGAATGTCATCAATTTCTTTTTCTTGGTACGCGACACTCCGCTCCACGCCACGTCGTATCGGTCAGCTGGGTTTCCCGCTCGATTTACGCTCTGTTTAGGGGGGCTGCTTAAAAGGCGCGAATTTCACTTCACGGAACTTTGTCAGATCTTCCGAAAGATTTTATAGTCGTTTGATTTAAGCTGTCCGTCTCCGAGAGAAAGATGGCTCTTAAACAAACGGTGTTCTTGGTTTGGGGAGAAGTAAACCAATACCATGCTTGGAATACTGAATTCGAGAAACAAGCTATGGTACTAGCAGGTGCAAAAGTATCGCTCCCTCTCACATATTTCAAACCTCTTTAATCTGAAAACGGAAAGAAATACAAAGTGTTCGACACGGAAAGTGTTCGACAGGGAAACTGTTCGACAATGTCGGGTGTCGTTAGGTTGGGTTTTGTCGGCCAACTGCCGTGTCGGACAATTTCCGTGTCGGACAACCTCCTGCATCTCTATCTTCGACTTAATAGAATGCTTTTTTAGATGCAGGAGGTTGTCTGACACGGAAGTTGTCCGACACGGACGTTGGCCGATAAAACCCAACCTAACGATACCCAACATTGTCGAACAGTTTCCCTGTCGAACACTTTCCGTGTCGAACTCTTTCCTCCGTCCCGATAGATAGAGCAAATATCTATCGAATTAGTTTTGTACTCTTTTGTATCTCTTTCCGTTTCCAAGGTATGGAGACTTGAAAAAAATGGGAGGGATCAATGTCTTTGCAACTGATAATGCATGTACCTGTTTTAGGTAGTTTTGTTCCTTTTTTAGGTGTGAAAGCAAACTAAAATAAACACGTAATTTCATATCCTTTCAAGATAGACCAATGTTAGGTTTATTTTAGATTAAATTAGATCACACTGCTCAAGCGGGAAAAATTTGCTGTGTGTACTTACAAGTAGTCCTGTTTTTGTTTTGGCTGTAAATATTGAACGGAAATTCGTCTTATTTAGATTCGTATTTACGGTAGGCCTATGGAAGGCTCTTGAAGGTGAAGATCCTTTTATCTTGATATTTATGCCCCGCAAATTAGCAAAAGTACGTGTTACAGTATTCCAGTTTTAATTTAAAATGACCCAAAAAAGGTACAAAACCTATCTAAAATAAGTACATTTATTTGTATCAGTGTATTACACGCGTAGTTTTCTTGAGCCTGAAGGGGGGCCTTTTTTGTTAGCGATGTTATGCTGGATTTACTTTTAATCTACGAAGAGGACACTCAATCTCAAAAAGTTGTTTTGTTGAGGTTATTCGTTTAAAGATATACTGCTGAACCACCGATCAGTTCCCGTCCTGATAAAAACTCTCCTCTTCAATAAGATCTCGAGCTTAACGAATCGTCCAACCGAAAGCTGAGCCATTCGATGCATTTCGGAGCCCCATTTCGCTGGTCTCGCGAACTGGAGAAGGCCAATGTACTTAACGACGTGCGTCACGGGCCCAAGTGAGACGTCAAACCCAGAAAACCGATCAAGAACGTCTCTCGAATGGGTTGTCCCTTCGTATTTCGGGACTAATCCGGTTCCTTACGTAGGTATCCCCCACGATACTATCCTGCTTTGATTCGCTAAATTAAGTCGAATGGGGCAATCAGTTGTAAATGAGTAGGTGCGTTTGTTTACACTGGTTACTTTGAGTGAGTGAACTCGTGTTAAATATTCAGTTCAGCCTTTGTCGATTTGTCGCATTGAGTTAAAACAGATCTGTCGGTTAACATTAGCAAAAACGAGAAAGGAAGACAGCAATGACATCGCGTCCTCGTGTTTCAAGTATAATACACTTCTTTACGTGGATGTTCTGCAGATGGATTCTTAATCAGTCTAATGGGTTTTATTAGCTTACAACGGTTGTTGTACTTAATTTTGATCGTGACTACTTTTTCATCGGTTTTTGTACTAAAGGAGTTTACATTATTTCCACTTTGGTTGGCGGTCACTTTTCCCAATAAGAATTTTCCCCGATAGTGAACTTCACCAAAGAGCTCACTTTCCAAATAAAAAAAAAATATACGGTACTTCCACTTGGGTTTTACCTTGAAAAACTTCTAAGTTCTGGTTCCCATTCAGAATCCTTGGATTAATCCCACGCATTTATCTTCCGGACCTTTCCTCCGGTTTCAGTAAAAAGTCCGCTTTGGGCGAAGTACAGTCACTCTTGACACTTATTTCGTTAACGTTAGTGTGAAAAGAAAAGGGTAGAAGGTCACCGAAAGGGAAACGGAAACCAGACCGGGCTGCAAATAAAACGTAACTGTACTATTGCAACCATTCAATTAGTCTCTGGAAATTTATCTCGTCTCAGTTTATACGGATAGAAGCGCCTATTTTGAGTTAACATAATTTCTTTGAGGCCATAAATATTAGCCGGGAATCGCATCTTGTTCAGTTTTTAAGATTGACCTATCAAAAGCCGTATCAAAGGGGTAAGGAACACCTTTCCGTCGATATGGCTAGTGATAAATTTGTTTCGGAAGTAGTCAATTGATAGGCATGTTTTACTTTTACTGTTAAAACAGGTCTAGTCGACCGAAGATATGTAATTTAACAGTCCACATGTGCTTTTTGCAAAACTTAAAACCGCCTGGAATTAGCCGTAAAGAACACTTTCCTCTTCTTTTTCTTTTTGGGGAAGAGGGTAAAAAACTTCAAAAATTCAAAAATTTCTAATCTTTATGTGTGGTTAATGGCGGTTCTAAGCAAAAGGAAAGGATTGCGAAAATAATTTTTTTACGCAATCCTGCCTAATTGTTAAAGGCACAGCGTCTGCGGTACTTCAAACCTTATAAAAACCGCATCAAAGAAAATCTAGTAATGAGTTTTGAGTCCCAGTAAGAAGATTGCCACTTCTGAACGAGATTGAAGCAATCGAGGGTCTCTCAAATCATCGTCTAAAAACGGAATATTTTTTATGCCGAGAGAAAGGAAAACTAAGGATAATTGTGTGTGAGAGAGAGAAGGCGTTGACCCTAAATGCCATCGGCTCTCTCGCCGACAGGGCCATGAGAAATTGGCTTGACACTTCCTCTAGGATTTAGAGAAGAAAAACAACAAGAACATGTCGGGCCCTTCCGTGTGAGGGTTCGGATCTCGTACGCAATTAATGATTTCCCTGTGTTGTGATGAGGCTTTTGGTTTTGGGATAATGGGTTGTGCCACGCTTAATAAAACTTGGGTGGAGGTTCTTTGTTTCCCGTGGGATAAACTGGAGAGGATTCCCGCGTCGCGGGTTCGAGATAAACGGTCGTAGGTCAAGCGCCTCTCTTTTTTCCAGCTGCCAGGTGCGTTGCTCTGCAGAAAGTAGTTCCTTGAGCTAAAATTCTCTGCTACGCAGGCGGAAGTGAGAAGGATAATATAGCGTTTTCATCTTTACACCTAAAAAAAGGAGAAAAGATCCTTTTCTTATCCGGGATCTTTTCTCTTCTGAAACTCTGGAAAAATTATGTTATTCCAGTCCGTGGAGGGGCATGCGTGCCTTAGATCTCAACAGCTGATAGCCATTGCGCCCAAACTGACACCGGAGCTCATCAGATCGGTAGCAAGCGAGTAGGGCCGAACGAAAACCTTTCTTACGACTAGTGAGTTTCCTCACTTACTTCTTGCCTCACTGTAATTTCTTTTTGTCAGCTTAAAACCTATCCTAACCTGACTTTACCCAACCCAGCTTTAAACTCCTTAATCTAACTGAACCTTATCCCACGATAAATTCACACGCTGGAGTGGATGATCCTGTTCTCAGAGTTCCGCACATTTTTTCGGACGGTTGAAACGTTTATATCGGCTTATTTTCAATGTTAGACCAAATAATAGCCATATCAGAGCTCTTGCTGAGCCTTATTGTTTGATTTGACTATCAACTCTGTTAAGTCAGAGTAATGCTTTACCCATTGGCTTTATTCGTCTCTCCGTCTCACGTAGAATAATCAGGTAAACAACTACTCAATGATTGTCTTCTTGAAGGGCATCCCCAGGACATGTACTATGTACTGACGTCATTTTGAAGATATAAATCCATTACCTAACCCATAACAGCCCAAAGTATTTGGAGTGAAATTTAGCTTAAGGGAAATTGGAAGGATTTTCCCCCTAAATTTACGCATTTTTAAGCTTTGGAAAATGCCTAAATTTTTAAATTTCAGTTTTTTGGAGAGGGGATATTTTTTAAATTGTGACAACACTGAACTAAAAAGATCCACCAAAAGTAAAATTTTCTGTTTCCGAGCGGCATCGCTAGGCGGTAGTGGGTTAATAACTGTATAAATGAAAAAGTGTGTTTTATCCGTATTTGTTCTTTTGTTTTCGTAGAATGCCTTTTATCACGCTAAAAAAAGGTTTGTCTTGTCAACAATATTATTTGTTGCAAATGGGATAGAAAACACATTTTATTACAGAAAAAAAAATGTTTAGCTGCATCAACAGGACGCATGGTTGCTGCAAATTCTTGGTTGTAGCAATAAAATTGCATCTACTGTCCCTAATTTTGCTGGTGTAACAAAACCTTTTTTCCGTGAGTTTTAGGGGCTTTTACGTCAGCCTTTTCACAAAGATATCGCGTTTGAGGCTGAGATATTCCTCAGGGAAAAGGAGACCTGTTTCAACAAACGGAGTTTCGATCGAGTGCCCTGGAATAAGATGACTTTTTACATAAAAGCACCGGTATCAAACGGCACGATGGTTTCGTAACGACGAGGCTGTTATCCGAAGGACGATAGTAATGACGTGTTTGAACCGCGTTCGACCAATCGCAATCGCAACCCCAATTTGCGCAAGTCACTTATTTGAATCTCTCTGTAGCGACACAAACAGAGTTCACGTTATACTTTCCGTGAAGGGAGGCGCTATTTGAAGTGAGTAAAGTCCGTTCCGTGTAGCGAGAGCAACGGGGTACTGTACATGTTTGCTAGGTTCGGACATTTGATGTATTCTAGTGTCAACTCTGATTGTCAGTATACAGCCGGGTGCTTCGCGTGGAGAGACACTCTCGTCGCGCAGCCAATAACAGTGGATTCCGAGCACACTTACCTCTTCTGATTGGCTGCCAATCCTGCCAATTAGATGGCATTCGCTCTGGATGAGAAGTCTCATTTGAAAACCGGGGTTCGTGATTTAACAGAGATTAGGAATTTCGTTTTCTTCTCTCCCAAAGGCCTCTCAACCTTCGACAAAACCTTATTGGTGTCGCAGCAGAGATTAATTTTGATTCCGGCAAAATCCAATACTTTTGATTCAAGCGCGTTCGGTTCACTTGAAATAAGATTGATTAGTTTTCAAGACCCTTCATATATTGTGTTCATGTCCACGTCATCCTGAGTCTAGCAGTCCCACGACGTTAGCGCTTCAGAAGTTTTGGGGATTAGGCAGTTCATTACTTCACACCTTACTTTACCTAAACCTTGCCTGACTTAATTTTACCTAACCCAACCTTACCTTATCAAACCTTGGTCAATCAACCTTGGCTAACCTACTTAGCTAGCCTAATCTAATCCAATTTAACATTAGCTAATGTAATTAAATCTTACCAACTCTAACCTGTGTAATTCAGCCGAGCATAAACCTATTCTAATGTACAGTACGTTTGATACATAAAACGTGAAATAATTGCTAATGCCAAAAAAAATTCTTGATTTTGTGATAATTCAATTTTTTTCTCACCGCAAGATTTTCTTTCCTCGGCCCAAGAATTTTTTTCTCGCTATAAGAAAAAATTCTTGCTGCAGGAAAAAAAAATATTGTGGCCAAAAAAAATTGAATAGTCACAAAATCAAGAAAAAAATTGTTGGCATTAGTAAACATTCCTGTGACAGTATTACCTAAATCTCCTACTTTCATTCGAACCGTTTAGGCATCAATGAATAGGACTGTAGGGGTCCGGCAATGTTGATGTAGAGTATTTCGACCCCAGACCGACACGAAGAAATCTGTTGGGAATGGCAACATTGGGCCGGAAGTGGTTTTACGGTCCAGTGGAATCCATGTTCCATGATGATAGAAGTCTCGGTTGTTTATGAAACATGATATTGGATCATCTCGGAGCAACGCGCACTGTCAATCGAGTAAAACAATTTTAGCGTACATACGAATTAACAGACGTAATTATCAATTAACATTTCAAGCCGCGAACTTTGCAATTTAAGGAAACGAGGGAAAGGTTAAGTGGCATTACCGCAAGAAACGTGTGTCTCAAAAGACATTCATTGAGACCAGATGCTTTTGTGTAATCGCGAATTGAGATTCCAGGCCCCTGAGATACTTCTTTAATATTTTCTGCGAATACTTCTGGGGCAAACTGACTAGTTTACGCATAACCAAGGACATTGCAAATAAAATAACCGTGTTTATTGCCAGTATAGACATGGGTTCTCTCTCTAACCCATAGCAATGCGATATGTCTGTCTCCAAGGGACCTTGAGGGTACTTCATTCGCGCTTCTCTATCTATTTCAAGCTCTGGTAAGTTGGTTTCCCTCCTCTAATAAGATTCCGGCTTTCCAGCCACAAGTTTCTGTGTAGCGCCGACCGTCTAGTTGTGTGCGATTGCTACTTTTGTAGGCGGAAAGTCTCCTTAAAATCTTAGTTTTCAGCCACGTTGGATCGATCCCACTTGAAACTAGTGTTCTTGTTTTAAAAACTTCTAACTCGTGTGATTGCAGACACGTGTGAAGGCCTTGGCTGTTCTTAACAAACTTTGCTAGTTAAGAGAAGGCAGCACCTATACCGACCACGCGGTTCCCCCTCCATCTTTAGATCAGCGCGTGTGTCCGTGCGTTTCCCTTTACCCCCACTCCCGTCAACCGGGCCGTTGCAAGTTCGCGCGCACTTTCGTAAACAGCTTAAGCTATATTCCTTTTTAAAGGCTTTTGCCGAAGTAAAGATGTGCCTGAATACCAGGAGAACAAGATGTATCGAAGTTTGCGCAGATGTTCGTTAAGAGGAGAAGGAAAGTAGATTACCTCGGCGAGTTTCTTGAGAAAGCCAAGTTTTCCGCCAAGTCCACAACTTCTGGCCCCAAGTCACAACTACTGGCAATTGACACCTTTATATGCATCGCTTCCAAACTTTCTCTGTGGTTCGTACTCTGACTTCTAAGCGTATCCATATACGTTGTAATGTTAGCTTCGGGATACAGAAAACTGTTTTTTTCGCATTAACTCAATGTTATCTCTATTGTAATTCGAAATTAAATGCCCACAAAATAAATCTTCAGTATTCATACAGCGCACATGGGTATTATTTTCCACCAGGGAGCGAATTATTTTTATAGAGCTGATATCATCTGAGCTCTCTACATATAGAGAGCTAGCTTTAATTCATTTACATTTTTAGACATTTTTACAAATTAAGTATCCTAATTTCTTTTGAAAATAAATCATATTAATTATTTTATAAAAGGCATCTTGAGAAACTAAATTTAACAATAATGTCAAGTGAATCATTGCAAAACTTCCTAACTTTTATTGAAATATTTTGCTTTGAAAGTCAAGAAAGCAATCTTTTCTGGCAATATCAATTCGTAATTTTAGATTTTTTGGGGGGGGAAATGTTAAGTCTCAATAAACGCGTCCATCAATAAGCTAAATATTGAAGATGGGGCTCATGTTGCACTGATGAAGAGAAAACGTATTCAATTTATATTTCGTTCTAGGTATTCGGAACGCCAAACATCACATGCTTAGAATGGCATAAAACTTTGCATGTCGTGTAGATATCACCTATGGGTTTCCGTTTTAAAAGCGTGCCTTAACGTGCTTATTTTGGCCCTAGGGAGCCGCACTTTTGCCTTTATTGGTTAATGCTCACGCTTATATGGAAAGACATAGTATTCAAATAAAGCTGTTTACTATTTTATTGTTATCCAGAAATCGAAACGTTTGGGCTCAAGCTGCAAAAGTACCAGTTTTGCAGTTTTTAGTTGGACTTTTCACTCTCCATTAAATCACGTTTTCTTTTCTCTCTCCGTGCCTGGAATACCTTTGACATGGGAAGACGGGTACATGATCCTGATTTTTTATTATTATTTTTTTAGGTGAAAAAAACGCGTAGATATTTTTCGGGGAGCGGGTAGTGAAATGAGATCTCGTGTTTGGCAGATTCTTTGTTGCTTTACCCTTGGATGTCGCTTTTGTGTCACGTGGTGCTTTTGACAGGTTTTTACTCTGTGCCTTTGGCCAGTACGGCAGAAACTGGTATCCTATTTCACCCTCACTTTCCTTGTCGACACATCGCAGCGTTGGCCAAATGAGATAGACGATGATTGTCAATAACTAAGTAAAATCGAAATAATCGGTCTAAGCTGCGAGAAGAGACACAGCCGTTTTGAAATCGGCTCCTCTTATTTTCGTTGCCAGCAAAAAGGTTTGAGCACTTGTTTCTATACTTGCTTTGACGTCGACAAAGTTTTACTTTTATTGTTCAATAATGCAATACTTAATTCTCCTCGCACTTGTTCTAATACGACCTTTTCCAACTTATAACCAGTACTTAGTACTTCTAACGTTACGCTTCAACTAAAACGCTAATTCCGTATATCTCTACGTATATCTCTCTTTGGTGCGAAAGTAAAACGGACCCAACACCTGTCTTGGTTGGTTTTGAAAATAGATTTAACAGCCATATCAACGTAAAGCTACCGTCGAACCCTTTCTTTTGATATAGCTGTTAATTTTATGTAGCTCGAAAACTAACAAAAATGCGACGCAAACGCATGCCATTTTAATCTTTTGTACAAAAAATATAAAATTAGAATTACTCTATTTTTGGTATTTTTCATCAGTGTAAGACGGCCTCCTTAAGAACTTTTACGTAACTAGGCTGTGAGCAGAATATCATGCTAACAAAGTCCAAGATACAAGGTCTTTTAATTAGTAAGAGTAACTTCTCGCGTAGTAGGAGAGCGTTGTAGAAGCAAAAGAGCAGGTACAGCTGTTAAATTATCCAACCTAATCTGAATCAAAGAAGCAAGTTTCGCAGATGTAAACTATCTTCCCTCGACGATCGTCGGGAGTGTTGACTCCTCGTAAAAAAATAACTTTTGGTAAATAGACTTTCGACTTCAGCATCTCGCCCTTGAAAAGGAAGGATTTTTCGAAAGCGTGGATTCCATAATGATGAAAATTGTCGAGGAACGAATCTCCCGCAAGGGATTCATACAGTTAATTCGTTAGATCCAGATGTGGGGTGCGACTGGCTTTAGAGGCAAAAAAAAGGAAAGAACTGCAACCTTTTTGTCGAATATACCCTCGAGCGGAAACGCCTGTCGGAGAATGTTTCAGTGATTCGCTGAAGCGATTCAAGGACGAGTTGAAATAGATTCGTTCAATGAATATTTCGCAGAAAGGAGAATTAAATTTTCACCGTAGCTCAGAGCATGCGTGTTTCATTTATGCTCGGACGATCAAAGGTTCGAGTCCACTTCCTACCAGTGATTTTTCATCTCTTTTCGTAGTACCTTTTCCCGCTATCCAATTTATTATTTGGGTCAATTATGAGGCATTTTGGCAGAATTGGCGATTCATAATTGAACTTTGTAAAATACTGATAGTGGGTGAATGCCGGAGGCACTGCTTTTATTGAGTTCAGTCATGCGGAATTCGCTATCAGCGAATTGCTACGCATCATTGGTATCCTTTCTTTTGGAGAATTATTCATCAGTAATGCTGCGTTGAGTTAAGTCTATCTTTCGGGAAGATATTAAATTCCTCGCCGCGAGAACCCTTTTCGCTTAAAGAATAGCTTGTCGACTCCAGCCTTGACTTCAATGAAATGGGAACTTTGTTTTGAAATGAAAATTATTCGCTCCTGTAAAAAGTTGTTTCAAACATCATTGTCCAGTGGTCTTCAATGTACTCATAACTATTCGTTGGATTTCCTCGTGGCTAACTCGTCAGGATTTTAAAAACGCTGAATGAAAATTTGCATTTAAATGTATTAGTCTCGCTGTTTTTAGTTGTTGTTTTTAGATAGGTAAGGTTGGTTTAATTTACGTGAGAAAAGTTGAGGTTGTAATCAGGTCATGTATGGGATTGGTTGTCAAGGTTCGGTGAGATTCTGGGAGGGAAGTAGATCTAGTCTAGATAAGAGTAGATTGAGTAAGGTTTGGTAAGTGTTGATTATTAAAGTGTAGGTCGTGTGATTTTACGAACGGAAAGGGATGCATTTTGCCGCGTAGACAGCAGGACATCGATTTCATTAATCTAATTCTGCAATTCGACAGATGTGTGCCCTTCCTAGTGTGTGGAAAGTTCAGAGTAGACGAAAGGACGTGAAACCATGAAATAATGATGAATCTGCCGAAAACTCCTTTCTTTTTGGTCCCATCATCTTTACAGCAACGTCTTGCAAAAGATGAGAATGACATCATTTATTTACATGAGAGGGTGAACTTGACTTTAACATAAAAGTGTTAACACCCACATCGGGGGGCATCCATAAATAACAGCACGATTGTGCTGCTCCTCCTCCATATTCCATCGTGGTTCCGAGATGTTCCCTCGTAGGAATTTTTATCGGTGCCTTCTCTTTCTCCTAAATCTACATATTGCGTCCACGCAGTTATTTAACCTAGCCTTATCTCACGTATTCTACCCGCCCGACACTGAAGAGGACTCCTACCCTAATCTACTCTATCCTTACCTAACCTCGACGCAAACAGGCACCTAGCTAAGTTAATCCTCTTACCGTAGGCAACTTGACGTTGATTTATCATACCTACGCGGTTGTATGTTGTCAATTACCATTATGTAAATAAATGAAAAGTAAAACTACGTTGCACAACTGGTAGAAAACACAATTTTCAAAACTGATATTGCATTTCCGTTTTCATGTGCAAATCATCAAACTTGAAAATTTATACTCTAAAAGCTCTAGTCTTGTCTCTCGAAATACACTGCCAAAAAATTAACGTTTTGCTACACCAACAAAATCATTTGTTAAAAATGGGAGAACGAAAAATTGTTACATCAGTAACAGTAGTTGCATCAACAGAATAATGTTTTGTTGCTGCAGATAAATTTTCAGTTTCAGTAACAAAATTTTATTTGTTGTCTCTTATTTTGTTGCTGTGTAACAAAGCTTTCTGGTAATCATTTACCGGTGTTTTTAGTAGGAGTTAATCATTTTAGAGGTTTTCATCGTAACCTCTGGGATAAATAGAAGTACTGCTCAGCAACCTTTCTCTCTAACTCAATCTTGTAACTTGTCTCGAGCTTAAAGTACGTTCCTTCTAGCCGCACGCAAAGTTGTAAGAAACAAGTAAGTGATTGGATAAGAAAGTTGTCTCTGTCTGATCTTTGTTGTGAAATCAAGGTAAGGTGAGGTCGCTCCACCGTAAATCTCGGGTCATCTCCCTTCTCACTCCCGCTCACAGGAACCCCATATCGGCATCTCTCTCGCCGGTCTCCGTGGCCCGAACCAATTTCACAGTTGCTTGTCAAAGTGAACGGGACTATCCATGGAGCCAGTTCAGTGTTCCAACTTACAAGGAATCGTGGCCTGTACCCGAACCAGTGTAAGAGTTCCAGAAAACATGGCGGTGGTTTTACGACGGGAAGAAAGAAAAACCGCTAGCTTTTCATTTTCTCGGTTTTGTGTATTAGTGCGGTTAAGAATTTTACGGTTCGATTTATTTGGTAGCTTGTGTATAAATTATCGCATATCCTGATGATCTGGAAGTATTAACACGCTAGAAAAGTAATATTTACGTAACAGGAAGATATAAACTCTCTGAACAGGACAGCGCTATCCAGGTCATTGCTGGATCTATTCAGGCTGAATAGATCTATGTGAAGTTAGGTTATGTTAATTTTTGCTTGATTAGGTTGGAGTCGTTGTACCATCCAATCATGGTGTAGTCCCACCCAATTGTGGCGGTTGAATCGAGTTTTGTAATGCCGGTTGGGGAATATCGTTGCGTGCAAGTGCGGTGAGATGGACCCTACGAACGCTACGTGTTCACGGCTTGTGGCAAACCGCTGAAATCTCCTTGGCGGCTTCATTATAACTCACGTAATTAGTTTCGGTCCTTGTTACCCAGTCGAGTGAGTGATGAAAGTTGAATTGGGCGGACTACGTTTAAAGCCAAAAAGTCTGGCTTGCTGATGAGCCTGAAAGATTCGCGGAAACGGAACTATTTTGAAGACCAACGGAAACTTAGTTTTGCACAACTCAAATATGACAGGCCGTTTTGCCGCCTCAAACTTTGCTTTCAAGCAACCAGCGTGGTTTAGACAGATATCGGAGGCGGCGAAGGTGTTTGTAGCGTTTACCTTACGAATCGAAACTTTAATGAAACTCAGGCCAATTTTATATTTACTTAGGCTATTTTCGTCAGCCTTGCTTTACAACATTGTAAGTTTCTGTCTCACTTGTCAGTCAACACTCCAGGTTCGCTGACAAGAGAGTCTAGTCTGTCGAAACGAGTTTGTTGAGAAGTTTGTTTATTTTTAATTAAAATATTTGTATGATACTCATTGTGCTAACAATATTTTTTTGTCTTTTCCAGGTGAGTATCTGTCGTCACAGAACAACTGATGGATGACGTTCCTCATTTGGTAAAGTACTGTTCTAGACTGTAAATTTGTAGGGTGTGATTTTCTTCGCTTTACCTTTCGTCGCCAAGCCGAGGGGAGCTAGGCATGAGGCAAATAACCTAACCTGATACCTTACCTTTCGGTGAAAGATCTGCGGCCAAGACGTCAGGGACATGGTCAGGTGACATCTGAGCGAAAGGTAGCGAAGCGAGGCACAAGACCCATATATTAACCTAAGTTATCGTTGGGCCACACCAATCTACGATAACACTGTAAAAACTCATCCAAGTTTTAGGTAGGTATAAAGATAAACCAGGGGAAGAGCGTAATTTGGTTATTTTTCAAGATACCTCCATGAATAACCATATCAATGGAAAGCTCTCAACGAGACCTCAATGATATGGTTGTTGATACGTTTATCTTCAAAAATAACCAAATTACGCTCTCCCCATGTTTCACCTTTATACCCAAAAAAATGAGGGACTACCTAAGGATTAGTTTTAACTGTGAACTTACGCAATTGCGTAAATCAGAGATATATCCAGGGTGAAAGAAAATACTCCCTTCTTACAGTGTGAATATCAGATACTTTATATTCTGTCCCTAGAAACTCATCAGCGCAACTTTTGTCTCGAAATCCCGAATGTCCTGCGAAAGCATGAAATATCCTGGTTGAAAATCGTGGTTTCTTCTGAATTTGAATCCGTGGTTTTGATGGGTCGCGGGGAACGCGATAATTGTGTTCTATTCGGGAGAGTCGGCTACTGGAACGCGCGGAATGGTCTTGCGTTAGGTCAGGTTGCCCTTACTGAAGCCTTGCCCCAGGTGCAATACTAAACATGACATTCCTCGGTGTCCTTGTCTTCGCGGCGTAATTTTACTAAACGGAACTCGGAATGCGCTCATAGCTTTGGGAAACTACACCCAACGCCACTTACGCCAAACAAGGTATATGCTAATTTAATATATAGATAGCTTTGTCATTGAATTTCGCGGAAAACTCTCAGGTAACCCATCTACGGAAGAAGTGCATTTTTATTAACTCATAAATTCTACAAACAATGGAATTTTTCCGATTTCGACGATATCATTGATTAAATGAGTTCCTTGAATACACTGCATATTTCAGAGGGTGGAGTTTACACGTCTGTTCTGTTCATCGTCAATTCAAGAGAAACGACGCACAAGACAAATAAATTGTCTTGTGAAAGACAATTAGGTTTGTGCTTACGAAGTCGGGTACGAAAGTCGTCGCAAGTTGAATCAATTTTTTTGTTGTCTTTGTTTTTTTTCTGATATATGTTGCTAGAAATTTCACTAGCTAACATTTCAAAACATCGATAACTTTTTGTATATTTTTTTATTTATTTACTTTTTAAGGCGGTTGTAGACTTCGACCAAACTACCACATTCATTGGCGAGCCGGCTGATTAAATAAGTACTCGGTTGGGCGGGAACAACTGGCGTTTTATTTAATTTTCAAGATAAATCTAACAATAGCCATTTCAAATGAAACGAATCACATTCGGCGGGAGTTTTCAATCAATGGCACTATTGATATGTCTATAAAGAAAACAATCTAAATACGTGACAGCAGTTTTCAGTTTATACGCATAACATGTTGGTAGGATTATCCGAAACAGGTGTGTTTTTATTTGGTACCCGTTTATTCTTTTGCTATATACTATTTTCCCTCGTAAGTAGATTCCGTACTTTTTCCGACGTTGTGTCTGTTTACAGTAGAGCTTCTGTTTAACAATAGACTGAAAGGGTTCTAGTACACAATAAAGGGTTCAGACACACTTGAAGTCAGCTTACTGAATTGTGACGAGCTCTCGTTGAGTTACTTGTGGATCAACCCCTAGAGAAGAGTAGGTAACTTGCGGATCGTGTAAGAAAGAGGGTAACTCACGCAGTCAGTAAAAAAGTCAGTATCCCAGTAGACAAATCTGATCACAACTTTGGTCGTTTGTATTTGCAAGTAAACCCTCGTGATTAATTCCTTTTCATGAGCAAGTAGGTCCCGAAAAAAGGGTAACTTCACGGAGAGACTCATTTATTTTCTTTGGTTAGCCATTACCTCAAAGGTTATGATATCGGAGGACACGTGCAAGGATCATCACCTGGTCGCCACATATGAGACCATAAATATTTGGCGGTCCCTCTCATTTATACCGGACTTTTTCGCATCAACCTTGAAAATCACGCCACTGGGCACCGTCACAACTTCTAGGTTAACCAAAGTTGACGGACAAGTTTTCCCATAGCGCCATGTTCTTGCCAATTTCTCTTCGAATACGACTATATTGACAGTTTGTTTTCATTAGAAGAGACTTGCTAACTAAGCCTGCTGATCCAAAGGTCCAAAGGGGGCTCGGATGGGGGGGACCTGGTGTCCTTGGGTCTTAGGGGCCCAGGGGGGCGAATCAGGTCTCAAGACGGTGACAGGCGCGTTTTTGAAAGGGCCCGCCTTCAGCAGAATCTCACTTGAGGAGGTACGGATGTTTTTGTTTCATGACGTATGAACTGTGAGAACATTCATTAGGTTATCGTCGTAAAAAAATGTTTTGATCCTACTCAATTTGACCTAGCCTAGCCTC
>Ga0058701_10001641_pt1 | contig 16166 bp, 2 predicted proteins | sample AgamicOrMae_FD_97039 | JGI IMG/M metagenome (GOLD analysis project Ga0058701, IMG submission 97039) | Agave microbial communities from Guanajuato, Mexico - Or.Ma.e | ecosystem: Host-associated > Plants > Phyllosphere > Phylloplane/Leaf | place: Guanajuato, Mexico | collected 2012-06-04
AGAACCTACCACCCCTAGCGACTGTGGTTCAATATCACCTGCTTAACCCACAACAGCCCAAAGTATTTGGGGTGAAATTCTAGCTTAAGAGAAATTGGAAGATTTTTTTCCATTAAAATACGCAATTTTAAACTTTGGAAAATGCCTAAATTATTAAATTTCAGGTTTCCAGGGGAAAATATTTTTTTTTTAATTGTGACAATACTACTGAAAAGATCCTCTAAAATAAATTCTTCTGTTTCCGAACACCATCGCTGGGCGGAAGAGGGTTAAATTGTCAGGGAAGAATATACATTTATAACACCTTACCACGAAGCTAAAACAGCTGAATAACATGTAGACGTTGTAGCTTAATGTATGTTTGACGAGCGAGAAAAGAATTTTTCGTGAGCTAAATGTGTCGGTTAAAAGATCATATAGCTGAGCTAGCTAAACGACGTATTTATTAGCCGATAATTGTGAAAACCGAGCTGGAGAAAAGGCGGCCCAATGTATGGTAAGAACTACAGATTTTGTCGGCTGGAGGTTGATTAAGATTGGGGATGGAGAAAAAAAATGACTTGCCCGCCTTCTCTGTATTTTGGTGAGAGGTTCAAGGTCATTCTTTGTCCAATATTCGAAAAGATTAGACTACTTTCGATTAATTAAATTAAGAAAAAAGACTTTCCCTGCGACGCTAATGGTTAACGATTTCCTCGCCTCATCTCGAGTACTACGAACGTACGAAAATTTTAAATCGATGCTTATTTGGGAGAACTTCAGCGGAGGGCGACTGAAATGAGCTGCTTGGGGCGTCTTGGCCAGATTTCTCTCCCTTTTTAATTAAAATATAGCCACAGGGATGGAGATAAAATAGGACGGCTGGCCTCGTGTCCTCGACACTTTGCGTCTTGATTAGTACGCCTCGTGGCGTATTTATATCTGAAAAAGGGGCACAGCAACAATTCCGATGAGAAAATCACCTGCTACCCCATCATATATGCTACCCGGTTAATAAGGTTGGCCCTGGGTCTACTAAAAATTTCTGTTTCCTACACGAAAAAAAAAAAACAGGCAAAAGAAACCAACAGGTTTTCTTTGATAACGGCTGTGGCCCAATGGATAGCCGAGACAAAAAGTTAAAGGTTGGGGATTGGTTCGATTCGCGCTTTTTGATCTAGACTGTACTGCACTCTTGTTATACGAAGCTGCGGATAATCAGACCCCGAAAGACAAACCCTTCTGCTTCCCGGGCGACTATTGAATAAGGGGCGGTCGGGTATGCCCCCCCCCTTTAGCAGAATAACTGATCTCAGGTTGCAGCGTGCTTAACTTAAACCCAGTATTAAATCACACACATTAAGAAATACCTTTTATTGCAATGGACGATTAACCCACTACCGCCCAGCAATGCCATCCAGCAACAGAAAAAAATATTTTAGAGGATCTTTTTAGTTCAGTATTGTCAACATTTAAAAAATAACATCCCCCTGTAAAACTAAAATTTAATAATTTAGGCATTTTCCAAAGCTTAAAATTGCGTATTTTGATGGGAAAAATCCTTTGAATTTCTCTTGAACTAAATTTCACTCCAAAAACTTTGGGCTGTAAAGGGTTACATCGTGCAATATGTTGGTAAGCTTACAGTGCATTTTAAACTTCGTCTAGAATTACTCTTTGAAGGTTTAGTTATGCAGAAAATTTTCCGGAGATGTGAACTAACAGCTAAAAAAAGCTGTATCTTTTAATCTCCAAATCCTCCTTTTAAAGTCTCCTTCTTCATAAAATCACTTCGCAGATTAAAAAAATAATCCAGTTCCAGAAACCACCGTCACACAACTGGCGCCTAAATCCTATTTATCGTTTACTTTTGGTGCTGTTTATTTACTTTCTGAATGATTTGCATCCCGGGGGGTGAAAAATGTTTTCGAGAGTTTACCGTTCGTTCTCTACCCTCCAAAACAAATAGGAACACAAAGAAACCAACGGAACGTACAGAGGCAACTTTCGAAAAATAAGACTAGAAGGGCAGTCGTCTCTGTAACAGGAAGTTTTCTTACAGTGAAGGAAAATATTGCGTAAACACGTAAGTCTTTACCACTTTTTAAAACCTTGAAAATGATACTCAGTATAGGTCTTAAAACAGTTTTAGAGGAGTTCTGTGCGTTAAGAGATCACATAAAATATTTTACGAGCCATTTCAAACCATGTATGGTCGGTGAACACTACTCACGACTCCTTAAAAGATTGTTTAAGAAACACCTACGCCATTCTCATAAAAAATATCTGACTGTGAGAACCACTTTAATTTAGTCTAATTTCTAAAAGCTGACTTTTCTGTTCCCTCCTGGAAACTGCTAAAAAAAATATTAATAGTTCAAATGCTACAGATGCTATGCTATTTCCTAAATCGTGAGATTAACCAATTACTGCCCAGCGATGCGGTTCGGAAACAGAGAAATATTTTAGAGGATCTTTTCAGTTCAGTATTGCCCCCCCTGGAAACCTGAAATCTAATTATTCAGGCATTTTCCAAAGCTTAAAATTGCGTATTTCAATGGCAAACATCCTTTCAATTCCTCTTAGGCTAAATTTCAGTCGAAATACTTTGGGCTGTTATGGGTTAACTTACGAAGGATCATATTTGTGCTGGTTCATTTAAAGACTGGGAAAGCAGTATGAGCGGCGTAACTATATCTCGTAACGGGATGAGAATTGGAACTGTTTCCGCTCTGAATTTCGCTCAAATTAATACAACAAACGTGAGCTGATTAAATAACTATGGCGGGGGAGGGGGGCGGGGCTTATAAAGCGATCGAACCGACGCACGCAAAGTTTGTGTCTTTTAACGACATGTCTTTGACCCCCGAAACTATTGTGCTGTTTCATCATTCTTAAATGAGTGTCATAGACTGAATCACTCTTTCCTTAGACAAAGACGGCAGATTCTTTCCGCTTACGGTATTTATTACGAGGAAGAGAGATAGAATTTCACGCGCTCTTGCTAATCCACAGAAGCAAAGGTACTCAATTTTACTACCCAAACAAGCTTACCGGTTTGAAATTCCAACCAATTCACGAGTGCTTCCTTGGAATTGATGGCTGGAGAAGAAAAATTGAGAGTGATGTCATGATGTGACATTTAACAAGAAGGACCATCATCGATCATTGAAATATTTCCAATATCTTCAGCTAAATATAAACGAGATACTTTCCTAAAGCTATCCTGGCATCGGATACGCAGATTTTCACGGGTTTACACAAGAAATCCCTTTCATGACCAAAGCAAAACATGCCGTCCAGTTTTAATCAACCGCCCAGCGATGCCGTTCGGAAACAGAAAAAAATTATTTTAGAGGATCTTTTCAGTTCAGTATTGACACAATTTAAAAAATATCACCCCTCTTGAAACCTGAAATTTAAGAATTTAGTAATTTTTCAAAGCTTAAAATTGCGTAATTTAATGGGAAAATTCCTTCGCATTTCTCTTAAGCTAAATTTCACTCCAAGTACTTTAGGCTGTAATGAGTTGAAATACTATTTTTTACGAGCTTCTGATCGCCGCCTTAATAATCCATTTGTTATTTAAGTGTTTCATGGACTTACGGTATTTCCCTGCTCGTTGAGGGTACCCACCTGCAACAGAAAGCAATTCGTCAATTTCGAAAATACAGTGCGCTATTGAGAAAAGTATGTCAAAGCGCCTTAAGTACAGTGCATGTGGAGCATTGACCATCTCTGTCGCCGCAAAGTATAGGCGTGCCGCGGCTCCCGCCACCGCCACGAGTTCATTGACAATTTCCTCTGAAAATGCTTCGTCAAGACGAAAATAATTCTTGGCTCTGCGACCACGTGGTTCTCACGCCAATTGGTCCGCAGCTCCTCAGCGGTGGCGTCGCCCGCAGAGCATCAACGCGCCTTTTGGCGGCACAAGCTCTACCGCAGTGTTGCCAACATTGTGGCATCCTATCGTAAAAAAGTGTACAATACAAGACTGAAATTAAGATTGTGACGTCGTGCTTGCAGCTTATTTTTAAACGTTTCGTTTAAAAAGGCTTGCATTTCACGCCTTCAAATGGCGGGTACTGAGCGAAATCTATGCGGAAGTGTTCGAGTTGACCTAACACTTTTCTGTTAGCGGTGAAAAAGAATAAGTGGGGCCTTTTCAACCTGGGGTAACCTGTGACGAATCGTACAATAAAAAAGAATCGGCACTAACTTGCATGGCGTAACAAGGGTAACTTAAACTGTAACGAAACACTGAGCAGTATGAAAAAGATCTGTAGACCCCACGCAAAGATGAGCAAAGTTTTCACCAGTGGTGGATTGAAAAATTGTAATAATCTTCTTAACAACATTTTCATTAAGGGCATCATAAGCTCATTAAAAGCTAAAAATGCACTGTAAAGGAAGGTGGTACATCGTTCCTGTTCGAGCAGAGCGGGTCCGCGCGCTTAACCTTAGTTGACCTAAGTTAGGATCGTCAAGCCTGATACCGCTTACTTAAGCGGCATATCAAGGTTGGCTGCGGCCGAGCGGAGCCAGAGCAAAGCGAGGAACTTGAAACACCAAATAAAAATTTAATCCTGGGTGAAAAACAAGAGGAGAAAAATGAAATTTTAAAATCGACAGCGCCCGTTGATTTCATTTCAGGTCGGTTTCGTCTAAAATTATACGGAATTTCTATTTCAACGGACATTTCCTTCCTCAATTCATTTCCAAGTATGCTTGTCATTTCCCCATAGAGGAATGCGTTTCCTGTGTAGTGAACCGATTCTCCTCTTGGAAACTGTCAAATCCCATCACTATTAAAACGGGTTTCAATAAAACCCGGTTTCAGTCGCGGCGAGGGTTTCCATGAGCAGCTCGTCCTGAGAGCATCGCCAAAAACCGCTCGTTATGCAGACAGGCTTAAGGGAGGGCAATTTCCTAACTTCAAAGCAACCCATCCTGAATTCGGGCCGTTGTCCTTTCGACGAAGAATGTAGAGGGTAGGACAAAAGCAACATTTCCTGAGAATCCCAAAAGTGTGCACCATTTCCTTCTACAGCTGGGCCACTTCCAAAATGAGATCACAAAAAGATATGGGAATTTCAGATGCCCACTTCCTGCACAGGATACTGTATTACTATTTGTAGCCAGCTTCTTTCTGTCAACGTTTTTTTCCCCCTTATACCTATTTTTTTAATAAAGTTTATTTTACGTTGCTACAGAGTGTATCCTAAAGATTTTGGTCATTTATATCAATGTTATTATTATTGCCTTTTATAGCTCATCTTGTATGTTTTCAGAAAATAATTGTTTTAGCCATTTATCGCCTTTTGAGCTATTTTTGTTGTTTATGAACATTTTCCTATTTTTGCCATGCATGGCAATTGAAGCTTTTTTTAGTAGCTAATTTAGCAATGCAGAGAGATAAGCGGCTATTACCTTATATTTTGCTGTTGCCTAGAAAATTGAGTAACGCGCGTTTAGGGGATATATGTAGGTCGAAATTATCTATATTTGAAGAAGTTCACGACTTCTAATTCATTGCTATAGTATATAGCACCTGATATTCATATAGCCCTTTAAAGAATACCTTTTATTTTGAATTCATACAAATCAATCTTCCTGATTTAGAGAACATACTACAACAGTTTCTGGCAGGGTTTCCTCGAGGTGACGCTCATCAGGTGAAACTTTTAGGGAGTAAGGTATCTTGAAGATAGAATGTCTGTGACCTTAACGTTTGATCTGAAAGAGGGATCTTCTGGGTCGCAGTCGATTGGAATTGACAAGTCGGTCGGCGCGAAGCCCCGTGGGCGGGGGAGGGGGAGGGGACTCAAAATAAGTTTGGTTATGACAACACATTCGACACAGAGATTCTGTGAGCACATTCCTAGGCCCACCCCAACATTTTGCCCCATTTCCCACGCTGAGGGGGGCTGCTATCTTCTCATTTCACTAACAAAATAAACAAGGAATAGTTTCTGTTTTTTGTTGTTGTTTTTTTGTTTTTTCTAAGGAGCGACCAAGAGGTATAGAAAATACAACCCTCAAAATTCACAGTGTCTCTTTCCTTGCTCCGTACGGCTTTGCGATGAGATGTCCGAAACATGAGATAGAAAACTCAATCCTCAATGCGAGAGAATGAGACGAGTAATGTGCTAACAATCATCCCAGTGATTTGATATCATGATACATGTCTCTGATGTTTCCAGTAAAGCTGTCCACATTCCTGGAAACGTCAGTAACAATTGAATGGACTCAAAGTGCGAACAGGTTTCAGTACGTTATTTGCAGTGAACCAGCAAATCAAATGTTTATCAAATATAATCGACAGACATTCCTGTAACGTTATCTGACAGAACACCAAACAGGAGTGTTTTGAAAAGAAAACCCCCCGCCCCGATTGTGAGGATAACCTCGCTTCGGCAAAACTGTTGCATCACTGACAAAGGGCACAGCCCTGTAAATGACCTTGAATGCAAACAACGACTTGAGGTAAATTGAAGACGGTCGTGCGGCCAGGGTCAAGTTAATCCTGCTCTCACTGACAACTAATGTAGGTCAAGAGCGTTTATCCAAAACACGAGTCACTGTACACACCCCATGCACGGGGAGCAAATGCGCACTTGTTTCAGGTATCAGGTACCCACCATGGGGGGCGGTCGAAGCTTGCTCTGTTTTCTGGTCGCGCGATGCCACGGGTACGTGTGATAAGAACCCATTTAGCAGATCACTTGACCAGCTCGCGCATGGCTGGGCGCCGTCCTCGCCTGGTGTGCCCGGAGTGAGTCACCCCTTCGCTCTCTCGCCTCCCGGATCGCGACTGGCGCCCGTTGAGCGCCGCGCCGCGCCGCGCCGTGGACTCGGACAAAGCTCGCTTCAGGACGCTCCCGCCGCGCCGCGCCGATCAATAGTCAGTCCACGGGAAGAGGGGGAGGTCCCGCTCCCGCTCCCGCTCTCCGGATCCTGATCCTGGTTGAGGGGCGCGCCGCGCCGCCCGGCAGCCCTGCCCGTCACGGGCAACTCCCCCTCCCCCGGGTCGGAGCCCGGAGCCGGAGCGCTTGGACCCAGGGGAAGAAACTAGGGCAGTTTGCCGTTTTGGGTCACACTGCGTTCGATGCTACAACGCAAGCTTTGAAATGCACATTCGGAAAGCGCTTGGCGAAATGGGCATCTTGGCGTCTCGAACTGACCTAGGAGACGAGCTGCGTTCTTGGGCATATTTAACAGGGGTATTTAATCTACGGTCTGTTTTGATGGTACAGAACCAATGCAGGCGAGTAGAGCGATAAAAGCGGAGAGACGCGGTGTGGCGACAAAATGGCAGCGTTAACCACAACGGAGAGGCGCAACTTGTCGGGCGATAAATATCTATTCGCGGAAAATTGGCGAACGTTATTGAAGGCATGATTAGCCTGTTTCTGCATCCAAGCTCAGAATCCAAAAATGCATTCACAAAGACACAGCCGCAAATTTTTCTGCATACATTCTAAAATATCCGTGTTTAAACAATTTTGTTTGTGACTAAATTTATGCCAGAAACCGTTTCCGTGTGATTATCAATCAAACAAATCAGCATTTTTTTTTTCTGTGTGTTTTGGCGAAGTATTTTTTCGGCACTCTAAAATGTGAGTACGTGTAATAGAAACGCTTTAGTGCTTTTTGATGTTTCTATAGAGAGTTGCGAAAACTGATATTTAAGTTTTAAATTTAACATCAATCTTCTAATTTGATACATTTATAGGCCTACATGGCGTGTTTTTGCAAATATTCACATCGCAAATTTTTCATCCGGTCCAAGTCACAGACGACAGCATCCGTTTACTAATGACGTTTATTACGCTGACGCCGACTGCGTCAAGACTTTTCTCGGGATAGTTTTCATTAATGGCTTTCCGGAATGCAGCAAGCGCACAAATTTCAGGGGACTCGGATTTTCTCTGGCCAAAGTGCATCTTGCATCGCTATCATCCGCCGGAATGCATGAATCACACAGATCCGGCAGCCAACTTCGCCGAGCTGACAATTCGCGCTTGCCCGGACAACAATTCCAATCTTGTCAGTAGAAGGTAAATAAATTGTAGTTTTTAAAACATAGCGACAAGGAAACAGGTCAAAATTTTTTTAATGATGTTTTGGGGCTTGTAGTATTTTACATTTATTCTGAAATAACGTAATGTTTTTACCTAAATACACGAATTTATTGGGCGATTTTCGTCGTTGAATATTTTGTAAGGGATCGATAAAAGCCCTCTCATATGAAATGTAGTTGTAATGAATAAAGAGTATGAAATGGGCAGTTACAGGTTGACTCGTCTATGCCTTATGTGTTAAACTGCTAGTCATCAAGCCAAGCGGAGCGATTGCGAAGTGCGGCACAGGGCATTTAATATGACCTTTGTCAAGTCTAATGTTGCTTATTTCTCGACGTCAGGTACTTCCGCTACAAAATTAAGCGGCATCAGGCTTGGTGACAGTAGAGCGAAGCAAAAGTATACCTAACCTTCGCGTTTGTCGCTTATCATCATGTAATGTAATGATAGGCTGAAAGAGGGTGAACAACAGCAACCCGTCGAGAATAAAAAACAAAGTGCAGACTGGACAGAGGGCGATGAGGCAAGTGCTACCCGATCACTCGCCTTGCATCATCGTTTCGCCGAACAAGACGTCAAATCATTGAGACAATTACGCAAAGAATGACACGATTTCTTTTAACTGAATCAAGAAAAGTAATCAAGTTACAATTCCTGCATCACACGACTTTAAGCCTATTTTATTGAAACTTTATAAGCATTTTACTTAATGGTTTGACTTACCTACACAAGATTACACTAACCCACTACAAAACCTACACTCTTTACCACGAAAAATCAAATTCTTACAGCATTTTTTCAAAACCAAAATCACCTTTTTTGGGCGATATTTAACGAGCTATTTTTGTATTAAACATCAAGGTATCAGAAAAAAATACGCCAAAAAAGAAATCAGCTATATTTGAGGACTTGCTAGTTTGAAACGATTTTGACTACGCGAGAACGGGTCGTTCGGGAATTGTGCGGCTTAGCTAACTGTTAAGGGCAAACAGGGTTTCCGTGAGTAAACGAATTGAAAAGCCCTAAAAGGTAGAGGCTGCTTACGTCAGTGAGTAAGTTTAATCTAAAGTAGGTCGTCGCGTCGAGCCGATTTGGCAACGCAGCCCTAAGCTACGCAGTCGGCTGATTTTACCCTAAAATAGCGTCTATAAGATTCGACTCGAAGGAGGTCGCACAGCACCATATTTTTAAGATACGCATTTCCATCCTCTTATTCTCTGCCTTTTACAGTCAAACCGACCGGAGAGCGAGGTAACTATATGGAACCTAGTTAAATTTTAACTTACGTTAAAGTTAGAAAGCCCTGGGAGGTTTACTTTGTTTTGTAAGGTTAGGTTAGGTTGCCGCTTATCCGCTCAGCTGTCGCCAACCCTTAGCTTATTCCAAGGTACCAGGCTTCGTTTAAGTTCATCTAGGCTAAGTTGGGTTAAGTTTCGTGGCTTGTGGCTCGATCCACTGACAATCCGCTTTGCTGGGCGACGAAAGGTGGAGCACAAGAGGTGGAAAATCCCACCTAGGATTTATGGTGGAGTAACGAGGTGGGCGTGATTGAGCGAAGGTTTGCGTCCCCCGCGCGAGACGCCGCGCCGCGCCGGGCTCGGTCTCGAGCTCGGGCCCCTGATCCGTTCATGGCTGACGAGCCCCACGACCTTGGCGGCGTCGCCAAACGTTGCTAAGGCAAAGGGAAGGGAGCGGGCAACCGCTTAGGTAGGCGTTCAAATTTAACGCGAACGCCCAATTAAATAACTGAGTCTCTCATAACTGCAAAGGACGCCGGTGAATAATGTCGCCCACCAGTCTATTTAACACACGAAATAGTTTAAGGTATTATATTGAGCTCATGCTGGGACCGCTCAAGCATAAGCCCTGCTGGTCAGCTTAAAAATATATCGGAAGTAAAAATAATTTGATGAAATTATCGCAATATCAACTATTTAGAGGGCAAAAATTTGATATCATCCAAAAACTGCAAGGAATATTTTGCTTTCAATTCATGTTAATTTAATTCTACTGCATAAACTAAGAGTGAACCTTTAAACTGAATTTTTACAGTGATAACATGAAAAACATACAGACGATGCTTAGAAAGTATCTGAATTTGTCATAATTGTACGTACAATTTGTTTAGAAAAGGCTCTTTCATACTAACAATAATTTTTAAAAAAATCAATAAAAAATTGAGCTCCTTGACTTCTTGTTTTCATGAAGGAAGATTCAAATTTACAGGATATTCGAGATGAAATAAGTCCATAGCTAAGGATCAGGGGGTGTTAATGGGCGAATTTCCCCCGACCCCTACATAAAACTTTTTGCAAATTTCAAAAATTTCAGCAATGGGTTCGCAAGACACACTTTCACCCCTCCTTTTCTTAAGCCCCTTCTTTTCTTAAGTCATTCTGCGGTTACGGTCCTGGTATATATGTTGAATATATTTGAAGTGAAGTTGCGTACGATATGGGTCGTATTTCAGAGGAGGTTTTTCGATAGGGTAGTTTGTTGATGCATTCGGGGGCTCGTGACCTTCCAAAGGAGCAGCTTTTATGATCAGACTGATCTCAATCCAATCCACTTCCAAACATGGGTAACAACCGTCTTTCTCAGATCATCTCATTTGAGAGAAACTCATCTCGATACTGACGTGTGCAGAGTCTTTACTCCTCTACGAGGTAATTAATTTTTTTTAATTACAGTCCTCTGAAACCGAGTAATTTCATTTTTTTTTGGACAAGACTGTGAGTCTTGACGATGCAGATATTTTTTAGCTGTTACAAGTAAGATTGAGAGCACTTCTTTTTTTAAAAAATGGGCTTAAACAGCTTTGCACTTTCAAACCTAGAACAAGAAATCTTGCACAGTTCGTTGCCAGCTGAGCACTATTTCTTGCTATTACAGCAACATAATGATTTTCTTGAAATCAGCACCTCATCTGCAAGCTCGCAAGACTTTCTTTTCGGTTTGATAACCTCCTACCACAACCACGTTCAAATTATTAATCGCACACGGAAAGACTTTTCGAAAAACGTCTTGTGTTGAATATTTCACGACGCTATTTATAAAGATATTAATTTAGAGGTTTAAAAGTGGTCGTTCGAAGCGATAAATAATGTAAGTGAATTGGTTCCAGATTTGATTCTTTCAGGAAGGTCATATATTATGTCAGGTAAGATTAGGTCATGATTTTAGGTCATATGTCAAGTTGGGTCAAGCTAGTAACATAGAAATAGGTTAGACTAGGTTTGCTTGCATTCGATGGGTTTCGGTCTTTTTGTTAGTAAAATTGCTGTAAAAGGCGACAATTATATCAAATTTGATATCTGTATCTTTATACCGTTGAACGGTAAAATAAAACTGACTAATCAAAGTTCCATCGGAAAAACCGGATGTGGATCCGCGGAAAACCGGTACAGGTGTAAGCGGAAGTAGGTGCGCGCGAAATTCCGAAGAAGAAACTGTGAATCATTATGTAATGACTGATACGACACGGATGAGTCATACGAAAGATAACAGAAGCTGATTTTACTCCAACGAGAATATAGTCTATATCGCGACCTTGAAAGATTTGCATACAATAAGGTCGTTTTTGAAAGAGAGCTCCGGAGCTTTTGCGGGACGTGAACCTCGTTTAGCTATGATGTCACCGTCAATTAAGCAAATATTCGGTCATCTAACCCAGTCGTCGGCGCCGTGCCGCCACCGGGTCAGCTTCCTGGTTCCGTCTGCTGGTATCATAGCGGCTCAGAAAAAATGTCCGCTGTTCTATTTTAATTGCGCGTGAGGAAATTTAATGAGGCACGCATCCTAAGAGACGTTCAGAACATTCGCACAATGAAAGCTGTCAAACTTTCTCATGTTTTTAGCGAGTTTCACGCGAGCGTAATGTCAACCCGTAACAGCCCAAAAGTATTTGGAGTGAAATTTGGCTTAAGAGAAATTGGAAGGATTTTTTCCACTAAAACACGCAATTTTAAGCTTTGAAAAATGCCTAAATTATTAAATTTCAGGTTTCCAAGAGGGATGATATTTTTTAAACGGTGACAATACTGAACTGAAAAGATCCTCTAAAATAAATGTTTCCGTTACCGAACGGCATCGTTGAGGGTAGTGGGTTAAGCGAAGGGCGCATATGGACAGATGTTTTTGTAAGTCAGCAAAATACATTAAAATATCACCAGCAAAAATTATGGTGATAGATCAAACTTTTGCGATATGTAAAAAATTAGGAGTAAATAGGTCCATTTCATTTACACTAAGAATAGGTGGAAGATATTCACAGAAAGTGGCGAGAATTGCTTTTTTTTATCCGGAGGCATATCAATTTAACCATTTAATTAGGTCACGGGTAAACGCCAGAACAACGCTATATTTAGATTATTTGCGAAAAAGAAAGAGATCTACCCATCGAGGGGGGGTCACGCACATATCTATATTTTGGGAGGCTGTATCTTTAGGCATTAGTCCAATATCATCTGGTGACCAATCCAATTCTGTCCTGGCGTATTGATCAGAGCGCCAAGATCGAAATATGAAATTCGCAAACGCGGATATCGTGCAGCTTTTTGTCCTTGCTCCAACCACGGGCACAGCCAAACCGGAGTTTAGCAGTAATGCGTTCTTAGAGATGCTCTGCGTTTAATTAGCTTTGATAGAGAAAACTGGCTTCGTAAGCGTTCTAATTCTGTTTTCCGGAGCATTGTTCGTTGCTATTTATTTAGCGCAGTTACTTCAAGATATTATTTATTAATTACTTATTATTCATTATTCACTTTGCAATTTTATGTTAGAATCCTAAACTTATCAAAAAGCTGGACTTTCACAACTATAGTTCCACGCAAAAAAATATCGGGAGTAAAATTTGGCTGGCAAGCGACAGTAACAATTTTCGCATGCTCAAACGTTGTTGGGTGTACCGTGTCAGTATGCATTACGCAGGTTAAACAAGAGCTCGCGCTTAAATGATCAATTTCGAAACGTACAGTCAAGGCATAAGCCTGCGTAGAATGGACTATTTCATCGTGTCAAAGTGTCGGGTGATTTTGACCTGGACTGTACACAGTAACTAGCAAATTTATGAGGCCGATATCAACGATTGGCTCGTTGTAAAATGCTGTACAATACTTATGGGTGACAGATCGGAACGCCGACAAGGTTTTCTACGGATATCATGCAGAGCTAACTTAGCACAACAAGACTATAATCCAAGTGTCTTCAGATAATAAATGTTCGTGGTTTGCGATAAAAACCTGCTTTGGATATAAAGTATAATTGTGTTCTGTAGTGTTTTGGTTGATATCCGATTTAGATATAAGCCTGTTGTCAAGTAAAGGGGGTTCGGCGAGAGTTGAGGTTAAGATTAAGAGAGGGGCGCACCACTACGTGGACGTTAAGTCCTTCCTTGGAGATGACCATGTCCCGTAGCAGGTCCCAGTTGTACCTGCTGTTAGACCTTAGAGCTCTCCCGAACAGGCGCTCATGTCGTAGGTCAACTCGGTGGACCAGAGCCCCTTACATAAATATGGCTATTATTTACCTAAAAAAAAGGGCTTGAAGCGCTGTTGGAGTTTGAAGCGAAAAGCCAGTGCATTTGTTGAGTGCAAAGAAATGAGGATCTTACCGTTGGCACGTGCTGGGGTGGCGGCGCTTGGCATCCTCTCCGGCACTGGCGGCACTGGCAGGAGCGCCTGGAGCGCAGCGGAGGCGGCGGGGGCGGCACTGGGGGCGGGAGGGGCGACGACAGCTCCAGGGAGTCCGACGAGGACGTGTTGTGGTGGTAGCGGTGGCCGGGAGGAGGCAGGAAGTCATCCAGGAGGTAAAACGACCTGGGCACCGCCGCCGTGACCGACGACGCCATGGACGCGGACGTCGGGGGCGGCGGGGGCGGGGGGGCCGGCTGCGCGGCCGACTGGCCGCGGGGCAGCAAGGCCGCGAGGCTGAGCCAGCGGCGCTGCGGCGGCGGCTGCGGGCCCGGGCCGGCGGCCGCCGCGGCCGTCGCCGCCGAGCGGCCGCCGACGCCGCGCTGGCCCCACCAGGCCGGCGGGCTCAGCAGCGACGCGCTCTTGCGCACCAGCACCTCCCGCAGGCCGGCGCTGTCCCTCCGCGGCGTGGTGCTGGGCGCGGCGTCCGCGACGCCGCCATGGCCCCGGACCACGAAGCCGTAGTCGGTGTCGACGCCGGGGAGGGTGGAGGTGCGCGAGCGGTGCGGCCGGCTCCGGGTGTACAGGCAGGAAAAGGATGCGGAGTGGCGGAGAGGGGGGGCGGCCGCCGACGGCGGGAGGGGGCGCCCGCCGGTCGTCATTGCAACTGGAACAAACAATATTCACTCTTACTACAAACTAACTACCGCAACACTACGCCACAACACTACAACACGTGCTGACAACACACTACACCAACTTCACTCGCAACATAATACTAAGGTTTTTTTTTTTTTTTCTTTGGGTTCAAATGGTATGACTACTTTCAAAGGTAGACCTATAGCCATATCAAATCAGGTTTTAGATATAAACCTTCCCATTTTGATATGGCTACTTTCAAAGACAGAACTATCCATAGCCATATCAAATCCGGTTTTAGATATAAGCCTCCCCATTTTGATATGGCTACTTTCAAAGACAGACCTATCCATAGCCATATCAAATCAGGTTTTATAACCTTCCCATTTTGATATGGCTACTTTCAAAGATAGACCTATCCATAGCCATATCAAATCAGGGTTTAGATATAAACCTACCTATTTTGACTATGGCATCTATTGACGGGCTCATCAACAAAAACAAGCGTGACGGTTGTTGAACTTCCCAACAAAAGGGTGCTGAACTACTCAAAACAGCGATTACGTTTATAAGTGCTCCTCCAATCCAAAGATCTTTTACAGCCATCAGCGTAATTAAGCGACAAGTTTAGTAGGGCCATCGATTTAAGACAGGGTGTAAATTCTAACTATTGATAGACGTGTAGGCGAGGTCCAGACAATTACTTTGATATACGACACTCGTGATAAGAAGCCGGGACGGGACGGAAACGGGCTTCAAATTCGTCCACAAAAGTCACCGGAGCTGCAGGGTGGGTTGCCTAACTACTGGCAAAGTGGAATACGCTCAAATCGCTCCAACTTCATTACAGTATCACGCCCGCACGAGCCTTCGTCAAACATTGCACTTCCAACCTCTTATTTTACCCTGGCTCAAGATCCCATTGAATTACGAGGATTCATGATATACGATGAGGCTAGGTTCGGGCTTACGCTCCGCGCGGCTATCACTAAGCCTAATGCCGCTAACTTCTCCGAGGTTCTAAGTGCTACCAAAAAATAAGCAGTATCAGGCTTGGCAACCGCTAGAGTAGTAAACCTATGTTAAGTCAGGATGCATTGAGCACATTAGCAGGAGACGCCTTTTTTTAATATTGAAAGGGTACTAAGAGAGTGCAGTTTTGCATAACGGGGACAGAGTTCTTTCAACAACTCGCCACTCGTCAAAGAGCTCCGAGTAAACCAGCGTGAAAATCCAGATTGGCATTTGCTATCGAGTTGGGAGCCAAGAAGCGTGACGACAACGCCGGCGACTTTTATTCGCACGACACATTTTTATTTGCCGATAAACAAGCCACAAACGCACGCAAAGACCGTTTTCGCCCAGCAATAAGAGAGATGGTGAAAGACACAGACTTCTGCCATTTCGGCATACTTTGATACTTGTTAGCGGTTGTCAGGCTTAACAGCAGTTTCGCGTTGTAACACGCAGTCTTGGGAAAACGCTGGGCACACTGCGTGGCGCCTCCGACTCTTCCAAACTTTTATCGCCGACTAAAACCAGCTATCATGACGAATTACCACGTCCATTTCTTCATTTTCCCCGAGTCACATCTCTTCCGTCTCATGCGAAAAATTAATTAGAAAACTTTCAATAAAAATTAACCGGCACGGAGAAAATGGTTTTGTTACGACAACAAAATTAGGGACAACAAATAAAATGTTGGTTGCTGCAACCAAAAATTTTGCCGCTGCAACCAAAAGTTTTGTTGATAGAACCAAACATTTTGTTGTTGTAACAAGATATTTTTGTTATCCCTATTTTAACAAATGATTTTGTTGGTATAACAAAACCT
>Ga0058701_10001642_pt1 | contig 16165 bp, 9 predicted proteins | sample AgamicOrMae_FD_97039 | JGI IMG/M metagenome (GOLD analysis project Ga0058701, IMG submission 97039) | Agave microbial communities from Guanajuato, Mexico - Or.Ma.e | ecosystem: Host-associated > Plants > Phyllosphere > Phylloplane/Leaf | place: Guanajuato, Mexico | collected 2012-06-04
GGCCTTGGGAGGCCGGAACGCCGTCCAAAGAAATAGGAAAAATTTGGATAACATGAGTAGCATGAAAAATAAAAGCGTACAGAAAGCCAAAAGTAAAAAAAGGAAAAAAAAGGAAAAAAGGGGGGGGGGAATGATTTTCGGTCGGGAGATGTATACTGTACCTGTTTTGGGTACAAAAAAACCTTTCCATTGATTAGGTTATTTGAGGTGTATCTTCAAAACTTCGTTAATTCGTATGCTCTTACCCTGTTTCTTGTTAATGCCCGAAACAGATTGGGCGTAAAATGAGGGTTTTTAAATAGGCAGTGTCTATTGAGCCGACTACTCCATTTAAAATGTAAGAGGTTGAGTTCCGTGCGTTCAAGTCACCGTCCATTTAAAGTGTATTAGGTTGGTTCAAGTTTCCCTGTATGCATGTCGGGTCAATAGCAACACCCTTTTATATATTTAAATGTGACGACATAAAGTAAGAGTTAAGTAATTTTGCAGTGTACACTTATCAAAAGAACGGCCTCATTTGTTACGCCTTCCCGGATTAACTCTTGACTTAATTTCGTTTGAGCTTAATGCCTGCCTGTAAGTGATTTTTGTATCTGTTGGAATTTCAGCCCGATCAGGCGACTCAAAAGAATCGTTACGAATCGGATGATTCGCTGCAAATTAGGCGCTGCGAACACCGTGCCGTCTCTACGCCGTATAATTCTCCAGGCAGGCCTGTTAGGCTGTTTCCTGCTTTTAGTTAAAGCGGCAAACGATGCTGTCGATGCTTCTTTAGATAGGCAAAAATGACTGGTTTAAAATGTACGTTTTGCTCGTCTATTTTATTTTTTTGTGTTGCTGTTGACCCGACATGCATCAATATACGGAGATTGAAACGCAAGTACCTAATTTAATGCATTTTAAATGGGAGGTAACTTGAACGCCCGTAACCTACGTTCCAAATGGGTCAGTTGGGTCAATAGACACTCCTTTTTTATGGGATCGGCGTACAGTGTTTAATGAACTAACTGTTACCCTGCCCGTTGAGGCACGGTAGTTTTTTTTAAATCCAGAATAGACGCAAATGTAAACCCCCGCCTTGTAACATGTTCATAGCCTTTCTCGTAGCACTACCGAGGAGTCCGAGAACCGCCCTACGAAATAATGTTTTTCATCTTTTTAACATTGACCGATTTATAGTACTGACAACTCGACAATATATCTTGAACGTACCGAAAAAAAGAAAAGAATTCCCGCTGTTACTCAAAGGTGAAATTTTCTACTGCGTGCGTTTTACCCTGGTCAAGCCTTCCACTTAATTATGAAGATTAACAACGAACAACCGCGTAAGCTAGGCTGACCTAGGTTAGGTTTAGTTAACTTTACCCTTAAGCCCCCCACCCCCTAAGGGTCAGGTGCCCTTTGCCTTGGCTCTCTACCGCTGCGCTCAGCTGTCGCCTGGTGCCGCTTTTCGGCGACAGTAACTGACACCAAGAAATAACGGTCATCGGGTAAGGTTCGGTGTGTGTGCGCTTAGCTTCACCCACTACCGCCCAGCGATGCCGTTCGGCAACAGAAAAATTTATTTTAGAGGATCTTTTCAGTTCAGTATTGTCACAATTTAAAAAATATAACCCCTCTCGAAACCTGAAATTTAATTATTCAGTCGATTCCCAAAGCTTGAAATTGCGTATTTTAATGGAAAAATCCTTTCAATTTCTATTAAGCTGAATTTCACTCCAAATACTTTGGGCTGTTATGTGTTAACGACGAAGGGTGGAACACTCGAGTTGGGAAATTGAATCTTGCGGAAGTTACCGTGAATGCCAAGGAAAACTGATATAAATGCGAGTCGATCAAGGTATTGATTTTGACCTAGAAAATAGAACCTGTTGAGTCGAACGATTCACTTTCGTTCGTGATTTCTCGTCTCGTCGTGTGAAGGGGTATTCTTTTTTTGCCCTCCTCGCAAAATAGGAGCACCCGCTTCAGTTTTCGCACAGTCTAGTGCACTACTCACCTTACATAATTTTATTTCCAACTTTCTATTGCACTTAAGCCTGCAGTGTTTACATAGTAAGTGGGCTGGAACGTAAATATTCATCTCCTCCGCACGCGCAATTTTTCATAACGCATTTGTGCGTCGTTGGTAACACTGGGTCATGCTATACAAAGCGGCAGTGTTCCCAACGGATAAAAAAATAAAAAAAGACTATATTCAGCGAAGTACAAAGAACGAAAGCATGCTCTTGATGCGGAACTGACTTTGAAGCAGAGTGATTCTCCCGCCAAAGTCTCGACACCAAAAGTGTCCCGCTATAACTGCCGAGCGTAATCACATGGAAAAGCCGAAAATCAGCCATGTGGAACCCGTGCCAGTGATGGACAGAATCGCGATGCTCTGGAAGAAGAAACTCAAAAACTTACTTTGTCTTTTCATTCGTTTACTTTTTTAATAACGGCTCTTAAAACAAGATCATCTCCTCACACAAATATTGCACATCTGTTTTAGCAAAGTCAGGTATAACCTTAACCATCCAGCGAACATTCAACACGAATCGCTGTGTTGTATTGAAAAAAGGTCATAACAATAACATAGACTACAGGTGAACAAAGTTGCAATGACTGTCATAGCAACTTGCTTCATGTGGAGTCTTGGCGGGACTTCTTCCTAAGATTTTATACTCTCGTTATAACCGTGGTTTGAAAGGGATCGGTTCTTCAGAAATGAATTTTCTCGTTACCAATAAGCTGGCCACAGACTTTGTCACTAACCTCCAGCCAAGCATAACCCGTCCCATTATAAAAACCCACCTTCGCCCAGCGATGCCGTTCGGAAACAGAAAATTTTATTTTAGGGGATCTTTTCAGTTCAGGATTGTCACAATTTAAAAAAATATCACCCCTCTGGAAACCTGAAATTTAATAATTTAGGCATTTTTCAAAGCTTACAATTGTTAGAACTGCATATTTTAGTGGGAAAAATCCCTCCAATTACTCTAAAGCTGAATTTCACTTCAAATACTTTGGGCTGTTATGGGTTCACACCTTATCAACTCTGCACTGTCGTTCAAGAAAATGGGGACGTGTTCTTTCACCCTTCGTGCGTTGGTCCGACGTACCAACTTTTTCTGTCTAAAATTTTTTTTGTTGGAAGAATCAAACTATTACGTGAGGTAGTTGAGACGACTGTAACGAGGATCGGAAGTAGAGCATTCGAAAAACTCGTTGCGATTCCGAAAAACGGCGCGATGTTATTGAAGCACGGTGACATAATGTTTACGATCGGAATATGAAGGACTCAGGGACCGTGGCGGTTCGTGCAGCACCCGTGCGAATATACTCTATGACAGCTGACTTTTCTTAAGTAATTGTCATTTGGCGCCAGTCCGTCTACTTTCTCTCCATAAGAACGTTCTCAAAATCTGGAAATCCGGGGAAAAGTCGACTGACATAACGGTGTGAATCTGCTAGTGAGAGATAGTAATTTTTGTTCCACTTTTCGTCGCTGAAGCGGCGTAACTAGACTTGACCCAGGTTGACCTCACGGTCGCCAACCTCAGCGAAACACAATGCACTTTCTAGCAGTAATCGAACCAAGGTTAACGTAACCTATTTGGTTATGACGACCATTTGTGAGTTTGCAGTCGGTTATAACGAGCAACCGACTATAACGAGAAAGTGACTCTTGAACAGTGGTTTACCTACTAATCAAATTGGATTCAATAAGATAACCCGTAAAAAAAATCGTGAGCACCTCGTTATTAGTTAACGATTTACACCAGAGCTCGATTTAGTCATGGGATTTTAATGCCCTTGACTTCGATGACTTAAGACTTCGGTCGTTATCAGCAAGTGATCGTTACCAGTGAGATGGCTGTGAGCAAATTCGGCTATGTTCATGAGTTGCTGTTCCTTCTACGTGATCAAGAAACGCTAATTCCTTCAGTCTTGTATTACTTAAAGGTGATACTGGAGACTAACTTCCAAAGTCTATTTGACTAAGTTCTGAAATATATTAGGGCTAGCTGACGAAATCTAATGCCTTTTTTTTTCATGACAGATCTTTTTAAAAAAAGAGATGGGATTTCAAACATGCCTATCTACTTTAAAAAAAGGTAAACGTTAAAGTTGTAAAACAAGTAATAACGCTAGGCCGGAAAACTCGAAGGGAAAGTGTGTGAGCAGCAAAGGTTATTATTCCTGTGCGCTCGCATCCCTTTGTTTATCAGGAAATGATTCTTTCGATTGACCACCGATAAAATTTTAAATAGAAAATCGAGGTATTTAACGTAAAAAAAATCAGGACTGTCGCCGATTTGAACTAGGCCTAATTATTGGAAAACTGACTATAGAAGACGGTGTCTATGGTCCTTACCGATGTTTGCTTGCAAACATCGCCCGTAGCCTCAAAAACGATGTTTTAGTCGAAGGGGATTTCTGGAATCTACGTACTAAAACAAGTTCAAGCGCTCTGATTTTCGTCCAAAAAATCTGTCAATTTGTAGGGAAGCGTTTTTGCATGCAAAACGTGTATCAGAATGTTCGCCATTTCACTGTGAGCCCCTCTAAAAGTAAACCAGAAATGCAATAATCAATTAATGAACATAATTTCCATCCAGAAAAATGTTCTTGCCAAGCATTCCTGGTCTTGAAAAGCAAAGTAAAGGAAATCGGAAAATCGGTCCGAAAATCACACTTGCGCGGGAATGCGAACGTCGAAAATTCACAGCAAGCGAACCAAATGTTTACAAGTGGTGCCAAGCGGGGATTTAAAAAAAACTCCTTGCAAACAGTTTTTTACGGTTATTTAAGGAATATGAGTCAATGGCTTGAACGCATCAACGGATTACTGTTTGCTGTTTGGACACACTCCTCGGAAAAAAAACGTCGTGGTTCATCTGAAAAATATCCGTCTATCAGACGTGTCATTAACGTCGCAGAGATTTTCAACGCGTAACAGACGCTTAACTGACAGACATTCAGACGTTGATCTTTAACATGTGCTTCGGCTATCGTATTTTGATCGGCCATCGAATCGGAATTCATTTTTAACCACGTGACTTGTGCAACGGGCGCTCTCATCACTATAATGTACAAATTCTTGTTTGTATTACCCGGGTACGAGGCATCCATCCATTTGATTGAAGTACTCCTGACGTTCAGCAGGCGTCGTGCTAATAAACATGAGGCTCAAGCGCCGGCCTTCGCAACCCGACGCTTCGCGGATGAGCTTTCGCGCCCGACTGACGGACCACTGACTTACGGCGGCGGCGCGCGGACCGCCGGCCTCGGTGGCTCCGCAGGACGTAACTCCTGACAGCGCCGCTTCGCTCCGCTTCGCTCCGCGTGGCTCCGCGTGGCTCCGCGTGGCTCCGCGTGGCTCCGCGGCTCGACTGCAAGGCCCTTTTGCTGCTCTTGCACCGTTGCGTCCCAATCCATCCAAATCGCAGAGCACAATTTACTTCCTCCTTTCTCCGCTGCAAGCGCTCCCTTCGTGGCGCCACCGTATACGTTTAAAATTGCCGCCATTTTTGCGATTATTCCTCTATGATTGAATTGTGGATTTAATTGACGCTCTTTTCGAGGAGATTCCGTTTCACAATCACTGATGGAAATCTGTGCAGATATACGTCGCTATCGTTATGTCCGATGTGAACTTCGCTGTTCGATTTATTCGAGCGCCCGCAGAGTATCGCATAGGCAACAGCAACACACGCGTGTTATGCGTGTTGCCTATATTGCGGTACGCAGGCGCTCTCCGCTCTGTAGGAACGAACTGGCTGCTTCTTCCAAATTATACGTTTTTCCGTTTGTTTCAATAAGGTTCGTCTTTTTTATCGGTTTTTGACAGATCGTGGAGGAACATAAATCCGTTGTCTGTGTTCCTCCATGTTTGGAGGGAGTGTTCATTTTTTTTTGGACTTGTCGAATGCAGATGATACCCGGTATCTTTGTCTGCTCTGGCAACCAATGTTCCAACCTGGCGTAAGACAGGATTTATTAATATTTTTCGTCAAAGAATGCTCCTTTCCACTGTCGGTCGCAATTTAACTTCAATTTTTGAGCTCGACACGAATGTCGATAAGTAGGCCTACTTCGCGCGAAGATTCAAACCAAGATAAGAAAAAGGAGGAACGGAATGTACTCTTTGCAATTACTCCCCCCCCAATTCAGTTTTCCTTTTTTTCTGATTTTGTTGGTTAATTTAAATTTGCCGCCTTTCCTGGCTTCGTGTTTTTTTTCCAAAAGAGCAAATATTCAAGGTGGCCGCTGGGTGGCCGTTACTGTTCTTAGTGGCCGTGACAGATGACACCTAACCTCCAAAATTTAACATGGAGGCAATTCACTCTTTGTATGTTTTTCAATCCTACCTTATCTGTTCTTTAACTTATTTGGTAATCATAGCAGTTCTGGTATTTCCTCCTGACGAATTCGTATCGGCTGGCATCACCATTGAGGGTTTTTTTTATTCGTTTCTTGGAAGCGAAAATGTCGATTTCTTCAAGTATCAGATCCGTCGAACCTGCTTGACTCTCTTCTTGCACGCACTTTTACCTTTTGGTGAGTTTGTTTAAAATTGTGTCATCTCAACCTTCCCTCAGTAGTTGATAGCCTTTACACCACGATATTTTGGCGTGTTTGTACTTTTTTGTCGGAGGTCTATAGTAAAAAATATTGTGTATTTACACCCCTTTCACTGCTTGTGTGACACATTTCACCTCCTTAATAGCGATTATTTAACCAAAATATTTGCTTTGGAATAATATGTAATGCATATTTATTTTGTAATTTATCGAGGGACAGTGTCGATGTCTTGATTTGGATCTTATACTTGTCTGATTTTTAGGTTATGTTCTCGGTATGTCTTTAGTGGACTCCGCATTGGGCGGAAAATGGGACTCCCTATGGGTAACGTTCTTTGTCGTGACAATATGTGTACCTACTGTAGCGGTGTGGAAAATTTTGGTATGGTCTGGCAATAACTGGGCTAATCATCCCATAGCAAAACAGCTCAGTGTTTTTGCAAATCCAAATACATCGTGGACTTCAGTTGCTGCTGACATCAATGATGAATACCGAAGGTGATTATCATCAGGTTTCCTAATTTGCATTGAGGAATATTTTGCTTCCTTTGTTGTAACATAGCCTTAACACTTTTCTTGTTTTTTTAGGTTAACCAGAATCAATTTAAGATTGAGTCCAATTGCCAGAATAGTTGCAACTGACAACTGGATCTTGCAAGTCACACCCTATATGGTGCACGTAGCTTTTCAAGCAGATGCTACACTTTCTGTCATAAGTACTGATACACATCAAATGACACCCATTGCTGCAGATGGTGCAGAGGAGGTACAGTTTGTTAATATTGAAGTATGTTCTACTCGACGAGGGGTGAAGCCTTTCTATATCAGGTACGTAGTTCAAAGTACAATTTAATAGTGTCACTGATGTGTAGTCCTTTATCTAAGACTGGTTTTATTGCTTTACAGGTTGAATGCCTTAGATCTGAAAGATCTTCAGGATAGGGTGTCCCGAATCAACATTCCTGAAAATATTAGACTATACAAAACTGTGACTGATAGATTTTTGGATACCTTTGCTCAAGAGATTTCCTTGAATCCTGTTTATGAAACTGAAGAGGTGCAGTATTAGTCATCATTTTCATTTCATCTTCCAATATCAGACTCAGTAGACTTGATGAAAGATCAGAAATAGTTATTAACTTCTACAAGATATTTCCTTCACCAATTTTTCAATTTCTGTTTCAGGAGTTGGAATCTTGTGTTGGCTGTATGCAAGTGACAGCAAATGTTAAACTACAAAAACTATGTCTGAATACCGAAAATAATGCTGATAACTGCAGTACATGTTATTGCAAGCCCATGTGGTGTATGGACTGTATGGGGAGATGGTAAGTTCTGAATTTTCAAGGCCAAAAAGCACATATCAATTTTTAATTATGCAAAGTTCAGGAGGGCAGATTTTAGTTGCATCAATGTTTTTCTGGCGTGCATATGCATGGTAGAAGCCATGATCTAGATATTGTCAGGTTGTGTTCACTCATAGGTCTCAAAGAATTATTTTATTTTTTCCCTTCATATTTTAAGGGAAAGTAAGTTTTCAAGCTATTGCATTTTGCAAGTGTGAACTTAGAAAGGATGATCCAAACCTCTGCATGGATTCAGCTGAAAGTTTCTTTCATTACCTAGTTCGTATCCTGCATTATTTAGCCCGTTGAAAAAATAAAAAAAATACTGTAATGACCACCAGCCTATTGAACTTAAAAAAGTTATTGCTTTTTTTTTCTCTTGAAATTATTGAGTTTTTGAAATTAATTTTCGTGATTTTTCTACAGGTTTGCGTCGAGGCAAGAGGATGCTCCTCGAACGTGGCTTTCGTCGAAATGCACCTGTCCCTTATGCCGCGCCAAGTTCTGCATTTTGGATGTCTCGAAAGTTGTTCAACTGACGAATAGATAAGTACAAAATGTGAATTCATCCCCAGGACTTCACATCCGTGAAAGCGGTGCGCCCTCCTCTTAGTCTCTATTTTTATGTTAAACTTGAACTGTTTCCTAGAGAACCGCTTGATAGTCATGTAAATAAATGGCGGTATATCTTTTCATTTTTCATGAACAGAGTTAAATTTTTATTTTGTGGTAGGTGGAATTATTTTGATTGTTGAGTGATAATCAAAACTGAAGATATGCAAGGAATTCAGAGTCTAATTCCATACTGATACGCACAAAAGACGTTTTCTTTTTCAGTTCATTTTTTTAAAATTTGTTTATTGAACCTTTGATTGGTATCTGAAAGGCATTAACGTTGTTTTATTAGCTGTTAATCTCTCATGGAAAGACTGCTGATTCCCGTTTTGCAATCTGTAGTAAAGAAAGTTTTTCTCATTGGTTTGAGAATCAATTTTTTGTCGTGTTCGAGGTTTTCATTGATGTTCCATCTTGTCTTCTCCACACGATTTAAAAAAAAATGTATTAGTAAGGGATTACTTGGCGTATTTTCCCGGGTTCATATCATACTTTTTGGGTCCACCTCGGGCACGCTTATGCTTGCATAAGGGTGCTTTTTTTAATGAGGATGAAGGCACACAATCTTCCGCAGGCATAGCTGTGCGCGGCAGGCATCATGGTCCTGTGCTTTGTCGATGGAAACTGTTGCGCTGAAAGGAGTGTAGCGTGGCTAGTTTGCTACCCTCGCAGGCATCTGACTTTTCCTCTGCCCCTCACGCGGGCCGCAGCCTCACCGTGGACCTTTCCTTACTCTCGTACGGAAAGCCAATGGCGGCCTCCCGCTAACGGTACTAACATTATGAACTGTAGATAACTACACTTCATAACTAACATACCCCTCCCCCTCCAACCCAGCGGACGCAAAATCCGCCCTTGCCTTTCTCCCGTCCTCTCGTTGGGCCATACAAGGTATCAATCCGCTTTGCTTTGAGTGTTGCAGCTAGCATATTTGGTGTTGGATTGCCACACAAACATAGCGTGTGGCATGTGCACGGATGGTACTCGTCATGCTTGTATAATTTTCATCTCGTTCTTGCTATATTGGTCACATTTAATCGTAAATGGTCGTAAGGTTTTTAAGTTGTTTTTCTATATCCGTGTCATTACCTTCTCTCCCAGATTAGTATTGCTACACATTTGAACTGATTTAAGTTTGTATTTGAGTTATTGGTCGTATCTGGACTTGATGTACGCTTTTTCATGTACCAAGGGCTTCTACCTTGCACTCAACATGTGAAATCCTCCTTTTTGTAAGCGCTTAGGGAATCTACTTCATGTTCCAAGCTGAAAATAATTTTTTATCTGTTAATTAAAGTCCGTATAATTTCAGACAGCTCGGTTAACACTCCTGCCCCGGCCGATGAAAGGTTCTCTTTATGATTTATGAGTTCCAATCCTTTATTTTTATTTCATTCACTAACAAAAAATAACTGGATACCTTATTTGGACACCTTTCCCGACGTATATTTTTTTTCTTTAAATCTTGGCGTTTGCTAATTTCATAAAAGGTCGCGAGCACAAAGATGATCGATCAGTCATCTTTCTTGAATAAGTAACTAACACTTTTCATGTTTTACTTTTCCTTTCGCATGCGAAAATATCTAGATGCTCGTGACGACACTTGTGACCAGTTAGATGAAACAACCCTTTCGAATTCCTTTCTCGAGCTCGGGGAAAGCCGTCTTCCTATAGTGTGTCTGCGTCCCGAAACCTGAGTACTGTGGACATTATTCGCTCATTTTAGTCAGTGAATATGAAGTACCGACGAAAGGCGGAAATCGCCATAAGTCATAAACGTGTGCAAAATAGAAGATACTTGAACTTGGAGCAATTTTGAATAATTTGTACCTTTAATCGGAAGAAAATGTGATAACCAGGCACTGAATTGAAAAATATGTGTTTTCAGCCAAGAAAGCTGTGAATTTAGTGTGCATGTCTACTTAAATTCCTTGTTCTTATGAAATGCTAAGAATCTAAGAATCGTGTGATGTCTTCTTAAACTCCTTGTTCTTATTGAATGTGAAGGATCTAAGAATTGTGTGATGTCTACTTAAATTTCTTGTTCTCATTAAATTTTATAAATCTAAGAAGGGATGTGGCTCAAAATTCATGCCGAAATGGTGTTTTGAGTCTCCTTTTTAAGCCCTCCTCCCTTTCAGGAGAAGGGCTTTAAGTCGCTCGTGTCCGTATGAATGTTTGTTTGTATGTATGTTTCTGTCGTCGCTCCGATGACACTTATCAGATTTAAACGTTTTATATACCAAAAATCGTTGAAAAAATCTCTGATTACGTTAAGGTGGCGGCAAATCGGGTTTTCTGTCCTAATTTTGTGTATTTGAAAAAATATTAATCGTGGTTTTAGCAGCAGACGTCGGCTGCAATCAGAATAGCCAACCTAGTTTTATTTTGTGTTTTTGAAGAAAGTTGTTAATGCGTTGTTACTCCACAAATGCTGGTATTTCAATTATTAATTTTATCGTAGATATACTTGTAATTGTTTCCTGTTTTTGTAGATTTCAGTATAATATCAACGCCAACGCAAGAAGGCAAGTCATACTGGTAACCCAGACTTTGAACCTACTGATTGAAGTCTTCCCCCGCACCTACCCACGCCCCTACCCCCGTCCTTACCTTCGCCCCTATCCCCGCCCCCCTTTATCATCGGTTTCTTAGTTCATAATCAAATATTTTCTTATTAAGACGAAGTTAATCGAATGGCGTGGAATCCTAAAATGAGTATTAATAAAAGTTTTTCCTATTTCTTGTGAGGATATGTATGCCCTTACGGATATGTGATAGATCGGAGATTATTTTATGGAATGTGAGTTATATTTTCTCCTGTGTTCCCTCTTAAAACATTTTTAATTGCAGGTATTAATCCCTTTCTTTCACGGTTCGATCTCGATGCGCTTGTCTATTTTGTGAGACATCTGAGCGCTAGATACGCGTAGGGTCATAAGTTTTGAAGGTTAGCATACCGTTCATTAATTACTGGCAATGTTTAACGACTGCTTAACGGTACTGTTTAGAGTAGGTTTCATATTTCAGTCATATTTTTATAAAAATCTTGTTATGATTGCCTTCTTAATGACAATGGCTACGGAATAACCCGTTAATTATTTAATTTTATTTTGGTAATATTCGCTATGGAAGAAATCTTAACAAAAAAGTCGGACTACCTTATTTAATTATGTGTGGGAAGGAACTCTGTTACTAGAAACTCTGTGTGTTATAAGATGCATGTGTCTGGTAACTCTTTCTACCTTCCGTGTGCAATCTTATTGTGTCAGATTGCTGGTTTGATGGTGGAGTCTGAATTCTGACATTTTCCCGTGATACAGATTGTGTCGATCAGTTATAGATTGTGTGTGCAGACGCTGTTCTCTCTTCTGAATTAAACGTGATATTAAATTAATTTTCTTGCCCATTACTTTTATTATACCATCCAAAACGCATGACGGCGTCTAAAATGTTTGCTCTCGTTACATGTAAGCGTTATAAGAAAGATCTTTCGGTGTTCTTAAGTTTCTTTTAAAATGAAGAACTTGTCTTGAATGTTGGTAGTTTTCCACAGTACTAAAATAATCGTCAGTTGACCATCCGCCGGATGGTCATCTGGGGCGGCACCCATAAACGCCAAATTTCAAAACCGCCAACGCCGTACCCGCCAGTATCCATAAGCGCCAATAATCATAACTGCCCAAGTGAAAGGTATGGTTAGGCGGCGTTGGCGGATTTGAAATTTGGCGTTTATGATATACCTATCCGTCAACTGTTTTCCGCTGAAACTGAATCATTTTATAGTTGTGCCATGTTTTATGGCTCCTTGAGCTTTTTTTCCTAAAATAACCTAATTATTACAGGAAAAACTCGAGTTATAACTAACGGCCGCTAATCGCGAATTTTCCAGATGGTAATGTTAGATAAAACCACATTGAATACTAATCAATACGCCCGTTCGTATTTTGCGAACGGTACCGCTGTTAACACTCATATCGAGAATTTTTCTTCTGACCTCTGAATACAGAAACAATGATAGGTACGGCGGGGTTTGGGGGAAAAGAGGGGGGGGGGGCTGGACGCGTACGCCGAAGCCTGCCAAGTGACTATGGGGGTGAGTGCTAGCTTGAAGGGTGGGGGCACAAAGAAGACCTTCTCTTCTACCCCTCCCCCCCATTCCATCTGCTGCCCCTCCTCGTGGTTTATAGACAAGTCGTGCGTATAGCAGCAACCTTCATCGATACACTCGCGTCGAGGTACATATAAAAAACTTACCGCTTTCGTCTCATTCTCGAAAGTAAAACCGAAAATCGACTTTTTAGTCCTCTATGTTACATGCATAATACAGAAATTCCTTAGGAGTTGGGGACAATCTGCCTTGGAAGCGTTCGAAAATGGCACCCGAGGATGTTTTATCTCTGTCTAACTCTAGAGCTCTCATAACAGAGATAGACAGAATACCCTTCGAGTGGTGTTTTCAAACGCAGCCCTCACTGGAAATACAGTGGCGCCTTGGTTCGCTCGAGCTTAGTTTCCTTAGCCGAACGGTTGCACATATATTAGTGTAATAAGGCATAGTGTCCAACCAATCAGAATCAATATTTCCTCGGGTAAACACGATATCTCCGGTCGAATACACTTCCTATCAAAATAAACAGAGGAGCACATCGGAGAACTGGGGGGCGGATCCTGGCCTCTCGCAGGGCAGACAAGAGGAAGTATGGGGTAGTAGTCTCCCGAAAATTTTAGAGACGTCTTTGGTGGACGCCCTACGCGGGTACCGGTACTGTATTCGCCCACTCCCCAAGGAAATGTATATTATTTGAATTTGAGGGTTACCGTGTAACCCATAACAGCCCAAAGTATAAGAGAAATTAAAAGGATTTTTTTCCATTACAAAATACGCAATTTTGAGCTTTGGAAAATACCTAAATAATTAAATTTCAGGTTTCCAGAGGGGTGATATTTTTTAAATTGTGCCAATATTGCACTGAAAAGATCCTCTAAAAAAAGAAAATTTCTGTTTCCGAACGACATCGCTAGGCGGTAGGGGTTAACTCGATTAATTAGCTGCAGGGTTGAACGGTTTACTCGAAAACGGCTATAGCAGGGAAAAACCCCCTGGCCAAAAATAAATAAAAAAAATTGATCACTTAAAAATAGCATTTCGTCTTTCCATTTCCCCCTTACAGGTCGTCACAAACGCCCAAACCGTGAAATTCAGTTGTTTAGACAACTCGGAAAATGCCCATCCCGTTCCGTTCTTCCCCTCTGTAAAGAAATAACATTCCTGGATTATTTTGATACTAATTTCATAGTCACTGACTAGTAAGTAATTGGTGGTACATTGAGTGTTTGCTATGTCGGTATCCGATGTCCTGACAATCGGTGTCGGCCTGAGAGGATTTGTAATCGGCGAGGAGGAGGGCACGTGCCTTGTGATAAAGGGACCTCTTTGAGATTGATTAGGTTGCAACCCGAGAGGGCTGTGCTCCCAACCGTACACTAGCGTCTCATCATCATTAGTTGGTGGGATCTTTGAGGTTATGTCGTCGCATCAGCAACAGGTCTTTCGCGCCGCTTTTTTAATATTCGTAGCTCTTCTGACGTGAATTTAGACCCCGATTGGCAAAGGGCATTGTTCGATCGATTCCAAAAATAGACATAGCGGGGGGAGGGGATGAGCATGTTTAAATTGGTGGTTAAAAACCTTTCACGCTACATCGTCTTTTTCTCCTGTTTATTTTTCCATGTTCTTTAGGAATACTATATCATACTGCGAAAAATCGAGCTTGATATTCGAGCAGATTAAGGTTCAGTAATCTAATCTGCTCCAAAACGTACATTTAAAAAAAATGCTTTGATCATTAAAGTATTGGCCCGGTTTTTTAAACCTTCCAGTGTCCCTCGATGCCTTATCTCTCGTTTCCCGCTTCCAGTTTTCTATCTTTCGAGGATTATTGTACCGGTACAGCTTTCCTTTTCGCCAGTCTTCTTTTCGAGTTGCCTCCCTTCTTTTTATCGTGGAGGTGAGAAAGGTAGGGTACCTCTAGAGCCCTATAACTTTGTAGAGAGGCGCTAATGGTGTCCCATGCCATGGGGGCCGCCATGATGGGTACAATATATTTCTTATGGGCGAACTGTGCTCAACATGGCAGAGGAGCCAGCGGTGGGGTTTGATTTGCGCCTCTCTACTAAGCTATAGGCCTCTGGGTACCTCCTCGTCTCCCCTGTTCTGCACTGTTGCGAGATTCCGCAATACTATTAATTTTAACCCCGATTCTCGAAAATTATCAGAGATAACATTGCATTTTGAGCATGTTTTAGATCGCTCTCGAGAGCAGAACTACCAATAAATGGAAATGAGATTATCTTCACCGGTTCAAAAAATAGAACATTTAGAAATGACGCAGCCGCAAAATCTAGCAACTCTGAATAAACCGACATAATTTTATGGTCAGCTCTATTCGCACGCCGATGTTAACCCGCTACCGCCCAGCAATGCCGTTCGGAAACAGAAAAAAATATTTTAGAGAATCTTTTCAGTTCAGTACTATTACAATTTTAAAAAATATCACACCTCTGGAAACCTGAAATGTAATAATTTAGGCATTTTTCAAAGCTTAAAATTTCGTATTTGAATAGGAAAAATCCCTACAATATCTCCTAAGCTAAATTTCACTCCAAATACTTTGGGCTGTTATGGGTTAATACAAAGGAGACTTGAACGCACGGAAACCAACCTAATGCATTTTAAATGGGGCAGCGTGTGAATAGTCACTTCGTAATTTGGATGTCGAAGGATGTTCGCACATGGCCACTTTGATCCGGGGCTTATGAAATATATTCGTCTTTTAAGTCTTGTGTTTCGGCGTCGCTTTTTTTCTTTAAAAAAGCCTATTTGTCAAAATTTAATAATATTTATGGGTTGAATAAAGAGGAGGTGGTTACGGGGCGTTTCAGTCGCGTGCTGTTGCGGTCGTACGCTCGGCGCGTCCTCCCTCCGTGGCAGCTTGCTGCGCCGGCTCGGCCGGCTGTGGTCTGCAAGGGTGCCAACTTCGCTCCTTTGCCGCCTGCATAAATAAACCCTCCAAAAACAGAAGACCGACACTCTGCTATCAGAGGCAAACGAAAATCCATTTCCCGAACTTTAACTGTGTACAATAACTAATAGTTCGTTGTCAGTATTGATTTTCTGAGTCCTCAAAGTTTTCATTCTCGTAAAATATTTCAAAATTTGTTCCCCCTAGATAACTTATTTTCATTTTTTTTCGTTATGTTTGTTTTGCTAGACAAGCGGATATTATAGTAGATGTCTGTTATAGAAAATGGATACAAAGCAGCAATCCTTATTAACCGGTTTTTAAATGTCGCTTTCCTTTACGAAGTGACTATTCACACGCTGGCCCATGTAAAAATGTATTAGGTTGGTTTCCATGCGTTCAAGTCACCTCCTACTTAAAATGCATTAGGTTGGTTTCCGTGTGTTCAAGTCTCCCTAATATAGGCGTGCGAATAAAACACTGACCTTCCTCTTATTTCGACCTGGTATAGTTATACAACCCCCCCCCCCCAACAGAAAATGTGGGAAAGTATAACCCTATTTTCAAACCATCTGCTTGATCCTGTCGCATTTTTTTTATTTTTCGCTGTATA